>WNGH01007436.1_pt1 | contig 12914 bp, 12 predicted proteins | sample 5400631 | NCBI WGS metagenome assembly WNGH01 (sample SAMN13153373, study PRJNA577476) | soil metagenome | isolation source: 115 cm soil or saprolite under Garry oak tree replicate 1 | place: USA:California | collected 2016-06-15
GGCGCCGATGATTTTCTTCGGCTGCACCTACTACCCCTGGAGCGCGCTCGAAAAGTTCCCCATTCTGCAAAAAGCCGTGCTCGTAAATCCCCTCGTCTACGCCAGTGAAGGTCTTCGCGGAACCATGGTTCCCCAGTATGCTCATCTCCCCATGGCCGCCGTAGTCATCGGCCTGCTATTTTTCAACGTCGTGCTGCTCTTCACCGGCCTTCGTAGCTTCCACGGCAAGTCTGTCAGCTGAGCTCGTCACTCGTCATTTGTGTGTACGCTCGTTTCTTTACCCGGCGGTGGCGAACTTTAGGACCAATTTTCTTTACGTGCGCGGTTCCCGGCTGGATTATTCTTAGTCCGATCCTTTGCGATCCGAGGAAGCCATGAGATTTGCGAAAATTGTTTTTTGGATTGCTGGCATCTGGGGCTTGCTGGTCCTCGCGCCTCTTTACTTTATGTTTGATCTTATCGGGCGCAATGATCCGCCGGCCATCACGCATCCGGGTTTCTTCTATGGATTCGTGGGAATCGCCCTGGCGTGGCAGGTCGCTTTTATCGTCATCGCGACAGACACGGTGCGTTTTCGGCCTCTCATGATTCCTTGCATCCTTGAAAAAATGAGTTACGGCGCAGCGGTGATTGTCCTCGTCTTGCAAAACCGAATGCACAGGTCGGATTTGGTCTTTGCCGGCACAGATCTTCTTCTCGGCCTCCTCTTCATAATCGCCTACTGCAAGACTTCTTCCCGTGCATCCAATGAGCCATGAATGTTCACCCTGACCCGCTCCTCTGACTCATCACTTTCAACTTTTAGCTTTCAACTTTGAACCCCCCTCCCCCGTTTTGCCGGTTCCGCCGCCGCTCGCTCCCGCAACAACCAACACCCTTCTCCTCTTTACTGACCACTGAAAACTGACAACTGAATACCTCCTTCCCTTCCATCCCCTTCCATCCTCGAGTGTTTTGCCCCAGCCGCCGTGTGTGCTAACGTTTTTCGTTTATGAAGAAGCGCATTGGCGTGCTCTTAAGCGGCCGCGGCTCGAATTTCGAGGCGCTCGCGGAAAGCGTTGTGGCGGGAAGGATTCCGAACGCGGAGATCGCCGTCGTCATCAGCAATCGCGAGGGCGCGCCCGGCATCCAGCGCGCCGAGTCGCGTGGAATCAAGACGCGCGTAATTCCTTCGAAAGGACTGGAGCGGGAGGTCTATGATCGCCAAGTCGCCGCGGTTCTTGATGAACACAAAACCGATCTGATCTGTCTCGCAGGATATATGCGGCTGCTATCTCCCTTTTTCGTCGCCAAATTTCCGAATCGCATCTTAAATATTCATCCTTCACTCCTCCCGTCATTCCCCGGGTTGGAATCGCAGCGCCAGGCGCTCGAATACGGAGTGAAATTCGCCGGCTGCACGGTTCATTTCGTCGACGAAAATCTCGACGCCGGGCCCATCGTGATCCAAGCCGTCGTTGCAGTCGAAGACCATGACACCGAAGAATCACTCAGCGCCCGCATTCTCAACGAAGAGCACCGAGTCTATTCCGAAGCCGTAAAAATTGTCCTGGAAGAAAAGTACAAGATGGTCGGCCGCCGCGTGCTTTTGACAAACTAAACCAAAATAGCCATCTGACATCACTGGGGCCATTCGATGAGGGTGCCCGATCGAAGATGCCAGAAAGGATCTGAGCATAGCGTAAGGCGCCCAGGCACGATGCGCGGCTCGCCACGAAAACTCGAAATGACCGAAAGCAAATTCAAACCCATCGCCGAACAGATCGCCTACCTCAAAAAAGGCGTCGCCGAAATCATCCGTGAGGAAGATCTAACCGCCAAGCTCGAGCAGTCGGGCAAGACTGGAAAGCCGCTGCGCGTGTATCTCGGGGTGGACCCAACGGCCCCGGACATTCATCTCGGCCACACCGTGGTCCTCCGTAAGCTGAAGCACTTTCAGGACCTCGGGCACACCGCGATTTTCCTGATTGGCGATTTCTCGGCGATGATCGGCGACCCCACCGGACAATCCGAAACCCGCCCACCGCTGACCCGGGAGCAGGTTGACGCGAATGCCAAGACGTACCTCGCGCAGGTCTTTAAACTCCTGGATCCCAAGAAAACGGAAGTCCGCTACAACAGCGAGTGGCTGGATAAGCTATCGAGTTACGACGTGGTGCGGCTGTGCGGTCACTATCGCCTGGCGCGGATGCTCGAACGGGAGGATTTTCGCTCCCGGCTGGACAACCACCAGCCCATCTCCGTTCACGAGTTGCTGTATCCGCTGCTTACCGCGTACGACGCCGTGGCGCTACAGTCGGATGTCGAGATCGGTGCGACCGAACAGAAATTCAATCTTCTGGTGCACCGTGACATACAGCGCGAATATGGCTTGGCCTCGGAGGTGGCGCTGACCATGCCGATTCTCGTGGGCCTCGACGGCCAAAGAAAAATGTCCAAAAGTCTCGGCAACTACGTCGGCATCACCGAGCCGCCCAGCGAAATGTTTGGCAAGATGATGTCCATACCCGACGCCTTGATGCAGCCCTACTACGAACTGGTGACCGATCGCACGCCGCGCGAAATCGAGGCCCTAAAAAAGGAAGTCCACGGCGAAGACGCCGCCCGCAAAGCCGCCGAGAATTTTCAGCGCGTCTTCCGCGACCGCCAAGTACCCGAGGAAGCTCCCGTTGTGAAATTACCGAGAGGCCCCGCAAAGAAACTCACCGCCCTGCTCGTCGATCTGAAATTGATGGCTTCGAAAAGCGAGGCCCAGCGCTTGATTGAACAAGGCGGCGTGGAAATCGACGGCGTTCGAATGGACGACCCCCGCAAGGAAATCGATTTCAGCAAATCCGCTGAATTCCTTCTTCGCGCCGGGAAAAAGAAATTCCTTCGCGTCATTGTCGAATAAGCATCTCAAATTGCTCCATCCACTTTGTGAGCCGTAGCAACGCGACGTCCCCACAACTACGAGCTCAACGCCCCCATCACCCCAGCACCTCGGCGACAAGTTGCCTGACGTGTTGGCCGACGGAAGGTGCGGCGGTGAGGCCAGGAGACTCCATGCCGACGAGGTGAATTGCCTGCGGCACCGCGGGGTCGCGGGTGATCACAAAATCGACAATGCCTTGGTGGTCTGGCGGAACGAGTTTGGGGCGCAGGCCCGAATAACCGAGCTGTAAATCGCTCTCCCTGATTTCCGGCAGAAGCGTTTTGGCGCTTTTGGCGAAATCCGCGATTGCCAGACGATCTTTTTCGTAATTGTCTTTTCCTTCGACATACGTTGCCGTCGGTCCCACCAGAACCGTTGCCCACAGGGTTTTGGTGAAGTGCACGCCAAGGCTGAGGCCGCGCGAGTGCGGCAAAGGATAAACAAGATTGTTGATCAGCGAAGCGCGCGGGCCGCGAATTTCGCAGTATTCCCCGCGCACGGGGTAAATATGCCAAGAGCGGTTGCCAAGAAGCGCCGCAACTTCATCGGCGTGCAGTCCGGCGGCATTGATGACGCATTTCGCCTCGATCGTTTCCTGTTGTGAATCTTGCTGGTCTCCGATGCGCAAGCCGACGCGAATGTTCTTCCCGGAAGGCGCGAGCGAGACGACCTCCGCCCGCGTGACAATGTTTGCGCCCTGATTGGTTGCCACGCGCGCGTATGCGTGCACCAATTCTTCGGCAGAGACAATTCCCGTGGACGGCACCACCAGAGCCGCGGTCCCCCGGATGTGCGGCTCCTGCTTCCGAATTTCTGCCGCATCAATGAGGCGCAATCCTTCGACGCCGTTGTCTTCACCGCGCTTCTTCAGGGCGACGAGTTCGGTTTCCTCGTGCGCATTGGCTGCCACCACGAGCTTCCCCGTGTGGCGGAAGGGAACATTGTGCTTTATGCAAAATTCGTGCGTAAGACGATTGCCTTCGACGCAGTGGCGCGCTTTGAGCGAATTCTTCGGGTAATAGATGCCGGAGTGGTTTACACCGCTGTTACGCGTGCTGGTAGCCATGCCGAGCTTGGGGAACTGCTCGACAAGAAAAACATCCTGCCAGTGCTCGGAGACGGCGCGCGCGATAGCACAGCCGACAACGCCACCGCCGATAATCAGAATATTGGCCTGATCCATTTTCTACTGGTCGCCGCCGATTTCGTCAAAGTAGGGTGTACAGGGAACGAGTCGCGCCTCGGTTCCGTCATGGACGGCGTAGGCGGCCTGCTTGCTTGGTTCATAGCCATTGCGCCAGAGAGAAACCGCGCCGTGCGCGCCCTCTTTGTTAATGGCGTAGAAATAAATGTGGAACGTCCTGAGTTTTTTCTTGTCGCCCTTATAGTTGTGCGCGATGCGGCCCATTGCTTCGAGGCAGGCGTCCGTGGGCGATTTGCCCTGGCGCATCATTTCGATGATGGTATGGCCGCCGGAAATCTTGATGTTTTCCTCGCCTTTGCCCGTCGAGCCCGCGGCGCCCACTTCATTGTCCACGCAGCAGCCCGCGCCGATGATCGGGGAGTCCCCGACGCGGCCGGGAATTTTCCAGGACAGCCCGGAAGTCGTCGTGGTAGCCGAAATGTCTCCGTTGGCGTCCACGGCCATGCAAGGAATCGTGCCCGTTGGCGGGTACGCAATAACCCGCTCGGCATAGGTGATCTGTTCTTCATCGTGGTCAAAGATGGCGGAAATGTGTTCTTTCCATTCCGGCGAGTCGATACCCGGGCGCCAATTGAATGAAGACTTGGCCTTCCACGCGAGCCAGATCTTGCGCGAGTGCTCGGTGAGGAGATTCATCTCCTCGAAGCCTTCCGCGACCGCAAAACGCCGCGCGCCGTCACCCACGATCATGACGTGATTGGTTTTCTCCATCACCGTCTTCGCCAGGCGCGAAACGTTCTTGATGCGGCGCACGCTCGCCACCGAGCCGGCGCGGTGCGTGGGCCCGTGCATGACGCTAGCATCCAGCTCCACTTCTCCTTCTTCATTGGGCAATCCGCCGTAGCCCACGGAGTCATCGTTCGGGTCGTCCTCAACGACGGTGACAACAGCTACTGCGGCGTCAAGTGTATCGCCGCCTTTCTTGAGGATGTCCATGCCCTTATCGAGGGCATGAAGTCCATTGGCGCTGGAAATGATGAGAGGACGCTTGCCCTGTGCGGCTGGCGCAAGGTTCGCGAGAGCGGACACATTGCTACCGTTTGGCAATGCTCGGCCAAAGAGTCTGCCGGCGCTGGCAACAGCGCTCCCGACAAGCGAAGTGAGGAAGAATTTGCGGCGTGACCATAATTCCATTTAAAGAACCTCCGGAGTATGCGCAGGGCACTATACAACAGTTGACACTCGATCGTTGGGCAAGGAGACCGTGCGGGCTGAAACCACGCTTGCAGGGAGTGAGGCGCGCTTGACGTTGGCCTGGCTGGTTGTTGTACCGAAGAGCGTGACAGCCGCAAACACACGTAGGAAGGATTTCATGAGGACACCCTCCTTGCCGCTCAGGACTTTTGTGGCCAGGCCACCCTGCGGCTGGCGTGGTCGCGGCCCACTTGGTATCGATTGTGCGGGAAGTCTATGGCTGGCGAGGACACCCTGTAACTGGACACAAGAAGAGAAAAGTGCAGATGGCGCGGCGATCGAGGGTTCTGCCCGGCGGGGAGTGCGCCGCAGGAATTCAAACGCCGAGCGGCTGCCCTAATTGGAAGTGGCGGGTTTGGCGGGGAATTCACCTTCCCAGCGAGCAATGACCACGCACGCGACACAATTACCCAGAACCGTCACTGCAGTGCGGCCCATGTCCATGAGTTGATCGATCGCGAAGAGAAGAAATAACGGTTCCATGGGCAGATGAAACGAAGTCGCCGCGCCGAAAACAATCAGCAGCGAGGCGCGTGCCACGCCGGCGGTTCCTTTACTGCTAATCAGCAGCGTCAAGATCATCAAAACTTGCTGACCGATGCTGAGATGCAGTCCTGCGGCCTGGACAACAAAAAATAAAGCTAGGGATTGATAGAGACTCGCGCCGTCCATATTGAAGCTGTAGCCGGTGGGGAGGACAAAGGCGACGATCTCGCGCGGGACGCCGAAAGACTCCAATTGCTCGATGGCGCGGGGCAGGGTGGCCTCCGAGCTCGCGGTGGCAAATCCAATGGTGACGGGCTCGGCCACGGCGTTGATGAATCGCTTGATGGGGATGCGTGCCCACAGCGCGATCGGCAGCAGAACGCACACGATGAAAAAGGCCAGAGCGACATACATGGTGGCCAGGAGTTTTAGGAGCGGAAGAAGGACTCCCACTCCCAAGTGGCCGACGGTGTAGGCAACGGCGCCAAAGACGCCCAGCGGAGCGGCGTACATGACCAGGTTGGTGAACTTGAACATGGTTTCCGAAAGGCTTTCGGACAAGACGAGCATGGGACGGCGCTTCGCTTCGGGCACCAAAATGAGCGCCATGGCGAAGAGGACGCTGAAAACGACGATTTGGAGCACCTGGCCCTCGGCGACGGATTTGGCGATGTTCTCCGGAAAGATGTCGGTGATGAGTTGCGTGGCACTGTGGGGCGAAACATTGAGCGCTTGGGCGGCTGAGGCGGGAGGCAGATGAACACCTTCTCCTGCGCGGCTCAGGTGAATGGCGGCATAGCCGATGAGCATGGCGATGGTCGAGACGACCTCGAAGTAGATGAGGGATTTGACGCCGAGACGGCCCACTTTCTTCAGGTCGGAGTGCCCGGCAATGCCGACAACGAGGACTCCGAACAACAGTGGCGCGATAATGACCTTGATGAGCCGGAGAAAGATGGTGCCGAGGAGCTGCAAGTTGACCGCGACAGAGGGCCAGTCCTGCCCAAGCTCCGCGCCGGCGAGAAGCCCGACCAAGATCCAAGTCGTCAGCGAGCGGCGGGATGCGGCATAGGCACCGATGAGAAGGATCGCGAGCCAACGCAGGAGCGTTGGGACGAGCGCGTCGTGAGGCAGCATCGGAGCGCCAGCCAGGAGCGTCGCAGCAATAGCAGTCGTGGAAACGAGAACCGCAGCGAGGAGAAGTCTGTTTTTCATTGGAGCTCGACCAGGGAGCGCATTGTTGGCGAACGGTATGCTGCTTCGGTCTGTGTGTCAATGGAAGGCCATACCGAAATGAGTCAAGTCAGGAAGAAACGAAATTATGAAGCCAGACAGTAATGAGGTAAGGAACGGCGGAGCGATACGCGGCGAGGAGAAGGGAGAGTTTTTGTCCTCCAGGAAGCGCCCCATCCCCAAGCCTGCTTCATCAACAAGTGTGAAAGGATGCCGCTGAAAGAGGCGGAGCGAAAGACGGCGAAATTCCAGGTGGGAACCAGGGGCTCCGACCAAAAATGTCGAGGTAAACGCCAAACGCGGAGGTCGCCTCGAGAAGTGCAGATTTTATGACGGACTGGAGCAATTCGCGTGAGACGCGATTGAAGGGCACGGCCAAAAAGGGCTGTACCAAGCAAGCACAAAATTGAGGGGCGGGCACTTTCGGCGCAACCTCGGGCGGGGGAGGCGCATCACCCAGGCTGGGTCCGCGTAGAGCTGCGCGACGGCGCAGGTCTGCACGGGTCGCTGGCTTCGGCCGCCCCAGCTTCATCCTCAGCCGCCATCCCTGCCCGTTTGGTCCAGCCAATCCAACTAGGAGGGTCGTAGCATGCCAACACTGAGAGGAGCTGTACTTGCAGTATGCACTGTGCTGTTCTGCGCCACACTCGCCCCGGGCGCCAGAGCGGATCAGTGGGACAAGAAAACCATCGTCACCTTCGGCGACGCAGTGGAAATCCCCGGGCAGGTTCTGCCGGCGGGGACCTATGTCTTCAAACTGGCCGATACCCTAGCTGATCGGCACCTCGTGCAAATTTGGAATGCCGATGAAACCCAGATCTTTGCGACGATTAGGACCATTCCGAACACCCGCTTTGAACCACCCGATCAGACCATCTTTGAATTTGACGAGCGCTCGGGCGATTCGCCCATGGCTCTCAAAGTGTGGTTTTATCCAGGAGACAGCACCGGACAGGAATTCATCTATTCCCGTCATGCTTACAACCGCTAGGCGAAACTTGCTCCACGGTTGAATCGGGAAATTCTCGATTCGGCGAATCACTTGCGGCGGGGCTTCCACGCAAGAGAGGTGGGAGCCCCGCCGTTTTTCTGAGCCGCTCGTAACGCTCCACAGCACTCGCCCCGGATTGGAATCGAAGTGCGCCTGGAGTATGTTTACCATTTGGCACCGACCATTTGCGCTAAAATGCTTGGTCTCTGAGTAGATCTGGCGGGTGCCCGGGCTGCGTGGGCGGAGCTCGAACTTGGGTTCTTCATTTGGCGGCGCTAAAGTGGCAGGGACAAGACCTCTCCGCTCGCCAAATCACCAGGGGTTGGCTATTCGATGTGGCGTAAAATAGTTCACCGGGAGACGGGCCGATGAGAGATGAGAGCACCAAACAGGCAGCGCAGGAATACCTGGCCGCGAAGCTCACGGAAGAAGATCAGATATACGAAGAGAAACATAATATGGCCATGGCTGTCGCGCGCTCTCCCCGGGTTTGGAAGGGTGTTAAAGATGCTATTTTCGAGAAATGCCGTGAGTGGAACGCCGTGACGCAAGAACAGACTCTTACGTGCAAGGAAACTGCGATGGGAGATCTCCGCGTTTGGTGCTCAGCCAGATCGAAGCAGATGACCGTGCACTACGATTCCAAGAAGCTTTTGATCACCGTGAAGAACGCCGGGAGGCTCGAACATGAAAAAGACGTGATACTTCACATCCAGGGATACCGAACAGGCTCTGATCGGGCCGATCGGAACGTTCACTTGGTTCGAAACGAGCAGCCTGTAAACATCGATATGTTAATTGTGGGCGAGCTTCGCGTTCTGACCGGATTGAGCCGTCAAAGGGGCACGTAGCGACAGAGACCCACCATACCTTCCGCACGCCGCGCTCTCAGCAGCAGCGGTTGACTACGCTGTTGGGCCGGGCGAGACCGAGTCGCGCTGTAAAATACCAGTCAATTTGGCTACAATACGCTCCACTGAACGAATCTCGGGAGCTAAGTGCCGCATCGCTGCGGTCGCCAAGGAGCAATCAACTCAGTGTCCAATCTACTGGCCACAAAGCCGCTCGACGCGTTGCTGCAAGAGGCGCGGCAAGAAGGCGAGGGCGGACTGCGGCGCGCTCTTGGCCCAGTTAATCTGGTTACGCTGGGCATCGGCGCGATTATCGGCGCTGGGATTTTCGTGCTCTCGGGAACGGTGGCGGCGAATTTCGCCGGCCCGGCGATTGTGCTTTCCTTTGTCCTGGCGGGGACAGGTTGTTTGTTTGCCGGACTGTGCTATGCGGAGTTCGCTTCGCTGATTCCGATCGCGGGATCGGCCTACACGTACGCGTACACGACGCTGGGTGAAATCGTCGCGTGGATTATCGGCTGGGACTTAATCTTGGAATACGCGTTCGGCGCGGCGACGGTTGCCGCCGGATGGAGCGGCAATCTAAATGCCTTGCTCCAGAGCTGGAATGTTCATATTCCGCCGCAGCTCACGGCGACACCAGGGGCGATCCTGGTGTTTTTCGATGGCCGGTGGTCGGCGCTTGCAACCGCCGGGCCGGCTTTGGCGCAAGCGGGAATCGATCCGGGCAGCCTGCCTCACGCGCGGGGCATATTCGACCTCCCGGCATGCCTGGACATCGCCATCATCACGGCGATTCTGGTGATCGGAGTACGCGAATCGGCGAACTTCAATTCGGGAATCGTTTTTGTGAAAGTCGGAACTGTAATCACGTTCATCGCGGTGGTGGCAGCGTTTCTTTTGCGGCATCCAGGGGTCTCCGCGGCGAACTGGCACCCATTCATTCCGCCGAATCTTGGAGCGTTCGGCCAGTTCGGCTGGTCGGGGATAGCGCGGGGCGCGGGAGTGATTTTCTTTGCCTACATCGGCTTCGACGCGGTCTCGACTGCGGCCCAGGAGGCCAAGAATCCGCAGCGCGACATGCCCATCGGCATTCTCGGATCGCTGGCCATTTGCACGGCCTTGTACCTGGCGCTGGGCTGGATGTTGACGGGCGTGGTGAACTACACGCAACTGAATACAGCGGCCCCAGTGGCCATGGGGATTCAGGCCACGGGAGTGCGCTGGGGCAGTCTGGTGGTGATGCTGGGAACGTTTGCGGGACTAACGACGACCATGCTGGTGATGCTGCTGGGGCAATCGCGGGTCTTCTATGCCATGTCGCGCGACGGGTTGCTACCCGAGTGGGCCGGACGCGTCCATCCGAGATTTCGCACTCCGTGGATTTCTTCGATTATCGTTGGCCTCGCCGTTGCGCTATTTGCGAGTGTGCTGCCGATCAACGTTTTGAGCCAGCTCACTTCCATCGGCACGCTGCTTGCTTTCGTGATCGTTTCCGGCGGCGTTTGGATTTTGCGGGTGCGGAGGCCGGATTTGCCACGGGCGTTCAAAACGCCGCTCGTTCCGGTGGTGCCCATCTTGGGGATGGGAATCCCGCTGCTGTTGATGCTGAGCCTTCCGGGGAGCACCTGGCTGCGGTTGATTGTGTGGCTGATTCTTGGGATGGTCCTTTATTTCGGGTACGGGCGAACGCATAGCAAGCTGGCGCGTCAGCGCGGCGACACGAAGTGAAAGAGATTCAAAAGCAATTCCTTAGCGGCTAAAGCCCTGGTAGGAAGGCCGCTTTTGCCCTAGCCCATCGAAGCTGTCAGGTCGCGCCAAAGCTCCGACCCTCAAACCAATGGAGAGAAGAAGAAAACCGCAGTGCTGAAGGCCTGCGCCGCAACTTAAATTCTATTCGGACGTGCCCAGAGGGAGAAAGTATTGGGTGCCTTTGACGGGCTCTTGGAGGCGGCGAAGCAGGAGCTGGAGGTCTGCGCTGCGCTCGACGAAGTCAATGTCGGAGGTGTTGATGACCAGGAGGTCGGAGGCAGCGTAGCGGAAGAAGAAGTGTTCATAGGCGCGGGCAACTTCCTCGACGTATTCGGGGGGGATATGGGATTCGTCGCGGGAGGCTTTTTTGGCGATGCGGGCGCGGAGGACTTCGGGCTTGGCTTGGAGGTAGATGACCAGATCGGGAGCCGGGATGTCCGCGGTGAGGGCTTCGTAGTAGCGCTCGTAGAGCTTGAGCTCGGCGTCGTCGAGATTGAGGTTGGCGAAGATGCGGTCCTTTTCCATGAGGAAATCGGAGAGGACCGGGCCGGGAGCGTCAACGGCGAGGGCTTCGCGGAGGCGCTTCTGGCGCTCGATGAGGAAGTACATCTGCGCGCGAAGAGCGCAGCCTGGCTTGGCTTTGTAGAAATCGGCGAGGAAGGGATTGTCCTCGCAATCGTAGATGCGGCGGGCGTGGAGGCGCTCGGCAAGGATGCGGGCGAGAGTAGTTTTACCGACGCGCAAGGGGCCTTCAATGACGATGAAGCGGGGAGGCTCGAGACTGCGCTGCGGAACGCGAGCGCGCTTGGCTGCGGAGGAATTGTCGCCGGGCATCGTTTCGTGTGATCCAGGGTGACGGGGATCAATTATAGCAGAGTCGCGGCAAGAGTCATGGCGCACCGCGCGGCGTTTGAGAGGGCGGCACGGCAGGGTCAAGAATGTAAAAATATTTTCACTTTCATGGCCTAGTACTGCCGTTTGAAAAAAGTCAAACAGACGGGCTAGCGGGGCGTACTAATTCAAATGTGACCAACGGGCCAGTGTTACCTGATTGTTTGACCACTAGAGTGATCTCCTCGCGAGTGGGGACGGACTTGCAAGACCCACCGGTAATACGGAGGTGGCAAATAGTCATTGCAGCGCTTCTCCTGATCTGTTCCATCCCGCACATGGACGACACGGCAAAAGTGGCTAACGATTCTCCCGCAGTTGCTTCCGACAGCGCGACAAGTGATTCTGTTCTCGTCGCCTCCCTGCCGTCCGCGCCAGAACCCAAGGTGAAAGCCGATCCGAAGCTGATCGCTCCGCATCTGGCGACGCAGCCTTTTCTGCCGATGAAGCCGGTGTTTACTGGGCCCCGCGAAACGCCCCGACAAAGGAAGGTCTGGTATGGACTGGCGCTGGCGGGACACAGCGGCGCAGCCTTTGACGCCTGGACAACGCACCGGGCGGTCGTTGGCGGCTACGGCCAGGAGGCGAATCCGTTCCTGCGCCCCTTCGCAAACTCCAACGCCATTTATGCAGCTACGCAGGTGAGCCCGGCGGTGATGGACTACTTGGGCAAGCGGATGATGGTGAGCCAGCATGGCTGGGTACGGAAGATTTGGTGGCTGCCACAAACGGCGGGCGCGAGCATTTCATTCGTGTGCGGCGCGCATAACCTCGGTGTGGTGCGCTAAAGGTTCCCTCAATCCCCCAGGCCAGCAGCGTCCCGGAGAGCCTGCTCATCGGGACGCTGCTGTTTTAGCGCAGCAGCGCGCTCGCGCGTGCGATGGCTGGCTACTTGCCGACCACGACGATCACGAAGGAGCCCGGTTTCATTTTGCCGCGTCGCTCACCCGGAGCAGGTGGATCGAAGTCCGCGGCCGGGAGGAAGATGTTGTGGGTCTTGAGGTCTAGACCCATGGTGCGGGCGGACTTCTTCGTGGGTACACTCTCAACGACAGTGTACTTGTCCGGCGAATCCTCGTGGATGACCGTGAGGTTGCCATCGCCGCAGGAAGCGAACACGTAACCCGTCGAGGGCTCGAAGGCGCTGGCATCCGGGCCATCGCAGATTGCGGGTGTGGCAACGACCTTGCCAGTATCCGCGTTGACCACGGCCATCACTTTATCGTCGCAGACGGAAAACAGTCGCCGATTGGCGAGGTCCATGGAGAGACCGGAAGGCGATTTGCAAGGCGCAAGCGGCCAGTGGTGGAGCTCCTTGAGGCTCTGCGCATCAAGATGATGAAGCTCGGACGTATCTTCGTTGTTCACATAGACCGTGCCCTTGCCGTCGGCGACGGC
>WNGH01012440.1_pt1 | contig 12914 bp, 7 predicted proteins | sample 5400631 | NCBI WGS metagenome assembly WNGH01 (sample SAMN13153373, study PRJNA577476) | soil metagenome | isolation source: 115 cm soil or saprolite under Garry oak tree replicate 1 | place: USA:California | collected 2016-06-15
CGGCGTGTTCGTAAACGAGCACACGGTCGCCGCCGCCGGCCGCGCCGCCCGCGGGGCCAGCCTCGGGCTCGTCGCCCAAGTGCACAGCCATCCCGGCGCGGATACCCGGCACTCCGCCGGCGACAACCAGCTCATCACCATGCCGTTTCACGGCATGTTTTCCCTCGTCGTCGCCGACTACGGCCGGGGCAGCCTGCTCCCGGCCCAAGGTGCGGGACTGCACCAGTACCAGCACGGCCGCTGGGTCCACCTCACCAGCGACGCCATGGTCATCGTCCCGGCCCTGACATCTACCGGTGGTTGCCATGACCAGCACGCGTGACGCGTTCTACGCCGAGCGCGACCGGCGGACCCGCCAGTACGGCGGGCACGACGACGCTCTCGAACGGGCCATCCACCTGATCGTCGGTCCTGATGTCGCGGCCTCCCGTGCCGGGCAGATCGCTACGCTGGCCTTGGTCAACCTGGTCGTACGAGCCCACCGGCGCCTCGTCACCGAGATTCCCGGCGTTCTGCTGCGGGCCCGCAGCCTCGTGCCCGCAGATGATCTCCAGACGGCCGCCACCCGGACCGCCCTCGCCATCAACCCGGTCCTCGACATGACCGCCAGCACCGGCACGCCCATCCGGATCGGCCTCGGACAGCAGGTACCAGACGGACTTGAGCTATACCTCGGATGGCTCGGCGGCCGGGGCGCCGTATCGACCACGCCACTCACCGCAGGCGAATCAGATCCGGAGTCGATCTTCGGCGCCGCGACCGCCGCGGTCCTCGGTGCCGCCGCGGTGTTCCGCCTCGCCCACGACCAACCCGTCCGGACCACCCGGTTCAACCCGATCGAGCTGGCCGCCGACCACGACGCCGGTACCCGCGACCACCTCACACCAATCGACGTCGGCGATGTGCTGGCCGTCGGGGCCGGGGCTGTCACCGCCGCGCTGGTCTACTGGCTGCGCGAACTCGGGATCACCCACGGCACATGGGACTTCCTCGACCGCGACGACGCCGAACTGCACAACACCAACCGGTGCATGACCATGACCGCCGCCCAAGCCGGCTGGCCGGACGGCCAGCCGGCCATCGCGGCGAGCAATAAGGCTGCGGCGGTCGCCCAGGCCATCGGCGGCCGCCCGTACCCGGTGTGGTACGACCAGTGGCAGCCCCATCAGCAGGCACGCCACGACTTGGTGCTGCCGCTGGCCAACGAGCGGGGCGTCCGCCGCCTTATCGCCCAGCGCGGCGAGCCGCTCCTCCTGCACGCGACCACTTCACCGAACTGGACCGCCGAGCTTCACCGGCATCTTCCCGACCGGGACGACTGCATCGACTGCCGCCTCCCCGACACCACGACCCCGCGGATGCAGTGCTCAACCGGACCAGTCGACGTCACCGACAGCAAGAGCCCCGACGCCGCCCTCCCGTTCCTGTCCGCCGCTGCCGGACTCATGCTCGCCGCCGCACTTGCTGCCTTGCCGAACGGACCCGCGATGACGGGACGAATGAACCACTGGCAGCTCGATCTCACCCTGTCCATGCCGCTGCTCCGCCAGCACCAGCACCAGCAGCGTCAGGCGTGCCGCGAGCAACCCTCGGCCGCGTTGCGCAGGCTCATCAATGAATCCGAGCCACGTCGGTGGGATTACCTTGACCATGCCGACGAGTGATGCCACGAGGTTTAGGACGTCCGGGCCGGGCAATCGAGCGACTCACTCATCTGCCGCCGACAGGGTCTTCTTGGATTGCCGTGATGCTGGCAACCCCTCTGTCGTGCCTGCCGCACGGGGGCCCGTCGCCTCTGGCTGCGAAGCTGGTCGCGGATCACGGCGTAGGGGGTGAGCGGGAACCCCGGCCGGGACGCCGACCGGATGCACGGGGACCCCGGGCCATCCGGGGAGCGGAATACGGACGCCAGCCCGCGATCATCCAGCGGGGACCGGGCCCGGAACGTCGCGGTGAAGCAGTCCTGTGCGGTCCCGGTCGCCGAGGCGCAAGAGGGCGCGGCTGCCCGGCGCGTCCGCACCCCCGTCCCGCCGTCACGCTGAGTGATATGGAAGGTCAGGGAGAACGCTCACCGAGGCTAATGCTCGGCTGCTGGATATTTAGTGGCCATCAGCATGGGCGTACATATATGGACATTCTGGGTGTGCCCGATACGTGCCCAGGTTGGCTTCTTGCTGCGGCATCGGACCAGGTCAGGGCGAGGCGGCCTTTTCACTGTTAGTGAAGCACTCGGCCTCTTGGCCTGGCCTCTTGCCTATGAGAACTTCTCTACGTTTTTCAAGGGCACGTCCTCCGGGCGCGCCGGGCCGTTCCGGCCCTAGCCGAACGGTGCACGCCGCGACGCGCTGAGGGAGATCGCAAGGCGGCGTGGCGGCTTCGCCGCCAGGAGGGGCGTGGGTCGGCAGCTCTATCCGCGGCCCACGAGCGGAAGCCCGCCGGCAGTGGCCCGCGGGCACTGTCGGCGGGGCCACTGCCCCACATCCGCAGGCAGGCGGTACCGGCCGCACCGCGCCGCCAGCGCCGCGCCAGCACTTTCAGGAGGACGAGGGAATGGACGTGCTGGGCTGGCTACCGTCATAGCCGCAGCCGACCACGCCAGCGAACGACTAGTTAGTACTCAAAGCGCACGCGAGCGTTCTGCATAAACCGTAAGGTGTTTGACACTTTCTGGTAGACGATCAATGCCCCACAGCAACCTGATCTTATTTTCCAGTTTCATACACGAGGTCGCTGTTTCCACCAGGTTGTAGGACAGTCGAAGTTCAGGCTTTACCCGGCGACGCAACGCGTTGACTACAGCCTTTGTCGGCCTATCGATGGCCAGCCGAAAAGCACGCCCGATCGGTCCCGCAAACGCTGCCGAAGACCCGGGGATGAGCATCGCCGCGCCCGCACTTGCCGCAGTGGCTGCAACGTCGAGCGATGCATCAATCTTCTCGTCTACCATGCCCCTGTTGGCATCAATCAACTGGGCGCGCAGCCGAGTGATCGTCTTGACATCCCCGATGAAGAGCGCCTCCTGAAGCTCTTTCCGATTACGTCGATATCTGGCCGATCGTTGACGAAGTTCTCCGACGACCTCCCACCATTGACCCAAAGTATTCGCCTTACTCAGCGCGTACGCCGTGAAAGGTGGGATGTTCACTGAACCCGATGCTTCGCCCAGCGCTTTCCGCGTTAGTGCCATGCGCTGACCGACAATATCCTGCATCCACTCGATATCCGCCAGAGCTATGGCAACGTCTTTAGAGTTCCTAGTGATATGAGGAGCGGCGGGCATCCGCGCGAAGCTACAATCGTACACGAGTCCCAGGATGGCGTCCAGGGCGCGCAGGCCGTGGTTCGCGGCGGAGTCGAGGTAGCTTCTGATGCGGCACCATCGGGCGAGGGTGGCGAGGGTGTGCCAGTACCCGGAGACGGCCTGGTGGCGTTTCGGCCCTCTGACGGCCCGCTCGGCGCTGTTACTGGTCCACTCGACGGCGAATTCGCGGGTGAACAGCCAGACCTGCTCCTTGTACTGCTGCAGCCAGCAGCCGAGGGCGTAGCCGGGGTGGTTCCCGTCGTGCCAGTCCCGCAGCCGGTTATGGGTGATGCCGAAGGCGGCGGCCTCGTCGTAGCGCTGGCGGAGCTTTTCCAGCTGTTCGGGGTCCAGGGCGGTGTCCCCGCGGGCGCGGGCTTCCTCCACCGCCTGGTGCGCCTCGCGCAAGATGCTGATCACGTCGGCGGCCCAGGATTGCAGGCCGCCGGGACCCAGTTTCGTGACGGCCCGGCAGCGGCGGATGACGTGCTGGCAGCATTGCTGGACGCCGGCCAGCCGGGAAAGGAGCCGCTGGTATGCCGTGTAGCCGTCGGTGATCAGGAACCCGGTGAACCGCGCCGGGATCCCGCCGGTGACGTCCTCCTTCCGCCGCGACCCCAGGGCCTGCAGCCAGGTCAGCCGCTCACCGGGGGTGCGGACCGCCAGCACGTGCGGCGCGCCGGGAGCCCGCTTGCCCCCGTCTTCGGGGTCTTCGTCTTCGTGCCCGGCGGGCTGGGGGGCGGTTCCGGGGGCTAGCACGTTCACCGGGGTCTCGTCCGCGGCCAGCACCGGCTCAGCCGCCAGCGCCGCGCACATCGCCTCCTCGAACCCGGCTTTCTCCAGCTGCCGGGACAGCCGGGCGCTGGCCTTGTCCACCCACCCGGCCGAGACCGGCACCCCCAGCAGCATGCCCATGACGTTCGCGGCGCGCTCGGGCGGCACGTTCCCGTAGGAGGTCAGCAAGATGGCGGCCCCGTTCAGCGCCGGCCCGTACGACACCGACCCGGCGTGCGCGCCAGGCGGCGGGCCCGCGATCACGGCGGTCCCGCAGCACGGGCACTGCAGGCCCGGCAGCGTCCACTCCGTCACCGTCTTGGTGACCTGCACGTCCACGACCTGCGCCCACGACGGGGCCGCCGGGGCCGCGCCGTCCAGCCCGGTCCCGCAGCGGCGGCACTGCGCTGGCGGATCCGCGTCCTTGCGCTCGCCCGGATCCGGGTCCCGCGCCAGCCCGCGGCCCGGGTGGCCGGGCTGCCCGCCCCGCCGCCGGTCCTTCCTGCGCTCCCGCTCCGATTCCTGCCGCAGCGCGCGGCGGCGCTCCCTCGCCCCGATCGGTTCCTTCGAGCTCGGCGTTCCCGAATCAGAGCTGTCCATCGCGAGCCTGCGCTCCAGCTCCGCCAGCCGCAGCTCCAGCCGCCGCTCCCGGTCCCGGGCCGCGGCCAGCTCCGCCCGCAACGCCGTGACCTCGGCATCCTTCGCCTCCACCACGGCACGCAACCGCGACAGCAGCTCACGCTGCCCCGCGATCACATCAGCCAGGCCAGGCTCCTCAGGCACAAGCCACAAGCATGCTCAACCTGAACTAAAGGTTCAAACACCCGCCAGCGCCGGCGCGTCGCGCAAGACACCACTACCCCGTGAATGGACACGACTCGACCTGATGGGCGCTACGGTGAGTTTCGGCCTGGCCTGCGAATGCTGCTGGTTTGATACGGCACCCAGATTTGCCGAAGCTACGACAAAGACGGTGCGTCTTGTAAATTGCAGTCTGCCCGGATTCGACGGCACACGGATGCGCACGGAAGGAATCTTCAACCTTCATCAGACCACGGTGCGCGGTGCCCTGCTTCTAGACAGGGCGACAGCAGCCGGAGAGGTCTGCCTGCGGCAGACGGTTATAGAGGGCCACGGCGACAAGACGGTAGCGGCACGCGGCCGTGTTGTAAGCGGCGATCTGGACCTCACGGAGATGATCTCGCGTGGCCCCTTCGTACTGGGAAACGCCCGGATCGAAGGTTCAGTACAACTGGCGGGTGCGCAGATCAGCTCTCGCCAAGGCCTGGCCCTGGACGCGACCAATGCGGTGATTGGCGCGGGTTTTGACGGCAGCCGGATAATCGTAGAGGGGGAAACCCGGCTGCGGCATGCTCGCATCGCGGGAAGGCTGCAACTTACCGGAGCCCAGCTGCGCAACCCTAGCGGTGCAGCGTTGGGTGCGGGCGGTGCTGCGGTCGAGGGCGGCGTGTGGTGCACTCGTCTTTCGGCGTCCGGGGAGGTGCGGTTCGTCGGGGCCCGGCTGGGCGCCAATCTGACAATGACCAGTGCCGAACTATGCAACCCCGCGGGTGCGGCTCTGAATCTGGACCGCGCTGATCTTCAAGATCTCGATGCGGCGGAACTTGTTGTCTCTGGTGGATCGGTCAGCCTGGTCGCCGCTCATATAACAGGCCGCCTGAACCTGGAAAGAGCACGGCTGACACCGGGCAAAGGCGCGTCGGCACTGGTTGCTGACGGGTCCAGCGTCGGCCGGCGGTTCATACTGGACCAAGCGCATGTCATCGGCGAAGTTAGTGTCAGTGCCGGACAACTCGGGTCAAGGATGCTGCTTCGCAGAGCCCGCATCGAAAATCCCGGTGGCACTGCCCTGCACCTATCCCCGGTCGATGTTGCCGTCGATGTCCTCTGCGACGGCATGACAGTCGCGGGCAGGATAGACCTGACCGGAGCCAGGATCGGACGCCGCCTCGACTTCACCGGAGCGCGGATAAGCAATCAGGGAGGGACCGCTCTCGACGCCAGGGCCCTGCAGGCGGCAGAGGTGTCTGTCGGCACGGCAACACCTATGCAGGGACTCGTGGATCTCGGTCATGCACGCATCGGCGTGCTTCGCGATGACCCACAGAACTGGCCCGACGAGTTGCGGCTGGGTGGCTCCAGCTACGAAGCCCTCGAACCACAGCTTCCGGCCCGGCAACGGCTCAGGTGGCTCGCTCTCGATCGGGGCAGCCGTTCGCCGCAACCCCACGAACAGCTAGCAGCGCTGTATACCGCAACCGGCCAGCCTGCCGACGCACGCCAGGTGCTCTACGCCGCCGAACGCCTCCACCGCACCACCAAAACGTTTCCCGGGCGGCTATGGAGCTTCCTGCAGGACATCACGGTCGGTTACGGCTACCGACCCGCACGGGCAATGCTCTGGCTGCTCGCGCTCCTCGCCATCGGAAGCGTCATCTATGCTGCCGCGCCTCCCGCGCCGCTTAACCAATCCGGAGCGCCGCACTTTAATGCGGTCTTCTTCACTCTTGACCTGCTCCTGCCTGTAGTAGATCTCGGTCAAAAGCACGCATTTAACCCGGTCGGCGCAGAACAATGGCTTTCTTACATTCTTGTCGCCGGCGGCTGGGTGCTCGCCACGACCATCGCCGCAAGTGTGGCACGCATTCTCACCCGGCGATAAACAACACTGGCGGGTTAGGAGTGAGCATACAGGCCAGTGCATGAGCACGCGCGCAGGTAAAGCCCTCAATTTCGGCATGAGCGGCGGCTCGGCCGCAGCTCATGCGGCAAGCGGTGTCCAGCTCGCTCCAGTATCTACGAGTCGCGATCGTTTCTAGCCGGATGTGCATTATGGTCGGGCGATGTGCGTGGCGCTGCAGCGGCGCGGTAGCTGATGAGAAGATCCACGCAGCTCGCGCCTCTGCCGTGAGCGCTGAGTCTTGACCAGGAACAGGGAAGGTGATGTGCGCGATGGCGCCGGACATCAAGGGCAACCTCGACGCGTTCTTGTGCAGGCGCTCGCCGGCGGCCAGGTATGCCTCTTTTGATTACTGCTTCAACTATTTCCAGGACGCGCGGGACGCCCAGGAGACCGCTGATCTCGCTAGTGGTGGCCGGCTCGAGTTGTCCTGTCTTCACCTTGGCTTCTATCTGGCCAGCTGGGGCATGATGCGAGGGTCGGGCGGTCTGCACGGCCGAAGCCTGCATGAACTGGTCCCGGTAGTGCAAGTGATCGCCGATGAGCCGCCCGGCGCGTGGGAACTCGATGTTCCCGGCTACTCTGAGGCGGGCATCGCCGCGGTGCTGGCACTCGGCGATCGCATCAGGAGTGCGTACACGTTCGCTGCCAGTCCTGTCCTTGTGACCAAGACGATGCTCGGCATCTTCGGCTGCATCCCAGCCTTCGACCGTTTCTTCCGCCTCGGTTTCGGACGCGCTGTCCTCGACCGGGCGACGCTCACCAAGATCAGCGACTTCTACACGGCCAACAAGAGCGCGCTTCACGCGGCGCCGGTCCGCACTTTGGACTTCGGCACGGGGCAGGACACACTCCGCCATTACACCCAGGCGAAGATCATCGACATGATCTTCTTCCAGGAAGGCTACAAGCAGGCCGGAAAAGTGCGGCGCTGACACGGCGCACGGCTCGTTGCAGCCCGCCGGCCTCGCGGACGGGATTGTTCCTGGCTGGCTGGGGTTTGCCGGCGGCTTTTGCGTTCATACTGTTGTTGCGTCGTTGCGGAGACATCATGGACCCGTTCACCACGGCCGTTATCGGCTGGGCAGCCAACCAGGCTGGGTCCGCGGGCGTGCAGGGGGTCAGGCGGCTGCTGGGCGACAAGCAGCGTGCCTCGCTGCGCAAGGTAGTGCGAGCGGCGGTCGAGTCCGCTGCCGGTGAGCTGGCGGCCGATGGTGACCGGGCCATGGTGCGGGAGGCGCTGCTGGCGGGGTCGGTGGTCGCGGACGCCGGGGGGAAGGATCTCCTTGATCTTCGGGATGCGATCGCGCGGCAGGTCGGGCCGTCACTGGTGGTGCTCAGGCAGCAGCGGGGTTCAAGGCCGATGCGACGCGTGGCGGGCTGCTGAAGCCTGTTGCCGAGCTCATGTGGCAGGAGCGCGTCGCGGCGGCCCTGGAGGCTGCCAGGCCGTCTAGTCCGGTCCCGAGAGAGCTGCCCCGGCCGGTCGCTGACTTCACAGGGCGGGCTGAGGAGCTCGCCGCCGTGTGCGGTTATCTGGCCTCCGCAGGGAAAGCCGGCGTGGCGGTGATCTGTGTGGTGGACGGGATGAGCGGCGTCGGCAAGTCGGCCCTGGCCATTCAGGCGGCCAGCATGCATGCGGGCAGCTTCCCCGGCGGGCAGCTGTACGTGAACTTGCGGGGGGCTACGCCGGGCCTGTCGCCGCTGGACCCGCTGGACGCTCTTGGCCACATGCTGCGGGCCCTTGGCTGTGATCCTGCCGCCTTGAGACGCTGGAATCATCCGCGACGGGCGACATGGCGGTGCGCCGGAGCTTCGATTTCTCCCTGCTTGCCCTGCAGGACAGCCCCGAGGCCGCTGACCGTGCCGCTGCCGCCGCATTCAGCCTGCTGAGCCTGGCGGACGGCCCGGACATCAGCACCGAGGCGGCAGCCGCGATGCTTGACCAGCCCGAACGGCATGCAGCGGTTCTCCTCGAGCGCCTCGTGGACGCGCAGCTGCTGCAGGCCCACCGGCCGGGCCGTTACCAGTTCCACGACCTGCTGCGGCTCTGCGGCCGGCAGCTCGCAGCCGGACGCCATCCCGAGCAGGACCGGCTGGATGCCGTCACCCGGCTGACCGCGTTCTACACGGCAACCGCCTGGCGGAGCCTGCAGCTACTCAGGCCCGGTGACCACAGGCTGGCGACGGCCGACCCCCGATGGACACGCGACGGGCAGCCGCTCTGCGATGAAGCGCAGGCTCTTGCCTGGACAGAACTCGAACACGGTAACCTGCTCGCCGCCGTCGGCCAGGCCGCATCGGCGGCACCCGCCCTCCCCGCCGAGCTAGCAGGGCAGCTCGCCCGCGCCCTTTCCGCGTGCCTGGACAGGAGCGGGCACTGGCAGGACCTCCGCCGGGCCAGCCAGATCGCACTGGAACTCGCCCGGCAACGCTCCGACCCCGCTGGCCAGGCATACGCTCGCGGTGACCTCGGTTTCGCCTGCCGCCGCCTGGGACGCTACCGGGAAGCCGCCACCCACCTGGAGGCGGCCCTGTCCCTCTTCCACGAGCTAGACGACCTTCCCGGCCAGGCCTACAGCCTGGGGAGCCTGGGCAACGTGCACAGCGCAACGGGGCACTATCCAGAAGCAATCGACTGCCAGAAGCAGAGCCTCTGCCTCTGGCAGGCCCTCCGCGACCCCCTCGGCCAGGCCACCTGCCTCGTCAACCTTGGCCACACCTACCGCAGCATCGGCCAGCATGACGCCGCGATCCCGGTGCTCCAGGAAAGCCTCAGCATCTGGGCCCGGAACGGCGACCGGCGCGGGCGCGCAACCAGTCTCGGGATCCTCGGCACCGTCTACCGCGAGCTCGGCAGGCTAGATCAGGCAATCTCCTGCCACCAGGAGAGCCTTGACATCTCGCGAGAACTGGGCGACCTCCGCACCGAGGCTGTCAGCCTGGACGATCTCGGCCGCGCTCACGCAAGACTGGGCCATACCCAGCAGGCGCTCAGCTTGCTCAGGGAAAGCCTGGCGCTATTCAGGCAGATCAGCTACAACGTCGGCCTGGTAGAGACACTGCGCGATCTCGGCGACACCCTGCTGGCTTCGGGAGACCCAGCACAAGCCCGCGCAGCCCGGCAAGAAGCACTGAACATCAGCCAGACCCTCCAGACACCCAGCAACGACGAGCTCATCAGCCGGCTGAGTATCCACCACCCATAAAGACCTGATCTGCATGCCCGGTCCAATGAGCGGACAAAGATCCGTAGTCACCCATATCGGCGGTTCCCGCGCACGGCGTTTGGTCAGGCTGCTCAATGTGAGGCACGGGTGGCCCCCATATCCTTCCCTTACTGCGGCTGGGGCGCCGACGCGGGGCAGGGCTTGAGGATTGGCGGTGCGGGATGGCTCACGATGGGGCTGCGGCGGACGAGGTGGCCGCTAACCGTGAGCTGTGGACCCGGGCGAATCGCGAGTACGCCGGTGATCACGCCTACCGGGCTTGGGATGCGGGGGACATCACGTGGGGCATCTTCAACGTGCCCGAGCAGCAGCTCGGCGTGCTCGGCGACGTCCGCGGCTTGGAAGCGGTCGAGCTCGGCTGCGGGACGGCGTACTTCTCCGCCTGGCTGGCCGGGCGGGGAGCCCGGCCGACCGGGGTCGACGTGACCCCGGCCCAGCTTCAGTCGGCCCGGCGCTGCCAGGAGCGAGCCGGTGTCTTCTTCCCGCTCATCGAGGCGGACGCGGGCGATGTCCCGCTGCCTTCGGGCAGCTTCGATCTGGCCGTGTCGGAGTGCGGGGCCAGCCTGTGGTGCGACCCGGTCCGCTGGGTCCCCGAGGCCGCCCGGCTGCTGCGGGCAGGCGGGCGGCTGGTGTTCCACACTACGAGCATCCTGGTCGCCTTGTGCTCTCCGGAACCGTCCGGCCCTGCCTGCCGGGAGCTGCTCCGGCCGCAGCGGGAGACGTACCGCCTGGTAACCGGCGAGGGCGGGGTGCAGTTCCATCCCGGCCACGGGGACTGGATCACGATCTTGCGCGCCAGCGGCTTTACCGTCGACGACCTCCGCGAGATCTACGCCCCGCCAGACGCCGTCGATCACCCCTACTACCAGCTGGCGACCGTCGAATGGGCACGCCAGTGGCCCATTGAGGAAATATGGGTCGCCCACCTTGCCCAGTGACGCGGCTAAGCCGAGCCGTCAGCGCCGGCAGCCGTGTCGCCCCAGACGATTACGATTGATGGCATGACTGTCCATCTGACGCACTGGGGGGCATTCGAGGCGGTCAGCGATGGTGAGCGGCTGACCGAGGTGCGGCCGTGGCGCGGTGACCCGGAGCCGGTGCCGCTGATCGGTAACGTCGCCTCAGCCGTTCGTGCCGGTTCCGTGGGACACGGCACTGGACCTGCTAGCCGGGGAGTTGCGCCGGGTCTACCGGGACCACGGGGCGCAAGCGGTGTACGGCGGCTCGTACGGCTGGGCCAGCGCAGGACGGTTCCACCACGCGCAGAGCCAGGTGCACCGGTTCCTGAACTGCCTCGGCGGCTATGTGCGGCACGTGAACAGCTACAGTCTCGGCACCTCCACGGTGCTGCTGCCCTATGTGATCGCCGACGTGAACGTGCTGCTCACCTGGGCCACGGCCAAGTCTGTGGTCGCGGAGCACAGCGAGCTGGTGGTCGCCTTCGGCGGGCTGTCACCGAAGAACGCGGCGGTGTCACCGGGCGGGGTGTCCCGGCACAATGCCCGCAGCTGGGTGAGCGCCGCCCGGGCACGGGGCTGCCGGTTCGTCTCGGTGAGCCCGATCCGCGACGACACGCCCGCCGAGGCACAGGCCGAGTGGATCGCACCGCGGCCCGGCACCGACGCCGCGCTGATGCTTGCGCTCGCCCAGGTGCTGGACGCCGGCGGCCTGGCAGACACCGGCTTCCTGGACCGTTACACAGTCGGTTACCCGCGGTTCGCCCGTTACCTGCGCGGGGAGGCAGACGGCGTCGTTAAGAACCCCCCGTGGGCTGAAGCGATCACGGGCGTGCCGGCGGCGCGTATCCGGGAACTCGCGCACGAGATGGCGGCGGCGCGCACCCTGGTGACCGTCAGCTGGTCGCTGCAGCGTGCCCGCCACGGGGAGCAGCCGCTGTGGCTCGGTGTGGTGCTCGCTGCCATGCTCGGCCAGATCGGGCTGCCGGGCGGCGGTTTCGGCCACGGCTACGGGTCCGCGTCCCTGGTCGGCGAGCCAGCGCCCCAGGTCCCGGTGCCGCGGCTGCCGCAGGGCCGGAACGGGGTTTCCGCGTTTATCCCTGTGGCGCGGATCGCCGACATGCTGCTGAATCCCGGTGCGGCCTACGACTACAACGGGCAGCGGCTGACCTACCCGGACATCCGGCTTGTCTACTGGTGCGGCGGTAACCCGTTTCATCACCACCAGGACCTCGCCCGGCTGCGCGAGGCGTTCGCCCGGCCGGAGACGGTGGTGGTGCATGACCCGTTCTGGACGGCGACCGCCCGGCACGCCGACATCGTGCTGCCGGTCACCATGACCATCGAACGTGACGACTACGGCTCCGGGCAGAACGACCGGATGTTTTTCCCGATGCCAGCGCTGACCCGGCCGCACGGCGAAGCCCGGGACGACTACGCCATCTTCGCGGAGCTAGCGGAAAGGCTCGGCGCGGGCAAGGATTTCACCGAGGGCCGCACCGCGATGGACTGGCTGCGCCACCTGTATGACGAGTGGCGGGGCAAACTGGCTGAGCGGGGACGGGCAGTACCGGGTTTTGACGATTTCTGGGCAAGCGACGGCCTCGAACTGCCGGTGGCCAGCGAATCGCAGGTGGCGTTTGCTGATTTCCGCGCCGACCCGGAGGGTCACCCGCTCACCACGCCGACCGGGAAAATCGAAATCTTCTCTGAAACCATCGACAGCTACCGTTACCCAGACTGCCCTGGCCACCCGGTCTGGCGCGAACCGGACGAATGGCTCGGCTCCCCCGCCGCCCGGCGCTTCCGCCTGCAGCTGGTCGCCAACCAGCCGCGGTCCCGGCTGCACAGCCAGCTGGATGTCGGCGCGCACAGCCAGTCGCTCAAGATCGCCGGGCGTGAACCGGTGCGGCTGCATCCTGCCGACGCGGCAGCCCGCGGCCTGCGCGACGGCGACC
>WNGH01007135.1_pt1 | contig 12911 bp, 14 predicted proteins | sample 5400631 | NCBI WGS metagenome assembly WNGH01 (sample SAMN13153373, study PRJNA577476) | soil metagenome | isolation source: 115 cm soil or saprolite under Garry oak tree replicate 1 | place: USA:California | collected 2016-06-15
GTCAAAAAGCTCGGCCACAAGCCGGCGTATCTGGTGGACAAGCTCGAGGATCTTGACGTTGCCTGGCTCAAGGGGATGCGGAAGGTCGGTGTGACGAGCGGCGCCTCGACTCCCAGCCAGCTAACGCGCCTTGTGATCGAGCACCTGGAAGCGCTGGAAGTCCCGGCCTAGGAGCTCCCGCGCAGGCGGCGGATGACGCCGCCGAGGCCCCTCCGGTTGGCGCGTCCTGGGGTGGTCGGCTGAGGCGTCGCCGTGGCCGGCGGAGGCGCAGTTTCGGGCACATGGCTCGCCCGCGGCTCATGCTCTTCCTCCCGTGCCGCCGAGCCGGATGACCGCCGCCGCCGTCTTCGCCTGGCAGGACCCGACGCTCGCTCAGGCTTCGCGCTGGCAGCCGGGGGTGCGGCCACCGCCGGCGGCTCAGGGATCACCGTCCCGTTCGTGCGGGAGCGACGGCGCCGCCGCCGTGGCGCCCCAGAGCCGCTGGGCGCTGTGGGCTCGGCGGAAGGGGTGCGCTGGTGCGTGGCGGCCAGGCTTCGGTTGACCTTCGCCCCTATCTCGCCCTCGGCGCACAGGGCGCCGTCGAGGGTGTGCACGTCGACCCTCCAGACGACGACTGAGGTAGTCGCCCCGCCCCGGGGTGGCCGCTTCTGGGTCAGCGCCCAGCGGGCGTAGATGGTGTCGCCGGCGTGCACCTGGCGCGGGAACTTCCAGTTCAGCCACTCCCACTCGGCCACCGACGGCACCGGCATGTCGACCGAGCCCAACCCGACGGCCATCGCCAGGACAAGGGCGGGTGGGGCGGGGCGGGGGCCGTCGTGGCCTGCCTCGATCGTCAGCGGCGAGAAGTCGCCGGCCACGCCGGCGAACAGCGCTATCTCGGCATCGGTGACGGTGCGGCGGCGGGTCGTCCACTCGCCGCCGAGGGGAAGGTCGTCAAAAGAGAGCGGCTCCAGATCGTGGCCGAGTATAGCCCGCAGGGCGGCAGGCCGAGTGAACGGGGTGGAGCCTGAGGCCGAGATTCACTCCGGCCGACCCAGCGTCGCTTGCCAAACGGCTCTCTAGGTGGCCTGGGAGAGGCGCGCCTTTATCGAACCAAGTTCAAGTTGCCGGCGTTAACCTATGGCAACTTCAGCCCACCCTCGGGAGGCAATCGTTGGATCTCGCGGCAGTCCTTCTGGTCGTGTCGGTCCTCTTCGTCATTGCCTTCATCCTGCTCACCGTGACCCTGATGCGACAGCGCGGCACCGCGCGTGAGCTGGAAGCCGCTCTGGCGGACGAAAGCGGTGCGCGAGACAGGGCCGCCCTTCTGCTGGCGATCGCATCCGCGGTCAACTCGTCTCTCGCGCTCGAGGAGGTGCTGAACGTCGCGCTGACCCACGCCGGACGGATCATGGGCGCCGTCGCCGGCGCCATGTACCTCGTCCGAACCGGCAAGGCCGAGATGTACCGCGAGGCTTCGTACAACCTGACCAACCGCGCCCGCGGCGGCACACGCAAGCTCGACGAGGAACCGTTGAGCTCGGTGATCGGCGCCATGCGGCCGCTTGTGGTCAAGCTCGACGAGCACACCGCGCCGGGGCTCGAGCTCGGCGGGCATCCTCAGCACGCGCTGGTGGTCCCGATTCAGCGCTCGGGCCAGCTCATGGGGGCGATGGAGCTCTACCTGAACGCATGGCGGGAGCTGTCCGAAGACCAGGCCGACCTGTTGAACGGCGTCGCATCACAGGCGGCGATCGCGATAAGCCACGCGCAGCTGTTCCAGGCGCAGGAGGAAAACGCCCTCACGGACGAGCTGACGAAGCTGCCCAACCGGCGCGCGCTTGCCCAGGAGTTTCTCAAGGAGATGCAGCGCGCGCGCCGCCACAAGAATGCGATCGCGTTCGTGATGATCGACCTCGACCACTTCAAGCAGGTCAACGACACGTACGGGCATCTCAACGGCGACGCCGTCCTGGCGGAACTTGCCCAAATCCTGAAAGGAGGTGCCCGCGAATCGGATGTGTGCGCTCGCTACGGCGGCGAGGAGTTCGGGCTCATCCTCCACGAGACGACGGAGTCAGGCGCGCGCGTGCTGGCGGAACGGATTCGCGCCAAGGTCGCGGCGGCAACGTTCCCAGGCGGCTTGAAGCTGACCATCAGCGTCGGCGTGGCCGCCACCGAAGACGCGAACCTCTTTACGCAGCTGATCGACCGCGCGGACCAAGCGCTTTACGCCGCCAAGCAGGGCGGCCGCAACCAGGTGCGCGTGGCGGACATGAAAGGCCCGGCGCCCAAATCGCACATCGCGAAACCAGAGGTCGAACCAGCGGTCTAAGCTCGGCGGAAGTGCCCCACTTCTGCGTCGACTGCGGAGCGCCGCTGGTGACCAGGCTCATCGAAGGCCGCGAGCACGAGGTCTGCCCGAACGACTCGTTTGTCTTGTGGCGGGATCCGAAGGTGGCCGCGGCCGTGGTGGTGGAAACCGAAGGCGGCATCGTGCTCGGGCGTCGTGCGATCGAGCCGGGTCGTGGCCTGTGGTGTCTGCCGGGCGGATTCGTCAACGACGATGAAGACCCGGCGACGGCCGCTGTTCGTGAGTGCATTGAGGAAATCGGCGCGCGGGTCGAGCTCACCCAACTGATCGGCACTTATCACGTCCCGAAGACGACCGCATCAAGCATCATCGGCATCGCCTATCGAGGGCGGGTTGTCGATGGCGAGACGATCAGCGCCGGCCCTGAGATGCTCGAGGTTCGCGTGTTCACGCCTGACGCGCTGCCGCAGATTGCGTTTCCGAGTCACCAAGAGGTGCTTGCGCGCTATGCCGGCGAACCTGATCGCTCTGCATCACCACCATCACCAGAACAAGCACCATCGCGGCCGCTGCGCACGCCGTGAAACCGGCCGCGTAACCGTACCCCTGGACGATCGGGCCGAACACCAGAGGTCCGACGGACAGCCCTCCGAACAGGACGGTGCCATACATCCCCATCGTGACCCCACGCGTGGAACCGGTCGAGAGGTCGGCAAACACGACGCCGATCGCGACGAAGCTCAACGCGATGAACGGAGTTCCGATGACCAGCAAGATCGCAGGGAGCAGGAATCCGGTGAGGTGGCCCAAGATCACGACCGTCGTGCACCAGCCGGCCGCGCCCACCAGCACCAGCGGCCAGCGACGGCGGGCTCGATCGACGAGCCGCCCACCCGGGATTCTTGAGACCGCGTTGATCACGGCCTGCAGCGCCAGCAGGTAGCCCACCTGAGAGCTCGGCAGTCCGAGCTGCTCCTTGCCGAATATCGGGACGAACGCGTTGAAGGTGCCCCACGTGAGGGTCATCCCCAGGAGCGAGATGGCGACCGGAGTGAAGGCCGGCTGGCGGAAGAGCGCCCGCAGCGGCTCGCGTAGAGACAGGCCTTGCCCCGAGTTCTGCCTGGTGTTGCTGGCCACCAGGGCGCCTGGGATCGCAGCGACCAGCAGCGCTGTGGTCACAGCGATATCGGCGCGCACGTCGATCCAGGTCAAGGCGAGCCCGGCCAGCGCCGGGCCGAGAAAGAAGCCGGACTGCATCGAGAAAGTGAGCCAACCCATCGCCCGGCCCATGCGAGCGCGCGACACCGACTCGGTGACGGCGCTGAAGATCGCCGATTGCTGGATCCCCGCAGCGAACCCGCCGATGATCTGCCACAGGAAGAGCGGGGCGACCTCAGGCGTGGCTGCGGTGGCGATCTGCGAGACGGCGGTCAGGACCAGCGATACGCCGAGCAGAGTTCGGACACCGAACTTGTCGACCAGCACGCCGGCCGGCAGGGCCAGGAACGCGGCGACGATCGTGGCCACCGAGAAGAGCGCGCCGACCTCAAACCGGCTCGCGCCGAGATCGTGCGCGTACAGAGGCACCGTGAGTCCGCGCGCGCCGATGGTGCCGAACACGGCGCCCGCCGCGACATACAGCGCGAGGGCGCGGCGCGATTGAGGGATTGCTTGGGCCACGACTCCTAACATACCGGCGACATGGTCCGCGAGAGGGTTGGCGACTGGCGCCTCGCCTGGCGCTTTGCGCTGGCAGGCCTCATCGCGGGCGTTCTGGTCATCGCCTTAGCTCAAACCGGCGTCACGAGCGGAACATTCGACACCGGACAGGATCGCCTCTTTCCCGCGCCGGCTCCGGACCCACGGATCACGCTGGTCGCGATCGACCAGACGTCGGCCGACAATCTCGGCGGCTATCCGCTTGTCTCGAATGCCTATCACGCCGAGGTCATCAACTACCTGATGAGCCTGAAACCGTCCGTGATCCTCTTCGACATTCCGCTTACCTTCGAGACGGCGCCAGATCGAGAAGCAGAGGTGCCAACCGATACAAATGTTCCGTTGGAGCAGGCGCTCAAGGCGGCCGCAAGCAAGTTGGTGGTCGTATGCACTCGGGACCAAAGGCCACTCGCAAGGTTCGAGCAAGGCGAGCTGATCGGGGAGCGCAGCTTCGGAGTTCCCGATTCCGCGAACGCGATTCGCGGGGTGTCATTGCGCCCCTCGCCGACGTGCGACGAGAACGAAAGCCAGGAACCGGCTTTTCTCCAGGCCCTGCGCATCTCCGAAGGCATCAGTGACGTTCTTGCCACGGATGGATCGCATTCGCAGTTCGGATCGCACCGCATCCCGTTGGTGAAGGGCCAGATGCTGATCAACTTCACCCTCGGAACGGGGCCGACGTGCACATACGCTCAGATCTTCCAGGGCGGATGTGTGCACCCTGAGCTCATCACCGACCACATCGTGATCGTGGGCGCGAAAGTGATCGATGCCGGCGATGTCTACTCCCAACCGGTCGCCTTCAAGCACGACCCAAGCTTCTGTCCGCGCTTGCGGCCGCAGTGCATGCTCGAGACTCAGAACTACGGCTATCGGATCCAGGCCGACGCCATGAGCACGATCCTGCAAGACCGCTACCTGCAGGTTCAACCCGACGCGTCGACGAAGCTGGTGATCCTTCTGCTCGGAATGCTCGTCGGCCTGATCGTCTACCTGCTCTCGTTCCGACTGGGTATGATCCTCACCGCCTCCATCCTCGTCGCCTATTTCGCGGCCATCTACGGTCTCGGAAAGCTGGGGTATCTCTACGACCCGCTCTATGCACCCCTCGCCATCGTTTTCGGCGCGATCTTCTCCCTCGGCGCGCGCTACGTGCTCGAAGAACGTGAGCGCCGGAAGGTCGAGCGAATCTTCGGGCACTACATCGACCCGCGAGTCGCGCAGCAGCTGGCGGCGACGCGCTCGGTCGACGACCTCATCTCCAGGGGAGAGCGACGCGACATCACCGCTCTCTTCATGGACATTCGGGGTTTCACGTCCATGTCGGAGACGATGCGGGCGGACGACGTCCTCGCGGTGATCCAGGTCTACCTTGACGATATGAGCAAGTTGATCCTCAAGTGGGATGGGCTGATCGACAAGTACGTCGGCGACGAGATCATGGCTCTGTGGAACGCACCGCTGCCGCAATCGAACCACGCGCTGCTTGCGGTCCGGTGTGCCTATGACCTGATCAACAACGCCGCAGCCGTGCAGGCGAAGCTAGCCGCGAAAGGATTGCCTCCAATCGGGTGGGGGATTGGGATCAACACCGGCCCCGCGGTCGTCGGCAACATGGGCAGCGAGGACCGCTTGCAGTACACGGCGCTGGGGGACACCGTCAACACCGGCGCGCGTTTCTGCAGCGCGGCTCCAGCTTTTCATGTCCTGGTCGGTTGGCCAACGTACCAGGCGTGCTCCGACTACATCGCGGTCGACGAGATGCCAGGCCTCCAACTGAAGGGTAAGTCAGCCGAGACCTTCCGCATCCTCAAGGTCACCGCGATCCGAGAAGACAAGACATCGCCGTGGGTGTCGATGCCGACGGAGACCGCGACCGCGGCGTACTCGGCCAAGAAAGACCTCTACTCGACCCAGTCAGTCTTCGCGTGAGCCACGAGACCGGGCGGGCAGCGGAGCTCCTTCGCGGAGCGAGAACAGCGGTGGCGCTGACCGGCGCCGGTGTCTCCGCCGAGAGCGGCATCCCGACGTTTCGCGGCGAGGGGGGACTGTGGACTAAATACGACCCCGTGAAGGTCTCGTCCATCGACTCCTTCCTTGCCGATCCCACCTCGTACTGGCAGGTCTCGAAAGAGCGCGGCAACATCGCCCTGGCGGCCAAGCCCAACCCGGGCCACGAGGCCCTCGCCGCGATGGAGATGGCGGGACGGCTGATCGCCGTGATCACCCAGAACACCGACGGTCTCCATCAGGCGGCCAGGAGCCAGCGGGTCATCGAGCTGCACGGATCGGGACGGACCGTCGAGTGCCTCGAGTGCGGAGCCCGGGAGGCTCGCATCGAGGTTCAGGCAAGGCTCGACGTCGAGATGCCGCCGCGGTGCAAGAGTTGTGGAGGCGCGTTCCTCAAACCCACGGTCGTCCTGTTCGGCGAGCCGATGCCGGTGGATGCCGTCAACGAAGCCCTGGCGCTCGCCCGCGTGGCGGACGTGATCCTGGTCGTCGGGTCTTCGCTCGTCGTTTATCCGGCCGCCGAGATCCCACTCATCGCGGTCCGGTCCGGCGCGCGGATGATCGTGGTCAACGCCGAGCCGACGCCGTTCGACGGCTTTGCCGAGATCGTGATCCACGGACGCTCGGGTGAAGTGCTCCCCGAAATCGCGCACCTTACAGGTGCGTGACGCTTCCCGCGACAAAGGCCTTGCCTTCGACCATGAGCTCGCCGAGCGGCCCGATGTCTCGAGCGATTCCTTCTGTGGTCTGACCAGCGAGCTCGACCCGGACGCGCCGGCCGAGCGTCGCCGACAGCTCACGCCATCGACCGAGCACGGCATCTTGGGGCGCGGCCGTCCAGCGGGCGACCTCGAGACAAAGGCGTTCGAGGACCTCGTCGCGCGGTTGCTCCAGGCGGGCCGCTCCCGCGGGGGCCCACGCGAGATTGATCCCGATGCCGCAGATTGCCCTTTCCGCGTACGTCTCGACGAGGATCCCACCCAGCTTGCGATCGTCGAGCAGCAGGTCGTTGGGCCACTTCAGGCGCACGTCGGGCCTGCATGCCTGCGCTGCGGCCACGCCGGCGGCCAGGCTCAGCACCGGATTCTTCGCGAGCACGAAAGAGACGAGGAGCGCCGTGCCCGGTGGCGCCTCCCAGGGCCGGTCGAGCCGCCCGCGGCCCGCGCTCTGGTGGTCGGCGACCACGATCGACCCGACGGGGAGCTCACGAGCGGTGTCTTGGGTCGAGGTCACCGAACCCACGCGCAGAACTTGCCCTTCACCCACGCTCGGTAAGCTAACCCGCGTGAAGCTGCACCGGGCGATCGTGCTCGTCGTAATGATGCTGATCGCGGTAGCTGCCCTCGTCCTGTTGACTGCGGCGGGGATCGCAAACTTCGACAGTCACAGCCTGATCGCACTCGTGGTGGTCGTGGTTGCGGCGGCGATTGGCGGTGCCGCCTTCAGCTGGAAACGCTATAGCCGCCGTTCATGAAGCCGAAGTTACGCCTCGGTTACAAGGCGTCGGCCGAACAGTTCGGTCCGCGCGAGCTCCTCGATTTCGCGGTCGCCGCCGAACACAACGGCTTCGACTCGGTATTCGTCAGCGACCACTTCCAGCCGTGGCGGCATTCCGACGGACACGCGCCGTTCGCTTTCTCATGGCTCGCGGCGGTTGGAGAGCGCACGACTCGGGTCGGGTTGGGCACCTCGGTCAACACGCCCACCTTTCGCTACCACCCCGGGATCGTGGCCCAGGCGTTCGGCACGCTCGGCGTGCTACATCCCGGCCGGATGATCCTCGGCGTCGGCACGGGCGAGCACCTGAACGAGGGCGCCCTCGGTATCCAGTGGCCGGACAATCGCGAGCGTTTCGCCAGGCTCCGCGAGGCGGTGCGGCTCATTCGCCAGCTCTGGCTCGAGCAGTCGGTGACGTTCGACGGCGAGTATTACCACACCAAGAACGCCACGGTCTATGACCGGCCTGGAACACCGATCCCGATCTACATCAGCGCGGGCGGCCCACAGGTCGCGAAGTACGCCGGTCGTGCCGGCGACGGCCTCATCTGCACCTCCGGCACAGGAATGGAGCTCTACTCGGAGCAGTTGCTCCCGTCATTCGCCGATGGAGCAAAAGAGTCAGGCCGCGACGGGAACGAGCTCGACAAGATGATCGAGGTCAAGGTGTCCTACGACTCGGATCGCAACCGGGCGATGGAGGACACGAAGATCTGGGCCGCCCTCGCGCTGCCGGCTGAATCGAAGGCGGGTGTTGACGACCCGCGCGAGATGGAGCGCCTCGCCAAAACCGTCGCAGACGTCGCTCACCGTCGCTGGCTTGTGGCGAGCGACCCAGAGGAGCACATCGAACAGCTCCGGCCGTATCTCGACCTCGGTTTCAACCATCTCGTCTTTCATGCACCCGGCGATGGGCAGGCGCATTTCCTCGAGCTCTACGGTTCGCAGATCCTGCCAAGGATTCGCAAGCAATGGTCATGAAGACGTGGGTGGTGGTCCTGATCAAGGACTTCGACACCGCGAAGCAGCGGCTGCAGCCCGCGATGGGTGCCAAATCTCGGCGAGCGCTCGCGCGGCGTAACGCTCGGCGAGCGATCGAGGCGGCCGCCGCGGGGGACCGCGTGTTGGTCGTCGCCGGGGGCGAGGAAGTGGCCGAGATGGCGGCGGCGGGTGGCGCCGAGGTTCTGGTCGAGCCGCGCGAGGAAGGTCAGAACGTGGCCGCGCGGCGCGGGATCAATCGGGCCGTGGAGAAGGGCGCCGCGTCCGTCCTCATCCTCTCGAGCGATCTGCCGCTCGTGACCATCGATTCAGTTCGCGAGTTGCTCGATTCCGCGGCCCGCCATGCGGGGCCGGTCGTCGTCGCCGCTCCCGCGATCGGCCGAGGCGGCACGAATGCGCTGTACATCCGACCCCCCGACGCGATCGGCCTCCATTTCGGGGATGACTCGCTGACCAAGTTCCGCGAAGACGCCGAGTCGCGCAGCGTCCCGTTCGTGATCCACCACTCGGACGCGATGGCGCTCGACCTCGACGAACCTTCCGACCTCGCGCGCCTCAGCCGCGCGGTGTGAAGCGAATCGAGCTGATCGGCGTCGAGGGCTTGCCCGAAGTCAATCCCGGAGACGATCTGGGCGAGCTGATCTCAGCCCACTCAACCCTGCAGCCAGGCGACGTGGTCGTCGTCGCCCAGAAGGTCGTCTCGAAGTCCGAGGGCCGCATCATCCGGCTCGAAGACGTCAAGGCGGGTGACGAAGCGGTGAGGATCGCGGCCCACCTCATCGCGAGCCCGGATCCGCGGATGGTGCAGGTGGTGCTCGACGAGAGCGTCCGGGTGCTGCGCTCGGAGCGGGTGTTGATCACAGAGACGCGACAGGGCTACGTCTGCGCCAACGCCGGGGTAGACCACTCCAACACCGGCGCCGGAGTGCTCACGCTTCTTCCGACGGACCCTGACGCCAGCGCGCGCCGGCTGCGGGATCGCCTAGGCGAGCTCGCTGGGGTCATCGTGGGAGTCATCGTGTCGGACACGTTTGGGCGGCCGTGGCGGCTGGGCATCGTCAACGTCGCGCTTGGCGTGGCCGGCCTGCCGGCCGCGATCGACCTCCGCGGTACGCCAGACGACGCGGGCCAGCCGCTGCGCGCAACCGTGCTCGCCGTCGCGGATGACATCGCCGCCAGCGCGGGCCTGGTGATGGGCAAGACGGCCCGTACACCCGCGGTCATCGTGCGCGGCCTCGAGCTGAGAGGCAGCGGCACCGGCCGCGAGCTGATCAGGCCGTCCGCCGAGGACCTGTTCCGCTGAGGGTCGTCGTTCTCGCCGGAGGCACTGGTGGGGCAGCGCTCGCCGCCGGGATCCGGGCCATCGCACCGGAGCACGAGCTGACGGTTGTCGCCAACACAGCCGACGACGATGACTTCTGGGGACTTCGCGTGTGTCCGGATATCGACGCCGTCATCTACCGGCTGGCCGGGATGTTCAACGACGCGGCGGGTTACGGCGTCAAGGGCGACACGTTCCATGTTCTCGACGGGCTTACGCGTGCCGGCGAGAACACCTGGTTTCGAGTCGGCGATCGCGACTTCGCGACTCACCTCGTCCGCACCGAGATGCTGGGCCGGGGATGCTCGCTGACAGAGACTTCGCTCGAGCTGTGCCGCCGGCTGGGCACGACTGGGCGCGTGATTCCGATGACAGATCAGGTGGTTCGCACACGCTTCACCACCGATCAGGGGGAGCTTTCGTTTCAGGAGTATTACGTCCGCGAGCGACTCAAGCCCGCGCTCCAGTCAATTGCATTCGCCGGGATGGATGACGCACGACCCACCGTGGAGGTCTCGGCAGCGCTGCATGCTGCGGACCGCGTCATCATCGGCCCGTCCAACCCGCTGATCTCGATCGCTCCCATCCTCGACCTGGTGCACGACTCGCTGCGGCGCGATCGTACTGTGGCCGTGACGCCGATCGTCGGTGGAATCGCCCTGAAGGGTCCGACCGTGGAGATGATGCGCGCGCTCGGCCGTGATCCTGATCCGGTCGATGTCGCACGGATGTATGGCGACGTGGCGGCTGGGTTTGTGCTTGACGAGCGCGACCAAAGCCTTGCCCCGGCGATCGAGGCTCTGGGCTACCGGGTGGTCATGAACCCGTGGCGCCGCCGTGTCGTTTCTTCTTGCCGTCCTCCTGGGCGACAGGTTCCTTGTCCATGCTGACCACGGACCACGATCCGGCGGCCGTTCCGGAGGCCGCGGGCGCAACCGGCTCGAGCTTCGCCACCGGTTCCGCTGCGGGGCTCGGCGCCGGTGTCCACGACGGCTCGCTCGGGGCGGGCATCGAAGTCGGCTCGGGCGCGGGTCGGAACGGTTCGGGCGCTGGCGGTGTGTACGCAGGCTCTGCCGGAGCAGCCGGAAAGTCGAAGCTCGAGGCGGGTGCCGGAGCGCTGGTCGTCTCCCAGGGAGGTGGCGCCGGAGCTTGTGCGGGGCGAGCGGGTGGCGCGGCCGGGGCCGCTGCAGGCGGTGGCTCGTACGTCGGAGCCTCATAGGTAACCGTCTGCTGGACCTGCGTGGGTGCGTACGCGCTTGCGGCTGCGGCGGTCTCGTCGGCGGGTCGCTCCGAGCGGCCCCGCGGGGTCAGGGTGCGCTGTCGCGCGGCGCGGACCTTGTGCTCGATCTGCGAGCGCCGCGCCGAATACATCGAGCGCTTCTCGACCGACTTCCGCCGCAGCACGAAAAACACCGCCACGATCCCCACGAGGGCGACCAGCGGTCCGGCAATGAGGTAGGCCATAAGCGCCGATTATCGGGGATCGGTCCATGTTTACAATCGCCGGAATGGCCCTTTACGACCGCATCGAGTCAGAAATGGTCAACGCCCGCAGGCAGCGCGACGAGGTGGCCCTGGGCACGCTTTCGCTGCTCAAGAGCGAGCTCGTTCGGGCGAGCAAAGAGGGTGGCGCTTCGGGCCGCATAGATGACGATCTCGTGGTCAGGGTTACACGCAAGGAAGTCAAGAGACGCGAAGAGGCGATCGAGGTTTACCGGAAGGCGGGCCGCGAGGAATCGGCGCGCCGCGAAGAGGCTGAGATGCGGGTCTTGCGCGATTACCTCCCGGCATCGCTGAGCGAGCATCAGATCGAGGCGGAAGTCCGAGCAGTCATCGCGGAGGTCAACCCGGAGGGACCAAAGGGATTTGGGCTCGTGATGAAAGCTGCGACCGCTCGTCTGGCGGGACGCGCCGATGGAAACGAGATCGCGAAGGTGACGCGCAGGCTGCTTGGCTCCTAAACGAGAGCCCTCCTGGAAGTCGCCGCCGCCACCGCGCGGTGCGCGCACCCGGGCCAAGCTGGCCGTCGAGCGGCTGAAAGGCCTCTACAACGCGGCGACCGAGCTGTCGCACGAGAATCCGTTTCAGCTGCTGATCGCGACGATTCTTTCCGCGCAAACGACCGATCGCTCGGTGAACCTGGTCACCTCCGAGCTCTTTCGTCGCTACCCAACAGCGCACGACCTTGCGGCTGCGGATCCGTCAGAGGTCGAAAAGCTGATCAAACCAACCGGCTTCTTCCGGTTGAAGACCAGGCGGATCCTCGCCGCGAGCCGTGCCCTTGTCGAGCTGTTCGGGGGTGAGGTCCCGACGACGATGGAGGACATGGTCAAGATTCCTGGGATTGGTCGCAAGACCGCGAACGTGATTCTTGGGGCGGGCTTCGATTCCCCAGGATTCGCGGTCGATACCCATGTGATCCGGCTGACCAACCGGCTCGGGCTGGTGGCGACGCGTGACCCCGTGAAGATTGAGTACCAGGTTTGCGCGATGGTGCCGAAGGAGGAGTGGACGGGGCTATCCCTGCGTCTGATCCTGCACGGCCGGCGCGTGTGCGACGCTCGACGTCCCCGCTGCGAGGAGTGCGTGCTCAACGATTTCTGTCCATCGTCCCTGGTTCGGCCGCATCGTCGGCTCCGCAAGGGCCGACCCATCGGCGAGGCGCCGAATTCCGACATCAAGCTGGCGCAAGCCTGAATTCGGCCGGTCACACACGAACATTTGTTCTACCATTCATTTCAGGATGGCCGTTCCCGAAGCTCGGCTGGCAGACGTCGATTACCTCGAGATCCAATGCAAGTCGGCTCTGAATCCCGTCAAAAACATGGGCTTCGCGTGGTCGCTGAATCCCTACACCGGCTGCGAGCACCGTTGCGCCTTTTGCTACGTCCGCGCGTTCGAGCTCCGCGCCGATCGGCCGTCTGACGACCGCTACGGGCGGACGGTCCGGATCAAGGTCAATGTCGCCTCCGTACTCCGCGGCGAACTGTCGCGCCGGTCGTGGCGGAAAGAGACTGTGGTCATTGGCGCCGCGACCGATCCCTATCAGCCGGCCGAGGGCCGCTACCGCCT
>WNGH01004775.1_pt1 | contig 12910 bp, 9 predicted proteins | sample 5400631 | NCBI WGS metagenome assembly WNGH01 (sample SAMN13153373, study PRJNA577476) | soil metagenome | isolation source: 115 cm soil or saprolite under Garry oak tree replicate 1 | place: USA:California | collected 2016-06-15
GTGCGGCGTTTGCCTACGAGCAGGCGACGGACTGGCGCGGGCACCATCCGGCGCTGGCGTGAGCACGGCGACCACGGGCCAGCAGTTCGAAACCGTCATCGGGCTCGAGGTCCACGCCCAGCTCCTCACGCGATCCAAGATGTTCTGCGGCTGCCCGACGATCTTCGGCGGCGCGCCCAACACCCGGACGTGCCCCGTCTGCCAGGGAATGCCGGGCGTGCTCCCCGTCCTGAACCGCCGCGCGATCGAGTTCGGCATCCGGACGGCGCTCGCGTTCAACTGCCGCGTGAATGCGGCGTGCCGGTTCGCGCGCAAGCACTACTACTACCCGGACATGCCGAAGAACTACCAGATCAGCCAGTACGAGGAGCCGCTCGCCGTGGACGGCTGGCTGGAGATCGACCTGCCGGACGGCACGAGCAAGCGCGTCGGCATCGAGCGTCTGCACCTGGAAGAAGACGTCGGCAAGCTGGTCCACGAGGGGACGCTCGAGACCGCCCAGGCGAGCCTCGTGGACTTCAATCGCTCGGGCGTGCCGCTGATGGAGACCGTGTCGAAGCCCGACCTCCGCTCGCCCGAGGAGGCCGCCCTCTATCTCAAGGCGTTCCGGCAGATCCTCGTGTGGCTCGGCGTGTGCGACGGCAACATGGAGGAGGGGTCGCTCCGGTGCGACGCGAACGTCTCGCTCCGGCCGCGCGGTGTCACGACCTTCGGCACGAAGGTCGAGATCAAGAACATGAACTCGTTCCGATCGGTCGAGCGCGCGCTCGAGTTCGAGGTGCAGCGCCAGGCGCAGGCGCTGGCGAACGGCGAGAGGATCGTCCAGGAGACCCGCCTCTGGGACGCGTCGAGCGAGTACACGCGCTCGATGCGCTCCAAGGAGTACGCGCACGACTACCGCTATTTCCCCGAGCCGGATCTCGTCCCGCTGCGGCTCGACGCCGCGCGCGTCGACGAGATTCGCGCCGCGCTGCCAGAGCTGCCGCGGCAGCGTCGCGAGCGACTCGTCAGGGAGCACGGGCTGCCCCCGTATGATGCCGAAGTGCTCACCCAGAGCCCGGCGATCGCCAGGTACTACGATGCGACGGCTCATGCGCTCGCAGGGTCTCCGACCTCGGCGCAGCACAAGACGGTCTCCAACTGGGTCATGTCCGTCGTCATGGGGACCCTTTCCGGCGACGACGACCGAGCCATCGCCACGACCGTTCCGCCGGCGCGGCTCGCGGGCCTCCTCCGCCTCGTCGAGGACGGCACGATCAGCGGCAAGATCGCCAAGGACGTCTTCGAGCGGATGCTCCGGACGGGCGAGGACGCGGCGACGATCGTCGCGCGCGAAGGGCTCACGCAGGTCGCCGACGCCGGCGCGCTCGAGGCGCTCGTCGCGCAGGCGCTCGCCCAGAACCCGCGCATCGTGCAGGACTACAAGAGCGGGAAAACACAGGCCGCCAAGGCCCTGGTGGGGGCTGTGATGAAGGCCTCGGGCGGCCGCGCGAACCCCACGCTGGTCACGCGCATCGTCGAGGAGAAGCTCTCGAAAACCTGAGCCGGTCGCTATAATTGAAGTGCCCGCCATGATTGAGCTTCATCGCGTATCGAAGACGTTCTCGGTCGGGCCGGTGAAGGTGCCAGCGCTGGCCGACGTCTCCTTTCGGGTGGCCAAGGGCGAGTTCGTCACGCTCCACGGCAAGAGCGGGGCCGGCAAGACGACGCTCCTGCGTCTGCTCTATCGCGCCGAGGCGCCGACGGATGGCGAGGTCGAGGTGCTCGGCGAGCCGGTGGCGGCGCTCTCGGCCTCGGCCGTCGCCGCGCTCCGCCGCTCGATCGGCGTCGTCTTCCAGGACGCCAAGCTCCTGCCCGGGCGCACCGTCTACGAGAACGTCGCCTTCGTCCTGCGGGTGCTCGGCACGCCGAAGCGCGAGATCACCGCGCGCGCCTTCGACGCGCTGCGCGCCGTCGGCCTCTCCTCGCGCGCGCAGGCCTACCCGGCGCAGCTGTCGCAGGGCGAGGCCCAGCGCGCCGCGCTCGCGCGCGCCATCGCGCGGAAGCCGCTGCTCCTCCTCGCCGACGAGCCCACCGGCAACCTCGACGACATGATGGCGGCCGAGGTCATCGACATCGTGAAGGACATCTGGGCGGGCGGCACCACCGTGCTCTTCGCCACGCACCAGGCGGGGCTCGCCGAGGTGCTGCGGCGGCGCACGCTGACGCTCGAGGCCGGGCGCCTCATGAAGGACGAAGGATAGCGTGTTCGGCTTCCTCGTGAGCGAGGCGCTCCGCGACCTCCGCCGCGCGGGGCGCGCCGCCGTGAGCGCGATCCTGCTCGTCGCGCTGTCGCTCGCCGCCCTCGGCGGCTACTGGTTCTTCTCCTCGAACCTCGGCGACGCCGTGGCGCGCTGGCGCGACCGCGTGCGGATTCTGGTCTACCTCAAGCGCGAGCCGGGCCCGTTCGAGGTGGCCGGCCTCGTCGACCGGGTCGAGAAGATCCCGGGGGTGTCCGCCGTGCGCTACATCGGCAAGGCCGAGGCGCTGGGCTCGCTCCGGCAGGTGCTCGGCAAGGACGCCAACGTCGTCGAGCAGCTGCCGCAGAACCCGTTGCCCGCGGCGCTCGAGATCACGCCGACCGCGGACGCCGCGACGCCGGAGGGCGCGCGCGCGCTGGTCGCGCGTCTCTCGGCGCTGCCGGAGGCCGACGAGGTCGCGGGGTCGCTCGACTGGGTCGAGCGGCTGTCCCAGTGGCAGCGGCTGTTCACGACGATCGGCCTGGGCATCGGCGCCGTGCTCGCGTTCGCCGCCATCCTCACCGTGACGACGGCCACGACGCTCGTGCTGCACGCGCGCCGCGAGGAGACGGAGATCATGCGCCTCGTCGGCGCGCCCGAGTACGTCGTGCGCCTGCCGCTCCTGATGCAGGGGATGGTCCAGGGACTGGTGGGGGGCGTGATCGCGATGTGGGTGCTGATCGCCGCGCACGCCGTCGTCACGCCGCGCCTCGAGCCGCTCGCCAACCTCACGCTCGGCGTGCCGCGCCTCACGTTCCTGCGCCCGCACCACATCGCGCTCCTCATGGTCGCCGGCACGCTGCTCGGCGGCTTCGGCGGCTGGCTCGCGCGGGGGCGGAGGGAGGCGTGACGCGGTCCGGGCGCCGGGTCTCGCTCGCCGCCGTCCTCGTCGCCGCGCTCGCCGCGCCGGCGACCGGCCAGCCGAGGAAGGACGATCCCCTCCAGGCGGAGCAGAAGAAGCTCCAGCAGACGGAGCAGAAGCTGCGCGAGGAGCGGCGCCGCGTGGCCGACGCGCGGGCGCGCGAGACCTCGCTCCTCGCCGAGCTCGAGCAGATCGAGACGCGGCTCGCCGAAAAGCAGCGTGAGGTGGCGAAGCTCGATGTCCGCGTCAAGAAGACCCAGGGCGAGATCACGACGCTGCGGGGCGAGATCCGGCACCTCGAGGCGCAGCGCGCCGGCCAGCAGGAGGCGCTCTCGCGGCGGCTCCGGGCCATGTACAAGGTTCACGCGCAGGGCGGCGCGTTGCCGGCGCTCCTGAGCGGCGAGGATCCGGTCACCCGCGCCGTCGCCGTCCGCCACCTCACGAGCATGGCCGCGTTGGACGCCCGCCTGATTCAAGAGTATCGTGGAACGTCGGCGAATCTGGAGGATCGCCGCACCCGGGAGGAGGCGCGCGAGCGCGAGCTCTCGGGCCTCCGCGCGGACGCCGCGCGCGAGCAGGCCGAGGTCGACCGCGAGGGGGCCCGGCGTCGCGTGTTGCTCGCGAAGGTGCGCGACGAGCGCGCGTATCACGAGCGGATGGTGGGCGAGCTCACCGAGGCGTCGAGGCGCCTCGAGGCCTTCATCCGGGACCTCCAGGCCAAGCAGCAGAAGCGGCTGGCGAAGATCCCGCCGCCGAAGGAGACGCCCCCGGGGGCGGCGGTCGGGTTCGGCGGCTTCCGTGGCCGGCTGCCGTGGCCGACGGAGGGGCGCGTCGTCGCCGGGTTCGGCGCGCAGGTGCATCCGCGGTTCGGGACGCGCACGTTCCGCAACGGCGTGGACATCGAGGCCGGCGAGGGACGGGACGTCCAGGCCGTCTACGGCGGCCACGTGGTCTACACGGGATGGTTCAAGGGGTACGGGAATCTGATAATCTTGGATCACGACAACGAGTACTACACGCTGTACGCGCACGTGGCTGAGATCCTCGTGAAGGAGGGCGACGACGTGCGGCAGGCACAGCGAATCGGCACGGTCGGGGACACGGGTTCGCTCGAGGGGCCGCGCCTCTACTTCGAGGTGCGCTACCAGGGCAAGCCACAGAATCCGGAGCAGTGGCTCCGGCAGCGAACCTGAAGGAGACTCGGGGGACTCCATGAAAAAGGCATTCGTCATCAGCGCCTTGCTCGTCGTGCTCACGCTCTCGCTCGGCGGGACGGTCTCCAGCAAGTCCACGGAGACCGGGGCGACGTACGAGCAGCTGCGGCTGTTCACGGAAGTGCTGTCCATCGTCCAGAACCAGTACGTCGACGAGGTGCCGCCCAAGGAGCTGATCTACAGCGCCATCAAGGGCACGCTGCGCGGGCTCGATCCGCACAGCTCGTTCCTCGACCCGGACTCCTACAAGGAGATGCAGGTCGAGACCTCGGGCTCGTTCGGCGGGCTCGGGATCGAGATCACGCTCAAGGACGACATCCTGACCGTCGTGGCGCCGATCGAGGGCACGCCGGCCTACAAGGCCGGGCTCCAGACCGGTGACCGGATCATCAAGATCGACGGGCTCTCGACGAAGGACATGCAGCTGCCCGACGCCGTCAGGCGCATGCGCGGCAAGCCCGGCACCGCCGTGACGATCTCGGTCGTCCGGGAGGGATGGACAGAGCCGAAGGACATCGCGATCACGCGCGAGCAAATCCGCGTGCAGTCCGTGCGCACGCACGATCTCGGCAACGGCATCTTCTACCTCCGCCTCCGCCAGTTCCAGGAGCAGAGCCCCCACGACATCGAGAACGCGCTCGAGCGGTTCGACAAGGCGGGCATGAAGGCGCTGGTCCTCGACCTGCGCAACGATCCGGGCGGGCTGCTCACCGCGGCCGTGGAGATCACCGAGAAGTTCATCGACGACGGTAAGCTCGTCGTCTACACCGAGGGCCGCGTGCGCAACCAGAACATGCGCTTCACCGCGCACGCCAAGCACACGTGGAACAAGGTGCCGATGGTCGTGCTCGTCAACCAGGGCAGCGCCTCGGCCTCCGAGATCGTGGCGGGCGCGCTCCAAGACTGGGGCCGCGCGATCGTCGTCGGCACCCAGACCTTCGGCAAGGGCTCGGTCCAGACGATCATTCCGCTCTCCGACGGCTCGGGGTTGCGGCTGACGACGGCGAAATACTTCACGCCGAAGGGCCGCTCGATCCACGGCAAGGGCATCACGCCCGACATCGTGGTCGAGGCGACGAAGCTGCCGCCGGGCCAGGAGCGGCCGCTGCCCCCGCCGGATCCGATGGAGGACTTCAAGAAGGACGCGCAGCTGCAGCGCGGGCTGGACGTGATCAAGGCGATGCGCCTGCTCGAGCAGCAGCGCCCGGCGGAGTCGCCCCGGGCCCAGGCGACGCCCTCGACGGCGACGCGCTAGACCGACGGCAGGACGCGGAGGGCGATGGGCGCGGTTCCCATCGCCCTTCGTGTTTCTGGCCACGGGTGCGGAAGAAACAGGCAGACGGTGCTGGTACTGGGAATCGAGACCTCGTGCGACGAGACGGCGGCGGCGGTGCTCGCCGACGGTCGCCGCGTCCTGTCGAGCGTCGTGGCGTCGCAGGACGAGGTACACGCGCCCTATGGCGGCGTCGTGCCCGAGCTCGCGTCGCGCCGGCACATCGAGATGATCGTGCCGGTCGTCGAAAAGGCGCTCGCCGACGCGGACGTCCGGCTGACGGACCTCGACGGGATCGCGGTCACGCAGGGACCCGGACTCGTCGGATCGCTTCTCGTCGGCTGCTCGATGGCGAAGGCGCTCGCGTGGGTCCAGCGTCTGCCGCTCGTCGGCGTGAACCACCTCGAGGGGCACATCTACGCCGCGTTCCTGACCGACGACCCCCCCGAGCATCCGTTCCTGGCCCTCGTCGTCTCGGGCGGCCACACGGCGCTCTACCACGCGCCGGCGCCGCTCCAGTACCGGCTCGTCGGCCAGACGCGCGACGACGCGGCGGGGGAGGCCTTCGACAAGGTCGCCAAGCTCCTCGGCCTGGGCTTTCCGGGCGGGCCAGTCATCCAGCGCACCGCCGAGCGCGGAGACGCCGCCGCGATCGCTTTTCCCGTCGCGCAGATCACGGACGGCGCGCGCGACTTCTCGTTCAGCGGGATCAAGACGTCGGTCTCGCTCTGGGTCAAGCGCCACGCGCCGCTCGCCGAGGGCCGGATCGCCGACGTGGCCGCGTCGTTCCAGGCGACCGTCGTCAAGATGCTGGTGCGCAAGACCGTGCGTGCCTCGCTCCACCTGGGAGTCAAGCGGGTCGTGCTCACCGGCGGCGTCGCGGCCAACGGACCCCTCCGGGCGCTCCTCGCCGCCGAGTGCGAGGCGCACGGCATCCGGCTGCACGTCCCGCCACGGCACCTCTGCACCGACAACGCGGCGATGATCACCGCGGCGGGCTCGGCGCGCCTGGCCGCCGGCGAGCGCGCACCGCTGACCATGAACGCGCGGCCCGACCTCGCGCTGGCGTCATGACGGCCGCCGCAGGGCGTCGGCCTTGCCGCAGGCAGGCCCGCCCGAGGCGAGCCCTGCGATTCCGGCCATGAATTACGAAGCGGTTCTCGCCGGGCTGCCGGATGCGGTCGTCGCCGTGGACGCCGGTCTGCGCGTCGTGTTCTGGAACGCCGCCGCCGAGGTGCTGACCGAGCGCTCCGCGCGGCGCGCCGAGGGGCGGCTCCTGAAGGAGATCTTCGCCCCCGACGCGCCGGTGGTGCGGCATCTCGCGGAGACGCTGGCGACGGGCGAGAGCCGCTCGGAGGCGGAGGGCTCGCTCGAGCGGCCGGACCGCCGCGTGGTGCCCGTGTCCATCGTCGCGGCGCCGCTCTTCGACCGGGGCGGCCAGGTCGAGGGCGCCGTCGCCGTGCTGCGCGACCTCTCACGGATCCGCCAGCTAGAGAACGAAGTGCGGCGCGGCGAGACGCTCGCCGCCGCCGGCCGCATGGCGGTCGGCCTGGCGCACGAGATCCGCAACCCGCTCGGCGCGATCCGCGGCGCCGTGCAGCTCCTCGCGCGCGAGCTCGGTCCGGGCTCCCGACTGCAGGAGTACACGGCTGTGCTCGTGACCGAGGTGGACCGCGTCAACCGGATCATCGAGATGCTCCTCGACTTGGCCAGGCCGGCCCCGATCCGCCCCGTACCGCTCAACCTCCACCAGCTGCTCGACCGCGTGGCGCTGCTCCACGAGGAGACGGCCGGCGAGCGCCGCGTCGCGATCGCGCGGCGGTACGATCCGAGCCTCCCGCCGATCCTCGGCGACGAGGACCGGCTGCTGCAGGTCTTCCACAATCTCGTCCGGAACGCGCTGGAGGCGATGGCGCAGGGGGGCACGCTGACGCTCCTGACGCGCGTGAGCCTCGACCCGCTCTACGGCAAGATGGATCTCGGCACGGGTCAGCGGAGCATGGTGGAGGCGCAGGTGAGCGACGAGGGCGGCGGCATTCCGGCGCCCGCGCGGGCGCGCATCTTCGACCCGTTCTTCACCACCAAGGAGCGCGGCCTCGGCCTGGGACTCGCCATCTGCCACCAGGTGCTCGAGCAGCACCGGGGCGCCATCCAGGTCGACAGCGCGGAGGGCAAGGGCACGACCGTGACGTGCTTCCTGCCGATCGCCCGATGAGGCCGCCTGTGTCCACTCCGAGGCGCGCCACGGCTTCGCCGGGGCGCGTCCGAGCGTGGGGGGTCTGGGGGCCATATCGGGGCCCCCAGGAGGATCAGTGAGCGCGCGGATCCTGATCGCCGACGACGAGGACAGCCTACGCTGGGTCCTCGAAAAGGGGCTCCGGACCGCCGGGTACGAGGTCACCTCGGTCAAGGACGGGGAGAGCGCGCTGCGCGCGTTCCAGGCCGAGCCCTACGACCTCGTCTTCCTCGACATCCGCATGCCGGGGGTGGACGGCCTCACCGCGCTGGGACGCCTCAAGGAGGCGCGCCTGGACGCGCAGGTCGTCGTCATGACGGCGCACGGCACGATGGAGACGGCGATCCAGGCGATGCAGCGGGGCGCCTACGACTACCTCGCCAAGCCGTTCGATCTCGACGAGGTCCTGCTGCTCGCCGAGCGCGCGCTCGCCGCCGGGCGGCTCACCCAGGAGGTCGCGCGCCTCAAGAGCGGGCTGGCGGAGGTGTGGGAGTTCGGCGCCCTCGTCGGGCGCCACCCGCGCATGCAGGAGGTCTACAAGACGATCGGCCGGATCGCGGGCAGCGACGTCACCGTGCTGCTCCGGGGCGAGTCCGGGACGGGCAAGGAGGTCGTCGCGCGGGCGATTCACCACTACAGTCGTCGCGCCGGGCGGCCGTTCGTCGCCGTGTCGAGCGCGGCGATCCCCGGCACCCTGCTCGAGTCGGAGCTCTTCGGTCACGAGCGCGGCGCGTTCACGGACGCGAAGGAACGCAAGCTCGGCAAGCTCGAGCTGGCACACGGCGGCACGCTCTTTCTCGACGAGATCGGCGACATGCCCGTCGAGCTCCAGGGGAAGCTCCTGCGCGCGCTACAAGAAAGGACGATCGAGCGCGTCGGTGGCCACGAGCCGATCCGGGTCGACGTGCGCGTGCTCGCGGCGACCAACCGCGACCTCGAGGCGCTCATGCGCGAGGCCCGCTTCCGCGAGGATCTCTTCTACCGGCTCAACGTCGTCGCGCTCCAGCTACCGCCGCTGCGCGACCGCCGGCGCGACATTCCGCTGCTCGTCGAGCACTTTCTGGCCAAGTACGCGCCCGCGCTCGGCGAGCGCGGCGTCGCGCCGGACGCGCTCGACCGGCTCGTGGGCCACGAGTGGCCCGGCAACGTGCGCGAGCTGGAAAACGTCGTGCAGCGCGCGATGGTCATGGCGACGAGCGGCGTGATCCTACCCGAGCACCTGCCGATCGGGCCGGTGTCGGCCGCGGCGTCGGTCGCGGTGGACGCGCCGCTCGAGGAGATCATCGAGCGCAAGCTCGTGGAGTGCGTGCGCGGCCTGCGCGAGCACGCGAGCGCGAACCTCTACGACCTGATGATCGGGCTCGTCGAGAAGCCGCTCCTGCGCGCGGTGCTCCGCGAGACGGACGGCAACCAGGTGCGCGCGGCGCAGATCCTCGGCATCAACCGCAACACCCTCCGGAAGAAGCTCACCGAGCACGGGATCGACCCCGACTCGCTCCAGGGGTAACGCGCCGCCGCGGCTCAGCTCGGGCGGTAGATCTCCCCGCCCGCCTTCCTGAACTCCTCGGCCTTCTCCCGAAGCCCGTGAACCACCGCGGCGGTCTCGGCGGGGAGGCCGTGGGTGGCCGCGTACTCGCGCACCTCCTGCGTGATCTTCATCGAGCAGAACTTCGGCCCGCACATCGAGCAGAAGTGGGCGAGCTTCGCCCCCTCCGCGGGCAGCGTCTCGTCGTGGAACTCCTGGGCGGTCTCCGGGTCGAGCGAGAGGTTGAACTGGTCCTCCCAGCGGAACTCGAACCGCGCCTTCGACAACGCGTCGTCCCACTCACGGGCGGTGGGGTGGCCCTTGGCCAGATCCGCCGCGTGGGCGGCGATCTTGTAGGCGATGACGCCGTCCTTGACGTCCTTCTTGTTCGGGAGGCCGAGGTGCTCCTTGGGCGTCACGTAGCAGAGCATCGCGGTGCCGAACCAGCCGATCATCGCGGCGCCGATCGCGGACGTGATGTGGTCGTACCCCGGCGCGATGTCGGTCACCAGCGGGCCGAGCGTGTAGAACGGCGCCTCCTGGCAGACGGCGAGCTGCCGGTCCATGTTCTCCTTGATCAGGTGCATCGGCACGTGGCCGGGCCCCTCGATCATCACCTGCGCGTCCGACTCCCAGGCGATCTTCGTCAGCTCGCCGAGGGTCTCGAGCTCCGCGAACTGGGCGTCGTCGTTGGCGTCGGCGGTGCAGCCCGGACGGAGCCCGTCGCCCAGCGAGAACGCGACGTCGTAGGCCGCCATGATCTCGCAGATCTCGCGGAAGTGGGTGTACAGGAAACTCTCTTGATGGTGCGCCAGGCACCACTTGGCCATGATCGAGCCGCCGCGAGACACGATGCCGGTGACGCGCTTGGCGGTGAGCGGCACGTAGCGCAGCAGGACGCCGGCGTGGATCGTGAAATAGTCCACGCCCTGCTCGGCCTGCTCGACGAGCGTGTCGCGGTAGATCTCCCAGGTCAGGTCCTCCGCCTTGCCGGAGACCTTCTCGAGGGCCTGGTAGATCGGCACGGTCCCGATGGGGACGGGTGAGTTGCGGAGGATCCACTCGCGGGTTTCGTGGATGTTCTTGCCGGTCGAGAGGTCCATGACCGTGTCGGCGCCCCAGCGGGTTGCCCAGGTCATCTTCTCGACCTCTTCCTCGATCGAGGAGGCGACGGCCGAGTTGCCGATGTTCGCGTTGATCTTCACGAGGAAGTTCCGTCCGATGATCATCGGCTCGGTCTCGGGGTGGTTCACGTTGGCCGGGACGATCGCGCGGCCGCGCGCGACCTCCTCGCGGACGTACTCGGCGGCGACGCCCTCGCGGAGGGCGATGAACTCCATCTCGGGCGTGACCTCACCGCGCCGCGCGTAGTGCATCTGGGTCACACGCCGGCCCGCCCGCGCGCGCAGGGGCCGACGTACGGACGCGAACCGGACGCCTCCGAGGGCGGGATCGTTGTCGCGCTCGCGGCGGTAGTGGGACGTGGGGCCGCCCAGCTCCTCGACGTCGCCGCGCGAGACAATCCACGTCGACCGCAGCGGCGGCAGCCCGCGCTTGAGGTCGATGTCGGCGTTCGGGTCGGTGTACGGCCCGCTCGTGTCGTACAGGCGGAGCGGCGGCTCGCCGCCGTTGAGGTGAATCGCGCGCATGGGCACACGGATGTCGGCGCGCGGTCCGGAGAGATAGATCTTGTGCGAGCTGGCTTGCGTCATCGGGGCCTCCCTACGCTGGTATTACCCAGGTCAGGTTGTGCGGTCGGCGGCTCGTGCCGCCCTCTCAGCCCGGTCCCCCCGAGCTCCCGCGTTGTTGGTGAGGGAAGGCTACGCCCGATCGGTCCACCGATCAAGTGGCCTGCTGGTTACTGGCCTGCTGGTTACCTGGCCTGCTGGTTACCAACCCGCCGTTGCGTCAGGGCAGAAGCTCGGCCACGGGGATGCGGGCCGCTGGGGCGGCCAGCGGCGTGACGGTCTGTTCTCCGTCGAGTGTCTCGATCGCGCGATAGCCCCAGCGCCGACTGGAGGCACCGAGGCGCGTCGGCTCCCGGTGTACCTCGAGCTGACGATCGAGAAGGTTCACGATCCAGTAATCCCCGACGCCGGCTCTCGCGTAGATGGACGCTTTGCGCGTCCGGTCGAGCCGGAGGCTGCTGTGCGCGATCTCCACCACGAGCGCCGGACGTGTGGGATGGTCGTTCAGATAGTCGCGAGGGGACCCGGGCACTACGGAGATGTCCGGCTCGGGCTCGGACCACCGACCCGCTGCGACGGGCAATCCGGGTCTCACGACCCATCCAGAGTCAAACGCCGCCCGCAGCGCCTCGAGCGCGAGGGTTACGGCGGTCGCGTGCGGGGTGTGCTGAGGTTCCTTGACGACCAGCAACCCATTCAGCAGCTCGACCGGGTCGTCTTCGCACAGGATTCCCTCGTCGATCAGCCGGCCGTATGCGCGCCGGGTCCACCGGTACGTGCGAACCGTCTGCTCGCTCATCAGCTCTCACAGTAGACGGGCAGAGCGATTGCCGTCAACGTCCTGTTGCGTGGACGTCGCCTCACTTCAGGTGCTCCCGTACCTTCGCCAGCAGCGCCCGCGGGCCGCGAGCGTAGCCGCGGCGGCGGGGCGGGTCAAGGCAGTGGTATCATCCCGGACGATATGAAGATCAGCATGTTCCACCTCATGCCGTACCGCTTCCTGCCGCCCGATTTCGAGAACCGCTACCGCTCGGTCTGGGTGGACGTTCCCCATGAGCTGTACGACGCACGGAAGGCGGGGGAGCTCTACAACGAGTTCCTCGACGAGCTGGAGCTCGCGGAACAGGTCGGCTTCGACGGGCTCTGCGTCAACGAGCATCACAACAACGCCTACGGCCTCATGCCCTCGCCGAACCTCATGGCCGCGGCACTCGCGCGCCGCACGTCACGGGCGGCCCTCATCGTGCTGGGCAACAGCCTGGCGGCCTACAACCCGCCGCTGCGCGTCGCCGAGGAGTTCGCGATGCTCGATTGCCTGTCGGGCGGCCGGCTCGTCGCGGGCTTCCCGGTCGGCACGCCGATGGACATGAACTTCGCCTACGGCATCGATCCCTCCACGGTGCGCGACCGGTACTACGAGGCCCACGATCTCGTGATGCAGGCGTGGACCCGGCCCGAGGTATTCGCCTTCAACGGGAAATACACGCAGGTCCGCTACGTGAACATCTGGCCCCAGCCGCTGCAGAAGCCGCACCCGCCGGTGTGGATCCCCGGCGGTGGCAGTCTCGAGACGTTCGGCTGGACGGCGAAGCTCGACTACGTCTACTGCTACCTCTCCTACTTCGGCTACAAGCGCGGCAAGGGCATCATGGACGGCTTCTGGCAGACGATCGAGGGGCTGGGTGTGGACGACAATCCGTACCGGGCCGGATTCCTGCAGCTCGTGTGCGTCGCGGACTCCGACGCCGAGGCCGAGCGCCTCTACTTCCCGCACGTCCACTACTTCTATCAAAAGTGTCTGAACGTCTGGGAGGGCTTCGCCGAGCCGCCCGG
>WNGH01018534.1_pt1 | contig 12904 bp, 9 predicted proteins | sample 5400631 | NCBI WGS metagenome assembly WNGH01 (sample SAMN13153373, study PRJNA577476) | soil metagenome | isolation source: 115 cm soil or saprolite under Garry oak tree replicate 1 | place: USA:California | collected 2016-06-15
CCATAGTATTGTTTCAACCACATGCCTATTATGAGCAACCCGCCGGTTCTCACCACCGGCTGTGGTTGCAGCGGTCTGCACCTGTATGCTGTCAGGATTGGTTGTATTCTTCATGACCGCCCTCCACGATGTAGATTGGTTGGATAATGATGCTCATTGTAGACACGGCATTTATAGCCCAACGGGATACAATGAGCCACAACAGAAGTCGTACCAGGAGAGTCTAGTGGAGCCGTTGGGGAGGCGCTCCAGTAGGTAGATGTTATCCCTTGCACGCAATGATGAAGAACATGTGAAAGGGAACGTCAGGATAGCCTACACGCTGGATGAGGTGATGGATGTCTAGAGGGTAGTCGCATAAGGCTTTGTCGTCGTTTCCTGTCATGATACTTCTCCTCCTTCGAGGAAGATGACGTAGCGCCCACTGAAAGTTACGGCTACAATATCCTCTTCTCTTATTTCCGACTGCAACTCCAGCCTGGCTTTCCCTTTCTTCCTCAAGGTAGTTTCCAGGCGAGCAATGTGAGTGGGGTCTGGTTTGTGGCACCGGGCTGAAAAATCGCGCGTCACTGGCCGCAGGTAACTGCTCATGCTCTCCTGTATTACGATCTGCGCATGCATATCTCGTTCCTGGAGTAGAAGCCAGAGCAGCCCCCACCCGGCAAGTGTCAGCAGGGCATTGAGGCTGCCAGCGAAAGCGGTGGACTTGTGGTTGATGTTCTGCTGTAGGGGCGCTTTTAAGGTGAGGCCTGTCTTATCGTAGCTCTCTATGCTTATTCCCAGATGCTGTGTAATGGGGATTTCCCGAGCGAGTATTTCCTGCAACTCTTGTAACCGGTAGTGCATGTCATCACCTGGCTATTTAGCGGCTGATGGATTTTTGACCATTATACTACAAGGAGCAGGGATTAATTTCTGGATAGTGATCTCAATACCAGGTAGCACAGGCTTCCTATGGCAGCGACGACGGCGGTCGTGCCAAGGAGGAGCGGAATCGAGGAGGTGGTGGTTGGCCGGGGCGGCGCGGGAATGAGCACGCGTTCAACTGCTGTTCTGGCGTGGCGGCGGGCCAGTTCCAGCCGCAGGCTTTCTTCCCCTTTTGCCATCGCCCAATGGTGATTAGCCGAGAAGATGGGTTTGACCAGGAAAGAGAAATAACGCAGCAAAGGTTTTTCGGCACTGATCTTCCAGTCATAGGTGACGTTTACCCAGGGCCCATCCTGCTCAAAGGTCCAGATGCCGCGACCATCAAAATCACCCCAGGCCGCGAGGGCGAAACCATTTTGTCGTACAGCGGTGACGCGAAAGTCCCAGCGCAGTGTGTAGGGCAGCCAGCCCTTGGTGTACAGGCTGACGACTTTGCCCAGGCCCTGCTCATCGCCTGGCTCCAGTACACGTACATCGAGATATACTGAAGGCCACCAGCGGGCCAGGTCGGTGGCATTGCCGATGATTTCGCTGACCTCTTTTAAGGCGCCCTGCACACGCCAGTGCGTGATGAAATGATAGTCGTTGCTCGCCATACTAATCTCCTAGCTATCTTAGTTTTCTATACCTGAAGGAAATATACGAAAGAAAAGCCCTTTAGTATCACTCCTCTAAAGCACCTCACAGGCGGGGGTCGACCGGCTCGCTTTCGAGGGCCAGCACGCCGAAGACGCACTCGTGGACACGTCGCAGTGGTTCGCTGCGCACGAAGCGCTCCAGGGCCTCAATGCCCAGGGCGAACTCGCGCAGGGCAAGCGAGCGTTTGGCTCCCAGCCCGCGCACCCGTAACCGTTCCAGGTGCTCAGGTATAGTATATTCCGGCCCGTAGATGATGCGCAGGTACTCCGGGCCCCGGCACTTTACTGCAGGTTGCACGATGCCATGTCGCCCTTTCGCGATGAAATCGAAGGGTTTCACCACCATTCCTTCGCCGCCACGGCCAGTAAGTTCCTGCCACCAGTGCACACCTTCTTCTATGCTGGCCGGGTCGGTCACGTCCACGATCCTGTAAGGAGTCGCGAGGAGCAACTGCTCGTCGGCCCGGCACAGTTCGGCCAATGTATTCATGTGCCACGCGTGATCTTTGTTAGTATGGGTTCCACCCTGCGTAGCCAGGATGTGAAAGGGCGCGAGCTTCAGGTCGGCCACTGAATGAACCGGCCAGCAATAGTGCCGGATGGCCACGATGTATTGAGCGGTCATCTTTTCGCGGGCGCTGTAACGGGCCCGCAGCGACTCAACCTCGGGATCCCGCGCCGCCGTCTTTTCTAGCGCAGCTACTGCCTCTGCCAATGCAGCGCGAGAGGCAGCTCCTACGGCAGCGTATTGCCGCTGGAGGAGCGCCTGTGCCTTGACCGACCAGGGCATTAGTTCGCAGTCCAGGCAGAACCAATCGGTATGGAACTCCGTCCAGAAATCTGCCTTTTCCAGGGCAGCCCGTACCCGCGCCAGCATCTCTGATCCAAGCGCGGCATCGTCAAAGAAGTGTCTTCCCGTACGTGTATAACAGACACCGACACCCTCACCTTGCATGCCGAAACGCTTGCGCACGGTATCCTCGTCGCGACATATGATGACCACGGCCCGTGAACCCATGTGCTTTTCTTCACAGACGACGCGCGATACCCCTTCTTGGCGATAATAGGCAAAGGCCTCGGCGGGGTGTTCCAGCAGGCCAGGCTCTCCGGTCGTCTCAGAAGGCGACATGGTAGGCGGCAGGTAGATCAGCCACTTCGGATTAGCGGCAAAGCGGCTCATCACCTCCAGAGCAGCAATAGCATTTTCCTCGCGGATGGTAATATTGTGGTTCAGACTAGTTGTAATAATGCGCTTGCCCGAGACGTCTTCCATGTCCAGGATATCGTCAAGCTGCTGCTGCGCAGTGAGCGCGGGGGCTTGATCTTCCCTGGCAAGGAAAGGCCTGGCCGGCTCCCAGTAGGTATGAGCAGCGGAGACAGAAACGAGTTCTTTTTCCGGGTAGCGCAATGCTGTCAGTTTACCCCCGAAAACACAGCCGGTGTCGATATTGATGGTCCGGTTGAGCCACTCGGGTTCTGGCACCGTCGTGTGACCGTAGATGACCATGGCTTTGCCACGGTATTCGGCTGCCCAGTTATAGCGAACTGGCAGGCCAAACTCGTCAGTTTCGCCCGTCGTTTCCCCATAGAGGGCGAACTCACGCACCTGGCGAGAGGCTCGTCCTTGCAGGGTTTCTTTCATCCCCGCGTGGGCGACTACCAGCAGGCCATCATCCAGCACATAATGGCTCACGAGTTTATCCAGAAAAGTTGCTACCTTCTTCTTGAATCCCAGCGGCTCTCGCTCCAACTGCTGCAATGTCTCCGCCAGGCCATGAGTGAGCCGCACATTCTTTCCTTTTAGTTTGCGCAGCAGCTTCGCATCATGGTTACCCGGTATGCAGAGCGCAATACCGGAGTCTACCATGTCCATCACCAGGCGCAGCACACCGACCGAATCAGGGCCGCGGTCGACGAGGTCACCCAGGAAGATGACTCTCCGTCCCTGGGGATGCTGTACATGGAATGCTGGCTCGGCGTCTTCCTGCTGCACGATTTCATAGCCCAGTTGCTTCAGAAGCTCTTGCAGTTCGCCGAAACAGCCATGCACATCGCCAATGATGTCGAACGGGCCATGCTCGCGCTTGAGATTGTTCCACAGCGGCTGGCGCTCGATCTCGACCGCCTCGATTTCCTCTAATGAGGAGAGCACGAACACAAACTGGAAGCCTTCGCGTTGAAGTTGGTGCAGCGAACGGCGCAGGTACATTGTTTGCCGGCGCACTACATGTGGGCCAAAGTTACGATCGGGCCGGCTTTGATTACGTTCGTGACAGAGCTTTTCAGGCAGGTTAAACACAATGGCTATCGGCAGGCAGTGATACTCACGAGCCAGGGCCAACAAGGGCTTACGGGACTCGGGTTCAACGCTGGTGGCATCAACGACGGTCAGTTTACCAGCGGCAAGGCGTTTGGCGGCGATAAAGTGCAGTACCGCAAATGCATCGCTGCTGGCACCCTGGTCGTTTTCATCGTCGGAGACCAGGCCGCGACAAAAGTCCGACGAGAGCACTTCCGTTGGCTTGAAGTGCCTGCGAGCGAAGGTTGATTTGCCAGAGCCTGAAGCGCCAATGAGCGCGACAAGAGAGAGTTCTGGAATGACGATTTTCATTGCTGTTGCCTTGAGAAAACACCCATCTGTGTCGGCGGTCCCACAACGGGATCGTCTGGCCCTATGGGCAGGAAGCGTACAGTGTAGCCGAAGCGTTCCGCCACGTTGGCGGACCACGTTTGAAATTCGGCGCGAGTCCACTCGAAGCGATGATCCTTGTGGCGAGTTTTCCCGGCGGGCAAGGTTTCGAACTTGACATTATACTCTATATTGGGCGTCGTTATTGCGACTGTACTGGGACGGGCGAACTCAAAAAGAACCCGCTCAAAGGCCGCCAGGCGCGGTGGGTCCAGGTGCTCGATTACCTCCACCACGGCGGCGGCATCGTATCCCTCCAAGCGTTTGTCGCGGTAGGTCAACGCTCCGTGGATCAGCGTGATGCGCTCCTTTTGCCTGGCGGGCATGCGCTCCATATGCAGCCGGCTTTGCGCCAGTTCCAGGGCGCGATAGGAAACGTCCAGGCCCAAAATCTTCTCGAAGGTCTTGTCCTGTAGAAGCAACTTGAGCAGCCGTCCCTCGCCACAACCGAGATCGAGTATGCGTTTCGCCCCGCTGTTGTGAAGCACGGCCATGACCGCTCCCAGGCGCTGCTGGTGCAGGCTGATGCGCTCCTCGATTACCTCTTCTACGGCGGGCGACTCCTCTGCTCCATCGATGGCGGGATTATCCTCGACCACCAGGCGATGAATGGCATCCATGGCCAGGTCGCGTTTATGTTTCAGGTAGCGATAGGCGACCTGTTCCTTTTCAGGATGATTTTCAAGCCAGCCCTTGCCATGTCGCAGCAGTTTTTCGACCTCTTCATCGCCTATGAAGTAGTGTTTATCGTCATCCAGGACAGGGATCAGTACGTAGAGATGCGTCAATAGATCGCGCAAGCGGCAGTTGCACTCGAGGGTCACTGTAAAGTAGGGGCTGGCTCCCCAGTGCTGCTCGTCGAGCATATGCGGCGCAGCTGTCACAGTATAGCCCAACGGCTCAAACAGTCGTCTCAACAATCCCTCACCACCACGACAAGGCACGACGGCGAGTTTTGCCTGGAGAGGCAATGGCATTTCTGCCAGTTCCTGTCGCGCCGCGCTTCGTCCATTAAGGGCTGTGCCAAACACTTCTGCAATCGCCACGCTCAAGAACGAGGAGGCGACATAGGAGCGATCATTGACATACTGTTCCAACGCGTCAGAGCCGCGCCGCCCGCGCACGAGGTGAACGGGGTCAATGTCTAACAGCAGCGCGACCGTGCAACGCTCATCGCTGACCTCGGGGTAGAAGACATGTGCCCGGCCAAAAGAGAGGGAGAACGACTGTACGCGCTCCGGGTGCTTGTGGAGCAGATAGCCCAGGTCTGTCGCGGGTCGATAGGTTGTGGTGATGGTCAGCAGCATGAGCGTCCTTGCGGCTGTTCAAAGCTAAAACAGGGATAGTCGTTTTCTTGTCATATCGCATATGATTAGCTAATTGTAACATCGATAACACTTGTTTACAAGATGAGTTATTGGCCTTGACATTTTCTGCATACATAATTTATTATTAGACTAGCTAGTCTAACTAGCCGGTTTATATTCAAGAGACAAGAAGCGAGCAGGGCGGGATAAGAAGAATACGCCCTCCGGCAGTACAGAAAGGAGCAGAAAGATGGGGCTGACCGTTTGTCCCGCTGCCACCGTCACGGCACCCGTCGAGGTGGTATGGGAGATTCTGACCCAACCAACATATTATTCCACGTGGGCTGACGCGCAAATACAACATATTGAGCCAGAAGGGCCTGCTGTTGTAGGACAGACCATTCATTTCACCTCCAGGGAGTTGGGCATCAAATGGCCCATTGTCTTCAAAGTCGAAAAGGTCAATGCTGAAAAGCACCAGCTTGGCCTGGATGCAGTACTCCCATTGGGCTTGCGAATGAGGCCGCACATTTCATGCACAGCTATTGACGCGACTACGTCTCGACTCCAGTATGGCTGAGACTTCATCTTCCCGCCAGGCTGGTGGGGCTGGTTTCTTGAAAAGTTTGGCTCGAAAACATTGGAGGCCAGTATCGAAGATTCCTTGCAGCGCCTCAAGCGTGCCTCCGAAGCAGCGTACCGCAAGCAGAATGCAAAGTGAGAAAGTGTAGGCCCTTGACGCGTTTGCTACAATAGCAGCAAAACAACAGGTTGCGGGGAAGGGGCTTGAACTATGGCGCCAGAGGTTCAACGACAAGTCCTGGACACAGACCGGGTCGTGAGGCGTTTCTATAGCCGCTTCAAAAGCGAACAGGACATCTTCCAGACCTCCATCCAGGGCATCTCCTCTCAAAGCGACTGTGAAGCCTATGCCCTGCTTATGCTCAATCGCTTGATGTTCCTCTACTTTATGCAGCAGCGAGGCTTTCTCGACGGTGATAGTAGCTACCTCTCTAATCGGCTGGGTATGCCCGTCCAGGGCGACCGCAAGGGTTGCCCCTACATTTCTGATGTGCTTCTTTTTACCGCGACTTCCTGCTGCCTTTGTTCCAGCGAAAACTGGGTACGCAGGCGTGTCAAGATACCCAGGCACTCAACGTAGACAGCGTTTTCGGCAACATACCTGCTCTGCATTGCAGCCTGTTCGATGCCCATGAGTTCGAGCGTGGTGACATAGGGATCGACATCGCTAACGAAGCTTTCGCCAGGCTATTTGCCTTTTTCAACGAATACAGGTGGCATCTTGACGAGCGAGCACCGGAAGCTATGAATGAGATCACACCCGACATCCTCGGCTATATTCTTGAGCAGTACATCAACCAGAAACAGATGGGGGCATACTATACCAAAAAGGATATCAGCGAGTACATTGCCAGGAATAGCATCATCCCTCGCCTCTTCTCAGCCGTTGAAAAAACCTACCCCGGAGCTTTCGGACCAGCCAGCAATGCCTGGCAGCTCCTGCGAGAACGCCCCGACTGCTATCTCTTTGCGCCTGCAAGATGTACCAATCGACTCCCAGCCGAGACAGAAACAGAATATGTCGCCCGCCATAAACACTATACCGAGATCAAAAACAGGCTCATCTCTGGCAAAGTAACGTCCATTGAGGACCTGATAACTTACAATCTGGATATACGTCGCTTTGCCCAGGATGTCGTTGAGCAATGCGAGGAACCATTCTTGCTGCAAGCCTTCTACAACAGCATCCAACATATTACTGTTCTCGACCCGACATGTGGCTCAGGCGCATTCTTGCTCGCAGCCCTCGACGTGCTGGAACCTTTGTATATGGCGTGCCTGGGCCGTATGCAGGCAATGGAGGAAGATGCCGATCAAGGTGGTGAGACAAGAAAGGCAGTGTGGGCCTGGTTGGACGTGATAAATCACACCCCTACGGAAGATGTCGTTTTGCATACATCCAGCAGGCGTTACCGGATCCTTAGATCGATCATTACAAACAATCTATATGGCGTGGATATCATGCAGGAGGCAGTAGAGATTTGCAAGCTGCGCCTCCTTATTAAGCTGCTGGCGCACGTTGAACGAGTAGAGGATATCGAAGCGCTTCCCAGCATTGACCACAATATCTATGCTGGCAATGCACTGGTTGGATTCGTCTCCCGCGATGAAGCGAATGAAGCAAGGGTAAAAGATTGTGAGAAGCCGACACATATGCAACTTGACCGCTCTCTCGCGGGACAATATGGGATCGACCCCAACGATGAGCTGGCTTTTGAGCAGTGGCAGCAGAGTCACCAGCCTTTTCACTGGTGTCTCGAATTCGAAAGCATTATGAGGAACGGTAGATTCGATGTCATTATCGGCAACCCGCCATACAGAGAGTACAACGCGGTCAAGCAGCAATACTCGCTCCCCCAACACATGTATAAAATTGAAGGGTGCGGCAACTTATACGCGCTGTGCGTGGAACGTTTTATTGCACTAGGCAATGCCACTTCAACCACCGGTCTGATCGTCCCGCTCAGTCTTGTGTGCACCAGTCGCATGGCTCCCCTGCGGCGCGTCCTGTACTCGGCTTATGAGCATCTCTGGTTGAACAATTACGATACTATTCCCAGTACATTGTTTTCTGGCATTGTGCAGCGTAACACCATCGTGCTGGCGGCAAAAGGTGTGAGTGGTATAGAATGCAACGTATATACGACTAAAAATCGGAAGTGGTACGCCTCTGAAAGGCCCTGGCTCTTTGAGACTGTTCCCTATATCCGCATCTATCCACGATCCGACGAGGAATTGATACCTAAGGTAAGCACCCCCATAGAGCTGAGCATTCTGGACAAGGTACGAGCGCAGGAGGTGGCGCTTACGAGTTATTTCGAACGAGGCTCCGGTAATATACTTTTTTACAAAAGACGCTGGTCGTATTTTCTCCTCTTTGCAGACGGCATCAGGGATATCGAACTGCCAGATGGCTCTACGCGGCGACAGCAAGATGTTAAAATCCTGGCGTTGCAGCCGGGCATTGATCGCTACATCTTGATAGCGTTGCTCAGCAGCAGCTTATTTTACTCTCACTTTAGTATCTTCTCCGACTTTCGCCATGTAAATATGGCAGACTTTGCAGCGTTCCGGTTTGACTACGCCAGGGTCCCAAACATCGCTGCAGAAAGGTTGAGCACGCTGGGCAGAGCGCTCATGCAAGTGTGTACTGATAACCTGGAATGGCGCAGCTGCAACTACGTTGGTTCCATCGGTGAGTGTAGAGTGCCCTTCTACAGGCAGGGAGTAGCCAAACCCATCATTGACGAAATCGACTGCGTGCTAGCGGAGCATTACGGTTTCACCGAGGAAGAACTGGCATTCATCATTAACTATGACATAAAGTACCGTATGGGGCAGTATGCCTGGGAGAAGAACGATAGGCGAAAAACGATCGATTGAATTTATGAGCTTACAGGAACGTTCGCGGATCTATCATCGCTTCAAGGTTGAGCATATCACCTTCTCACAGTCCATCCAGGGCAGCGCTGCTGGGGTAGAACGGTATACCTCCCTACTATTCAATCGTTTGATGTTCGTCTATTTTCTCCAGTATAAAGGTTTGCTTGACAATGACCTGCATTACCTGACCAACCGGCTGCGGATCACGCAAGAGCGTCAAGGGCCAGAGACCTTCTACCGCTCTTTTATCCCGCGTTTCTTCTACGAGGGGTTGAGCAAGCAGGAACGCTCACCTGAACTGGTTGGAGCGCTCGGTAACGTGCCTTACCTGCATAGCGACTTGTTTGGAGTGCACGAACTGGAGCGCGATAACACAGGAATGCACATACCTGACGAGGCCTTTGCCAGGCTCTTCGCCTTCTTCGATAAATATGAGTGGCGCCTGGATGAGCTTTCACGGGCTACAGAGAACGCGATCGTCCCCGATGTATTGGGTTACATGTTCGAGCAGCACATCCAGCAAAGGCAGGCAGGAGCGCACTATACCGGTGAGGATATCTGCAGCTATATTGCTGTGAACACGATCATCCCCTTTATTTTTGATGTCATCGAGAAGCAGTGTCCTGCCGCATTCGAGGCAGGTGGACTCTTCTGGCAAGTGCTAAGAGATAATCCTGATCGCTACATCTACGAGGCTCTCCGCCGCGGGGATCACCTGCCGACCGAGACGGAACGGGAATATACAGCCCGGCGCAAACGCTACGTCGAGATCAAATCCAGGTTGGCCTCAGGACGTGTCACGTCTGTCAATGACTGCATAACTTTTAATCTCGATCTGTGGCAATTGGCACAGGATGTGATCGAACGCTGCAACGAGCCGAAACTGCTGCAAGCCATTTACAGAAGTATAGAGCAAGTAACAGTGCTGGACCTTTGCTGTGGTTCCGGCGCATTTCTGCTGGCCGCTCTGGATGTGCTGGAAACACTTGGGCTTGGGCGACCGCAAGGGTCGCCCCTACATATCCTCAAGAAGATCATCAGTAACAATTTATATGGGGTGGATATCGCAGAGGAGGCGACCGAGGTGTGCAAGTTGCGCCTTCTTCTCAGGTTGCTGGCCCGGGCCAGGGGAGAGGCAGATGTTGAGGAACTGTCTAACATAGATTTCAATATTCGTACAGGCAATGTATTGGTTGGGGTTGTGAACGAGGAGGGGCCTCTCATATCCTCCCTGGGGCGCGTTACATCGGGTCCCTCGATAAATCGGGGACCTACGGGGGGTGGGGACTATAGACGAGATGAAGAACGAAACAGGTTCGATCGTTTCCTGGCACAGGAGTACGGCATCGATGTAAATGATACTGCTGCTCTTAAGCAGTGGCGGCAAAGCCACCGGCCATTTCACTGGGATATCGAGTTTGACAAAGTCATGCGGCGCGGCGGCTTCGATGTGATTATGGGCAACCCGCCCTACGTGGAGTATGCAGAGGTAAAGACTCGCTACCAACTGCTGCCCGGAATCTATAAGACCAGTGTATGTGGCAACCTCTACGCCTACTTCATAGAGCGTTCAATAGCCCTGCTTAAGCAGCATGGCAGGTGGGGCATGATTGTACCGCTGAGCGCCTTCGCAACCGAACGCATGCAGAGTCTACAACGACTCTGCATGGAACATGCGTCGAGCCTCCACCTCAGTTTTCTATCGGGCGATGCCAACCCTTCGCGCCTGTTTGAGGGCGTCAAGTTCCGCCTGAGCATTGGCCTGGCGAAAGCAGGTACAGGTGGGTGTACCTGTTACTCAACAAAGTACGTTCGCTGGTATGCCGAGGAACGACATACCCTGTTCGGTTTGCTGCAATATTGCCACAGTACTGATGCTATCATTAAGGGTAGCCTGCCGAAAATTGGACAGGAGATCGAACTGGCAATACTGGAGAAAATGGCCGGTCAGCCTCCCTTATGCAAATTTACGGGCTTTGGCGATAAGGCGCTCTATTACCACAACTGCCCGGTCAACTGGATCCGTGCCACCACCTTCGTACCAGCCTTCCGCAGCGACAGGGATGGTACGAAGGTCTCCACCCAGGTTCGCCAACTCAACTTCCAGAATGAACAGTTGCGCGATGCATCTGCTTGCATCATCAACAGCTCCCTGTTCTTCTGGCACTGGTTGATCTACTCGGACTGCTATCACCTCACTGAAAGGGAGATCAGCGGCTTTCCCATTGACCTCAATCAACTTACACGGCAATGGGGTGACGCGCTCACTACCCTCGGTACAAACCTTATGGATGACTATAGGAATAACTCAAAAGAACGCACCTATGTCTATAAGACAACAGGAATGGTGGTATACGACGAGTTCTATCCCAAGCTCTCGAAGTCGATTATCGACCGAATCGATTGGGTACTGGCACAGCATTACGGTTTCACTGGCGAGGAGCTAAATTTTATAACTAACTACGAGATCAAATACCGCATGGGGCAGAAAGGGGTTGTAACAGTTGTCTGAAAGCGCAAACCATGGTATATTATCAGCAACATAGGACAGACGTTCCTCAGAGGAGAGAACATGCGCATAGGCCCTGATCAGCAGCCCCTCAGCTATGATGTGAGGCTTCCAGACTGGGTGCAAGCGGATGCACTCCGCCTACTCGATGCGAGCCGTGCCGTGGTCAACGCGCTGCTCGCCCGCTTGTGGTCGCGACTTGACGAGTTCTGGGGAGAGCGGAGCGGACCCGCCTGGAAACAGGTGGTGGCCATGACGGAGTCTCCAGACCCTCACGGGAATCGTCAATTTCGCTGTGAAAGCGAGACTGCCGGGCGCATTCTCCGTGCCCAGGCCGAGCGCAAGCAGGTCTTTGCACTGATCCGACCCATCCTCTCCGATGGCTTCATTCGTCCCACACACGATGCACGACCAGCAGGGAAGAACCGCAAGACCATCAAAGAGGCGATCCAGAGGCTGCAAACTATGCTTGAGGAGGATGACACCGCTTTTGTTACGATGCAGAATGTGGTGGAGCAAGCCTGCAACTACTTCCTCAAACATGGGGAGTTTCCCACCTCCTACGAGCAGATGCAGGGCATGCCCCTGCTCAAGGTCGGCCTCCTCACCTACGCGGGGGACGATGGGGGCGCGAAAGGCCAGGCGTATCGCTTTTCCCTTGATCGCGACGCCGGAACCGCCTCCCTGCTCTTCCGCTGCCCCGATGAGGCAGGCCGATGGCACTGGCAGAAAGATCCTGTCACCCTGGCTTTGCCTTCGTGTGTGCTCTCCCGCCTCAAGGAAGGCGTTCCCATGGCTCCCACCCTGCGCGAACTGGTCAAAGCTGATGGCAGCCGCGTTGCGGTCCTTGACGTGATTGTGCAGGTACCGAAAACGTCACTTGCCGCATGGAAGACGGTGCAACGAGTGCTTGGGTTTGATTGGGGGGTGAGAGGCTTGATCACGGCGGTGGTCCTCTCAGCCCCTGGTCAGCAGCTTTCCAAGCCGCTGTTTTTAGACACTGGGGGCCTCGATGGCCACCAAGCGCGCACGCGCCGCCAGATTGATGTACTCAAAGCTGCCCGCGACAAACTGGCCGAGGGCGATCCCAAACGAGCCGCGTATTCGCAAGAGATCAACCGATGTTGGCGGCTCTATGAGGCGCGCAACCGCGAACTGGCGCACCTGGCTGCCAACCTGCTCTTGCTCTTTGCCGCTGTCTGGGGCTGCTCCCTCATCAGCGGGGAATCACTCAAAACCCTCAAATCCACTGGGCGGGGCAAAGGGGTGCGCGGCAGGTGGCGCAACTGGCGCAACAACACGACGATCCGCTCCGAGATCTGGCATATTGTGCGCTACAAAAGCCACCTGGTGGGCATGCGCTTCCGTT
>WNGH01004782.1_pt1 | contig 12900 bp, 13 predicted proteins | sample 5400631 | NCBI WGS metagenome assembly WNGH01 (sample SAMN13153373, study PRJNA577476) | soil metagenome | isolation source: 115 cm soil or saprolite under Garry oak tree replicate 1 | place: USA:California | collected 2016-06-15
GCGCCGCCCAGCAGGCGCGGCGAGAAGTGGAAGAGCTGCTGGGCCCGCGCCACGGTGGCATCGATGCCCCAGCCGAGTCCGAGCGCGAGGCCGATGCCGGCAAGGCCGCCCACCAGCGTCACCGCGAGCGACTCGGCGAGGACCTCGCGCCCGAGCTGCGCGTCGGTGGCGCCGAGGGCGCGCTTGACGCCGAAGTCGCGGATACGCTCGAAGACGGCGGCGGCCATGGTGTTCGCGAGCGAGAGACCGCCGATGACGAAGGCGAGCACGCCGATGCCGGCGAGCAGCGCCGAGAAGAACGCCGTGGACGAGCGCAGGAGCCGGCTCAGCTCGCTCGGCAGCTGGACGTTCACGCCGGGCACGCGCTCCCGGATCCGCAGCGCCACCTGGTCCGGGTCCTCGCCGTCCTGCCATCCAACCGCCGCGCCCGTGTTGAGATCGGCCGCGGTCAGCGGCACCGCGCCCGAGGCGAGCACGGTTCTCAGGAGGCGGTCCTTGGCGACCCACTGCGCGCGCGCGTCGGCGATCGGCACCATGACGAACCGATCGGGCGCCGTCAGCATCCGCTCGAGAATCCCCACCACCTCGAACGACTCGTCGTCCAGCGCGAGGTGACTGCCCACGTCGAGGCCACGCGAGGTCGCGAACGAGGCGCCGATCACGGCGACGCGCCGGTCGCCCTCCCGGAAAAACCGGCCGGCCCGGAGCGGCAGCGTGCGGTAGTGGCGGTTGGGCGACGGCACCGACAGGTCGACCCCGAGGATCAGCTCCTGCGTGAGCGTCATGAACTGCGAGGTCGACGGGTCGAGCGGCAGCATGACCTGCCCCTGCACGCCCGAGACGCCGGGGACCTCCGCGATGGCGCGAATGGTCGCCGCCGGCAGCATGCCGCCGGCGGTGAATCCGGTCCCCATGCCCATGCCGCGTCCGGCCACCGAGATCTGGCCGAGCACGAAGCGGTCGCCGCCCTCGATGAAGCGGACGATCCGCTCGCTCATCGCGCCGAGCGCCACGAGCCCGGCGACGCCGATGGCGATGCCGACGATGGTGAACAGATAGCCGCGGAGGATTCGCAGGGACTTCACCACTCGAGCCGCGACTCCACCGGGCGACCGGTCCGCCGGCGCGCCCAGACGTTCATGCGCGCGGCGGCGAAGAGCACGCCCAGAGCCAGCCGCGTGCTCCAGCCCATCTTCATGAACGCCCCGCCCGAGAGCACGCTGAGCACCGCCTCCAGGACCCAGGTCGACTTCGGCCGCAGGAACACCTCGAAGAACGCGGGCTCGTAGTACTTGTGGATGAACCGGAAGAAGGGCTGGAGCCCGCGCTCGACGGTGCGCTGGTAGGACGCGAAGCGCGCGGCGGTGAAGCGCCCGTCGGCGAGCGCCGCGTCCACCGCCTGCGCCGCCAGCTCGCCCGACTGGATCGCGATGTGAACGCCGCTCGAGAAGATCGGGTCGACGAACGCGATCGCGTCCCCCACCGCCAGGAACCGGTCGCCGACGAGCGGACCGTTCACGTACGAGAAGTTCGCGACCCGGTGGATCTCCGTCTCGCGCACGGCGCCGGCTAGCCGGCGCTCGACCGCCGGACACCCGCGGATCATCTCGGCGTAGAGCCCGTCGAGCGGACCCGACCATCCCCGCACCGTCCGCGCGTGCATGACGCAGCCCAGGCTGGTCAGGTCGCCCGCCAGCGGAATCCACCAGAACCAGCCGTCGTCGAAGACGTAGATGCCGATGTTGCCCTCGTCGCGGCCCGGGGCGCACGCGGCGCCCCGGAAGTGCGCGAAGAGCGCGACCTTGCCGAGATTGGGGATGCGCTCGCGGCGCCCGAGCTTCGTCGCGACGAGCCCGTCCCGCCCGGTGGCGTCCACCAGAAACTTCGCGCGCGCGGTCGTCAGCCGGCCCTCGTGCCGCGCGGCGACCGACACGCCGTCGGCGTCGGGCGCGAACGACTCGACCGAGACCCGCTGGCGGACCTCCACGCCCTGTTTCGCCGCGTGGTCGAGCAGCAGCGCGTCAAAGTCCGCGCGGTGGACCTGGTAGGCATGGCTCGGCCACGGCTTGTTCGTCAGGAAGTAGAACGTGTGCTCGTAGTCGCCTTCCTGATCGAAGAACGTGGCGCCGTACTTCACCTGGAAGCCGTGCGCGGCGACCGCCGAGAGCACGCCCATTCGCTCGAGAATGGGCAGCGTCGCGGGCAGCAGGGACTCGCCGACGTGAAAGCGAGGAAAGGGCTCGCGCTCGAGCAGGAGGACGCGGCGGCCCGCGCGAGCGAGGAACGCGGCGGTCGTGGAGCCCGCGGGACCGCCGCCGACCACGATGACGTCGTGCTCGCCGGGCGCCTCCCGGCCAGCGGGCACGGTGGTCTCGTGCCCCATCGGCACGGTCATCGCGGCGGCCCCACCGGGTTCGCGACGGGCGCGACGCGCCCCGGCTCGCCGTCGAGCCGCTCCTGCGAGCAAAGCCATCGCACGAGCGGCGAGACGAAGTCGGGCAGCGCGCGCGGCGCGAACGTCTGGGCGATCAGAAGCGCGACCAGCACGGGTGAGGCGGCGGTCGCCGGGGCCGCGACCAGCGCGCGGCGCGGCCGCGGGTCCTGTCGCCAGAGGGCGACCCGGTTCAGCACGTGCTGGATAGCCGCGTTTCCAAGCGCCGTGGCCCAGAGCGGGAGATTCCCGGCGTAGATCGAGATCTGCTCCATCGTCGCGGCGTGGCGCGCGCGCCGCCGCTCGCCGAGGAACGGATTCACCAGGGCGCCGACGAGGGCGCCGGCTTCCACGGCCCAGCGCGTCACCACCCGTGCCGCGATGTAGCCGCCGATCGCGATTCCGTCGCTGATCGGGCGGAACCGGCTCCGCTGGCGCGTCCGCGGGAGGGCGGCGATGGGGACCTCGTGGACGCGCCAGCCCCGCGTGACACCGGCCACGAGCACCTCGGTCTCGAGCACGAAGCCGCCGCGCCGAAGGCGGATCTCGTCGAAGAGGGCCACCGGGTACGCTCGGAAGCCCGACTGGGTGTCCTGAAGACTCAGCCCGCACGCCCAGTTCACGAAGAACCCGGCGACGCGAATCGCGTTCAGCCGGGCGAGCGGCAGATCGTCCGGGTCGCCGAGACGCCCGCCGATGACGATCGTCCGCGGCATCGCCCGCGCCGCGTCGAGCACCCGTCCGAGATCAGCCGGCCGGTGCTGACCGTCGCCGTCGAGCGTCACCACGATCGACGCGCCGCGGGCCCGGGCCGCGTCGATACCGGTGCGGATCGCGGCGGCTTTGCCCAGACGCCGGGGGTGACGGCGCACGTCGGCGCCGGCCCGTCGAGCGATCTCGGCGCTCTCGTCGCGCGAGCCGTCGTCGACGACCAGCACCGGGGCGTAGCCGAGGGCGCCCCGCACGACCTCGCCGACGGTGTCGGCCTCGTTGAAGACCGGAACGACGATGAGCGCGTTCACGCGAGGGCGCGGTCGGTCGTGAGCCTCGGGCTCGATCGCTCGCGCCTCGAACCCGGGCCCGCGACGACGATCGCCACCTGGTTGCCGCCACGCGCGACGGCGTGAACGAGGGCCAGCCGATCGCCCGCCTCGGCCCCGGCGGTCGCGACGACTCGAGCCGCCAGCCCGGAGTGACGGCCGGCCGCCAGGCCGAGCGAGCGGCGTGGCGGCTGGTGCGGGGCGAGCGCCCGGTCGAGCAGAGCCTCCTCCCACTCGTCCCGCTCGGCGTCACCGCTGGCCGAGGTGTAGACGTGGCCGACGTCCTCGGCGCCGCCGCCCGCTTCCGCCAGGGCCGCGGCGATGGCTCTCGAGTCCACGCCGCGCCCGATGCCGTGCGGGCGGGCCGGCAGCGCGCGCCACGCGGTCCCGACGACCTCGCCGTGGATCGCGACGCCCCGCGCGCGCGCCGACTCCAGTGACTCGAGAACCACGAAGCCTGCACCGTCGCCCCGTACGTCGCCGCCGCCGCCGATCTCGCGGATCGTCTTGACGACCATCGGCGGCGGCTCGTCGGCGCCGCCGGCCAGACACGCGCGGACGCGGCCGGAGCGGACCATCGCTGCGCCGCGCGCGATCGCGAGCTCTCCGGCCACCGTCCACGCGTTGAGTGTCAGCGAGAGATCCTTCGCCGAGACGGCGATCGCGGTGGTGGCGGCCATCGTGTTCATGACCGTGTGCGGGAACAGGAGCGGCGAGACGCCGACCGGCCCGCCTCGCAGGTAGCCGTCCACGAAGGCGATGGTGGAGACCATGTCGCCGAACTCGGTGCCGACGAGCAGCGCCAGGTCACCGCGCGGATCGAGGCCGGCCTCGCCCAGCGCCAGGCGGCCGGCCGCCACCGTGAATTGACAGATCCGCGACAGGCGCCGGGCCTCGGTCTCGTCGAGAAGCCGGCTCGTGAGGCCCGACGTGTGTCCGTCGACGACCCCGACGCCGGTGATGGCGACCCGCGAGTCGCTCACGCGGCGCGCCTGAACAGCAGCGTCACGTTCTGACCGCCGAAGCCGAACGAATTCGAGATCGCGTGCTCGAACGCCACCTCGCGCGCCGCGTGCGGGACGCAGTCGAAGCCGATCTCGGGGTCAAGGTTCTCCAGCCGTGCGGTGGGCGGGACGAGCTCGTTGAGGAGCGTGAGCACGGTGGCCACCGCCTCGAGCGCGCCGGCCGCGGCCATCGTGTGGCCAATCATCGACTTCGTCGAGCTGACGAGGACCCGCCCCTCGCCGAAGACGGCGCGCATCGCCCGCGCCTCGATCCGGTCGTTCTGCAGGGTCGCCGTGCCGTGCGCGTTGACGTAGCCGACCGCCGCGGGCGCCACGCCCGCCTGCTCCAGCGCGCCACGCATCGCCCGCGCCATCCCCTCACCCTCGGGATGCGGCGCCGTCACGTGAAACGCGTCACCGGTCATGCCGTAGCCGGCCAGCTCTCCGTAGATCCGCGCGCGGCGCGACTTCGCCCGCTGAGGGTCCTCGAGCACGACGAACGCGGCGCCCTCGCCGAGGGACATGCCCCGACGATCGCGGTCGAACGGGCGGCAGGGCACCGGGTCGAGGAGCTTGAGGGCGTTGAACCCCATGAAGCAGATCCGGGTCAGGGCGTCGACGCCGCCGGCGATCGCGAGCGGCACGACGCCGTCCGCCACGAGATCGGCCGCGAGCGCGAGCGAGCCGGCGCCGGAGCTGCACGCGGTGACGATCGTCTCGCGCGGGCCGCCGAGGCCCAGCGCACTGCCGACGACGTCGGCGTGGGAGGAGGGGAAGCACGACGTGAGCGCCTGCGGCATCGGCGCGGCGCCGGCGCGTGTGCGCTGCCAGTACCACGCCTCGGTCTCCAGCATGCCTCCGCCGACGGCCCCCACGATCAGCGCGGCGTCGGCGCGCTCCGCCCGCCCGACCCCGGCGTCGTCCAGCGCCTCGCGGGCCGCGGCGAGGGCCATCCGGTCCGCCCGCGAGCGGCGCCCCGAGCCCGCGATGCCGGCCGGCACCTCGGCGGCGATCCGGCAACGGAAGCCCTCGGTGTCGATCAGGGTGATCGGGCGGATGGCGCAGCTGCCGCTGCTGATCCCTTCCCAGAAGGCTTTGACGCCGGTTCCGAACGGGCTGACGACGCCGAGCCCGGTGACGGCGACGGACTTCACGCGCCGGCCGTCCTCGAGGCGATGTAGCGGGACAAGGTATCGAAGGACGCGAAATGCGGGGCCAGATCGCCGGCCTCGTCCATCACGATGCCGAAGCGCTCCTCGATCGCGATCGCCAGCTCGATGAAGTCGAGCGAGTCCAGACCGATCGAGCCATCGACCCCTTTCGGCATGGTCGTCTCGAGAGTCAGGTCGACGGCCTGGCGCGGATCGAACTTGAGCCGCGTCACGAGAATCGTCTTGAGCTCGTCGAACACTTCTTTGGCTTCCATAGCCCTCCTAGGCTCCGACGCGTTGCCGTTCGGCGCGGCGCCGTTCGGCTCCTATTCCCAGTGCAGTCCGGCGCGGCGGCCGCGCCACTCGCCCGTGAGTGTGACCGAATCGGCCGCCCCCGCGTCGCGCGCGAGCGCCAGCCCGATCAGCGGCGCGCAGGCGAACGTTTCGCCGGCGCGCGCGCGCGTGAGCGTCTCGAGCGCCGACGGCGTCCGGGGGGCGTCGTACCGGACGCGCCGGGCGCCCGGAACCAGCAGCGCGCACGCCGCCGCCTCGACCAGCGGGCGCTTCACGAGCCAGCGTCCCCGGGAGTAGAGATCGGCGCAGTCCTCGAACGTCTCGACCGCCAGCACGACGGCGCGTTCGCACCGGCCGTCGGCGATGAGTCGCGTCGCCTGCCACAGGGCGTCGATCGTCGCCGCGGCGCCGCCGATCAGGATGGCGTACGGACCGGTCAGCTCGAACTCGATCGCGACTTCGCCGGCCATCGTGCTCGGCGCGGTATACGGAAAGTACGTACCGCCCGAGACCGCGCCGGGACGAGCCTGCTTCATGGCCTCCGCGACGACGAAGGCCTGGTTCGACGCGCCGTACGCCGCGGCGGTCACGTAGAGAAAGGCCGTCGAGCATCCCCGTATGATGTCACGTTCGATGCCGCCGCCGCGCAGGAGAGCGTCGACCGCCGCCACGCCCAGCAGGCATTCCCGGGTGGCTCGTCTGAATCGCTCGCCCTCGAGAGCCGGGCGGGCCAGCGGGATCACCGCGCGGCCCCCCGCCGCCCGCGCCGCGTCCGCGGGCAGCGCATCCGTGCCCGAACCCCAGCCGGTGAGCACCGAGACCGCCTCCAGCGCCACGCTCATGCGGGCGCGCCCTCCAGGACGAGCGCGGCGTTGCAGCCGCCGAAGCCCAGCGAGGTGCTGAGGCTGACGCGAGGCCGCACGGCCCTCGGTGAGCCGATCACGTGATCCAGATCGCAGACCGGATCCGGCTCCTCGAGGCCGAGCGTGTGGGGCACGACGCCGTCGCGCGAGGCCAAGAGGCACGTGAGGGCCTCGAGCGTCGCGGCCGCCCCCATCGAGTGGCCGAGCGCGCCCTTGATCGAGTTGACGGGAATCCGGGACGCGCGCTTGCCGAGCGTCCGCCTGAGCACCTCGGCCTCGATCCGGTCGTTCAGCGGCGTGCCGGTACCGTGCGCGCTCACGAACTCGACGTCGTCGGGCGTCAGCGCGGCTTCGTCGAGCGCCGCCCGCACCGCGAACTCGAGGCCGCGACCGTTCGGATCCGGCGCGCTGATGTGCGAGCCGTCGCTGGCGCTCGCGTGGCCGAGCAGTCGTCCGAGCCGCGGGCCGCCCCGGGGATCGTCGCGGGTCATCAGCACGAGCGCGGCCGCTTCTCCCAGCAAGAGGCCGCTGCGCCGACGATCGAAGGGACGCACCCGCTCGCGCGTGAGCGAGCGCAGCGCGTCGAACCCGCGCATCACGAACCGGCAAAGGCCGTCGTAGCCGCCGGCGATGACGACATCGACCACGTCCGCGCGCAGGAGCTCGGCGCCGGTGCCGAGGGCCGTCGCGCCGGCCGCGCACGCCGTGCCCACTGTGAGAACGGGACCGCGCGCGCCGAGCCAGCGCGCGAGCCCGTGGGCGGGGCTGTCGTAGAGCGCACCGGCGGCGTGACGGAGCCGCCCTGTCCGCGTCACGGCCCGCTCGAGCTGCTCGACTCCGCCCAGCGCGGTGCCTACGACGACGGCGATGCGCTCGGGAGCGGCCGAGACGGGCGCGCGGGTCAGCAGGTCCTGAGCCGCGGCCAGCAGGAGCTGTGTGGCGCGGCATCCCGCGCGGCCGGCCTGCGGCGTCGGCTTGAGCTTCTTGATTTCGCCGCCGCGCCCAACCCGCAGGTCGTCCACCGGGAAGCGCTCGATCATGGAAATGCCGTCGCTCCCGGTGACGAGCCCCGACCAGAACGCGTCGAGGTCGGCGCCGAGCGGGGTCACGGCCCCGGCGGCGACGATCGTGACGGGCTGCGCCGGCCGGCGCGCTGCTCGAGAGGTCATCACAGCAGTCGCGAGTAATACATCCGGAACGCCCGGATCGGCCCGGGGTCCGTGTCGTAGAGATCGGTCGCCCAGAAGCGCCGCGCGCCCTGGTCGAACGTAATGATACCGGGTCCGTCCGGATTGTTCGGGTCCCAGACGATGAAGTCGATGGACCCCTTCTTCGGATGCGACTCGAAGACGACGACCGTGTGGTTCAATTCGGGCTTCGGGAAGTTCGATACGAGAAGCTGGACCAGCCGGCCTGCCCGCAGCTCCGCGACGATCTCACGCCCGACGGTTTCCTGGCCGTCTTCGGTGACCGGCAACGCCGCGCGCCAGTTCGTCCAGTGCAGGAGGGTCAGCAACCGCCCACCCAGCCCTTCCTTGACCGCAGCCTCCTGGTCGCGCGAGAACTCGCGCAGGCTCGCGTAGCCCGGAATCACGATGCGCTCGGCCGGTGGCGGCACGGGGTCCCAGGGCGTCTGTGCGCCGATCTGCTTGACCCGCTCGACGTATCCCGCGTGATCGAGCTTTGGCAGCGCGGGATCGAAGCGGACGAACTGCGCGAACTGGCGCAGGGCGCGAGCCAGCACGAAGCAGTAGTTCGCGTAGAGGCCAGGCTCGTCATCGGGGTGGCGTGAGCGAATCATGTTCGGGAACGCGAACGTGTCGTCGGCGAACGAGAAGTCCGGCACCGTCACGGGCTCGTCGAGACCGAGCAGCGGGCCGCCGCGCGGGATGCTCGCGCACGCGGCCGTCGCGAGGACGGCGGCGCTGAGGAGAGCTGCGAGGCGTGAGTACACGATGAAATTCAATGCCTTACCCTAAAGGGCACCGTCGCGATCGTCAAGAGCGCGTGTTATTCTGCGCCCGGTCGTCCCGCATGAGCCGAACGATCGGGGCTCTCTACCGGTTCCTCTACGCCGGGTTCCTCTCGCGTCTGCCCGAACCAGCCGCCATCTGGCTCGGGCAGAGCGTGCTTCAGCGGCTCCCGCTCGATCGGCTCTCCTGGTTTCGGCTGGCCGATCCGAGGCTGGGGATCACGCTCGGGGGCGTCGCGCTGCCCAACCCGGTCATCCTCGCCGCGATGTACTACGACCCGGCGATTCTCTCGCGCGCGATGGGTCTGGGCTTCGGGGCCGTCACCGCCAAGTCCATCACGGTAGGGCCTCGGCCCGGGCATCCGCAGCCGAACCTCGTTCGCACGCGGAGCGACGCGGGCCCCGGCCTGGTGAACTGCAACGGCTTTCAGAACCCCGGCCTCGAGGGCTTCCGCGCCTCCCTGGCCTCGCTTCGCCACCGCGTCCCGCTGATCGTGAGCGTCGCGGGCGAGTCGATCGCCGACTACGTGAAGCTCGTGCGCGAGCTCGGTCCGCTCGGCGAGCTGGTCGAGTTCAACATCTCCTCGCCGAACACCAAGCTGGTGTACGAGTGGAGCCGGAAGCCGGGCGAGCTCGCCACGCTGCTCCGTGAGGTCCGCGAGGCGACGGCCAAGCCGCTCATCGTCAAGCTCTCGCCCGATTTCGCCGACGTGAACGAGCGCGAGATCATTCCCGCCGCGCTGGCCGCCGGCGTCCGGATCGTCAACTACGGCAACACCCGACGGATCGAGGATCGACGCCTTTCGCAGGGCGCGGGCGGCCTCTCGGGCCCCGATCTGTTTCCCGCGACACTGGACAACGTGCGCCGCACGCGCCGCACCTTCGGCGCCGATCTGGAGATCATCGCCACCGGCGGCGTCGACGCGCCCGAAAAGGCCTGGCAGCTGCTCCACGAGGGGGCGAACGCGGTCGGCTACTTCACTGGATTCATCACCCGCGGGCCGATCCTGGCGCGCCAGATCCTCGAGCGCCTCCTCGCCGCCCGCTGAAGGCGCCTGGCACGTCTCGAGAATGCTCACACCTTATCCACTTGTCCACCGCTGTCCACAGGCAACGAAAACGCACGGCCTGATGCGGCCTGGCGGGCGCACCGCCGATATATGACGGTCCACTCGTCCACGGAGGGCACGCCCCCGAAGATTCCCGGGTTCCACGCGGCTCCTCCTTGCGGCGGCGCGTCCGGCTCGCATTTCTCGCGGGCAAACGAGACCTTGACACTGAAATCACGGCGCTCGTAAGGTTGGCGGGCCATGCTTCCCCTGCACATCAACGCGGCACCGCGGTCGCTCCGACCGGCCTTCTCTCTTGGAGGTACACAGCACGATGGACGGCAGCAGGAAGCCACTTGCCAAGGTGGAAGGCCGGCGACGCCTGCGTATGAGCGGCGTGACCGTCGCCTTTCGCGGCACGCCCAATCTCGATGACTGGGTGGCTTACATCGTGAACGGGACGCGATCGAAGAAGCTGATCCTGGCCGATCACTCGTCCGAGCGCAGGGTGAAGTCGCTCCTTTCACGCCTGCAGACGCTGCCGCGGAAGGAAATCGAGAAGCTCGCGAAGAGCTGAGCGGCCCGGACGCCGCCCTACACGACGCCCCGCTCGGCCAGGCTCACGAACCGGCCGTGTCCGATGACGAGGTGATCGTGGATGCGGAGGTCGAGCAGACGGGCGCACTCGACGAGCTGCCGCGTGAGGCGAACGTCCTCGCGGCTGGGCGTGGGATCGCCGCTCGGATGGTTGTGGATCAGGATGACCGAGGCGGCTGATTCGAGAATCGCCGGCTTGAACACCTCGCGCGGGTGCACCAGGCTCGCCGACAGCGTGCCCTCGGAGATCACACGGTCCCGCAGCAGGCCGTTCTGCGCGTCGAGGAGCGCGATGCGGAACACCTCGCGCTTGAGATTCTCCATGAGCGGCGCGAAAGCGGCGTAGACCTCGGCGGGGCCCGACAGCACGACGCGTACTCCCGGGGTCCGGGCCCGCAGGCGTCGCGTCAGCTCGAAGGTGGCGACCAATCGCGCGGCCTTGGCCGGTCCGAGGCCCGCATGCTGCGCGAGCTCGACGACCTCACGGGCGGCGACTTCGGCCAGCGATCCGTACGCCGCCAGCACCTCACGCGCCACCTCGATCGCGCTCTTGCCGCGCGTGCCCGAGCCGAGCTGGATCGCCAGGAGCTCGGCGTCGGCGAGGGCCGCCGGACCGTTCCAGTAGAGCCGCTCGCGCGGTCGCTCGGCCTCGGGCCAACGGTCGATCGCCATACCGATGTCGTACGCGAGCCGTGCGCGCAGGTCAATGCGCCGGGGACGATACAGTCCGGACGCTCAGGCGCGAATCGTGATGGACCGCGGCTCGTCGCCGACACCGCCGATGTGCACGTGGATCGTCTCGGGCGGCAGGAGCGGCCGGAGCTTGTCCGCCCACTCGATGACCGTCACGCCCGGGCCGCCCATCAGCTCGAGCAGGCCGAGGTCGATCAGCTCGGTCAGGCTGTCGGTGCGGTAGGCGTCGACGTGATGGACGGGTACTCGCCCCTGATACTGGTTGACGAGCACGAACGTCGGGCTCGTCGCGCGCACGGTGGCGCCGAGCCCGCGCACGAGCCCCTGCACGAAGCAGGTCTTTCCCGCGCCGAGCTCACCGGTGAGCGCGACGACGGCGCCCGCGGCGAGGCTCCGGCCCAGACGCTCGCCGGCGGCCTCGGTCTCCTCGGCGCGGGCGGTGACGATCTCAGTCTCGGGCGCCACCGAGCCTCTTGAACGCCTCCGGAATCGCCGCGATGACGTCGCGCGCGATCAGCGATTCCTCACCGACACGCTCGGCCGCGATGTCCCCGGCGCTCCCGTGCAGGTACACGCTCGACTGCAGCGCGGCCTCGGCGTCCAGGCCGCGCGCCAGGAACGCGCCGAGCATGCCCGTGAGGACGTCGCCGGTCCCGCCGCTCGCCATCCCCGGATTCCCCGTCGGGTTCACGAAGACGCGCCCGTCCGGCACGCCGATGACGCTGCGCGAGCCCTTGAGGACGACGTGGGCTCGGTAGCGGGTCGCGAACGCGCGCGCCGTCTCGATTCGATCGCGCTGGATCTCGCCCACGCCGACACCGAGCATCCGGGCCATCTCTCCCGGATGCGGCGTGAGGCAGCGCGCCGACGGCGCGGCGCGCAGCAGCTCGAGGTGGCCGGCGAGCGCGGTCAGCCCGTCGGCATCGACGGCCATCGGCTTGTCGAGCTCCTGGACCAGGCTGCGCACGACCTGTCGGGTCTCCTCCTCGAGGCCGAGCCCGGGGCCGATGGCGACGGCGTCGCGCGGCGCCGCAAGCTCGGCGATAACCTCCCGGGCCTTCAGCGCGAGGGTGCGGGCAGAAGTCTCCGGCAACGGCTCGGTCATCGCCTCGAGCACGTGGCCGGCGACGATCGGCTGCTGGCTCGCGGGCGTGGCGACCGTGACGAGCCCGCTCCCGCTGCGCATCGCCGCGGCGGCCCCGAGCGCGGCCGCGCCGGTCTTGCCCAGCGAGCCCGCCACCAGGAGCAGATGGCCGTAGGTCCCCTTGTGCGCCGCGCGGGCCCGCGGCGGAAAGCGCGGGGCGACGTCGTGCGCCTCGAGGAGAAACGTCGTGACGCCGCGGGCGACCTCGGCCTCCGGAATGCCGATCGGGATCACGCTCACGCGCCCGGCCAGCTCGTCGCCGGGCGCCGCGAGCAAGCCGCGCTTGAGCCCGCCGAAGGTCAGGGTCATGACCGCCCGGATCGCGACCCCGGCAGGCGCGCCGCCGTCGGCGGGCAGCCCCGAGGGAATGTCGAGCGCGACGACGGGCCGTCCGCTGGCATTGATCAGCTCGATCGCGCGCGCGACCTCGCCACCGGGCGCGCCTCGCGAGCCGGTGCCGAGGAGCGCGTCAATCACGACGTGCGCGCGCGCCAGCAGGGCGGCGATCGCCCGGTCGTCCTCGAACCGCAGGGGGCGAATGCCGGTCGGCCGCAGGGCCTCCAGCTTGATCCGGGCGTCGCCGCCGACCTCGGTCGTGGGGCACGCGAGCACCACGGACGGCGCGGCGCCCCGGCGCTTGAGCCAGCGTGCGACGACGAATC
>WNGH01004783.1_pt1 | contig 12898 bp, 11 predicted proteins | sample 5400631 | NCBI WGS metagenome assembly WNGH01 (sample SAMN13153373, study PRJNA577476) | soil metagenome | isolation source: 115 cm soil or saprolite under Garry oak tree replicate 1 | place: USA:California | collected 2016-06-15
GTGATGACCCATCTGCACCGCGATCACGTCGGGTGGAACCTGCTGCCGCAAAGTGAGAAGTACGTGCCGACCTTTCCGAATGCTCGCTACTGGATGAGCGCGACGGACTGGGACGTGTGCCATCAGCCGGACGTCCAGCCCCAGCGCTTCCCCAACGCCCCCACGTGTGTCTGGCCGCTGGCTCAGCTCGGCCTGGTGGAGCTGATGAAGGGGGAGCGCAGCATCACGCGCGAGCTGACGGCTCTGCCGACGCCCGGCCACACACCGGGACACATGAGCCTCCTGATCACCTCACGAGGCGAGCGGGCGCTCGTCCTGGGTGATGTGGCACACAACCCCGTGCAGGTGCACGAGACGGACTGGGTGTCCCGAGCCGATATGGACCCGGAGCTGACGCGCCAGACCCGACGGGCCCTGATGGAGCGTTTGGAGCGCGAAGAGATCATCGTGGCAGCGGGACATTTCCAGGCGCCAGGGTTCGGGAGGATCGTGCGTCTGCAGGGGCGCCGCTACTGGCAAGGGCTGTAGGGTCGACGTAGTCGAACGAGCCCTTCCTGATGTTCTGGAAGAGCACCTCCGGCAGGCTGAACACCGCTCCCCTGACACCCGCGCTCAGGATCTTGCCCCCGTCGAAGGGAGCCGTCACGAGCCCGACGACGCTCGCCGCCATACCGGTGATCAGGTTCACCGCTCCGAAGACGGGCCGCGTCAGCACGAGGTCGTCAGTGAAGAATAGGAAGGCGGAGTCGCGGGAGTTTCGCTGGTAGAGGGTCGAGGTGATCGTGTTCGACTCCCGCAGAAAGACGCGAAGGGGGTTCTCCGCCCCGTAGAGCCGGGCGAGACCGGCCCGGCGGTACGAAAGGATCCGCGAGACCTCCGAGACCCCGTAGCGCTCGTTCACGGTAAGTGCCGCGAGGGCCGGGATGAAGCTCCGCGAGCCGTCTGTCCCGACACGGTCGCCGAGGAGCGCGACGTCGAGCTCGCGGAAGATCTCCGAGACGCAGTTGCGCGTGACGAGGTGGTAGCGGTAGAGGCCCTTGAGGGCCCGGCCGTACGCCTCCTCCCGCTCGAGGGCGGTGGCGAGGCCGGCGGTGAGTGCGGCCGAGGACGGGGCGAGCACGGCCGGGCGCAGGCCACGTCGCGCGGGCAGGCGCAGGTGGCGAGGCATGCGCAGATCGCGTCCCTCGTCGAGCGCGCGCTGGATCTCGGCAACGCGGTTTCCCGCGTCCTCGAGGTCCGCGAACTCGCCCTCGCCGAACGCGCCACGCAGGCGCGAGGCGAGCCGCACGCGCGCCACCTCCAGCTCGGTGCGCGCGTCACGGAGCATGGCGCTGATCACCTCGGAACGCGGCGAAACGCGCGCCCGCTCGATCACCCCGGCGTCCGGAGGGAACGCGTCGAGGAACACCCACTGCCCCGACTCGCGCGTGCGCTCGAGCGCCGCGAGGCGGGCCATGCCGAGGAAGAGCGGGAATCCCCAGTCGGGCCGGCGCGAGTCGAGCAGCCGCACGAGGCTGGCGGCGAGCGCGTCGGAGAGCTCCGCGAGCCTCGACGCCTCGTCCTCACGCAGGCGCAGCTCCTCGCCGGCCGCCGTGATCGTGGCCTCCGGCCTGAGGGGCCGTGCGGTTGCCAGAACCTCGAGGGCGGCGAGCGCGGTGAGCGTGTCACGGTAACGCCGCGGAAACCCGTACGCGGGCGCCGGCGGCTCGTCGAGCGAGACCTCCAGCGTGTGCGCGGGCGCCCCCTGCGGATCGAGCGTGGCGAGACGCCGCCGGAGTGCTTGCGCGCGCTCCGCCAGGAAGCTTGCTCCGTAGGTGTCGACGACGCGTCGGCGGAGCCCGAGGAGCGCCGGATCGGCCGCGGCGCCCTCGCCGAAGAAGAGCCCTGCCCCGTCCAGCTCGACACCGCCCTGCAGCATCTCCTCGAGGATCCGCCGATCGACCCTCAGCGTGTCGAAGACCTCGAGCTGCCACCGCTGGACGAGGTGCCGCCGTCGGAAGCGCTCGCGCACCAGACGGAAGGTCTCCTCGCTCACCGGGATGCGGCTCGCCTCGATCGTGCGATTCTCGAGACCGGTGTACTCACGGCGGAACTCGTCGAACGTCTCACGCCGGAGGACGAGGATCCCCGGCCGCCGGTACTCGAAGTGGAACACGTCGTCGCCCACACGGAGCCCGGCGTGGCCGCCACTGGAGCCGCCTTCGTTGGCGTCGACGTAGAGGTAATCGATGAAGCGGTCCGAGGCCCACGCGGGCACTGTGAGGAGGACCGCGAGCAGCGCCGCGAGGGCGCCCCGCCGGGCGAGGGGACAGATCACTGCCGCGTGTCGTAGCCCAGCTGGATCGCCTGCATCTTGAGGGGATCGGATCGCGAGAGGCTCGTCTTGTACGTCTCGAGCTCGGCCTCGCCCACCGCGGCGTCGCCCAGCCCCTCGCCGACGCCGACGTACGTCGTCTGGTCGTCCTCCCAGTTCGTGAGGCCGTGCCGGCGCGCGAGCTCCCCGAGCTCCTTCGTGAACGCGTCGAACCCTCCGCCCGACCTCACGTAGGCGGCGGTGTAGCTGCGCACGTCCTCACGGTAGCGGCTGTGTCGCTCCTTGCTCGTGCTCGAGCGCGAGCTGCTCTCCGAGGAGTCGAGAACGTCCGATACCATCCGGGAGCTGGTCGAGAGGGAGCAGCCGACGAGAACGAGGAGCGCGCCGATCAACAGGATACGAGAGGAAAAGCGGAGCCATTGCATGTGAGCACTCCGTCGGAGCGCGCTGAGGCGCTCGGTCAGCGTGTTGGACGCGATGGAAACGACTTCGATCATGTTCGCGCGCGGAAGCTCGATGCACGGCAAGTGCCAGGCGAAAACGGTGCGTTACGTCAAACTTTTGACGGAGGGACGCGCGTCAGCGTACTCGAAGGCGCACCGGATGGCACGTCAGAATGACACTGACGTGCTGTCCCCGCCTGCCTCGCACACCGCGAGCCTGGCCGTGAGGAACCTCTGCTCGCGCACGTTATCGGCGAGGCTGAGTGCTCGGCGGTACTCGGCGGCCGCCTCCGTCCACCGCCCGAGCCGGCGGAGGAAATCGGCGCGCGCGGCGGGCAAGAGATGATAGCCGCGCAGCGCCGCGGACTCGATACCGTCGAGTGCAGTGAGGCCGGCCGCCGCTCCGTGCGCCAGGCCGATCGCTACCGCTCGGTTCAGTTCGACCACCGGCGATGGCGCGACGTCGGCGAGCTCCCGGTAAAGGTCGACGATCCTCGGCCAGTCCGTCGCCTCCCACGAGGCCGCGCGCGCGTGACAGGCGGCGATGGCGGCCTGGAGCTGGTAGGGCCCGGCGCCTTCCATGGGCCCCGCGCGATCGAGAGAGGTGAGACCGTGGGCGATCCGCGCCTGATCCCAGCGGGACCGATCCTGATCGGCGAGCAGGACGAGATTGCCGTCGGCGTCGGTGCGCGTCGCCGCCCGTGAGGCCTGGAGCTCCATCAGCGCGAGGAGCCCCAGGAGCTCGGGCTCGCGGGGCATCAGCTCGACGAGTAGATGTCCGAGGCGGACGGCCTCCTGGCAGAGCTCGTGGCGCACGAGGGCGTCGCCGGTGTGCGCGGCGTAGCCCTCGTTGAAAATCAGATAGACCACGGCGAGCACGGCCGGCAGGCGCGCAGACAGCTCGGCCCCTTCGGGCACCTCGTAGGGAAGTTCGCGATCGCGGATCGTCCGCTTGGCACGCACGAGCCGCTGGGCGATCGTGGGCTCGGGCACGAGAAAGGCTCGCGCGATCTCCGCCGTCGAGAGGCCTCCTACCAGCCTGAGCGTGAGCGCGACGCGGCTGTCGGCTGGCAGACCCGGATGACAGCAGGTAAAGATCAGCCGGAGTCGGTCGTCAGGGATCTCCGCGGGATCGGTCACCTCGAGGCCCTCGTCCATCGCGCCGAGCGCGGCCTCGTAGGCGAGCGCATCAGCGCGCGCCCCCGCACGGCGGGCGTGACGGAGGCGATCCAGCGCGCGTCGCCGTGCCGTCGTGAGGAGCCAGGCGCCTGGGCGCTCCGGCGTCCCGTCCGCGGGCCAGCGATCGAGCGCCTGCGCGAACGCCTCCTGGACGACCTCCTCGGCGGTGTCGATGTCGCGCACGATCCGAAGCACGGACGCGACGACGCGCCCGTACTCCAGGCGGAACGCCTCTGCCACGCGCGACTGCACGCCGCCGTCCGACATCTGCCCGCGGTCGTTCGATCCCACGGACAGACATGATACTCGACGCCCTCAGGCGGCGGGTGACCTCACCCGTCGCTCACATCTGCCAGATCGGCCGCACCTCGATGAAGCCACCCTCGCGGAGCGGGATCTTCTTCGCCCACTCGACGGCTTCCTGCTTGGTGTCGCACTCGATCAGGTAGAAGCCACCCAGCGCCTCCTTCGTCTCGGTGAAGGGGCCGTCCATGACCTGGCGATGCCCGGCCTTGACGCGGATGCGGCTGGCGTCGCCGTCTGGACGCAGGCGCTCGCCCACGACCATCTTGCCGGCCGCCTGCACCTCGTCGGCGAAGCGCCTGTGGCCCTGCACGATGGCCTCCATCTCGGCCCTCGGGGTCGGGGGCGCGGCCTTGTCGTCGGAGCAAATGAGCAGCATGTAACGCATGGGCCCTCCTCTCACTCACCTATTACGACGCCGATGATTCCCCGGAATCGACAGTCGCGCGCCGTTTTCAGTCGAGCGTCAGCACGGCCTTGGCGGGGAAGCGCCGGGCTATCAGGTCCTGGGCGACCTGGCCGATCTCCCCCCACGGCCGCTCCACGCTGATGTGGGGCGCGAGCTTCCCCTCCGCGACCAGATCGGCGAGCCGGCGGAGGCCCACCGACGCCGGCTCGATCCCGAGCTCCGTGAAAAGGTAGAAGCCGTACAGCGTCGTGCGCCCGTTGACGAAGAACTGCCGCGCATCGAACGTGACCTCGGCGGCGGCGGAGACACCGAGCGTGACGCATACGGCGCCACGTTCGAGGGCGGCCAGTGCTGTGCCGAGGGTCCGTCCGCCCACGGACTCGATGACGAGGTTGTGCCTGGGCGAGGGCGGAATCTCGTCGCCCACCACGACCTCGTGGGCACCGAGCTGGCGCAGCGCCGGCCCCTGGTCGGCGCGTCGGGCGCTCGCTGTCACGTGCGCGCCGGCGAGCCGCGCGAGCTGCACGGCAAAGTCGCCGACACCGCCGGAGGCGCCCGTTACGAGCACGCGCCGGCCGAGGAGCAGCCCTCCCTTCGCGAGGGCGTGGAGCGCGGTAAGCCCAGCCACGGGGAAGGTCGCGGCCTGAGAGAACGTCACCTTGTCGGGCAGCTCGGCGAGGGCGTGCGTCGGCACCGCGACCCGCTTCGCCCACGCCCCTTCGGGCAAGAGCCCGACGACTCGCGCCCCGACGCGGGGGCCCGAGCCGTCCGCGGCGGCGCGCTCGACCTCACCGGCCAGGTCCCAGCCCGGCCGCCAGCCGGCCGCGGCCATGGCCGAGCGCCTCACCTCGCCGCGGTTGAGCGAGACCGCCCGAACGAGCACGACCGCCTCACCGCGGTCGGGGACAGGGTCGGCCACGGGGCGGATGACGAGCCGGCCCGGCGCTTCAGGATCGACGACGACGGCACGATTATCGCTCACGGGTCACCTCCGTCGAGAGGGTGTGTGACGATCAGGCTGCATCGGGCGGCGGCACGACGACGTCCTCGTACCGGTGCCGCTTGGTGATCAAGCGCGAATGCCCGAAGACGTCGAGGGTCACCTCGAAGGCCGGGCGCGTGATCTCGACGTGCGGCGTCCAGCAGCCAAGCCTCTGGTAATAGGCGATCGTCGAGGCGAGCACGGCCCGGTCGATCTCGGGAAAGAACGAGGCCTCCGCCTCGGCGACCTTGGCCGCTGGCGTGTCGATGAGCCAGGCGCGCGCCTTGCGGTACGCACCCATGAAGCGCTTGGCCGTGTCCGTCCCGAGCCATTCGCGCGTCGCGGCGAGGCTCGAGAATGCGCACGGGCCGATCGCCTCGCCGACGGAGGCGACGACGTGGCCGACGCCGTCGTGCTCGAGCTGCTGCGGGGCCGGCCCCTGCTGGTGGATGTAGTCGCCGTCGCCCTTTCGGAAGGCTCGATCCATCTGCCCGCTCGGAATGTCCACGGCGTGGATGGCCGTGTAGTCCAGGCCCCGCCGATGACACGCGTACTTGAACATCGCGAGCGGCTGGCCGCCGTGGTCGACGAGGACCTGCCTGCCCTTGAGCTTGTCCCAGGTGAAGGCCGGGTCGGGCGCGCGCGCGGTAAGAAAAAAGCCGTCCTTCTCGTTGATCTGGGCGAAATGGACGGCGGGCGGCCGCTGGCCCTTCTCCAGTGGACCGAAGCCCTGCGAGGGCGCCGACTGGGCGACGTGCACCGTCCCGCTCACGAGCCCCTCGATCGCCGACTTGCCGGGCGGAGCGACCGAGTGCTTCGGCTGGAACCCCGCCTCCCTCAGGAAGCCACCCGCGAGCGTGGCGATCAGCGGCGAATAGAAGGCGGAAAAGCGCGTGAACTGGATACTGATTTCGTTGCTCACCGAGACCTCCTCACGCTTTCTCGAAGTCGATCCGCTCGTACACGGGCAAGTTCTGGAGGTAGCGGCGCAGGCAGTCCAGCCCCATCTCGACCGCTCCCAGCCGCACCCACTCGCGGCCGCCGAGGATGCGACTGCGCCGGGACGCGACCTCGTGCTCGGTCGCGATCGCCAGGCAGATGGTCCCCCCGAGGTCGATCCGGTCTGCGCCGTCGTCGAGATCGATCAGCACCGCCAGCGCATGCGTGGCGCCGGTCTGACGTCGCGCCGCGCGCGCCACGGCCTCGGCCGTCTCGCGCGTGAGCTCGCCCGTTGCTGACGCGCCCTCGAGGCCGACCGCCGCGCACACCTCGCCGAGCGCGCGCGCCACGACGCCGCGCCGGAAGACCTTGTCCGCTCCCGGGAGGTGAGCGAGGCGTGCGGCGATCGCGCCGCTCGTAAACGTCTCCACGATCGACAGCGAGCCCTGACGACTCGCGAGCTCCGCCAGGACGACGCCCTCCAGCGTCGCATCGTCTTCACTGAGGATGAAGTTGCCGAGCCGCTTGCGCACCTCCCGCTCCACCGGCGCGAGCTTCCTCCGGGTGTCCTCCGTGTCCGTGCCGCGCACGGTCAGCTTGGTCTCGAGCTGCGGATAGTGGGCCCGGAAGCCGAGCTTCACGCTCCCGTCGGGCACGAGCTCCTCCACGCCCCTGAGCAGAGCGTCGACATGCGATTCGCCGAGCCCGTACGAATGGAACCGCTTCAGCACGATGGCCGTCTGCATGCCGCTCTTCGCGAGGAGTCGTGGGATGATCTGCTCCTCGAGCATCCGATGGAGCTCGCGTGGCACCCCCGGGGTGAAGAAGAAGCGGGCCTGGCCGATGTCGAGCGCGAAGCCGCAGGCCGTGCCGATCGGGTTGTCGATCACTTCTGCGGTGGCGGGCAGCATGGCCTGCTTCCGGTTGTTGGGTGGCATCACGCGGCTGCGCCGGCGGAAGAACTCTTCCATCCGCGTGAGCCACTCGTCATTGAGAACGAGCTCGACGCCGGCGGCCTGTGCCGCGACTTCCTGGGACAGGTCGTCGACCGTGGGGCCCAGGCCGCCGTTGACGATGACCGCGTCGGCGCGCTCCCCCGCCAGCCGAAGCGCCCGCAGCAGGCTCTCCCGATCGTCACCGACCGTCGTTTCCCACCGGACCGAGAGCCCGACGTCCTCGAGCTTCTGACTGATGTAGCTGAAGTTGGTGTTGACGATCTTCCCCGTCAGGACCTCGTCACCCGTGCAGATGATCTCGATGCGCATCATTGGGACAGGATCATACACTCTCGTGTACTCTTGCGACCCATGAGTGCCACCGAGGCCCAATCGCCGCTCGACGCCGCACAGAAGCTGGCCCCTCAGATCCGGTCGTGCGCCGACGAGATCGAGGCCGCACGGGAGCTCCCGCGGCCGCTCTTCGAGGCGCTGGCGGACGCCGGGTTGTTCCACCTGGCGTTGCCACGCGCCCTCGGCTGCCCCGAGCTCGACCTGCCGACCTACATCCAGGTGATCGAGGAGCTCGGCAAGGCGGACGCGAGCACCGCCTGGACGGTCAACCAGGGCGCCATCTTCGCGACCTACGCGGCACGAATGCCGCGCGACGTCGCTCGCTCGATCTGGATCGACACGCCGCGCAGCGTCGTCGCCAACAGTCCGGCCCCGAGCGCCACGGCGGTCGTCGTCCCGGGCGGCTACCGGGTCACCGGCCGCCAGGGCTTCAGCACGGGTTGCCGGCATGCCGCGTGGGTGGCCGCGCACGCGCAGGTCGTCGAGAACGGCCACCTCAGACTGGAGGCGGACGGACAACCGGAGCGGCGCTACTTCTTCGTCCCCGTCGCCGAAGCCGAGCTTCCCGACACCTGGCACGTGCGCGGCATGCGCGGCACCGGGACTCACCACTTCGCCGTGAACGACGTCTTCGTGCCCGCGGAGCGCACCGTCCTGTCCGCCACGGCCCAACTGCTGGAGACCAGACCGCTCTACCGGATCCCCCGGACACTGCTGTTCGCCTCGGGCGATGCCGCGGTTGCCCTGGGACTGGCTCGCTCCTGCCTGGAAGCGTTCTCGGAGCTCGCCGGCGCCAAGACCCCGCGGGCGATGACCGGGCTGCTCCGCGATCAGCCGATGGTCCAGGCGGACATCGGCCACGCCGAAGCCCACCTCCGCGCCGGCCGGGCGCTCCTGACCGAGACGGTCCGCGAGGTCTGGGCCGACGTGAGCGCCACGAACGCGATCAGCCTGGACCAGCGCGCGGCCCTGCGTCTGGCCACGACGCACGCGATTCGGCTGGCGGTCCAGGTCGTCGACACTGCCTACAACGCCGCCGGCGCGACCGCGGTCTTCGAGAGTCATCTACTCCAGCGCCATTTCCAGGACATTCACGTGATCAGTCAGCACCTTCAGGGGCGCCTCTCGCACTACGAGCTGGTCGGGCGACACTGGCTAGGACTTCCGGTCGACGAGACGCGACTCTAGCAAGTATAATCCCGGGCCACAGGGTCACTCCGAGGAGGATGTCATGAAAGATGGCCTCCGGTTCGTCGACTCCGACATGCACGTCATGGAACCTCCGGACCTCTTCGAGCGCTATCTGGACCCGACGTTCAAGGACCGCATCAGCGTGCCGGTGGGAGTCGACGGCCGCCCGTGTCGCGGCCCGGCCGGCTTGATCCTCATCGACGGGTTGCCCACCTCGGACGCCGACCTGCAGCAATACCGGAAGCGGCGCCGCCCGGGCCCGACGCAGAGCACTCAGCCCCTCTCGGGATCGCGGATCGCCGACACCGGCCGGCTGGACTTCGCCGTCGAGCGCGACTACAACGCCGAAGCCCAGGTCATGGGCATGGCGATGGAGGGCGTCGACATCGCGGTGCTCTATCCCACCACCGGCCTCTCCCTCATCGCTCGCGACCACCTCGATCCTCACCTCTCCCTGGCCCTCTGCCAGGCGTACAACAACTGGATCCACGACTTCTGCCAGTACAGCCCCGAGCGCTTGAAGTTCGTGGCGATGCTGCCCGTGCACGACGTCCACCTCGCGTGTCGGGAACTGGTGAGGTGCGTCAGAGAGCTCGGCGCCGTCGGGTCCTTCATTCGGCCGAATCTGGTGAACGGCCACTACTGGCACTCGAACTACTGGGACCCTCTCTACAGTGCGCACCAAGAGCTCGACGTGACCTGGGGATTCCACGAGGGCGTGAGCGCCTTGTACTCTCGCATGATCGAGCTGTACGGCGAGAACCGGTTCTACCGCCACGTGGCCAGCCACTGGATCGAGATGCAGCAAGCGCTGGTCGCGATGATCATCGGCGGCGTGTTCGAGTTCCACCCGAAGCTCCGGGTGGGATTCCTCGAAGCCCAGAACTCCTGGGCGCCCGGCCTCCTGTCGCGCATCGAGTGGGACTATCCCCAGTACCGCGACTCTCACGCCCCCTATCTCTCTCTCACCCCGAGGGAGTACTTCCGGCGCAACTGCTGGGCCGCGGTCGAGGGCAGCGAGCCCGAGATCGAGGCGACGGCCGGGCTGATCGGCGCCGATCGGATGTGCGTCTCGACGGACTACCCGCACTTCGACTCGAACTTCCCCCACGTGGCGGAGAACTTGGTGAAAAATGTCCCGCGCGAGATCGCCGCGCAGATCCTCATGGGGGGTGCCTCTCTCTACGGCTTCACGGAGGCCGACTTCAAGAAGGCCGACGCCGCCGCGGCAGCGTAGGGAACGCCCGCGATGGCACGGCTCACACCCATCACCGGAAAAGACCAGGTGGCCCCGAAGGACCGTGCGATCGTCGACGCCATCGTTGCGAGCCGGGGCGCGCTGCAAGGGCCATTCACGATGTTCCTCCACTGCCCGGAGCTGGCCGGCCGCGTCGCCCACCTGGGGGCCTTCATCCGGTTCGAAGGCTCGCTCGACAAGCGCGTGCGGGTGCTGGCCGCCATGACCGTGGCCCGCGAGCTCGACGCGGTGTACATATGGGGAGCACAGATCGACGGAGGTCGGCGGCTGGGGATGCCGGAGTCCACGATCGCGGCCATCCGCGAACAGCATGACCGCGGCCTCCCGCCGGAGGACGCCCAGATCGTCGATTTCACCCGACAGCTCATCCGGAATCACCGGGTCGACGATGCCACGGTGAAGGCGCTGCGGGCGCGGTTCGGCAGCGAGGGACTGATTCAGCTGACCGGCACGATCGGCTACTACAGCATGTTGGCGATGACGGTGAACGCCTGTGAGCTGGAGGCCGGACCCGGGGCGGAAGTCCTGCCATGACGACCCAGGCACCCGAACCGCGGATGGAGCTGGAGCAGAACCTCCACATGTACCGCCAGATGGCGAAGATTCGCGCCTTCGAGGAGCAGGTGCACGAGCTCTACAAGAGCGCGAAGATGCCGGGTCTGGCCCACCTCTACGTCGGCCAGGAGGCCGTGGCGGTCGGCGTCTGCGAGGCCCTACGCCGCGACGACTTCATCACGAGCACGCATCGCGGCCACGGCCACTGCCTGGCCAAGGGGGCGTCGGTCAACCGGATGTTCGCGGAGCTCCTCGGCAAGGAGCCGGGCTACTGCCGCGGCAAGGGCGGCTCGATGCACATCGCCGATCCCGAGACGGGCAACCTCGGCGCCAACGCCATCGTCGGCGGCTCGGCCGGCATCGCCACGGGCGCCGCGCTCTCCGCCAAGATGCGCGACACCAGCCAGGTCGCCGTGTGCTTCTTCGGCGACGGCGCGCTGGGCCAGGGCCTGCTCTACGAGGCCATGAACATGGCCGCGCTCTGGAAGCTACCCGTCATCTATGTCTGCGAGAACAACCTCTACGGCGAGTACACGCCCTGCGGCGAGACCATCGCCGGCGACATCCTCGCCCGCCCCCGGGCCCTCGGCGTCTACGCCGAAAGCGTGGACGGCCAGGACGTCCAGCTCGTCAACGCGACGATGCGCCGGCTCGTCGAGCGCGCGCGCCGCGGCGAGGGACCGGCTTTCCTCGAGTGCAAGACCTACCGCTACTACGGCCACCACGTCGGCGACGTCAACCGCGAGTACCGCACGCGGGAGGAAGAGCGGGAGTGGATGTCGCAGCACGATCCGCTCCAGACATTGACCTCACGGCTCACGGCGCAAGGGCTCGCCGACGCGAGCGTCTTCGAGCGGATCCTCACCGACGTCAAGGCGGAGATCGACGGCGGCGTGCAGTACGCGCTGGCCGCGCCCTACCCCGAGCCGGGCGAGGTGGACCAGGACGTCTACGCGTGACGCGCGCTACTTTCCTTCCAGCGCGGCGAGCGGCGCGTAGTCGGCCACCGAGCCGTGGCCGCCCGCGAACCTGACCGGCGAGATACCGGCCTTCCTCACTCCGGCGACGAGCGCGGCGAGCGGCGGTGTCAGCTTCGCGGGCAGCGGCGCGGCGCCGGGGCTCCAGATGTCGGTGACGAATCCGAGGCGCGCGTCGGGAACATAGCCGATCAGCAAGCCGGCGGCGTGGGGGTTCTCGATCAGGTACGCGTGGACCTCCCGCTGGCCGTCGGTGAGCACACGCTTGTCCGCCACCTCGACGATCTCCGTGCGGCTCAGATCGCGCGTGGGGAGGTCGGGATTGCGCGTGAACGGCGCGGCCAGGACGCGGCGGAAATGCTCGCCGTTGCCCTTGCCGACGACGATCGTCGCGCCCTGGGCGGCGTACGCGCGCAGACCGCCGACGTGATCCATGTGGTGATGGGTGAGCACGAGATACCTCACGGGCTTCCCGGGGAACTTCGCGCGCGCGGCGTCGAGGACCCAGTTCGAATGCCAATCGCTCACCGGCGCGTCGAACACGATCAGGTGGTCACGCATCTCGACGAGCAGGCTGTGATGGGTGCCGCCGACCACGTGCTGGACACCGGGCGCCAGCTCCACGAGCCGGAGCCCCGACGTGGCTCGCGTATCGTAGCTCGGCACGTCGGAGTCGAGGTAGGTGCCGATGAACTGTCGCCGGATGACCCACTGATACGGCACGTGGCCGGTCGCGGGCTTCGGCGCCCCCGCCTTGAACTTGACGGGAATCGTGAGCCGCTCGGCCGCGACGCGCGCGTTGATCTTGCCGTCCGTGATCTTGATCTCCGCGATCGGGCGGCCGTTCAGCTCGTACGTCCGGGTCGTGGCGACGCGCACGTCGTCGATCGTTTGCCAGTCGGCGAGCACGAGGTCATAGGTGACGTCGCCCCAGACGTTGTCGTAGTCGAGCGTGCGAATGCGCGCCGGCAACCCCGTCCCCCGATCGAACATGACCGTGAACGTCTGATCGCCCGCGCGGTAGTCGACGGCGGGATAGGCGACGCCGCCGACCGCGAT
>WNGH01004784.1_pt1 | contig 12897 bp, 9 predicted proteins | sample 5400631 | NCBI WGS metagenome assembly WNGH01 (sample SAMN13153373, study PRJNA577476) | soil metagenome | isolation source: 115 cm soil or saprolite under Garry oak tree replicate 1 | place: USA:California | collected 2016-06-15
GTGAAGGGGAGTAGGTTCAACGGTAGACCATCGGTCTCCAAAACCGAGAGTGGGGGTTCGAATCCCTCCTCCCCTGCCACTTCGGCAGGCGATGGTGATGGCAAGCGGAGGTCGGGAAGGATTAGAAAGAGTTTATGGCGGAAGCGGTCAAGTTGAAGGATGAGGGGGCTCGTCGCGGCGGGGGCGGCGAGGGGGGCGGAAACGCGATAGCCCAAGCCTTCGAGAAATTCGGCGAATATCCCCGCCGGTGGCGCGGGTTTCTGCACGAAGTTCGCGTCGAAATGCGCCAGGTGACCTGGCCGACGCGGCACGAGGTTTTTGTGACGACCTGGGTCGTGATTGTTACGGTAGCGTTTTTCGGAGTTTTTTTCTTTGGCGTGGATAGCGGCGCCAGCTGGATCGTTCAGCGCGTGATCAAATTTTTCGGGCACTGAGGCAACCAGTGGACATGGCGAAGCAGTGGTACATCATCCACACCTATTCTGGATTTGAGAAGAAGGTGAAGGAAAGCCTGGAAAGCCGAGTGGCCGCATTCGGGCTGCAGGAAAAGATCGGACGGATGATGATTCCGACCGAGGATGTGGTGGAAGTCCGCGGCGGCAAGAAGCTGGTTTCATCGCGGATGCTGTATCCCGGCTACGTGCTGGTGGAAATGGACATGGACGATTACACCTGGCACGTCGTCCGCAACACGCCGCGGGTCACCGGATTTGTCGGCTCGGGCGAAACGCCCACGCCGCTTTCGGATGTCGAAGTTGAAAATATTTTGCATCGCGTGACCACTTCCGCGGACAGGCCGAAGCCGAAGCTGGTGTTCGAGCGCAACGAGCAGGTTCGCATCACCGAGGGCCCGTTCGCCAACTTTACCGGCGTGGTCGAGGACGTCAACGCCGACCGCAGCACGCTGAAAATTTCGGTCACGATTTTCGGCCGCTCGACGCCGGTCGAACTCGATTTTGCGCAGGTCGAGAAGATCGCCTAGTTTCGCGGCGCCGCGGAACAGGCTGCACGCAGGGGAATGCACGCAGGGGAAATTGAATGGCGAAAAAAATACAAGCAACCGTAAAGCTGCAACTGCCCGCCGGGAAAGCCACTCCGGCGCCGCCAGTCGGCACCGCGCTCGGTCCGCAAGGCGTGAACATCATGGATTTCGTCAAGCAGTTTAATGCCAAGACCGCCAAAGAGCCTGACGGCATGATCATTCCGGCGCTGGTGACGATTTACAGCGACCGCACGTTTACCTTTATCACCAAGACGCCGCCGGCCTCCGAACTGCTGAAGCGCGCGGCCGGAATCGTCAAGGGATCGGCGGAGCCCAACCGCAACAAAGTCGGCAAGGTGACGCGCAAGCAGGTCGAGGAGATTGCCAAGACCAAGTTGCCGGACCTGAATACCACGAACCTGGAGTCCGCCGTGCGCACGGTGATGGGAACGGCGCGCAACATGGGCCTGGAAGTCGAAGGGTAGGAGAAGCGATGGCGCGGAAAATTGGAAAGAATACGGAAAAAGCGCGCAAGCTGGTGGAAGTGCGCGCTTACAAACTCGGCGAGGCCTCGGAAGTCATCAAAAAGGCGCACTTCGTCAAGTTCGACGAAACAGTTGAGTTGGTTGTGAACCTGGGCGTGGACCCGAAGCACTCGGACCAGATGGTGCGCGGCACCGTGGTGCTCCCGCACGGGCTGGGGAAAACCAAGCGCGTGCTGGTGATCGCCACCGGCGAAAAAGTCCGCGAAGCGCAGGATGCCGGCGCGGATTTCGTCGGCGGCGAAGACATGGTGCAGAAAATTCAAGAAGGCTGGACCGATTTCGACGCCGTCATCGCCACGCCGGACATGATGCGCTCCGCCGGACGTCTCGGTAAAGTGCTTGGTCCGCGGGGCCTGATGCCCAATCCGAAGACCGGCACAGTAACCTTTGAGGTCGCCCAGGCCGTCAAGGAAATCAAGGCTGGCAAAGTGGAATTCCGCGTCGACAAGCAAGGCATCATCCACTCGCCGATCGGCAAGATCAGTTTCGATGCGGCCAAACTCTCCGACAACGCGCACGCCCTGATCGGAGCGATTCTGAAGGCCAAGCCCGCGACCGCCAAGGGCAAGTACGTCAAGAAGGTCACGCTGACTTCGACGATGGGTCCGGGAATCCTGATTGACTCGGCGGAAGTGGAAGCGGCGATTGCGGCGGCGGCCTAGACGGCGCGTTTCGCCGCCATGGGAAGCTCGAACAGGGGAAAGCGGAGCCGGAAATGAAAAAGCGCAGTGAGAAGCAGCAAGACCTCGACAAATTGAAAAACGATCTGGCGAAAGTTTCAACCGTGATCCTGTCCACGTTTCAAGGCATCACCGTTGAAGATGACAACAAGCTCCGCCGCGCCGTGGAAAAGGCCGGTGGAAAATACCGCGTCGTGAAGAACACTCTGGCCGAACGCGCCGCTGGCGGAACTTCTTCCGAACCTCTGCTCAAGAATCTGGCGGGCACGAATTCGATTGCGTATACCGCCACCGATCCGGTGTCGCTCGCGAAGGCGCTGACGAAAATCGCCAAGGACGTTCCGGCCTTCAAGTTCCGCGCGGGAATCGTCGAAGGGCGCGTTCTTTCGATCGCGGAGATTCAACAGCTCGCGTCGCTGCCCTCGAAGGAAGAATTGATCAGCAAGATCATGTTTCTGCTGGGCGCCCCGGCGACGCGAATCGCGTCGGCCCTGGCGGCGGTCAACCGCAACCTGGCCATTACGGTCAACGAAGCGGTCAAGGCGAACAAGTTCGGACCGGGGTCTGCCCCGGTCGAAACGGCTCAATAAATCACATCGCATTTCTAGGAGAGGACACAACGATGGCAAATAAGGTGGAAACGATTCTGGAAGAAATCAAGGGCCTGACGTTACTCGAGGCCGCCGACCTGGTCAAGAAGATGGAGGAGACCTTCGGCGTCTCGGCGGCCGCGGCGGCGCCAGTAATGATGGCGGGCGGCGGTGCGGCAGGCGGCGCGGCCCCGGCCGAGGAGAAGACGGAGTTCTCCGTCGTCCTCACCGACGTGGGCGCGAACAAGATCAACGTCATTAAGGCCGTCCGCGAAGTCACCAGCCTGGGCCTCAAAGAGGCCAAGGACCTGGTTGACGGCGCTCCCAAGCCGATCAAAGAGGGCGTAAACAAGGACGAAGCCGCCACGATCAAGAAAAAGTTCGAGGACGTCGGCGCCAAAGTCGAAGTCAAGTAGCCCAGCTATTTCGGCGCGAGGCGGCATGCCCGGTCCATGGCGCAGCGCCCTGAGGAACTCGATTACGCAATTTGCAACATCTGATTTTGCAACCTTTACTTGGTCCCGCCGGGACCCGGGGCGGCAGTGTCTACTCTGCCGCCTGTTCGTGTCCTGGCCCAACCCTGCGGTTTTCGTGAGGTCATAGCATGCCCAATGGAAATGGCAATCATCATATGCGGGAACGTGAACGGCTGGATTTCTCGAAAATCCAGAGCTCCATTCAGATTCCGAACCTGATTGAAGTTCAGAAGAAATCCTACCAGCGATTTCTTCAGATGGACCTGCTGCCTTCCGAACGGGAAGATGGCGGGCTGCAATCGGTGTTCTCGTCGGTTTTCCCGATCCAGGATTTTCGCGGCTTGTCGCAACTGGATTTCGTGGACTATTCGATCGGAAACTGGGAATGCAAGTGCGGCAACCTGAAAGGGCTGCACCACCTGCGCGCTACGTGCCGCAACTGCGGCGCCTCGGTGGTCACCAATCCTTACCAGACCGGGGACGTGCTGTGCTCGAAGTGCGGCACGTTCAACAAGAACACGCCCACCTTCTGCGAGAAGTGCGGCGACCCGGTCGGGATGCAGCTCAAGTACGACGTCAACGAATGCCAGGAGCGCGGCATGACGTACGCCGCGCCGCTCAAGGTCACCATCCGCCTGACGATTTACGACAAGGACCCCGACACGGGCGCCAAGAATATCCGTGACATCAAGGAACAGGAAGTTTTCTTCGGCGACATTCCGCTGATGACCGACAACGGCACGTTCGTCATCAACGGCACGGAGCGCGTGATCGTCAGCCAGTTGCACCGCTCCCCCGGCGTATTTTACGAATCGGCCAACAATCGCACGTACTTCCTCGGGAAAATCATTCCGTACCGCGGGTCGTGGGTCGAATTCGAATTCGACACCAAGAATATTCTATACGTGCGCATCGACCGCAAGCGCAAGTTCCTGGGCTCGATTTTCCTGCGCGCGCTGGGCATGAAGTCCAACGAGGAAATTCTCCGCACGTTCTATCAGGTCGAGCGGGTGACGCTGCGCGACGGCGACCTGCACTGGAATCTTTCCGAAGGCCTGATCGATCACAAGCTGTCGCATGAGATCAAGAACTCGAAAAACGACGAAGTGATCGTCGGCGCGCACAAGCGCATCACCGAGGCCTTGTACAAGGAGCTGGTCAAGGCGAAAGTTCCGGCCGCTCACGTTTCGGTGGCGGATCTGGAAGGCGCGTTCACGGTCGCTGATTTGGTGAACCGGCAGACGGGCGAAGTGCTGCTCGAGGCCAACAAGCCCCTCACTGCGGAGATCTGGTCGGCGCTCGGCGAGGCCGGCATCACCAGCGTGGACGTCTTCTTCCCGGACCGCGACGACGTCGGCATGGTGCTCTCTCGCACGCTGGACAAGGATTCCATCAAGTCCCCGCGCGAGGCGCTGATCGAAATCTATCGCAAGCTCCGTCCGGGCGATCCGCCAACGCTCGAAACCGCCACGTCGCTTTTCAACGGCATGTTTTTTGACCCGCGCAAATACGACTTCAGCCGCGTCGGCCGTTTGAAGTTCAATATCAAGTTTGGCCTGGAAACTTCGCTCAACACGCGAACGCTCGATGCCGCCGACTTCGTCGCGTCCATTCGCTATCTACTGAAACTCCGCAAGAACATCGGCACGGTGGACGACATCGATCACCTGGGCAATCGCCGCGTGCGCGCGGTGGGCGAGCTCCTCGAGAACCAGTTCCGCATTGGTTTGGTCCGCATGGAGCGCGCCATCAAGGAGAAAATGTCGGTGTACCAGGAAATGTCCACCGCCATGCCGCATGACCTGGTCAACGCCAAGCCGGTCATGGCCGCGATCCGCGAATTCTTCGGCAGTTCGCAACTGTCGCAGTTCATGGATCAGACCAATCCGCTCAGCGAAATTACCCATAAGCGGCGCCTGTCGGCCCTCGGGCCGGGCGGGTTGTCGCGCGAGCGCGCCGGATTCGAGGTCCGCGACGTCCATCCGACGCACTACGGCCGCATCTGTCCGATTGAGACCCCGGAAGGTCCGAACATTGGATTGATCAGCTCGCTTTCATGCTACGCGCGGATCAACGAGTTCGGGTTCATCGAGTCGCCGTACCGCAAGGTCAAGGGCGGGCGCGTCATCGACTACGCGCTCATCGTCAATGCCGGTGAAAGCGAATTCAAGGCCGGCGAAATCATCGAACGAGACAAGGTCGAAGCCGTCAACGAGGAGCTCAAGCGCCGCAAAGTCACCTTCGACCCCTACTGTTTCTACCTCTCGGCATGGGAAGAGGACCGCTACGTCGTCGCGCAGGCCAACGCGTCGCTCGACGAACGCAGCCGCATCACAACCGAGCTGGTGAATTGCCGGCAGGCCGGAAACTTCGTCCTGAAGCAGCGCGAGGAAGTGGACTACATCGACGTTTCGCCGAAACAGCTTGTCTCGGTTGCGGCGAGCCTGATTCCATTTCTCGAAAATGACGACGCGAACCGCGCGCTGATGGGTTCCAACATGCAGCGCCAGGCCGTGCCGCTGATCCGGGGAGAAGCCCCGCTGGTCGGCACGGGCATGGAACGCGTCACCGCCCGCGATTCGGGCGCGGTGGTTATTTGCCGCCGTGACGGAATTGTGGACCAGGTGGATTCCGAGCGCATCATCGTGCGCGTCGAATCCGACCACTCGGGCGTGCTCTCGCGCGAAGTCGGCGCCGACATCTACCAGCTCATCAAGTTCAAGCGTTCCAACCAGAATACCTGCATCAACCAGAAGCCGCTGGTCCGCGTCGGCGACCGCGTCCGTCAAGGGCAGGTTCTGGCCGACGGGCCCTGCACCGAGCGCGGCGAGCTGGCGCTCGGCCGAAACGTTCTGGTCGCGTTCCTTCCCTGGCGCGGCTACAACTTTGAGGACGCCATCCTGGTCAGTGAAAAGCTGGTCAAGGATGACTACTATACCTCAATTCACATTGAAGAATACGAAATCGAGGCGCGCGACACCAAGCTGGGCCCCGAGGAAATCACGCGCGATATTCCCAACATCAGCGAGATGTTCCTCCGCAACCTCGATGAAAGCGGCGTGATCCGCATCGGCGCCACCGTGCGTCCGGGTGACATCCTGGTCGGCAAAGTCACCCCCAAGGGCGAAACCACGCTGACGCCGGAAGAAAAACTGCTGCGCGCCATTTTCGGCGAGAAAGCCGGCGATGTTCGCGACGCTTCCCTCTACTGCCCGCCGGGCATTGAAGGCACCGTCGTGGACGTCAAGATCTTCTGCCGCAAGGGCGCGGAGAAAGACGAACGCCACAAGGCCATCGAAGCGTCCCAGGTTTTCAAGCTGGAGAAAAACCTGTCCGACGAAATCCGGATTCTTACCGACGAACGCTTGAAGCGGCTCTCGGCGCTGCTTGACGGCAAGGAATTGACGGCGGACTTGCACGACGAGAAAACCAACAAACGCCTGATCACCAAGGGCACGGAGCTCACCCGCGACATCATCGAGAAAATCGCGACGCGGAACCTCAAGCGGCTGAAACTCGCCGACAAGGACCCGTTGCTCATCGAAAAAATCGACGAAATCGAGGAGATGACCTCGCGCCAGATCGACGTGCTGCGGAAGATTACCGAGGAGCGCAAGGAAAAGCTCCGGAAGGGCGACGAACTGCCTCCCGGGGTCATCAAATTAGTGAAATGCTACATCGCCATGAAGCGAAAACTCTCGGTCGGTGACAAAATGGCCGGCCGCCACGGTAACAAGGGCGTGATCGCGCGCATCGTTCCGGAAGCGGATATGCCTTATCTGCCCGACGGAACTCCCGTGGAAATGGTGCTGAACCCGCTTGGCGTTCCGTCGCGTATGAACGTCGGCCAGATTCTCGAGACGCATCTCGGATGGGCGTCGAAAGAACTCGGCCGCAGCATCGCGCGCCTGCTCAATCAAAACGGAAAAGCGGAGGCCATCCGCCGGTGGTTCCGCGAGGTGTTTTCCGACACGGCCATCTGGAAGACGCTGGTGAATCTCGACGACGAAACGCTGCTCGAATACGCCGACAGCTTCCGTGAGGGCATTCCCATGGCGACGCCGGTGTTTGACGGCGCGCGCGAAACGGAAATCCGCCACCTGCTGGAAGTGGCCGGGCTGCCGGGCGCCGGCAAGGTCACGCTGTGGGACGGCATGACCGGCGAGGAGTTCGCGCAGCAGGTCACCGTCGGTTACATCTACATGTTGAAGCTCTCGCACCTGGTTGACGACAAAATCCACGCGCGGTCGATCGGGCCGTACTCGCTCATCACACAGCAGCCGCTTGGCGGCAAGGCGCAGTTCGGCGGCCAGCGCTTCGGCGAAATGGAAGTCTGGGCGCTGGAGGCGTACGGCGCGGCGCACATTCTGCAGGAATTGCTCACCGCGAAATCGGACGACGTATATGGCCGCGCGAAGATTTATGAGGCCATCGTGAAGGGCGAACCGGGCATCGAGCCGGGCGTGCCCGAATCATTCAACGTCCTGGTCCGCGAGCTGCAATCGCTCTGCCTGGACGTGGAATTGATGAAACGCCAAAAACCGGTGGAAAAAGCCGCCGCCGATTAGGAGCGGTTCCATTGCGTGCCGCTTGAAGTCCCGGAGGGACGAAACAACGTAGCCCACCGCGGAAGCCGTGGGAGAACCAAGTGGAAGGCGATTGAAAACCCCGGCAGGGGTGACACAGGGGCGCAGGCTATACTTGCAGCCCGCCATAAATGGAACCCAGCTCAGTTGCGTGAAGTTCGCAAGTTTCTTTTCTTACTCCCGGACATCCGGGATGGCTCCGGCGCGAACCGCCGGGGCAGGAGGAACGCACCTTGTATCGAAGCAGCCCTTATGATCGTGCCAGTCTGATTGCCGATTTTGATTCCATCCGGATTAGCTTGGCGAGTCCGGAAAAGATCCGCTCCTGGTCCCACGGCGAAGTCACCAAGCCGGAGACCATCAACTACCGCACTTTTAAACCGGAACGCGACGGCCTGTTCTGCGCCAAAATCTTTGGGCCCGTCACTGACTGGGAATGTCTCTGCGGGAAGTACAAGCGCATGAAGCACCGCGGAGTCATCTGCGACAAGTGCGGTGTCGAAGTCACGCTCAGCAAGGTCCGCCGGGAACGCCTCGGCCACATCGAGCTGGCGTCGCCGTGCTCGCACGTCTGGTTCTTCAAGGGCCTGCCGTCGCGCATCGGCTATCTGCTGGACATTTCCATGCGCGACCTCGAGCGCATTCTTTACTTTGAAGGCTACGTCGTCATCGATACGGGCGATGTTCCGGGCATCAAGGAACGCGAAATGCTCCCCGAGGAAAAATATCGCGAACTCCAGAAAGACTTCGCCGGGCAATTCCGCGCGCAAATGGGCGCGGAAGCCATCAAGGAACTCCTGAAGCGCGTCGAAGTCGAAAAACTCTCCGAAGAGATGCGCGAAAAGATGAAGGTGGACCCGAGCCTGCAGAAGCGCATCAAGTACGCGAAGCGCCTGAAAGTGCTCGAATCGTTCCGCAAGAGCGGCAACAAACCCGAGTGGATGATTCTGGACGTTCTTCCGGTCCTGCCGCCGGAGTTGCGCCCGCTGGTGCCTCTCGATGGCGGCCGCTTCGCCACTTCCGATTTGAACGATCTCTATCGCCGCGTTATCAATCGCAACAACCGCCTGAAGAAGCTGATGGAGCTGCACGCGCCGGACGTCATCGTGCGCAACGAAAAACGCATGCTTCAGGAAGCCGTCGATGCGCTGTTCGATAACGGGCGCCGCGGCCGCGTTCTGCGCGGCACCAACAATCGCCCGCTCAAGTCGCTCTCCGACACGCTCAAAGGGAAGCAGGGCCGTTTCCGCCAGAACCTGCTCGGCAAGCGCGTGGATTATTCCGGACGCTCGGTCATCGTCGTCGGCCCCGAATTGAAGCTGCACCAGTGCGGCCTGCCGAAGAAGATGGCTCTCGAGCTGTTCAAGCCGTTCATCTATCACCGTCTGGAAGCGCAGGGGCACTGCACGACGATCAAGCAGGCCAAGGAAATGGTCGAGCAGCAGGACCCCGTCGTTTGGGACATCCTCGAGGAAGTGATTCGCGAGCATCCCGTGCTCCTGAACCGCGCTCCGACGCTGCATCGCCTCGGCATTCAGGCGTTCGAACCCGTGTTGGTCGAAGGCAAGGCTATTCGCATCCACCCGCTGGTCTGCACGGCGTTCAACGCCGATTTTGACGGCGACCAGATGGCCGTGCACATTCCTCTTTCGCCCGAGGCGCAAGTGGAGGCCTCGGTATTGATGCTCTCCGCCAACAACATTCTGTCTCCCGCCAACGGCCTGCCTCTGGCCGTGCCGACGCAGGATATGGTGCTTGGCATCTACTACCTGACCAAGGGCAAGCCCGGCGCCAAGGGCGAAGGCCGCGCGTTTGGCCTGACTGAAGAAGTCGTTCTGGCTCTCGAATCCGGCGAGGTCGAGCTGCTCACCCCGATCCGTCTCCGGTACGAAGGCGAAGTGATTGATCTCACCGCCGCCTATGACGATCAGGACGTGCCGCACGCCGAGCCCGTCATGATGAAGCGCCAGTTCATCAACACCACCGTTGGCCGCGTGATCTTCAACGATCACCTGCCCAAAGAGATGCCTTTCATCAACGGCTTGATCAAGAAAAAGGGCGTGCAGCAGCTTTGCTATTACTGCTACCTGCGTTTCGGCCTCAAGCGCACCGTGCAGATGCTGGACGAGTTGAAAGAGCTGGGCTTCCTCTACGCCACCAAGTCCGGCATCTCCATCGGCATCGACGACATGGTCATCCCGGGCGACAAGTTTTCGCTCGTGGAAAACACCGAAAAGGAAGTCGTCAAGGTGCAGCAGCAATACCTGGACGGCGCTATTACCAACGGAGAACGCTACAACAAAGTAATCGCCATCTGGAGCGACATCACCGAAAAAGTAGCCGAGCAGATGTTCAAGGCCATGGAGCGCCAGGACAAGGAAGGCGTCATCAACCCGATTTACGTTATGGCCGATTCCGGGGCGCGCGGATCGAAACAACAAATCCGCCAGCTTTCCGGAATGCGCGGCTTGATGGCCAAGCCCTCGGGCGAAGTCATCGAGACGCCGATCACTTCGAACTTCCGCGAAGGCCTTACCGTGCTGCAGTATTTTATCTCGACCCACGGAGCACGCAAGGGCCTGGCCGACACAGCGCTCAAGACGGCCGATTCCGGATACCTTACCCGCCGCCTGGTGGACGTGGCTCAGGACGTCATCATCAGCGAAATCGACTGCGGCACGGCGGACGGCATCTACGTCGAGCCCATCACCGAAGCCGGCGTCGAAGTCGAGCCGCTGCGCGACCGCGTCGTCGGCCGCGTGTCACTCGACAAGATCAAGGACTACGAAGGCAACATCATCGTCGACGTCAACCAGGAGATCAGCGAAGAGCTGGCCAACTCCATCCAGGGTGCGGGCATCGAGCGCGTCAAGATCCGCTCCGTGCTGACTTGCGAATGCCGTCGCGGGGCCTGCGCCCGTTGTTACGGACGCAACCTAGCCACCGGACGCACGGTCGAGCTCGGCGAAGCGGTCGGCGTCATCGCCGCGCAATCGATCGGCGAGCCGGGCACCCAGCTCACCATGCGCACGTTCCACATCGGAGGAACGGCGACCCGCGTTACCGAGCAGTCGAAGCTCGAGTCCCGCAACAGCGGCTTCGTCCGCTTCATCGATCTGAACGTCGTGCGCGGCCGCGGCGAACACTTGATTTCCATGAACCGCAGCGGCTTGATCGCCATCGTGGACGAAAAGGGACGCGAGAAAGAGCGTTACCACGTCGTGTACGGCGCGCGGCTTCAAGTCGAAGATAACCAGCCGGTCAAGCTCGGCGAAATCCTGGCCGAGTGGGACCCCTACACCTTCTCGATCCTGACCGAAGCCGGAGGCACCGTCCAGTTCAAGGATCTCCAGCCCGGCGTCACTATCGAGGAGCAAGTCGACGAAGTCACCGGCCTCTCGCAGCTTGTCGTCACGCTGCCCCCGGGCGATGAAAAACACGCGCCGACCATTCTCGTCCGCGATTCGGCCGGCCGCACCCGCAAGAAGTACCTCATGCCCTCCCGCGCGCACTTGATGGTTCAGGATGGCGACGAGGTCCAGCCGGGCGACGTCCTGGCAAAGATCCCGCGAGAGACCACCAAAACGAAGGACATCACCGGAGGCCTCCCGCGCGTCGTCGAACTGTTTGAAACCCGCAAGCCCCGCGATCCCGCGGTCATCAGCGAGATCGACGGCGTAGTGAAATACGGGGAGATCAGCAAGGGATTGCGCAAGATCTACGTCGAAAGCGAAGACGGCCGGACGCAGAAGGAATATTCGATCATCCGCGGTGTCCACATCAACGTGCAGGAAGGCGAACACGTCAAAGCCGGCGAGCCTCTCATCGACGGCCCGCTCAACCCGCACGACTTGCTGGCCGTCCTCGGCGAAAAATACACGCAGGCCTATCTGGTCAATTCGATCCAGGAGGTTTACCGCCTGCAGGGAGTCAACATCAATGACAAGCACATCGAGACGATCGTTCGCCAGATGATGCGCTGGGTCAAAGTCGAGGATGTCGGCGACACGGGCTTCCTCCTCGAGGAGCAGGTGGACAAGTTCCGCTTCCGCGAAGAGAATGACCGCGTCCTCAGCGATGACAAACGGCCGGCCACCGGGCGCCCGCTGCTGCTCGGCATCACCAAGGCGTCGCTCTCGACCGATTCGTTCATCTCCGCGGCCAGTTTCCAGGAGACCACGCGCGTTCTCACCGAGGCGGCTGTCGCCGGCAAGGTGGATTACCTGCGCGGCCTCAAGGAAAACGTCATCATGGGCCGCCTGATCCCGGCAGGCACCGGCCTTGAGCGCTACCGCAACATCGAACTGCTGACCGAGGTTCCTCCGATGCCTCCCCCGGAAGAAATGCTTCCCCCGGCCGAGTTGTCGCCCGAGGAAGCCGCCGCGCTCGATTTCCTGCGCAAGGATGCCGACGCCCTGGCGGAAGGCTCGGACTAGGCGCTACACAAATCGGAAAGCAAAGAACGGGCGTCCCGGAAAACTGGGACGCCCGTTTCATTTGCTGCGATACTCGGGACCGTTAAGATACGAGGGTGCCCCACATGTCGGTTTTACGCGTGGGGGGTTTGTATCTTACCTTCACGATCGATCCGTTCGGCGGATAAAACTCCGGGAACAGCGAGACCAAAACCCCCACGCGTAAACACGACGCGTGGGCCACCCAATTCATTCTCTCGGCGCCCGGGCCACCCGCCCGTGCGCCGGATTCTAGATCGGTGCGGCGCATCCGGCAATGCCGATACGAATCGGCGGAGGTCCGAGCCATGCCTATCCCAACCGAAGTCTTTTGTTGTATGCTTTTACTTGATCGTTAACTACCCGGTCGCGGGATTCGGAAATCCCAAGACAAGCTGCTGGAGGCGCGCAATGAAATGGGGCCAATTGCTCGTCCCTTTTCTCGCAGTGGGCATATCCGGTACCTGTCGCGCCCAGGGCGATCGTCCCGCGGTTGATCGCACTCAACGCGCAGTGACTGAAGCGAGAAACGCAGGGCGCTTCATGGACGCAGAGAAGCTTCTCACAGACGCCATTCATGAGCT
>WNGH01005066.1_pt1 | contig 12896 bp, 9 predicted proteins | sample 5400631 | NCBI WGS metagenome assembly WNGH01 (sample SAMN13153373, study PRJNA577476) | soil metagenome | isolation source: 115 cm soil or saprolite under Garry oak tree replicate 1 | place: USA:California | collected 2016-06-15
CTCAAGCTGGCTTATTCTTATGAACAGTACACCCATCATCGGATCCCGCCAAAGACCACGCCACCATTACCGGCACCGAAATAAACTCACGAGGTCCAAAGGAAGGTGATGCGCCGCGACGAGAGTGCGCTGGACTCGCAAGACCATTAGCGGGATCGGACAAATGTCCGATAACTTCGGTGCCGATGTCTAATTGCAGACCCCTTCCTCGCAGTGGTAGCTTGGTTTGTCGTCCAAAAATTTCAAAGTGTTCGACCCGGGGAGGTTCGAACCTGGAACGCATAGAACCGCCATAGACGATGCGGACAGGTTCCACAAGCAGGAGTAAACGTATGACCAGGTTGCGCATTCTGATTGTTGATGATCACCCAATATTCCGTGATGGCCTGCGGAGAGTGCTCTCCTCAGAGCCTGACTTCTATGTCGTGGGTGAAGCGACGGGCGGTGGCGAAGCCGTGCGGATGGCTTGTAAGGTTAAACCGGACATCATTCTCTTGGATAACCACATGCCTGGGTCCACGACAACCGCTATTTTAGCGGATCTCAATAACGCCAAGTGTTGCGCGCGTACGATATTGATGTCCGAAGAGCTCGACCAGGATAGTGTCCTCCGGCTCGTCGAGATTCTAAAGAACCCGCTAATGGCGCCGAAAGACTGTTTTGGTCTCACGCCACGCGAGCGTCAGATTACCGAGGCCATTGTTGATGGATTGACGAATCGGGACATTGCACAGCAATGTTCTCTGTCTGAGCAGACCGTCAAGAACCACCTCAACAGAATATTTGACAAAGTCGGCGTCTCCAGCCGCCTGGAACTCGCCATGTTTGCCATCCACCACGGCATACTGAACCGAAATCATGGATCTCCGCCGGCCGCGGCGCGTCTGGGCGCATAAGATCGATCTCAGACCACACGGAGACCATTACGCGAGATTCATAGGAACTTTGGTTCCTATCGTTCTTGGAACTGTCGGTTCATTGTGGGATGAATGATTACCGTAGTAGGGTTTTTTAGTGGATTCAAGTGGGACCCGAAGGAACTTCAGAGGTACAAACGGACGCGAAATAATTTGCGGCCGAGGTGGTTCCTTTCCGCAGTGCTTTTGGCTGGCCTTGCTGGTTCCCACGATGGATCTCAAGTCTGAAAACAACAGGAGGTTAGAGAATGGACGAGAAAGAACTCACTATTGAAATTGAGGTCTTGGAAGAACGCATCGCACCGACTGCTAATGGCTCGTTGTCCTATGAAGGACAACCCGGAAATCAAGGCAACGGACTGCGGGGCTACGAAGGCCACCCGGGCAATCAGGGCGGACATTAGTCTTTCCCAGAATTCGTGACAGAAGGCCACCGGCCATCCCGGTGGCCTTTTTTTTCGTTCCGATATTTCGGGGTATCCAATCGACTTCAAGGGTTGCAGGCGTTGAACGCGATGGAGATGCGCTCTCCCGATCCCTCGAACCGCTCGACGCGATGCTCCAGCCACGCCGGGAAAAGGAGAAGGTGGCCGGTGGCCGGCGAGAACGGGACGCCCATGCCGGAGCCCACCCAGGGCAGTTCGATCCCCGGAGTCTCGTACATCGCCACAGCCGGGCCGCGCGGATCACGGAAGACAATCTCGCCGCCTTTGATATCTGTTGGGACCTTCACGTAATAAGTGGCCGAAACGAAGCTTCCTGGATGGCAGTGGAGGACGTTATGGTCGCCTGCCCGGTTCACGTTGATCCAGCCTTTCAGGCAGAAGGAGTCTTTCTTTTTGTTGCCGTCTGGCCGGAAGTGATTCAGGAAGGCCTGGACGTGTTGCTCCATCTGATCGCGGAACTCTGCGACCACCGGCGCCTCCACCTTGAAGAGATCGAACGCGTAGTGCCAGCCTCCATGATTCGTCCTTTGGATCGCATTGCTATTGTCCTGCATTAGCTGGTGTGCGAGTTCTTCCAGTCTCTGATTCATGTGTTTTGGCCCGTCCTCGCAGAGGTAGACCCAGGTCGCGAACATTGGCGTCAGGCTGACCCTAATCCGGGGAACACCTTCGGCGAGCGTGCTCGCGGGACCGTTCTGCTGGTTTTGTGTCGACATGGCGGCCCAATGATACCTCCAGTGCTCGCGATACCCAACGGGTTTTGGCGTTCTCTCGCGCGCCGGCGCGGCTGCTAAGCCTGCCGCAGGGCCTGCATGGGATCGACCCGGGATGCCCGCCGTGCCGGAATTGCTGCGGCGAGTAGCGTCGTTGACGGCATCCGCACCGGCATCAGGCAGAAAGTCAGTCGTAGAGTTCAGGCGGCGCTGTATACTGCGCTCATGACCAGCACACGCGAACAGTCGATGTGGCGGCGTTTTCTTTCAGGAGTGGCAGTTGCGGTGGCGATCACGGCCGCGGCATTCGTTGTCCGGGGAGCGCAGGGACAGGAACCACAGCCACTCAGCGCCTCCGACATTGCCGATGGCATGAGACTCTATCAGCAAAAAGGCAACTGCCAGGCGTGTCATGGGTGGGCGGGTGACGGCCGCAAGACCGACAGCCAGATGCCCGACGGCGCCAACTTGCGTGACACCAAGCTCAACCGCAGCGGCCTGGTCATGACGATCAAGTGCGGGCGGCTCAACTCACAAATGCCGGCCTTCGACAAGTTTGCTTACACCGACGGGCGCTGCTACGGCAAGACGCAGGCCGACTTGAAATCGTACGCGACACGCATGCCCGATCCTCCCGCGACGCTGCAGCAGCGCGAGATCGACCTGATTGCCGACTTCCTGATCGCGAAGATCGTCGGGAAAGGCCCGATGGATCGCGCCAAGTGCGTCGAATTCTGGGGCTCCGAGACCGACGCCTGCAAAGAATTCCCGAAATGAGTTCCAGTTGAAGATCAGTTCAGCGCGAAGACGAACAGATAGCTGGAATCCTGAAAGTTGTCGAATTTCACAGGATGCAGGTGCCGGCCGCTGGCTTGCACTGCGACATACTGCTTTGATCCGACCGCGTACGTCACCGGCGCGCCTTTCAGCGCGGTGCCTACGTTGAAGCGCCATAGTTCCTCGAGCGTCTCGTCGTTGTAAGCCACCACCCAACCATCCTGCAGCGCCGTGAACACCACGCCGCCCGCTGTGGCGGTGGCGCCAGATCGAATTTCGATGTCCGTCACGGCTTTTGCGATGACCTTGTGGTTGATCGTGTCGAAGGCCGTCACCGAACCGTAGTAGAGGTCGCTGTTGTAGGTGCGTTTCTCGCTGTTCTTCTGGTCGATGCCGCCGTTCGGCGACAGGAACGCCACCGCCGCACCGTTTTGTGAGAAGCAGCCTTCGATGCCCACGCCATAGGCGATGTGCTTGACCGGGTTATAGGCGGTGGGCTGGTGGGCGATGCCTCCGTGCCAGGTCGGGCATGTCCGCTTCGTGCCGTCGCCACGCAGCGCGCGCGCTACCGGATTGTAAATTTGCACGTCGAGCTTCGGATTGTATTCGAGCGGCTTGCCGGTCTCCGGATCGATGCCCTTGGTCCAGTTCAGATCGTTGACGTACTGAGCAGCCTTGATGAACTTTCCGTTCGTGCGATCCAGAGAGTAGAAGAACCCGTTGCGGCCGAAATGGCTGACGACTTTGCGAGTCTGGCCGCCGATGGTCGTGTCGTAGAGCATGTGGACGCCGACCTCGTCGTAGTCCCACGAATCGTTCGGTGTGTATTGGAAATGCCAGACCAGTTTGCCGGTGTCGATGTTGAGGGCCACAGCTGCGTCGGTGTAGAGGTTGTCGCCGGGACGCGCCTGAGGATCGTATTGCGGAACCGGGTTACCCGTGCCCCAGATGGTGAGCCTTGTGGCGGGATCGTAGGAGCCTGTCTGCCAGATGCCTCCGCCGCCAGTTTTCCAGGAGTTGTTCTTATCCTTCCACGTCTCGCTTCCTGGATCGCCGGGTTTGGGTATCACATACCACCGCCATAGCTCCTTGCCCGTTCTCGCTTCGAGCGCCGCGACCCAGCCCCGCGTCCCAGCGTCTCCCGCCCCGTTTGCAATGATGACCTTGTCTTCAACCGTGATCGGCGCCGTAACGAATTTTTCCCGAATACCGAACTCGGTGGTGCCGGCCACCATCTTGTCCCACAGGATTTCGCCATTGTCGCGTTTGATCGCAATCACGCGGCCGTCGGGAAGGTTGGCGATCACCAGATCTTCCCACAACGCAACGCCACGCGTGCGCGGTGCGTTGCCCTGGTGTTTCACTCCGGGGTCGGTGACCCAGACGAACTGGCCCCTGTTCGGATCACGGGCATCTATTTTGTAGATTGTGCCCCAGCCGTCGGACGTGTACATGAAACCGTTGTCGATCAGCGGATTCACCTCGTTTTCCGGGCCATTCTGCCCGACGTCTTGCAGGCCGCCGAGAGCCAAGGCCCAGACCATCCGAAGGTTCTTGACGTTCTCCCGGTTGATCTGAGAAAGCTTCGAGTACCGGGTTGATCCGTAATCGCCGTTCATCATCAACCAGTTTTGCGGCTCATTCTGCGCGTTGAGCAACCGGTCCTTGTTAACTGTCATGGTGTACTGGGCGGCGAGTGCCGCCACAGCAAGTGCGACCGCCGACACAGCGGCAAGAGCCGCAACTCTGAAAGGTTTCCGCAGGCAATATCGCATCATGATCTCCTTGATGGTGGTGCCGTCACGTTACACGAATCTGCCGTAGCCCGGCCAGTGTTTTTTGGTGCTCTTCTTTCAGCTTGAACGTAGCCCACGACCTGGGGAACTTCGGTCTAGTGGCGTGCGCCTTTTTCCGAAGGATGCTAGTATTACTCTCCAGCTTGAAAGGCAAGAAGAAATCGTTGAGCCGATTCCCGCGCGTCCATTCCGAAGTGCCGGGTCGATTTCACTGCCGGATGAATTTACCGAGAGGTTTGCGATGATGCTTGCAGGTCGAACGAGATTCTGGTTTCTAGCCACGCTTGCGGCGATCTCCGCGTTTGGAGGGGCGGCGCGCGCCCAAGAAACCCGATACCCCAAGCCAACCGAACTGCCCAATCCGTATCGCCTGGTCGAGGGCTGGCCGACGCTTCCGAAGAGCATGAACGGAGGCCACTGGGGAGAAGTAATCCGAGTACATGTGGATGCGAAGGGCAACATCTGGGTCTTCCACCGGTGCTTCAACGTCGTACCTGCAGGCTCGGCCACCTGCATCGGCCGGGGTCCTGCGAATCCGCCGATTTTGGAATTTGATCCGTCGGGCAAGCTCTTGAAGAGCTTTGGTGTGGGGCTATTCGCTTACCCTCACGGGTTCACCATCGACGGGAATGGAAACTTGTGGGCCACTGACGTCAACGACGAGGAGACGATCCTCGGCATGTCCGCCAAAAACGCGTCCGGTGTGATCATGGGCGAGGAAGTGCTTAAGTTGAGTCCGGAGGGCAAGGTATTGATGATGCTCGGCAAGGAGGGCGTGGCCGGAACCGGTCCGGATGCGTTCGATCGGCCGACCGGCGTTGCCGTGGCGCCCAATGGCGACATCTTCGTTTCGGACGGTCATGCGCCGAATAAGTACGGCACAGGTCGCGTGGTGAAGTTTTCGAAGGATGGCCATTTCATCAAGGCCTGGGGACGCAAAGGATCCGCGCCCGGCGAGTTCGACGAGCCCCACGACATCTTCGTCGGTGGTTCCCGCGGTTGGGTGTATGTCACCGACCGCAGAAACAACCGGGTTCAAGTGTTCGACCAGAACGGCAACTTCATCGCCGCGTGGAAGCAATTCGGCCAGCCGAGCTCGGTGTTTGTCGGGAAGGATGACACCATTTATATAGGCGCTTCCTTTCCCGATCCATCCGCCAAAAAAGGAGAACTGAGGGGCATCACGATTGGGAATGCCATCGACGGCTCACTCAAAGCCTTCATTCCCGACCCTGCCGATTTGGACAAGGTGATTAGGGGAACATCCGCCTCTGGCATTGCGGCGGATAGCATGGGCTCCGTCTTCGCGGCAGACGTCGGCGCACACAACTTGCGAAAGTACGTCAAGGTCAGATAGCAGTTTTGATTCGACCGAGCGGCAGGAACTGGTAAATTGCAGGGACACGCCGATCTAAATCGGCGTGTCCCTGCAACCTCAATTTCATTTCGTAGAGCGCGCGGCCAAGGCCGGCCCGATGTCGGCCTGTTTGGCGAGCGTGCCATGGCCGCCGGCAATGGTGGCGCCGGTGATGCCGTATTTCCTCAGGGCTTCACCCGCGGCGGCCGTGCCTTCCGAACGGTCGATCGGACCGCGGGGTGAGATGAGATCGGTCACATACAGAATGTTACCCGTGACTACGTGCGCCAGGAGAAAGCCTTGGACGTGGGGATTCTGAATATTGTAGAGGCGAATTTCAGCGGCCTCGTCCTTCAGTGTCATCTGATCCTTCACCTCGATGATCTCGGCTGACCGCGGCTTCTTCTGCAGATCGTCCGGAACGATCGTCCGAGGCGCCTTGACATCCTTTTCGAAATAGGCCTTGTCCGGAGTCGGAACGATCACCTTCGCGCCTTCGGCCACATACGTTCGCATGCCGCCGGTGTGGTCCATGTGATGATGGGTCAGGACCAGATACCGGATCGGCTTGCCCGGATACTTCGCTTTTGCCGCGTCGATGACCCATCGCGATTGCCGCTCGCCGTAAGGGGCATCGAAGATGACCAGGTGGTCTTTCATCGCAACGATCAGATTGTTGGCCGTTCCACCCTCGACATGCTGCACGTTGGGCGCAAGCTCGACCAGCTTGAGGCCGCCGCCTTCGGGGAAAATGATGTTGTCGCTGTCGGTGAACCGCGTCAGGAAAAGCCGCCGCAATACCCATTGATATGGCACGTTGCCTGTTGCCGCCGGCTTGGCCGCCGCCTTTACCGCGTCAGGGACCGCAAAGGTGTCGGCCGCGATTGCCGGATTGGCGCTGACCTCCCGGTATGTGAGTTTTGCGACTTCGACGTCGTTGACCCGGTAAGACAGCGAATGCGCGACCTGCACGCGACCGACAGCTTTCCAGTCCGTCAGCACGAGATCAAAGTTCGAATCGCCGTTGATGTTGTCGTCATCGCGCGTGCGGACAGCAGCCGGCAGATGAGTCTTGGGATCGAACAGGATGGTGAATGTCGTTGGCCCGTCAGTGTATGAGACCGCCGGTAGCGACTGCTGGCCGAGCCGTTGAGATCCCGCGGCGCGGACCTTACCCGATTCGTCCATGGCCTTCGCCAGCAGCCAGGGCGAGGCGCGCTCGAGCTCGCGCTGATGCGTGGCGACGCGGATGCCGGACATCGCCTGGCTGCTCTTCTCGTCCGTGACGTAGCCGAGCGCCGGCAGCACCGTCTCCGTGTATTTGATCTTCACCGCCGGTTCGGGGTATTTCTGATCGCGGTCCCAAGCGGTGCGCGCCCTGCCGTTGGCAAGATCCCAAGTGATCGCGAACGTCGCATCCCCCAGGAAGCGCGGCTCTGCGCCGGCTACCAATGACTGCCCGGGTTCCCAGAACTTGGCGTCGCCTTTGATGGCCAGACCTTTCAGTGCGCGCAGTTCGGCGCCACCTTCCGCAGCGACGGCCTGCTTGACGAGATCGCCAGTTCCTTGAGCTGAGGCCGGCTGTTGTTGGCTCACCGCCAGCAGCAGTGCGGCAATCGACAGAACGTATTTCATGGCACTCCCTCCTTTGTTGCGGTTAGGCTACCACCCTTTTCAGGGCACTGCGATGAGAAAGACAGCCGATTGCTTCCATGAAACTGGATCCACCATCGAGGTGTGGAGTCTTTTGGTATCGTCGGCGCGAGACGTAAGCAGCGCGTATGGACCGGACGCTCAAATCATCTCCGCTTGGCTGCTATCTTCCGGCTTCTTCTTCAGCTTTTGTTTTGAATTCCCGCGCTCGTTGAAGCACGTCTTCAATGTGGACTAGTCGCTGGCGTTTGGCTTTCCCTCTTCTTGTCAAGCCCATCGATTCGGACTTCTGGGCTTCGCCTTCCAATTCTCGGATTTGTCGCTGGTAGATTTCAATCGCGCGGGAGTCGTCGGTGATCGCGTCCCCAAATTGTCGACGTTGTGCTCGAATACCGCCACGCGACAAGTAAGCGTCAGGATATTGTGGATTGATCGTCAAGACCTTATCGTACTGTGTGAGAGCCTGATCGACATTGCCGGCTTGATAGAAAACCATTCCCAATGCATACTCGGCGTCTGGGTAGTTCAACTTGTACCTGAGTGCTTCCTGATATTCCGCTTTTGCTTTCAAGAGATCTCCGCGTACGAACCAAATGTTGCCGAGAAAATAGTGCGCCTCTGAATTAGCGGGGCTCAGTTTGATGGCCGATAGCAAAGCCTGTTCCGCCTCTTCGAGCCGTGCCGACTGCAAAAGCGTGATTCCAAGTGCCAGGTATGCACGATCGTAATTCGAGTTCAAAACGATAGCGGCCTGATACTCTTCTATGGCTTGCTCGGTTTCGTCCAGATCCGCGTAGTAGCCGCCCAAGCGGGCGTGGGTCTCGAGGAAGGTTGGCGCAATATCGGCGGCCCTGCGATAAAGATGTTCGACCTCCGCGTTAAAGTCGATTGAGCCGATTGCATACGCGAGTCCAATCATTGAACGGAAGTGACGCGGGCTGAGTTCCAGAGCGCGCTCGAACGCCTGCTTCGCTTCCGGATACTCACCACGCAATGACCTATAGTTTCCGAGTTCATACTGGATCAAAGGGAGATCCGGCGCCAATTCCGCTGCGCGAAGGATTGCCTCCTGCGAATTGCCCAGGTTCAGCCTCCACAGAACGTACCAATTCATGGCGTCGCTCGGGTCAAGTTCGATCGCCCGGTTAATCATCCCGAGGGCATCGCGACCTGGCCCGCTTAGGGCCCGCAAACGATCCACAAATGGCTTGAAGGTGGCACACTCTGCCGCGCGCTGTATGGAATCTATTATTCCGACAGCTTCCGATACGCGTGGCTCGAATTCTTCCCAGTTGTACCTTTGTTCCTGTGCGAGAAGAATAAGTGACTCGGCGAGATGCAGCGAATATTCGCAACGCGATGGAGCCAGAGTGGACGCTTTGCGAAATGCATCAATCGCTTGTCGGTAGCCTTCAGGAGTCGCCTGCCGGAATGCTTCCAGTCCCCCTCGATATAGCAATTCGTGTTCTGGCGACGCACTGGGAAGCTTTGTCTGAGCTTTGTGACCACAGCTTGAGGCCAGGATCAAGACGACCAAGACGGACCCTCTATTCATGGTGAAGATCCTGGCGACGATCGTTTTATGAATGATTCGCATTCCTTTCTTTCGCGACAGATTCCTTGACAAACTCGGAAAAACGGGCGTAATTTCCGCACGTCACCAATCGCAGCATTTTGGAGCGGAGATTCTTCTCTAATAGGTTTTCTTAATGTCGTCGCACAAAGCTGAGCGATGACCATTATTACCATGATTAGACCATGGTTCCAGCTGAATGAGTCTCATCCAAAAGGGGGGGTTGTATGAGGACAAGGACGGATTTGCACGTACTGCTAAGGGTGGGAACAGGGATTGTCGGATTGATCGCATTGGGAAGTTGCCTGGCCCTTGCTCAAGGCTCCACAGCAGCCATCTCGGGTGTCGTGCGCGACGCCACGGGAGCGGTGGTGCCGGGAGCGACCGTTACCGCTAAACACATCGAGAGCGGACTGACGCGCACGGTTGGGACCAACGAGAACGGCGACTACAAAATGCAGTCGCTTCCGGTAGGCCCATATGAACTCACGACAGACATGCCGGGCTTCAAGCAACAGGTTCGGCGCGGGATCAATCTGGTCGTCGGTCAGGAAGCGGTAGTGAATCTGACGCTGGAAGTCGGAGCCGCCGCAGAGTTAGTCACGGTGACGGACGAGGCCCCCATCGTGAACACGACGCTGAGTTCGACTTCAGGATTGATCAACGAGGTACAGATAAAAGACCTGCCGTTGAACGGGCGCAGCTTTGATCAGCTCTTGACGCTCAACGTGGGCACGGTCGATAACCGCTCGAATATCAGCAATAACGGCTGGACCGCCTTCTCCGTTGCTGGCAAGCGGCCGGAAACCAACAGATTTCTGATGAACGGTGTCGACTACGTTGGCACCAACGGAGCGGGCAGCTACATTACGCCGTCGGGGTCCAGCGGGCAGTTGCTCGGAGTAGAAGCGGTGCGGGAATACAATGTCCTGCAGCACACCTATGGCGCCGAGTATGGAAAACGGGCCGGCGCGCAGGTCACGGTTGTGTCCTCGTCGGGGACGAACAAGGTGCATGGGGACTTATTTGAGTACGTGCGCAACAGCGCTTTGGATGCCCGGAACTTCTTCGAGGACGCCAAGGGACCGTTCAAGCGGAATCAATTCGGAGGAGCTCTGGGAGGTCCGCTGAAGAAGGACAAAGCATTCCTGTTTGGAAACTATGAAGGATTTCGGGAGCGGTGGGGCGTGCCCAGTGCGGCGATTGTGCCCGACGCTCAGGCCCGTCAGGGTTTTCTTCCGAACGCTGCGGGCGCGTACGTCCCGGTTCCGAATCTCCAGCGCGGCATGCTGCCCTATGCCAACTATTTCTGGCCTACGCCGAATGGTCCGGAAATCCTCGTAAACGGGTTGCCGAGTGGAAGCGCCTATGCCTACAGTAATCCCAAGCGCAAGGTTCGGGAGGATTTCGGCCTATTGCGCTTTGACTACACTTATTCCACCAAGGATTCTTTCTACGTCAATTTCAATGGCGACGATGGGTCCAGAACAGCTCCGTCCTTGGATCCGGTTTTTATCGAACTCACTCGCCAACGCGCAAACTTATTCGGCTTGCAGGAAACGCACATTTTTTCGCCCAACGTCGTGAATGCCGCAACCTTGGGATTCTCGCGCGCGCGGGGAACTCAGGTTGTGGTTCCCGCAACTCCGATCCCATCCAACTTGATATTTCTTACCGGTACCAATCCTGGTTCGATCACTATTGGGGGCTCGGCGATTACCGTTGTGGCGGCTGCCTTCGCGACTGCGAACGGCAACAGCCCCAATCGGGACACCAGAAATTACTTCACGTGGTCCGATGACGTGCGCGTCAATAAAGGCAATCACTCCTGGAGCGCAGGCGTGTGGATTCAGCGGTTACAGCAAAACATATATGGAGTACCTCAGGCGACGGCAGGAAGTGTCTCGTATCCCACATTGCTGGCATTTCTCCAGGATCAGCCGACCCAGTTTATTGCGAACCCCAACGCGCAGCCGCTCTACTTCCGCTCCACGGAAGGAGCCTGGTATGTGCAGGATGAAATCAAGCTCAAACCGCGTCTCACATTGCGCCTGGGATTGAGGGACGAGATGACGAATGGGTGGAATGAGGCGCACGGACACGCCTCCAATTACACATATGTCAACGACGTCATCCAAACCGACCCGAGAATAGGCTCCTCGGCGTTCCTTGAAAACAACGCCAAAGCCCTCTGGCAGCCACGCGTGGGTCTTTCTTGGGACCCGACCGGCACAGGACGGTGGGCAGTGCGGGCCGGTTTCGGAATTCATCACGATCTTCAGGATAATCTCGGCCACCGGCTCAATGCCAATGCGCCGTTCAACGCGCGGCTGACCGTCACGGGGGCGCCGCTACTTTCTATTATTCCAATCCCTTTTGTGGCACAACTCCCGCCTAGTTGCAATTCTCAGTCGCCGTTGCGGCCGCCCGACTGCTCGATCTTTGTCGCTGGAGGCGTGGATCCCGTGATGAAAACGCCGACCCTCCAGCAATGGTCGCTTACAGTGGAACGGGGAATTACGAAAGATCTCATGCTGCAAGTCAGCTATGTGGGCAGCGAGGCCTATCACGTTGTGACCGGTATGAACAGGAACATGGCCCGGCCCCAGGTTTGTGCGGACCCGGCGGGATGCCTCAGTGTGGGAATTCGTCCAGCAAATCAGGCAGTCCGCGTCCCGCAGGGAACGACGTACATGCCATCGACGCCCCCGGTGGGCGTAGCTCCCGCGCAGCTTCAGATGCGTCCGAATCCATTTGTAGGCTCCACCCTCAGTTGGTTCTTTAACGGTACCAGTAGCTACCATTCCGGCAATGTCTCGTTGACGAAGCGCTCCAGCCGCGGACTGACCTTCAAAGCCAATTACACCTTTTCGAAAATTTTGGACATCAACTCCGCCATCCTCGCAGCTTCCGCCACCAATGAGCCTGCAACCCTCTTGAATCCCTTTGATCCGAAACAGTCCAGGGGAGTGGCATCCTTCAACCTCAAGCACCAGTTCAACGCCAACTTCCTCTATCCGTTGCCGATTGGAAGCGGCCAGCGCTTTGGTAGTGGAGCAAGTGGCTTGGCGGATAAACTGATCGGCGGCTGGCAATGGAGTGGAGCGCTTAACATTCAGAGCGGGTTCCCCTTCACGCCTCAAGTTGGCTCCAATAGCTCCGGCAGCGGGGACACCCTGATTCCTGACGTCCCCAATCTCAATCCCGACTTTAAAGCGCCCGTGATTCTAGGTAAGGTCGGTCAGTGGTTCGACCCCCGCGCCTTCTTGATGCCGCCTGCGGGGACTTTCGGGAACGTGGCGCGCGGCTTATTTATTGGGCCGGGTCTGTGGAATTTGGACACCTCGCTGGCCAAGAAGTTCAGTGTCACGGAGCAAGTGAGTATGCAGTTCCGGGCGGAGGCCTTCAACGTTTTCAATCACCCGAACTTCGCCTCACCGAACCCTGTGGTATTCTCGGGCAACAACTATAGCTCGTCTGCGGGAGCCATTACCTCGACGTCGACGGCCTCCCGTCAGATCCAGTTCGCGTTGAAGCTCTTGTTCTGATTCGAGCGTCTGAGCTGGATTCGCGAGATTTTGATGTATTGGTCCGAGGCGCGGCCTCACTAGAAGAAGGAGCGTTGACGTGAAAAAACTTCTTGTCATCTCAGCAATGATCGTTC
>WNGH01004788.1_pt1 | contig 12892 bp, 16 predicted proteins | sample 5400631 | NCBI WGS metagenome assembly WNGH01 (sample SAMN13153373, study PRJNA577476) | soil metagenome | isolation source: 115 cm soil or saprolite under Garry oak tree replicate 1 | place: USA:California | collected 2016-06-15
TTCTCGCACAAGAAGGAGATAATTCTCTTCTGTGCCCACAAACTGACGAATCTTACTCAAAACATTGCGCTTGCTGCTCATGATCCATTGAGCGGTGTCGAACAGAATTTGCATATCCTCTGGTTCCATCGTGGAAGTCCTTTGTAGCACTAGCTCAACACGCGACGAGGTATCAACAAGAGTATAGTATAGAAGAAATTAGTTGTTTCTGGTAGGGCTAATCTATCAAAATGTCAGTAGCAGTTTTTTGTGCAAATTGTCTAGGAGCGAGCGTGACCCCCTTGTGGAGGTCAGGCATACTTGCGCTATAATAGCAACATGTGTACTGATAGCCTTGCTTTGTTGCGGCTCATGCAACTTGCCGATAGCGCGTTGCCTATCGGCACAACAGCCCATTCTTTTGGCCTTGAAACTCTGGTTGCCGAGGGAAATCTACATGTTGCACAACTCGAGTTCTTTCTGAGGGATTACCTGGAAGAGGCGGGAGGCATTGAAAGCGCATGTTGCCGACTCGGACATCGATTAGCTTCCTACACCGACCAGGCTCGTTTTACCACAGAGTGGCTGGCTTTGAATGAGCATTTAAGTGCTATCAAAACTGCCCGTGAAGGCCGCATGGCTAGTGCTACACTGGGACGTAGACTGTTGCAGCTTATGCTGAACCTCGAAGAGGTTCCATTCGTACATCTTGCCATACAATCGGCTAAAGCGAGCGGGACCGAGATGCATTATAGTGCAGCCTTTGGTCTGGTAGGTGGTATAGTAAAGGCAGACGAAACTATGACGACCCTGGCCTATTTACAGCAGACGTTAATGGGCCTAGTTTCTACCTGTCAGCGTTTGATGCCACTTGGCCAAAGTCAGGCTAGCCGACTTGTCTGGCAGCTCAAACCCACGTTATTGAGCATTGCCAGTCGAAGCGAGGAGGTAGTTCCAAACATAGATGAGATCTCTCTGTGTACCCTCCTTGTAGATATAGGGAGTATGCGCCATCCCTTCCTGACGACCCGACTGTTTATCAGTTAACAGGTGAGGTTCACTTTTTTGCGAAGCATGATGCCTGCAGCGAAGCATGATGACCGCAGCGAAGCATGATGACCGCAAGGGTCATCACTACTATACAACGGCTTCGCAGGCTGACGCATTCGTGTATAGTAGTGATGACCCTTGCGGTCATCATGGGCGAGGGGCCGTCATCATGGGCGAGGAACCGTCATCATGGGCGAGGGGCCGTCATCATGGGCGAGGGGCCGTCATCATGGGGGAAGGAACGGTCATCATGGGCGAGGGGCCGTCATCATGGGCGAGGGACGGTCATCATGGGGGAGGAACGGTCATCATGGGGGAGGAACGGTCATCATGGGAGAAGGTACTATGGAGCATTATTCGAAGGTAAGCATGCCACACAACAAGGGACAATTGCATCTACACTTCACTCATGATCAGGAGCGTCACTCTACGCAACTGACAGTACGTGAACAGCATCCCCCCTTACAAGTGATACGTGCGTTTCCGCTAGCAACTGGTGGTGTACTGGTACATGTACACAATGTTTCGGGAGGTGTACTGGGAGGGGATCAGCTCGTCCTGGACGTTGAGGTAGGACCAGGAGCGCAGGTGCAACTGACCTCTACCAGTGCTACGCGGCTTTACCGCAGTCGCCCAGAAGCTTCCCCTGCTACGCAAACAGGTACGATCAAGATATGCGAAGGTGCGCTCTTAGAGTACCTACCTGATCCGCTTATCCCTTTCTCCGGCTCACGCTACCAGCAGCGCACACGCATTGATCTAGAGGCCGATGCAGGGCTCTTCTGGTGGGAAACGATTACCCCCGGCAGGGTAGCGCGAGGCGAACTATTTGACTACGCACATCTCCTTCTCAGCTTGAACATTTCGGCACAAGGGCGACCAATAGCTATCGAGTCGCTTAAGCTCGAACCACATTGCCGTGAACTCTCCTCGTTGGCGAGATTGGGTCCCTATTACTACTTCTGTAGCTTCTATATCTGCCGGGTAGGCCTGGAGGCAGGACGCTGGTCTAACCTGGAAAAAGAGCTAGGAGCATTGGCACAAGACCTGTCTCGTCCAGGTGAACTGCATTGGGGTGTGAGCACTCTGGTTGCGCATGGCCTGGTTGTTCGTGCGCTAAGCCGCCAGGGACGAGATATAGCACCGGGTCTGCTCGCATTCTGGCGAGCAGCCAAGCAACATTTGTATGGCGAGGAACCTATCCCGCCGCGTAAAATCTACTAACTTGGCACCAATCCATCGTCGCAACGCCGCTCGGTCGCGGCTACTGCAAGCCGCGTCTGGAGGATGATGAAGGCCGCAGTCAGCGGCGATGCAAGGAGAAAGGAGCTTTTTCGTGAATCTCACCCAACGCGAGCAAGAAAAACTCTTGATTTTTACAGCTTCTGAATTGGCCCGCAAGCGACAGGCGCGTGGCCTTAAACTCAACTATCCAGAAGCCGCCGCCATTATATCCGCTGAGATCATGGAAGCTGCCCGCGATGGCAAAAGCGTGGCAGAAATCATGACCTTCGGTACCACCATTTTGAAGCGGGCAGACGTGATGGAGGGCATAGCAGAGATGATCCACGAAGTACAGGTAGAGGCCACCTTTCCAGATGGCACCAAGCTTGTCACTGTGCATGATCCTATCAAATAGAGTCAGGAACCCCCGCATAAATGACGGGGGCTTGCGAAACGGCTAGCGCGAGGGAACTTTCTGACTACCGGGCTAGGGGCTTCCCCTAGCAGCAGCGCGAGCGGCTACAAGAATGTTCAGGCGTCACCCTAACCTGTACCTCTTCTAGCCACGCCGAAGCTGACGAGAGGGAACAATCCTCTCTAAGCCGCTCATGCCATCGGGAAGGGTCATATCACCCAGGCTTGACCTGGAGAAAGGGAAATCCCTTTGAGAATACCAGTTGTCGATACACGCGGGGTCGCACTCATGCCCTGTACACCCGCCAAAGCACGCCACTTGTTCAAGAGTGGCGAAGCCAAACCAAAGAGGAACAAACTCGGTTTGTTCTACGTGCAACTGTGCTATGAGCAGGAACCCGATAATCAGCCCTTAGTCGTTGGGGTTGATCCTGGGAGCAAATTTGAGGGTTTCAGCGTCGTTGGCTCTCAAGACACCGTTGTCAACCTGATGGTTGAGGCACCTGACCATGTGAAAGAGGCGGTCGAGACCAGGCGCACGATGCGTCGCGCTCGTCGCTCTCGCAAGTGGCGTCGACCCAAACGGTTCGACAATCGGCTTCACTCTCAGAACCGTCTCCCACCATCGACACGAAGCCGATGGGAAGCCAAAGCACGCGTGATAGCTCATCTCTGTACCATTCTCCCTCTGACCGATGTGGTGATCGAAGATGTGCAGGCGGTAACACGCAAGGGCAAAGGCGGGAAATGGAATATGGCCTTCAGCCCGGTACAAGTGGGCAAGGAGCACCTGTACCGTCTGTTGCGAGAGAGGGGACTTGAGGTTCACACACGGGAAGGCTGGCAAACCAAAGAGTTGAGGGAGAAGTACGGCCTCAAGAAGACAAAAAGCAAGAGCCAGCAGTCTTTTGAGAGTCACGCCGTTGATGCCTGGGCTCTGGCTGCATCCGTCAGTGGGGCATCCAAGCCCACTTGTACCCGCTTGTGGTATGTGGTGCCTGCCATCTTGCACCGTCGCCAATTGCACCGCTTGCAAGCCTCCAAGGGTGGAGTGCGCCAACCCTATGGCGGCACCCGCTCACTGGGACTCAAGCGCGGCACCGTGGTGAGACACGCGAAGTATGGACTCAGCACAGTCGGCGGCTTTGACCGCAAGAAACAGACGATCAGCCTGCACGACTATCGCACCAACACACGCTTAACGCAAGGAGCTAAGGTTGAGAAATGTCGAGTCTTGACCTGGGTGGCCTTTCGCTCCTGGTTGGTCACAGAGTCCGCCATCCGCAGAAGGGCAAGGGCAGGCCATCTTGCACGGATCGTCGCCCAGACGGTGCCGTCCCACACCCCAAGAAAGGAACGCCTGCTTCCTCCCCCGCATGAATGACGCGGGTTTCCGCAGGCGCAGGTTCTATGACGATAGAGGATAACGGGAGAGTATAATGGAACCAGGCGAATATTTGCTAAACGAAACAGCCGGTGACATCAAGGCCAATGCTGGGCGTGCCACTGTACAAGTACTGGTGAAGCACACAGGCGACAGGCCAGTCCAGGTAGGTAGCCACTACCACTTTTTCGAGGTCAACCCAGCCTTGCAGTTCGACCGTCAGGCCGCTTATGGGATGCGCCTGAACATTGCTGCTGGCACCGCCGTGCGTTTTGAACCAGGGGAAGAGAAGGAGGTCAATCTGGTAGCCTTTGGCGGTACACGCACCATATATGGACATAATGGACGAGTGAATGGGCAGTTGGAGAAGCCCGCTCAGTCTGGAGGGAGTATTTCATGAGCCTGAATATACCACGTCGTACGTGTGCTGACCTGTATGGTCCAACCGTGGGTGAACGTGTGTATGGTTTTCGCTCCTCATGACCGCCGTGGTTTCCCCACTTCGTAGCCGAGCAAGCAAGCAGCAAATAGTGATGAGCTTACAAATGGTAAAAGAGGAAAGAGCAGAAAGACACTCTCTCACAAGTAAGAGCCGGTCCAGACCGGCGAGAGGAGCGTAACCATGGCAGACCTTGCGGAATGCATTGACGGGCTTCCCAACATCTCCGGCTCAGAGGAGCGCATCAGGCAGGCGATCCTGGCCAGCCGGACCGATCCGGTGTTCCTGCCGCAGGGGGCCTCGGGTTTCGGTGAGATCAACAGCGCCTTCGCTATTGCGTTGCACATGCACCAGCCACTCATCCCGGCAGGGGGTCCTGAGCTGCGGACGGCACGGGTCATCAGCAACTTGCAGTGGATGCTGGACAACTCGGACAGCGGTGACAACCACAACGCGCGGGTGTTCTTGTGGTGTTACAGACGGATGGGCGAGTTCGTCCCTCAACTCCTCGACGAGGGGTTCCAGCCTCGGGTCATGCTCGAGTACTCTGGCACGCTGCTCTACGGATTGCGCCAGATGGGCGCCAACGATGTGCTCGACGCTCTGGCGCGGATCACAGGCGACGAGCGCGACCGCCGGGCGGTGGAGTGGCTGGGCTGCCCGTGGGGCCACGCCGTGGCTCCCTCCACCCCGGTCCAGGACTACCGCCTTCATGTCGAGGCCTGGCAGCACCACTTTGCCGCCATATTTGGCCTCGACGCCTTGAGCCGGGTCCGCGGCTTCTCGCCCTCAGAAATGGCGCTTCCCAACCAGCCCGACGTGGCCTACGAGTTCGTCAAGACCCTCATCGACTGCGGCTACCAGTGGGTCATCGTCCAAGAGCACACCATCGAACAGCCGGACGGGCAGGCTCCGCAGCAGCGCCATCTCCCGCACCGCCTCGTCTGCACGAACTCGCGGGGCGACACCGCTACCATCACTGCCGTGATCAAGACACAGGGCAGTGACACGAAGCTGATTGGCCAGATGCAGCCGTACTATGAGGCCAAGGGTCTGTCCCGGTTGGAGCTCGTCGGCAAACAGATACCCCCACTGGTCACCCAGATTGCCGACGGGGAGAACGGCGGCGTTATGATGAACGAATTCCCGGCCAAGTACTTCGAGGTAATCCGCGAGTGCTCCGGCTCTGGGACGCCGATCATGAACGTCACCGAATACCTCGAGCGGCTCCAGTCTGTGGGGGTCCATGAAAACGACCTCCCGGTAATCCAGCCTCTGTTCCAATCACGGATCTGGGAGCGCATGGTCCCAGGCGACGGACCGGACCGGCTGGCTGAGGTGATCAAGCAGCTGCGGGCCGAGGACGGGCGCTTCCACATGGAAGGGGGCAGCTGGACCAACAACATCTCCTGGGTCCAGGGCTACGACACGGTGCTCGTGCCCATGGAGAGGGCCAGTTCCCTGTTTCACGAGCAGATCCTCGCCAAGGGCATCCGCAGCGACGATCCCCGGTACCGCAATGCGCTGTTCCACTTGCTGACCGCAGAGACCAGCTGCTACCGCTACTGGGGCGCGGGAATCTGGACTGACTACGGCACCGAGCTCTCCCGGCGCGTCAGTGATGTCATGACCCACAACCAGTAGCCAGTAGAGAAGGAGGTCAGTCTGATGGCCTTTGGCGGAACGTGCACCATATATGGACATAATGGGCGAGTGAATGCACAGTTGGAGAAACCGGCTAAGCCAGAAGGGGATGTTTGATGAGCCTGAACATACCACGTCGCACGTATGCTGAAACTGGTGGTGGGTGCGAGTACGGAGGTGATTGCGGGTGAAAATATGCTGGTTACGGCGGGAGGCATCGACGGCCATATCACCATAGAGCGTCGCGTAACTGGTATACACATTCAAAATGCGATACTACTCTATGGAACAGATGCACGTTCCACGTAGAGATGATATTCGGAATGGTTGCTCCATTCCACTAGAGAAAGAAGCAAGATTATGAAACATGCAATTGTGCGTACCATACTCGTTGTACTGGAAGCCTTTATCGCTGTGACAGCTATCATCACCGGTATGGCAGTACTGATAAATGGGCCAGATGTGATACAAATGCCCCTTGAGTGGCTGCGCAATACGCCTTTCAGTGACTATACTATTCCCATGCTCATTCTGGTGATCGTGGTAGGAGGCAGTTCATTGGTAGCTGCAGCAACCGTGTTCATTCGTCGGGAATGGAGTGTTCTCCTTTCGGCGGCAGCTGGCTTCATGATGGTTGGCTTTGAGGTTGTGCAGATAGCGTTAATTCAACAGCTCTCCTGGCTTCAGGGCCTGTACCTTGTGTTTGGTGTGGCGATCTTCGCAATGGCTGTGTACCTGTGGATGACAGAGTATCGTCGTCGTCATGTTGATATCAGGCATATCATCCATGCCTGATCGCCGTTAGCCGAGGCATAAACAACCAAGAGACCTTCTGAAAACCAGGAGGTCTCTTCTTCGCTCACATTGTTGGTTGATTTACGGGCCACTGAGGACGCAGCGGGACTTGTGGTTGTCCCATTCCTTCTGGACGATGTAGGAATGTCCATTTCAGGTGACGTCCCCGCCGGAAGAGTTAAGGGTACCGAACTTCCAGGCGCATTTGTCGCCAATTTCGTTGCCGGAGTTATCGTACCAGGCATTCAGGAGCGGATCGGTTGCGGCCTCCATTTGTTCGTGAGAAGTGACATTGATCGTTTGATCGGCATCGTTGTGGTTGGGGCTGGTATTGGGATTGCAGTTGAAGCTGGCAGCATAGGGCATAGCTGCGTAGATGGTGTTTGAACCGAAGGCACCGTGGTAGGCGCAGAAGGCATTGAAAGAAGGCCGGACAACTACTGTCATCCGACCCTCACTTTGAATTTGCAAATTCACAGTCTTTCTGCCACACGTGTCTCTACAGGCCGCGTGGACAGAGGCTCAAGTTGATGTTTTGAATGCCCGCCTTCACGGGCACTCCTAATCGATCTGAAACACCATTCCCAGTAAGCGGATCGGTAACTTCATAGGTTTCATCCAACCTCCTTTCAGCTTACTTACCCAGGACTTTCGCCCTAGTATTTGCCAGGGTCTTTTTGTCTCCCTGGTGATGTATATTGTAATACGTTGTGCCAGTAATGTCAAGCTCAATCATAAGACTTTAAGACTTGTCTTTCTCTGTCATACACGCTATAGTAGAGCGAGAATAGTTCCACAGTTGCAAGCCTGAAAAAGAATTGTCCACATAGATCATAGAGTCGCCCAGAAGGGCGACTCCCGGAGAACATCATGGTAGATGTCATTGTAAACTTGCACTATTTCAACGTGTTCCTTGTCCTCACTGCCAGTCTTGTGGCCGGTATCTGGGGCCTGATCCTCTTCTTTATGAAGAAAACTGAGACTATCTACAAACCCTGGCGCATCTTGCTGATCATCACTGCCGCGGATGGGCTTCTACAGGGGCTTTTTGGCGTCACTTTGCTTCTGCTGAACCAGAGACCGGGTGGGGGTACGGGCCTTTACTATCTGCACTATGTCTATGGTGGGATCGTGGCTCTGGCTATACCCGTTGCCCTCACCTACGCCACCGGTGGCAAAAAACCGCGCCGCGACGTGCTTATCTATAGCCTTGCTGCCCTCGTTCTCTTTGCCGCCGGTTTCCGTGCCTGGATGACCGGACCGGTTCATTGGCCCTGATATTCTTAATCTACTGGAGATAGACATGCGAGCTTCTTTTATTCATATAGCAGATACACACCTTGGCTATGAACAATATGGCGTCCGCGAACGCTTCAACGACTTTAGCCGAGCCTTCTGGGACATTACGAACGAGGCTGTGAAGCGGCGGGTCGATTTTGTGGTCATCGCTGGTGACCTCTTTAACAAACGCGCCATCGACGCGCTGACGCTCATCCATGCCATCGAGGGCTTGAAGAAGCTCAAAGATCATAGCATCCCTGTGATCGCTATCGAAGGTAACCATGACCGTAGCTATTATCGTGAAGGCACCTCCTGGCTGCAATTCTTATGCTATCAAGGATACATCACCTTGCTTGCCCCAGCCATGCGTGACGGCTCTCCTGTGCTAGGAGCGTGGCAACCACAAAGCATGGTGGGCTCCCATATCGACCTGCTCGGTGGCAAATTACGTGTCTACGGCTTGCCCTGGCAGGGGGCAGCAACCACACGCAGCATGGAGGGACTGGCTCAGGCCTTAGAAGCTGCTCGTATGGACGAAGAAGCTGAGGGTATCGAATATCGCTTGCTCATGATGCATACTGGCGTCGAAGGCATAGTTCCGCGCATTCATGGTCTGCCCTCTATGAACCAGTTCCAACCTCTACGCCTGCATATCGACTACCTTGCCCTTGGTCATGTTCACAAACCCTACGAATTCGAGGGCTGGATGTACAATCCTGGCTCACCTGAAACCTGCGGTGCCGAAGAAGCGGCGTGGGAAGATCGGGGTTATTACTTCGTAGAGATCGATACCAACAACCCTGATAGCGTCGTTGATCCTAATAAACCCGCTCGTTGTCACCGGGCCAGCCGCCTCATCTGCAAACGTCGCCCCTTCATCCGTCACGAACTACGAGTAGATGGTCTTAACGAACCGGACGCTCTCTATGTTCGCCTCGAAGACTACTGCCGACGCGAAGGTCCGCGCCATCAACACGAAGAGATACGCCCTCTGGTGCAGGTCAACCTCATTGGTACGCTCAACTTCGATGCTGGCTCTCTCGATCTGCCACGTATGGAAGAAATGTTGCGTAACTATTTCCAGCCTCTCTACGTTCGTGTTGACAATAATACTAACGATCAGGACTACATTCCCGAAGGCGGCGATATCGATGGACGTGACCGCTCCGTCTGGCACGAACTGGAACGCCGGATTTTTGAAGAACTTGTCAGCCGTGATAACCGCTACCTGCCCACCAAAGAAGCTTGGGGTATTGTGCTTGCATCCCTCAAAGAAATGGCCCTGAGGAAAGACGACCCTGCCGATATCGCCCAATTTTTGCGCGAGAAACGTGCTGAGTTGTTAGGAGCCTAGTACTAGTTTGCGGTGCGAAATGGCTGAAGCGGCTTGAGAAGCCGTTGGAAACGCAACGATTTCTGATCTGAGTGCTGAGCTTTTCTGTTGTTGAGCTTTGCTTTCTCTTGTTGGGGTTTATGCCCCTTTGGCCTGGGCGATATGGCGCAGATTACTGGCGATGACCCCCAAACCCAAGCACCGCTCCATCCCGTTTTGTCCGTGATAGCGGCATTTGCGCCAGCCGTAATCGCGTCTGAGGCTCGCGATCCGGCCCTCGATGCCCGCACGCCAGCGATACCCGCGTTTCCACGTGCGTGTGTGTTCCAGTGCTTTGCGTTCCTGCGAGAGCTTGCCTGCCGCCGGGATCGCTACGTGTTTGACGCCCGCTTCCGTGAGCGTGGCCTCCGTCTCGGGCGAGTGGACGCCGCGATCCCCGGCCACGGTGCCCGGCGGATGGTCAAAGAGCGCGATGTGATGTGCCACCGCCTCTACCGCCTGCCCATGCTCATTGGGATGCTCCAAGATCTCCTAGCGCGTCACAATGCCACCCTCGACTTCATCGAGGACGACCTGTCGGCCAAACTCGACCAGCGCTCCGCCTTTGTGGCGAGGAATGGCACGCGTGTGTGGCTCGAAGAGGCGGAGCACCTTCTGGTCGGAGGAGACTTTCTTGCCCTCGAGTACCCGACTGCGCGTTTGCGCAATCACGCGCTTCACCAGCGGCAGCACCTCGGTGGCTTGGCTGAGCAGACGCCTGGCTTGCTGCCCCGTCTGCTCAGCCAAAGCCGCCATGACCTGCTGACTCTGTCGCACCATCTGCTCGGTCGTCTGGATGAGCTTCTGATACAGTTCCTTTTGCTGCGCCTCTTTCTCTTCGGTTTTGCGTCGCAGTTGCCGATGCAGGGTTTGGGCGATCTGGCGTGCCGAACGCAGACGGGAACGACAGGCCTGCTGCACATGCGAGATTTGGTCTTTGACCAGTCCTTTGGCGCGCTGCACGAAACGGGAGAGCACGCGCACGCTATCCACTAGCAAGCCGCTGTCGGTCGGATGATGGATCTCGGTTTGCACACAGGTCGCATCCAGGCGCAGCTTGCGCCCCTTGGTCACCTTGGCCTGCGCTGCCAACTCCACGACGCGGTCGTTGAGGGCATGCAGGGTTCCGGGTCGCAGGGTGTTGGCCCAGCGCAGCAGCGTGGTGTCATCAGGTCCTGGAGCCCAATACAGGCGGCAGAACCAGCGCAGGATCAAGTTCTGGTCCACCTGCTCTTGCGTTTCCTGGTAACTCCATTGATACAGATGCTTGAGGATCAGCATGCGTAGCAGCACCTCGACTGGCGTGGAGTGCCGCCCATGCAGCAAAGTGAAGCGATACCGCTGGCCGAAGTCGGCACGCACCTGTTGGTACAACTCGTCATCGTCGAGCAGCCGATCCAATTGCTTGAGCACCGGGTCGATGCGCTCTGCCATGCGCGGCACCCGCGCAAATACATCTTCGCTTTCGTAGTAGTCAACCAGCATCGCCTGTTCCTCCTCTCTTGCATGCGTGCACTTCTCTTACCTTTCTCTTTCACACGTCGCTTGCCTCGAAATGGCTTCACGGGCCCAGTTCACCATGGGTTCTGCGAGCAGGGGGCTCTGGGCCATGCAGGAAGCGTCGCTGCAAGCGGGTGGACATCATCGACCTGCACACAGAGGAGCTTGCCTGGAAAGGGGCAGGAAGCACTTGGTCAGCTTTTGCACAGGGTCATTGGCTTCTCGAGCGGGCTCAAGGGCTCCATTTCGCACCACTCACTCGTACTACTGATCTCGTGATAAGAAACTAAAGCAAGTAGCCACATTGGCGAGAGCAACTCTTAATGACCTCCTTTTTGTGTCGCAAGCGTTCTTTGGCGCGGATAATCTCACGAGACAACTGGTCGCGCGTCGGAACAACAGACATTGCCCAGTTCAACCCGCTTGAGATAATTCCAGATACCCTCATCGGGATTGAGGTCAGGGGCATAGCCAGGCAGTTGCTCGAGATGCAAGCGTTTGGCCGCTCCGCGCTTGAGAAAGTCTTTGATCTCGTGAGCGCGGTGGATGGGTGAGCCATCCCAGATGAGGATGATTTTGCCAGAAATCTTGCGGAAGAGCACCCGCAAGAAGCCCACCACGGCTTCTGCATCATAGGAGGTGGGACGCACTTGCATGAACAATCGTCCATCCAGGGTAATGCCACTGATCGCTGAGAGGTGATCGTGCGTCAGTTTCACCCGCAGCAGTGGCGTCTGCCCACGTGGGGCCCAGGTGCGCACCGCCATCGGTAGCAGATAAAACCCGGCTTCGTCTACCCAGATGATGGTTGCTTTCTCCTTGTCGGCTTTTTTTTGATCTGGGGCCAACGCTCCTGCGACCACTGCTTGAGGGCTTCTTCGTTGCGTTGACTGGCTCGCTCGACCGGTTTCTGTCGGCGAGAGCCCGCCTCACGCATCCACCTCCCGACGTGATCTGGGTGGTAACGGACTCCAAAGGTCCTTGCGATCACTTCTGTCACTCGTCTTGCCGTCCACACATCGCCCCGCGCATCCATAGCTCTCTGCTCCCTTGGCTAACAACTCGGGGATTTGAGCCTTCTGCTCCGCCGTTAACCACGGCTTCACTCCTTTGGGCGGATGTGCTTCGAGGGCTTCTACGCCTCCTTCTCGCCCTCGTGCGCATCCATTGACTGACGGCTCCTTCACTTACTCCTAATGCCACGGCTATGTCTTTCTGTTGCCAGCCTTGCTCTTTCAACTTCCAGGCGCGTTTGCGTCGTTCTTCTCGCCAATCGGCTGATCGCAGGTGCTCCCATATCTCCTATGGTATCACACTTTACTTCCTTCTGTCGGGATCAGTAGGAGCCTTATGCAAATCCCCTTTTCTGGGATGCTTCTCCCTACACTTACACCGACTTCCGTCCCGGCAACGGTCACCTTACTGTGAGCGGCGGTCGCTACGGCAAAGCTGGTGTTACCCATCATGATGCGGCTTATCACAAACGCCTTGCCGATGCAGCTCGTCACTGGCTCCCTGAATTAGCAGGCAAAGAGCCGGCCTATACCTGGGCGGTAGACCTGACCGTGACTGCTGATATGATCCCTACATTGCGTCCTTTGGGGGAGAGAGGATCAGGTTTGGCCATTGAGGGCCTGGGGGCGCTAGGGGTTTTGCCAGGGATAGTACTGGGTCAACGAGCGGGAACGACAATGGCGTAGGAGTGGGAGCCACGAGAGCTGTCCACCAGTAAGACACAGTGGGTAGCTACAAGGGCCAATACATCTCACTTAAGGCCCTCCCACGGGAAGCTCCAAAGCGAGAGGATCAA
>WNGH01020860.1_pt1 | contig 12891 bp, 13 predicted proteins | sample 5400631 | NCBI WGS metagenome assembly WNGH01 (sample SAMN13153373, study PRJNA577476) | soil metagenome | isolation source: 115 cm soil or saprolite under Garry oak tree replicate 1 | place: USA:California | collected 2016-06-15
ATCCGGCTGAGCTGCGCCGGCGCAACACCATTCCGCCGAGCGCCCTGCCATTCAAAACCAGCGTCACCTTCACTTATGACTCCGGCGAATTCGAAAAGAACATGGATCTCGCGCTCAAGGCCGCCGATTGGAAAGGTTTCGAGGCGCGTCGCGCCCGCGCGAGCAAGGACGGCAAGCTGCGAGGCTTAGGTTTTTCCAATACGATCGAGCGTTCGGCGCCGGCTGGCCTTGAGGGTGCCGAGATCAGGTTCGACCGCACCGGCTCGGTATCGATGTTTTCCGGCAGCATCAATCAGGGCCAGGGCCATGAAACCGCGTTCAAGCAGATCGTCTGCGACCGGCTCGGCCTCGATCCGAACGAAGTGACTTATATCCAGGGCGACACCGACCAGGTGTTCTTCGCTGAGGGCACCGGCGGCTCACGCTCGGCGGCATTTTCCGGCTCGGCCTTCACGCTTGCCGCCGACAAGGTCGAGGCCAAGGCCAAAGCGATCGCGGCCCATATGCTCAAAGTCGAGATCGGCGACATCAAATTCGCCGACGGAGTATTTTCGAGCCAGAAGACCAATCAGACGCTAACCATCAAAGAAGTGGCCAAGTCGTCGCTCGAGCCGAAGAATTTGCCGCAAGGCATGGAGCCAGGCCTGATCGAAAAGGCGATCTATACCGGCCACGTCGCCAGTTACCCCAACGGCGTACACGTTTGCGAACTCGAAATCGACGAGGAAACCGGCGTGGTCGAGATCGTCGGCTACAACGTGGTCGACGACGTCGGCACGGTCATCAATCCGCTCTTGCTGCACGGGCAGGTCGATGGCGGCATCGCCATGGGCGTCGGGCAAGTGCTGATGGAAGACATCAGGTTCGACGAACAGGGCCAGATCCTGACTGGTTCGTTCATGGATTACGCCATGCCGCGCGCCAGCGACCTGATCGGCTTTCATGTCGAGAGCAATCCGGTGCCGACCAAGACCAATCCGCTCGGCGTCAAGGGTGCTGGCGAAGCCGGCTCGGTCGGCGCGCTGCCGGCAGTCGCCAATGCGCTGGCCGACGCGCTTTCGGTGCTCGGCATCAGCCATATCGATTTGCCGGCAACGCCGGAGCGGCTGTGGCGCGCGATTCACGAGGCGCGAGCCAAGGGCGCTTAGCCGCGCTCCCTCTCCCCGCACAGCGGGGAGAGGTGGTAGGAGCACGGCATGAAACACCACGAAAAATCCGCTGCCCTTCCCCTGGCCGGCATTCGCGTGCTCGAATTCTGCCACACCATCATGGGACCGAGCGCGGGTTTGATCCTCGCCGATCTCGGCGCCGACGTGATCAAAGTCGAGCCGGCGAACGGCGACCCGACACGCCGGCGCATCGGTTTCGCCGCCGGATTCTTTGCCACCTTCAACCGCAACAAGCGCAGCTTCGCAGTCGATCTGAAAAACGAAGAAGGCCGCGCCCTGCTCTATCGCCTCGCAATAACCGCTGACGTCGTGCTGGAAAATTTCGCGCCTGGCACGATGGACCGGCTCGGCTGCGGTTTCGGCGACCTTTCACAAAAAAATTCGCGGCTGATCTATTGCGCGCTCAAAGGCTTTCTCAGCGGGCCCTACGAGCATCGGCCGGCGCTCGATGAAGTGGTGCAGTTCATGGCTGGACTGGCCTATATGACGGGACCGCCCGGCCAGCCACTGCGCGCCGGATCGTCAGTGGTCGATATCATGGGTGGGATGTTCGCGGTGATCGGCGTGCAGGCCGCGCTGCGTGAGCGCGAACGCACCGGGCGCGGGCAAATGGTCAAATCGGCCTTGTTCGATTTTTGTCGGGTTGACCAGCGACGGCCAATGGCAGCGGTTTTGCGACGCGTTCACCCGGCAAGACCTTCTGCAGGATCCTGCGTATAAGACGAATGAAGATCGCGTGCGCATGCGCGGAACGCTACGGCCGATCGTGGCCAGCATCATCGCCCGGCATGAGCAGGCCGAACTCGCCGAATTGTTCGACCGCATCGATGTTCCTTTTTCTCCGGTCGCCAAGCCTGGCGACCTATTTGAAGACCCCCAGCTCAATGCCGGCGGCCGCATGTTGGAGATTGAATTCGCCGACGGTCTCCGCGCCAAGCTGCCGCGGCTGCCGATCGAAATCGGCACCCATGATTTCATGCTGCGGCGGCAGGCGCCGGCGATCGGCGAGCACACCGCCGAGATTCTCGGCGAGCTTGGTCTTGGTTCGAACGAGATTGCTGCGCTCGCCAAGCGTGGGATTGTTGCCGTGAAGGCAAACTGAGCCGACAACTATGAGCGATCTGCCAAACGCTGTTCACATCACCGAGGAAGGCCCGCGCGAAGGCTTTCAGATCGAGAAGGGACCGATCTCGACCGCGCGCAAGATCGCGCTGATCGATGCCTTGTCGCAAACCGGGCTCGATCGCATCCAGATCGTTTCCTTCGTCAATCCCAAAGCGGTCCCGGGCATGGCCGACGCCGACGATGTCGTGCGCGGCATCGCGCCAAAGCCGGGTGTCGCCTACACCGCACTCTGGCTCAACAAAAAAGGCTTCGAGCGCGCACTGAAATTCTCCGACCGCCTGACCAATACCGGGACGATTCAGCTGTCGGCTTCGGAAAAATTTTTGCTGCGCAACCAAAACCGCAGCGCGGCCCAGCAGCTCGCCGAACAGCACGCCATCGTCGAGGGTTACGAAGCCGCAGGCGTTCCGGTCGAGCGCGGCAGCATCATGGCGGCATTCGGCTGCAACTTTGAGGGCGACGTTCCGGTCTCCCGCCTCGTCGCACTGGTGCAGCAAATCCTGGACGTGGCGCAGGAGCACGGCGTGCGGCTCAAATACATCACGCTGGCCGACACCATGGCCTGGGCGACGCCGCTTGCCGTCAAGCGCACGGTCGGCACTTTGCGCGAGCGCTGGCCGGAGCTCGACATCGCGCTGCATTTGCACGACACGCGCGGCATGGCAATCGCCAATGCCTATGCCGGACTCGAAATGGGCGTGACGCGGTTCGACTCTTCGGTCGCCGGATTAGGCGGCTGTCCATTCGCCGGCCATCAAGGCGCCGCTGGCAACGTCTGCACGGAGGATCTTGTTTTTCTCTGCGACGAACTCGGCATCAGGACCGGGATCGATCTCGATGCTTTGATCGACTGCGCGCGCCTCGCCGAAGACGTGGTCGGCCACCCGCTGCCCGGTTCGGTGATGAAGGGCGGCACGCTGAGGAGGTTTCGGGGGTAGTCCTCCGGCCCGAAGTGGCCGGCCCGATGGTAAACTCCGCGAGCCTCGAAGGATGCACGGCCCCCAAGGCGGCCCTGGCCGACTTGGGCAAAAATCATGTTCCGAAATCGGAATAACCGATTTCGGTTGGCGCCTTGGCCGTCGCCCTTCGAGGGCCGCTTCGCGGCCCCCTCAGGGTGACAGAATAAGGCGCTACCCCTCCCCCGTTATCTTCCAGATGCCCGTCGCATTCGCCACGGTGCGCGTGCCGACCACGAGCTTGCATTGCATGAAGATGATCGCGCGCGTCAGCCGCACCACTTCGCAATGCGCCTCGACAAATTCGCCAAGCCGTACGGCGCCGACAAACTGGATGTTCAATTCGATGGTGGCGTGCGGCTTGCCGCCGGTCGCGCGCTGCGCTGTCATGCCCATCGCCTGATCGGCGAGCGTGGTGACCATCCCGCCATGCACGATGTCGGCAAAGTTCAGATGCTTGGCCTCGACGACGAAGCCGAACCGCGCATCGCCCTGCCGCCAGATCGGACCGACCACGTCGCCGAAGCCGATCGGCTTGACCATGGTCCAGCCGGCGCGCCCCGGATCGAACGCCGTTTCGTTCGCCGCCGGCTTGTCGTTCATGCCGGTATCTTGACGGCAGGCGAACGCGCAGCAAGTCGCCGCTTCAAATCCGGAATGAGCTTCTCCGCGTTGGCGCCACTGGCGATTGTATGGCCGTCCTCGCCGAGCGCGCGCACCGCTGCGACATAGGCCGCGACCTCGCTTGGCTCGCGCACGGCTTGCGGATAGTCGGTGGCGAAGACGAGCTGCGAGCGCGCAAGTTCCTGCAAGCCGAAGCGCACCCAGTGCCCGCCCAGTTCGGCGGCGTGTTCGGGCCCGGCCCAGCCGGCGATATCGTAATACAGGCGATGATCGAGATAATGTTCGAACGGCTGGCGCGGCCGGCGGCCGTGCCGGGCGAGATCCGCCGTGCCCCATTTATCGCGCGCTTGAAAGCCGCGGATGCGGCCGAGATAGCGGCCCATGCCGCCTGCGAAATGCGAGAATTGGATCTTAAGCGTCGGCAGTTCGTCGAGCAGGCCGGAATTGATGAGGCGGACAGCGGCCGTCATCAACGAAAATTCCCAGCCGAGCATGCGACCGAGATCGTCGGCATTCATGCGCGACCAGCGAATGACGCGCGGCAAAGGATGGATGAAGACGTAAAGACCAAGATCGGCGCAGGCTTTCCAGAATGGCCGCAGCTCCTGGGCATCGAGTGGCAAGTCCTGTAATTCCGAGGCGATGACGGCGCCCGGAAAGCCGAGTTCGACAGCGCAGCGCTTTAATTCGGCGGCAGCTTCCGTAGCTTTAAGCGCAGGCACATGAGCTAAGCCGATGAAACGGCTGGGATACGCCCGCTCAGCTTCGCGCAGACGATCGTTGATGAGGCGGCAAACCGCAATGTCCGGCTGATCAAAACCGGCGCCGCAAGTCAGCACGCCGGCATCGATACCGGCTGCATCCATCACGCGGATATGCGCGCCGAGATCGGCAAGCAGCGGATTGAGCAGATAATGCGGATTGCCGTCGCGATCGAGATCGGCCGTTGCTTTGCCAGGTTCACCTTTGAGCAATTCCGGCGGCGTGTAATGTTGCTGAAAATCGATGAGCATTTAGGACCTGTAGCCCGGATGAAGCGTTTGCGAAATCCGGGGTCATCATTGTGGAATCCCGCATTGCGCTTCGCTCCATGCGGGCTACCAGCAAATTTTACATGATTGCAAATTCAGTGTTGCGCCGGTCCGTCACCAGCATGGCGCCGGGATAGTGGGTGATGCAGAAATCCGGTCGCGACGCCATGATCACGGACTGCGGCGTCACTCCGCAGGCCCAGAACACCGGAAGCTCATCATCGTGCACCGGCACCGCATCGCCCCAATCCGGCCGGGTCAGATCCTTGATGCCGATCGATTCTGGTTTGCCGATATGCACGGGCGCGCCATGCACCGAAGGAAAGCGCGTCGTGATCTGGATGGCGCGAATGGCGTCGGCGGGCTTCATCGGCCGCATCGAAACCACCAGCGGGCCGTGGAACGGACCGGCGGCCGCGGTCTCGACTGAGGTACGGTACATCGGCACCGTGCAGTCGCAAGTCATGTGGCGCAGCTCGATCCCGGCCTCGAGCAGCGCCTGCTCAAACGAGAACGAACAGCCAATCGCAAACGTGACCAGATCGTCGCGCCACCATTTGGCGATGTCGCTTGGTTCATCGACCAGTGCGCCGTCGCGCCAGACGCGATAGCGCGGCAGGTCGGTGCGAATGTCGAGATCGTCGGCCAATGCCGGAATACGTGGATCGCCGGGAGCCGAGATCCCGAGCAGTGGGCACGGTTTCGGATTACGCTGGCAAAATTGCAGGAAGTCCTGCGCCAGCGCTTGTGGCAGGATGGCGAGATTGGCCTGAACGAAGCCGGGCGCCAGACCGGATGTCGGTCCGGCATGCTGGTTACGGCGAATTGCGAGCCGCGCTGCGCGGCCGGTTGACAGTGCTTCCGGTTTTTCCCGGCGCAGGCTCGCCATTGCCAATGTTTGCTCCTGTATGATTGCCATCACTGTATTTCGCCCATTTTATCATCAACCAGGGCCGGAAAAACTGCTTCCGGCGCGACGATGTTACACGGATCGTGCGCTGCCCGCCTGTTGGCCGGCAGCCGAATCCGGTTGAAACCGTGCGCAATATCGCGTTTGCTAATGCCCTAAATCACCCGCCAAAAAGCCCGTTAAGGGACAGCCGGACAAATTCCAGAAGGACGAAATCCAGAAAGCACGAATTCCAAGAGGAAGGAACAGCCAATGACGGAGAAGTGGAAGGACGAGAAGTGGGCGCAAGACATCTGGTATCGCGGAAAGCTCACGCGCCGACGGCTCGTCGGTTGGGGCGGCGGCGCGATCGGCGCCATGATGCTTGTGCCTGAGCCCTGGCGTGCCGCATTCGGCGCCACCAAGCCCTATAAGATCGGCTCCGAGCAGCCGCTATCCGGCGCTGGCGCCGCCGGCGGCAAGACCGCCGTGGTTGGATTGCAGATGGCGGTCGACCGCATCAATAGCAGCGGCGGCATCAATGGCCGGCCGGTCGAATTGATCATCTCCGACGACGAGAGCTCGCCGGCAGTCGCGCGGCAGAAGACCTCAAAGATGGTGCAGGAGAGCAACATCGACGCCCATGTCGGCGGCTTCCTGTCCAACATCTGTCTCGCCTGCATGCCGGTGTGGGAAGAAAACAAGATCGTCAACATGATCAGCGTCTGCCTCGACACCACGCTGACCACCACCAAATGCAACCGCGTCAGTTTCCGCGTTCACGATTATGCGCCAGCGCAAGCGGTCGCCTTCGCGCCTTATCTCGTTAACTACGTGGGCAGGAAGTGGCACATTGCCTATGCCGACTATTCCTGGGGCCAGTCCACCCGCGACGCTTACATCCAGGAGATCAAGAAGGCAGGCGGCGATGTCGTCGAAACAACCGGCATTCCGCTCGGCACCGCGGATATGACACCGTTCCTGTCGAAGATTTCGGGCAATTTCGACGGGCTGTTCGGCATCTTCTTCGGCAAAGACGGCGTGACGATTGGCAACCAAGCCTACGATCTCGGCCTCACGAAGAAGTACAAATGGGCCGGCGACGGCGCCATTTGCGAATCGACCAATATGCCGGCGCTTGGCAACAAGATTGAAGGGTTTGTCGCCATCAATCGTTACCTCCCGGTGTTCCAGGGTCCGCTCGATACGCCTTATCTCCACCGCTTCTACGATGAAGCCAAAGCACGACTGGCGAAGGTCGATCCGTCGGGTCCGCTGCCCGACCGCTATGTGCAGTCGAACTACGAGGCCATGAACGCCTTGAAGGTCGCCATGGAGAATTCGAAGTTCGACGGCCGCGGCGACACCGACAAGCTGATCGCGGCGCTCGAAGGTCTCGAAATGAAGGAAAGCGACGACTTCCCGCAAGGAGACAAGTCGCTGCGCAAGGCCGACCATCAGGCCTTCCTGCGCGAGTTCCTGTATACGGTCGAAGGCGGCAAGTTCAAGCTTCTGGAGACGGTGCCGAAGGACAAGACGTACTTCCCGCCGGCCTGCAACTTCTCTGCGTAGGTGCGCGTGGAGCGCTCGAGCGAATTACGCTCCCCGGCAACTGGCCGGGGAGCGGCGTTGCCGCCAATCCTCAAGACCGAGCTTTTGTCCGTCCAGTTCGGCGGTCTGGCCGCGCTATCGCAGATCAATTTCGAAGCCGCGCGCGGAGAAATTCGCGCCATCATCGGGCCGAACGGCGCGGGCAAAAGCACGTTCTTCAACTGCCTGACCGGCGTGTTGCGGCCCACGGGCGGGCGCATCGTTTTCGATGGCAAAGAGATTACCGGCCTGCCCTCCAATGCGATTTCGCAAAAAGGTATCGCGCGCTCCTACCAGATCACCAATATTCTGCCCAACGCCACAGTGTTCGAGAACGCGCGCATCGCCGCACAATCGCGCCGTCATTCGTGGAACATGGTTTCTCATCACAATGCGCTTGCCGATATCAATCGGAAGGCGGAGGCGGCGCTCATAGCCGCAACTTCTTTGCCTCGACGAACCGACGGCAGGCATGAGCGCGGCCGAGACCAGCGAAACCATGGAACTGGTACGTCGTATCGCCAAAGATCTTACCATCCTTATCGTCGAGCACGACATGGCAGTGGTGATGGGGCTCGCCCACCGCATCACCGTACTGCATTACGGCGCCATTATCGCCGAAGGCACGCCGCGGGAAATTCAGGAAAATCCAAAGGTGCTGGAGGTCTATCTCAAGACATGAGCGCCTTGGCCGCAGATACTGCGCCGCTCGTCCATATCGACGACGTGCACACCTATTACGGCAAGAGTCATATTCTGAATGGCGTCTCGCTCAAAGTAGAGCGGGGCGAGGTAGTCGGCCTGCTCGGCCGCAATGGCGTCGGCAAAAGCACGACGCTCAAGACTATCATGGGCCTGGTGCGGCCGAGCCGCGGCACGGTGCTGTTTAACGGCGCCCTCATTACCGGCCTGCCGCCGCATAAACTGGCGCGGCTCGGCATCGGCTATGTTCCCGAAGATCGCCGCATTTTCCGCCTGCTTACGGTGATGGAAAACCTGCGCACGGGATTGGACCGCAACGGCGTGACCGAGGAACGGCGGCAAAAGCTGCTGGACAAGGCATTCGCGTATTTCCCGGTATTGGCGGAGCGGCGCACGCAGGCGGGCGGGACGCTGTCGGGCGGCGAGCAGCAGATGCTGGCGATCGCGCGCGCCATGATGCTGGAGCCGAAGATCATTCTGCTGGATGAGCCGACTGAGGGGCTAATGCCGCGGATGGTTTCGCAGATCGAGCAGATCATCGGGGTGCTGAAGAAAGAGGGCGTCGCCATTCTTTTGGTCGAGCAGAATGTGCCGTTGACGCTAGCCGCGAGCCGGCGCGTCTACATCATGGAAAAGGGCACGGTGCGTCACCACTGCGCCGCCTCCGAGATCGACGCGAATCACGCGGTCATCAAACAGTATCTGGGAGTGTGAGCGATGGACTTGATCGGTCAGTTCTTCGCAGCGATCCCGTTTGAGCTGATTATCATCCAGACCATCAACGGCATCGTCACGGGCATGATCCTGGCGCTGATCGCCTCCGGGTTGACGCTGATCTTCGGCATTATGGACGTGGTGAATTTCGCGCATGGCGAGCTGTTCATGCTCGGCGCCTATGTCGGCGTCATCATCATCTCGACGACCGGGAGCTTCTGGCTGGCGCTGATCGGAGCGTCGTTGATCGTCGCGTTCCTTGGCGCTGCGATGCAGATCGTGGCGTTGCGGCCGCTGATCGGACGCGATCCGTTGAACACCATTCTCGCCACCTTCGGAATTTCGCTCGTATTGCAGAATTATGCGCTGTGGGCCTTTGGACCGGTGGCGCGCAGGATCGGCGAGCCGATTACCGGCCAGTTCACGCTGTTTTATCTGCAATATCCCTGGTACCGCCTGCTGATCGCGGCGCTGTCCGCGGCCATTATCGGCGGCTTCTGGCTGTACCTGAAACGCGGAAAATTCGGCGTCTGGATCAGAGCCACCGCGCAGGACCGCGTCATGGCGCAAGCCATGGGAATCCCGGTGCCTCTGGTCTACACCGGCGTATTCGCCATCGGCGCCGCGATGGCGGCAGCAAGCGGCGTGCTGTTCGCCCCGATGGTCGGCGTCAATCACACGATGGGTCTCGATTGGGTGCTCAAGGCCTTCATTGTCGTTGTGGTCGGCGGCATGGGGAATTTCGGCGGCTCGATCGCGGCCGCGATCTTTATCAGCTTGGTTGAGGCCTACAGCAGCATCTGGCTCGATCCCTCGCGGGCAGTGATCGTCTCCTTCGTCGTACTCATTCTTACTTTGCTGTTCCGTCCCACCGGTTTGTTTGTAGCGACGCCCCGATGACAACCGCACCGGTCGACAAGACCAGCTCGGTCAATCAATTGCCGCTCAACAAGTCACGATTGAGCCATACCGCCGTATTCTGGATCGGCTTTTGCGTGATTATAGCGGCGCTGATCGCGGCACCGCTCGTGCTTCCGGAATTCTGGCGCCGCCTGATCACCGAAATTCTGATCTGGGGACTTCTGGCGATGTCGTCCGATTTGTTGATCGGCTATACCGGCATGGTTTCATTCGGCCATTCGGCATTTTTCGGCCTTGGCATGTACGGCGCGGCTGGCGCGCTCTTGATCGTCAGTCCGCCTAATTTGTGGCTCGCGATTCTGTTTGGCCTCGCCGGCGCCGCCGGCGCCGCCTTGTTTGTTGCCTACTTTTCCACGCGTCTGCGTGACATCTATTTTGCCATCACGACGCTGATCTTCAGCCAGATCTTTTACGTGATCATCTTCACGTGGACGGCGGTGACCGGCGGCGAAAACGGCCTGATTTTCACCCGTCCGCGTTTATGGATTCCGTTCCTCTACAATGCACGCTTTAACTCCGCCACGATGCACTGGTTCGTGCTTGCGGTCGTCGCCGGCTCCTACCTGATCCTGCGCCGGGTGACCCAATCGCCATTCGGCATGGTGCTGCAATCGATCCGCGAGAACGAACCGCGCACCCGCGCGATCGGTTACCGGGTCGAGAACTTCAAGATGGTCGCAGTCATGATTTCCGGCCTGTTCGCCGGATTAGCCGGCGTGCTCTACGCCATCCAGAACGAATTCGCCGCGCCGGATTTCGTTTATTTTTTGACCTCCGGCGAGGCCATCATCTACAACGTGATGGGCGGTATCGGCACATTGGTCGGACCAATCGTTGGCGCCGGATTTTTCCATCTCTTGCGCGAATTACTGTCGCGCTTTTTCGGCGACCAATTCCCGTATCTCATTCCGCTCGGCCTCATCTTCATCGCCATGATTATTTTCCTGCCGCAGGGCATCTTGGGATTTGCGCGGAGATGGCTGAACCGGTGACGCAAATTCCATCGGGTGCCCGCCCGCGCTGCCCATAGTCCGGTCCTCACCAATAACGGACATTTTGCTAATGGCGCGATGGGCCACTAGCGATCGTGGCCGAGGAGGAAAACTGTTCACGTTGCATGCTGGTCGGCGCGGCTATTGTCAGCGCGGCCTTCCCCCTCAACGATCGCTTTTTTCGGCGATTCTTGGTCTGGTGTGGTTGCGCGTTCGAAACCCTCAGCATTTTCGCCGTCGGTGTTTGCTTCAATTGGTATCGCCCCATCAGCTGCTTTCGGTGTGGCATCCTCAACCAGATCCTCTATGTTGCTAGTTAAAGGGCCGTCCTCGCGTTCGAGGACTGAACTGTGACGTTCCTCTAGCTGTCCCAGTTTTGAACGGAAGTGACTCTCGAGATCGCCAAGACGCAGGGCTATCTCCGTTGAGTTCGCGTTCACTCTCTTGAGCCGCTTGACAAAGAACCCGATTAGGGTTCCTAGGTCCTTGAGTGTTTTTTCTCCAAGCACCTGACGCGGAAACAATTCTTCCACGCGTTGTTGAGTATTGATGACACGGGAGTTGATGGTTTCAATTGAATTATTAGTGTCCTGCTCTCGTAAAGTAGCTCCATCAATTGTTTGCTTAATCAACGAGAGCCGATCGCTTAGTTCCATTAGATTTTGCTCAAGTCCTGCCAATTGGGCAGCGATCCGCTCAGTCTGTTCTAAAGATTGCTTCTGAGTTCCTGCAATATGGGTCGCGGTTTCATCGGCGCGTTCATCCAATCTCCCAAGGCGGACATCCAAATTCTGGGTTCCTGCAATTTGGGTCGCGGTTTCATCGGCGCGTTCTTCCAATCTCCCAAGGCGGACATCCAAACTCCGGGTTCCTGCAATCTGGGTCGCGGTTTCATCGGCGCGTTCTTCCAATCTCGCAAGACGGGCATCCAAATTCTCGGTATAAGTGGCAGTTGCATCTAGGTGCTGTTCTAATCTTGCAAGGCGGACATCAAAATTCTGCGCACCTGCAATGTGGGTCGCAGTTTCATCAGCGCGCTCTTCCAATCTCGCAAGTCGGACATTCAAATCCCTGACCGTCGAATTGATTGTCTTTATAACCGAAAAAATATTGTCGCGGATTGTCTTGATCGTCGCCGCTTGAGCGGCATCGATTGAACGCTGGAACTCGAGTCTAAAAGCCCCAATGCTGCGCTCGGAATCGGCGGATTTGGCATAATTCCGGCGAGATATGATTATGGCCGCGCAGGCGACGGTCACCACAACGAGTGCAAGGCCGAATCGCAGGGCGAAATCGCTCAACGCCTACCCCTTACCTTGCGTGAATCGCTTTCAAGTTTAGCACAATCCTAAACAAAAAGTGGTCCGTCCAAGCATCTGAAGCTGCCGTGACCAATGGTGGGATGAAGCGCTGGCCTCGATGCCAATCAGGCAAGGAGGCAAATTCTCGTAGCAACTCAAAATGATGGTCGCACGGGCAGAATGCGCTGGTTCACCCGTACATTTTTACACAATGTAGAAAGGCAGTCGAAGTAGTTGCCTATTAGGTTTGACACTGCAAACAGACTGACATCGGCTGAAAGCTGATACGGTCGATGAGCTGGGCAGTCCAATGAGTAGACCCGAGCCTTCGGACAACGTCCTAAATACAGACTACGCCACAAGGGGGGCCAAGCGAATTCTACCGCCAAGGCCGGGCGGGTGCCGCTGAAGGCGCGGAATCCTCTCCCAAGGGGGATTTATCGCGCCTGCGTCAGTCGCTCGGGCCTCAACCTGAAATCGTACATATACCGCAACCTACCCGGAGGCTCGGGTGGTTCGCCTCAGGCTTCGCCATTGCCTCGGTGTTCGGACTCGTAATCGGATGGTTAATTATTGCCCAGTTTCCATCCCTGTTTGGCAAGGCGCCTGGGTCCAGCACAAAGCCGAGCGAGTTCACGGCGAGATTTGATAATTCAAAATCGCCAGAACAAGTGAACTCGCCCGCCACTGGACTTCCGACTGCGCCGACCGGTCCGCAACCCGCTAACAGCGCGCCGGCGCGTCTCGCGACCGTTGGCGGGGCCAGCGAGCCCGCCCCGACCGTCCGCGGCGTAACTGACAGTGAAATTCGGTTTGGAATTTCCGCACCATTCACCGGTCCTGCCAAAGAACTCGGCCAGCATATGAAGCAAGGTAT
>WNGH01027614.1_pt1 | contig 12891 bp, 9 predicted proteins | sample 5400631 | NCBI WGS metagenome assembly WNGH01 (sample SAMN13153373, study PRJNA577476) | soil metagenome | isolation source: 115 cm soil or saprolite under Garry oak tree replicate 1 | place: USA:California | collected 2016-06-15
CTTTGTGTCCAACGCCTATCTTCCTCAATTTGGTACGAGCGCCGTACGCAAGCTCTTTCGCACACTGTTGTCTACGTTGGCCGAAGCCCTCAACGAAAATGATTTACAACAAAAAAAGACTGAATTGATGAAATCAACTTCTGACACAATGGGATATGTTGATCCCTACTTCATTCGCAGAGGGCTTCTAGAACCCGCACTACGGGCGTTCAACCGTAGTACTATTACGCCGTTGGAAGAGAACAATATTGCCCTGGCACTCAGCATTGAACCTTTCCGGCGCCTATTAGGCATTCGCGTTCTCGAAAGTATCGAACAGTCCATTGTTACCAGGAGGTAAGGGCGCCATGAGTCAACTCGATGCTATTGCCCTGTCGCAGGCAGTGAAGCAACGTCTTGTCGATTTTGCATTAGACGATCACTTTGTGCGAGATGGCCAGCTTACGGGTATATGCCGTGAGATATGGTCAGGCGCCCCAGAAAAGGGAGGATTGCTGAGCGATCTATGGATCGAGGGCGCATTCCCGGCAAAAGCTGCCCTCGAATCGGTAGAAGATCTGGTCAAGCAAGGGCGATTCAATGCTGAACTCTGCCGCCAACTGGATAAACGAGGGGCGGTACCCAAACAACGCCCGCTTTACCTTCACCAGCGCGACGCAATCCTTGAGGCGCAATCCACGTATTCCAATGGAGCCAAACCTGGCCTTGTCGTTACGGCGGCCACGGGCGCCGGAAAAACGGAAAGCTTTCTCCTGCCCATTCTCAACGATCTCTTTACGAATCGTGAAGATAGCCGATCTGGCGTCAAATGCATTATCCTCTATCCTATGAACGCCCTCGTCAATGACCAGGTGGATCGCCTTTATGAATGGTTGCAAGGGCAACGCATCGTGACCCTTTTTCATTTTACGAGCGAAACGCCGGAAGATTGTTCCCGCGCAGATAGAGAAGGCGTCCTTGTTTGGGATGCCTGCCGGATGCGGACGCGGCGCGAGGCGCGGGGGCTGGAAACGCACGACGGAAAAACGATTGATATCACGACTTCATCACGTAGGCCAGTTCCTGATATTATCATTACCAACTATTCGATGCTGGAATATACGCTCAGTCGTCCACAGGATGCAGTGTTTTTCGGGAAAGCATTGCGGGCCATTGTGCTGGATGAAGCGCATCTCTACACCGGGACGTTAGCAGCAGAAATCACACTCCTGCTCCGCCGTCTACTTGATCGCTGTCAGCTACTACCAGAAGACGTTCTCCAAATAGCGACCTCCGCCACCATCGGAAAAGAGACAGATGCGTCGGAAGAGTTAGAATGCTTTGCAGCGCAGTTATTCAGCAAAGACCAGTCTCTCATCAAAGTCATTCGCGGGGAATCGACACGCATCTCACTGCCACCCGAAGCTCCTCCACAGCGCTTGCCCTTTGCCAACACGATTGCAGAGCGTACCTGGCTCACCGGCCGAACCATCGAACTTAACACGCCTCAAAGCGAAGCTATCCTCGCAACAAATGCTACGATGTGCCAGACACTCGCTGGAAGCCTGACGTTACTTGTTGATGAGCAGGTCGTCAAAGAGGCGATCAGGAGAAGTGATAACAAACCTGCCCTTCTACTTTACCATGCTCTTGGGCATTCACCGCTACTCCGCAGACTCGAAACTCTTCTTTGGGAGCGCAAGCAGTTATCTCTCCCTGATCTTGCACAGCGCCTCTGGGAAACTGCCGATGAAGATGCGAGGCAGGCAACGATGCTTTTGTTGCAAATGACCTACTGATGGTTTAGTAGTATGCTTGAATAGCAAATGTAGTGGGCCTGATTATCTTAAGTTGTCCGGCTTCGGCTGCGTCGCCGAAGGATTGCATGACCGTTGTGCCTACTGTCAGAGCGCCACGTTGTCGCTCTACCGCTGCGCTAATTGCGGAAAATGGGTCGTGGCTGGCGTCAAAGATCAAACATCTACATATCTAAAGCCTGTTCCCTCACTTCATTCATCAAGAGATACACAGTTCTTGGCGTTTGAGCCGTATCCAGATGCAGTGCAGATCAATATCGACAGTGAAACCGGTCAGTATGGTAACAACGGACGCCTCTTCTATACAATTAAACTGTGTCCCTGGTGCAATGCTGACGACGTTGAAAATTGGAAACCATTTGCGCAGCTTCCCACGCTGGCCCTCTCAATTCTCGCAGAGAGCGTGCTGACCGAGCTTCCTGTGTATCCCGCACCGTATAACCGCTGGCTACCTGCGCGTGGGCCAATTGGTTCGTTCTGCAATGGTGCAGTGTTTAAGAGAGTCGCCTGTCGTTGATGCGGCGCTCATGGGGGTAATCCAGGACGAAATTGCCAGCCTGGAACAACAGCTAGCACAAGATACCCTCTCTCTTCCACTGCGCCAACATAAAGCTCGTCAGCTTGAGCAGGCGCGTCGGCAACTCACTGAATACGGCGTGGGTGGTTCGTTGGATCACTGGATAGATGCTCTAGCGAATATCATTGTTGTGCAGGAACTGATTGACGCAGAATCATCGGCGCAACATGAGGCTACTAGCTGGTTACAGCATCCTCAAGAGTACTGGGACAAGAACGCCTCGCATATTCAGGAACGCCTCAAATCGCTGCTGGCACGCGAATTTGCCAGACCAACCCAACAGAAGATATCCCTAGAAACGCTTGGATTAGCCGAAGTGACCTACCCCGGTCTGGACGCTCTCACTCTACCGGAGCATCTTGAGGGAACGCTGCCAACTCGTGCAGTCCGCGAGCGGTTACGAACATATTGGACGGCATTTCTAGCTGCCTTGTGCGATACCTTGCGTACCGATGGCGTTATAACCCTGGGATCAGATGAAGAAGATAAAGCCTACCAATTTGCCATATTGATTGGTAATTGGTGTACTGAGGACAAAGAGTTAATTATGCGCTCAGTGCGCTTTGTAGGCGCCACGAATAAACAGCGCCGTCGCAGGTTTGCGGCAGAGGTAGTGAGGAAATGTGGTATCCCTGATAGCGATATTGATCGTTATGCTCAAGCATTGCTCAGAGCAGCATTTCAGCAATTGTGTGAGAAAGGGGGGAAGTCCCTGGCATGGTTAGAGATCAAGCAGAGACAGTCAAAAGAGGGTGGAGCGACACAGGCAATTCGCATCAAGTTTTCAGGGCTAGGACTGAGGCGGCCTCTAGCGCTCTATCGCGGCGTGACAACCGGTCATATATGGCTTCGAGATGCGCTCCTGAAACCGGGTGTAATCACTTAGAGCGGGTCGATGATGAGCAATTGGATAACGATCCACGTATTATGCGCCAGCGCCGTGAGTTCACTTCCTCACCCGTTTTCACTATTGGGCTATGGGCAGAAGAGCATAGCGCCCAACTCTCTCCAAAGGAAAACCGCCGATTACAAGATTTGTTCAAGGCCGGTATACGTAATATTCTGAGTTCGACGACCACCATGGAGCTTGGTATTGACATTGGTGGCTTGAATGCCGTACTGATGAGCAATGTCCCGCCCGGCAAAGCGAACTACTTACAGCGAGCAGGACGGGCGGGACGCCGTACTGATGGTTCTTCAATCGTGGTGACATTTTGTCATCCACATCCATTTGATAGAGAGGTCTTTCTCCGTTTTGGCGCATATCTTGCCCGCCCGCTGCGCCGCCCGAACGTCTTTCTTGATCGCAAACGTATTGTAATTCGGCATAGCCATGCCTTTCTACTAGGAAACTTTTTTCGCGAGATCTACCCACCGAACACGCATGTAGGCGCAATGAAAGCCTTTGGGGATATGGGACACTTCTATGGTGTGTCGCTTCCTCCGAAGTGGGAGAGAGTAGCAGAGAAACCCCCGAATCAGCCATACAGGCCCGATTGGACGCCGCCAGCAAGCGCTGTGTGGTGGAATCCGGCTTGTCACGAACTAGGGTTGGAAGGACAGTTCCTCGCATATCTCTGTTGGATACGAGATTGGGGCCAAGCAGAGATGCGACCCCATCTGGAGCGTCTTTTTCAAGATACCGTGGCTGCTGTATTGCTCGACGATTGGGTTGCATTCCTGGACGAGATCATTGACGATTTTGCGTCTGCGGTTCGCCAATGGCGAGCCGATTTCGACGCCATGTTCAGAGCATGGCAGCAAATAGACACCACCAACACAGCTCATCCTCGTGCGCAAGCCAATGCCTTGCGCTATCAAATGGCGGCATTGTATGAAACAACCGTCATCGAAGCGCTCGCCGATCAGCAGTTTGTGCCGCGCTATGGCTTCCCCATCGGGACACAACGACTACGCGTTATCATTCCTGATGAACGACATCCTGACAGAATTCGAGAAGAGGATCAATATCGTCTTGAGCGCAGTGGACTGGTAGCGATGAGTGAATATGTCCCTGGTTCGCAGTTGCTCGTCGGTGGAAAACTGGTGACTTCGCATGGGTTGCTCAAACACTGGACTGGAGCCGACATCAATAACTATCTTGGATTGCGAGGGCAATATACCACCTGCATCAATAACCATCTGTACTATAAGATTGCAACTGGCTCCCTGGGAATTTGCCCTATTTGTGGAGGTGAGCCGAAGAGTAGTCCTAGGGATTTTCTCTTGCCCATGCATGGCTTTAGTAGCGCGGCTTGGGACCCGCCTAAAATCAGTACCGATGTTGAGCACGTTGGACACACCGAGCAAGCCACCATTACCTTTATTCAGCGCGATGGAGCAGATATTGAAGAGCAAACTCAATTTGGAGGTATCGTTGGGTTGCGAGCATTATATCGGGAAGATGGAGAACTCCTTGTTTACAATGCTGGTGAAGACCAGAAAGGCTTCGCGATCTGCCTGAAATGCGGCTATGCTGATAGTGAAAAGTATCTGGGAGACGGAAAAATAAAGCTTCCATCTTTGTTCGAACAGCATGCGCCGCTGACATCAACAAAAGAAGAGAGATTTTGTTGGGGGAATCGTGAAACGCCGGGAGTGTTACGCAATCATGCATTGGCCGCCAGACAAACCACAGACATCTTACTGCTTGATTTCTCATCATGCCTGTACCACCTTGCAAACAATGCAGGGCTCCTCTGGACGCTTACTCAAGCTTTAGAAATCAGTGGTTCGAAACTGCTGGAATTAGATAGCCGTGAACTGGGAACGCTGGTTGTTCCTGCTGGAGAACGAGGAAGTGGATTGGGAGCAGTGCTGTACGATAATGTGCCGGGAGGAGCTGGACATGTGCGCGAACTACTGGCGATTGGGAGGCAGTGGCTCGAAGAGGCTCGCAATGTGATGTTTGTGAATGAACAGCACAATGAAACGTGTGAAACGGCGTGCCTGGATTGCCTACTGACATTCGATGCGCGGGAACCGATGCGACGTGGTTTATTTCAGAGGCAATTGGCTATTCGTGTACTCGACGCCTTGTTGAGCGGAATAGAGTTGTCAGAGATACAACAGACCCCGACGGATATATCAGTATTGCTAGCATCTCAGCCTGTAGCGTCACCGACTGAAGAACCATCTCTTAATACCTCTCCAGCCAGAACGACTGAGGAGAGACTCCAACGGGCAAGTCAGCTCATAGCGAAGCGAGGCAACCGCCGAATAAAGTCATAATGGTAGAATATGAGTATTCAGCGCGGACAATCTCTTGAGAGCTAATCTCGGTCAATTGGCTTATATGTTACAATTTATGTGAAATAAACTCACCTATAGCAAGGTTAGAGACGCATGTAGAGGCTTGCAATGATCGCGGAAATCTTAGCCAACGCGCTGGGAGGAATACTCAGTGAAGTGTTTGGCAATGTGTTGAAGCAGCCGATCAAACGGTTGCTTGACGAGCATAGCATGCGTGGTGCTCTCACTGTTGCAGTTAAGCATGCCGAGGAACGTTTCGCCCGTGAATATAGAGTCTCCGACGCTGAACTCACTGATGCATTGATTGCGCAATCTCGTTTCGCCGATATACCAAGTATACAGGTAGCTCTAAGGGAGATGCTCACTCATCCGTTTCATGATCCCGCCCAATCAGTAGCAACACTTCAGCGGACATTTAGCGATGTGCTCCCATCGCGAGTTGACCGTACACGGGTTGATGCCGCTGTAAACGCCTTCTTGCACTATTTGGGCCAGGAGGTACTGTATGTTCCACAGTTGCAGCACCTCTACGCACTGGCTTTTCAAAAAGTAAGTGCTGAGAGCAATCGCAGCATCGCTGCCAGTACTGCTGCATTGGTAGAAAGCGTGCGTGACCTACGTGACGATATCAAACAACTCCCGGCTGCACTGACTCCACCTGCTCCCACTGCTATTGAGCGCCCAAATGACCGTCCACACCCCTGGCATAACCTACCGCAACGCACCTACACCCACTTTGTAGGACGCGAGACAGAATTGCAGAAACTGACTCAGTTACTGTTGCCTTATCCACGCAGCCGTCACTTTCTGGTCACACTCGATGGTATCGGTGGAGTGGGTAAGAGCGCGCTCGCTCTCGAACTGGCCTACCGCTATCGTGATAACTATAGCACATTGCCTCCCGAGGAGCGCTTTGAAGCCATCATTTGGGTCTCAGCGAAGCGTACCCTGTTAACTGCAGGTGGCGTTCAGCAGAGGCAGCAGACCTTTAGCACGCTAGGCGACCTCTATCGCGAAATAGCGACTGTACTCGAGTTACCTTCCCTCATGCAGGCTGACCTCGAGCAGTGCCGCGGGGTCGTAGAGCATGCCTTAGCAGGTAGCAGGACACTGCTGATCGTCGATAATCTGGAGACAGTAGACGACGAAGAGGTGCTCACTTTTCTTCGCGAACTACCTGATCCTACGAAAGCAATCGTTACTACCCGCCACCGCATCGATATCGCCTACGCCATTCGTCTCACCGGTATGCCTCACACCGATGCCCTTGCGTTGATCAAATTGGAATCAGCAAATAAAAACGTTGCACTACCGACAGGCGCTGCCGAAGACCTCTACCATCGAACTGGAGGCATCCCGCTTGCGATCGTCTGGAGCATTGGATTAATGAGTTTAGGCTATGGTGTGGAGTCGGTTCTGCGTCGTTTAGGGAGTGGCCATAGTGACATTGCACGTTTCTGCTTTGCTGAGAGTATGGTTCGTATCCAAGGACGGGATGCCTATCGCTTGTTGCTGGCTCTGGCTTTCTTTGAGTCGAGCGTAAATCGTAGGATGTTAGGAGAAGTTGCTGGATTGGGTGACGATGAGATTGGACGCGATGATGCTCTGGCAGAGTTACTCCAACTCTCACTTATCAACCAACAAGGAGATCGTTTTACGTTGCTGCCGCTGACACGCTCTTTTGCCCTGGATGAGCTAGAACGCCAGCCAGAGCTCGAAGGAGTGTTGCATGATCAATGCATTGAGTATTTTACGATGTTTGCTCGGCCTTACGCTGGCTGGCACTGGCTTCCACACGAACTACGTCAGGTTCGGCAGGAAGGTATGCATCTGGTTACTCTCGCCTCCTGGTGCCAGCAGGTGGGACGACTCGATGTTATATTAAAAATTCTTCCTGCTTTGGGATTCTACCATGATATGATGGGGCAGTGGACAGATCTGCTTACCCTTGGAAAAATTGCTTTGGAGTACGCACAACTTACTGGTGATCTTGAGGGTATTGTCTTCACAGAGACACACAATCTGAGTTGGATATTGAGTCAACAAGGACATCACGAGGAAGCAGAACACTATCTCACTGATGCGCTTAAAATAGCCAAGCAGATGGGTGACATTGTCTGGCAATGTGAAACTCTGGTCAATTCTTCACAAGCGGTACGTCGTCATCAAGCGTTTGAACAAGCACTTCAATGTTGTCAAGAGGCGCTTGAGCTTGTGCCTCTGTCAAATGGGACACAACAGCAATATGTGCGAGCTACGATTGAATATGAGTTGGGCAAAATAGCTCGCGATAGAGGTGATTGGCAAGTGGCTCAGACCTATTTCCTTGATGCACGGAATGTATTCCGCTCCGATGAGAGTGATCCTGTCTTCAATATAGAGCTTGCCTGGGGCATCCTGAGTAATCTTGGCTTCGTTACCCATCAACTTGGCGAGCTTGATGAGGCAGAGCAGATGTACCTACAATCCCTGGGTTTTTTCAAAGAGCTAGGCGGAAGAGGCAATATGGCTACCTTATTAGTTCGGTTAGCAGCACTGGAAGAGCAACGCGGCAATCATGAAGCGGCATTAGGATATGCCGGTGAAGCCTTCGATTGGAGCCGAAGGTTAGGGTTGGTGCAGGAGCAAGCGCAAGTGGAAGCTCTCTATGTCCGATTGGCATATGTGCCAAAAACAAAAAAAGACCTGCGATTATGACCTGATCTTCCGTCCATCACAGATTTCCATGCCCGATGCTTATGGATTCATCCTTTAGCAGCACATGTTTTAAGGTTACCAATCAGTCCGAAGAAGAGGTTAGAAGGCTCCTTCTGTTTTGAGAAAGAAGCCTTCTGACGCATGTTTATGTGATTCAGCACGTTATATTCTTTCAGGCTCACGAATTGCTGGTGGCCGATGATCAGATGGTCCACGAGCTCTATATCTAACACCTTTCCAGCGGCGACAAGCTGGTTCGTCACCTCCACATCCTCATGGCTAGGTTCCGGCAGGCCAGTGGGATGGTTATGGCAAACGATGATTCCCGGGCAATTGCGTGTGATGGCCGGGCGAAAAATCTCGGCGGCACGCAGAACCGAGCTATTGACGGTCCCGCGATAGAGCGGCATGTTGCTGACCACCCGGTTTTTCGTGTCGAGCACGATGACCCGTAATTGCTCATGGTCAAGATGTGCCATGTCTGGCATCACCAGCCTGGCGACATCGGCCGGCGCAGTGATCTGGTATTTGTCGCCTGCTGGCAGTGTATGCAGCCGCTTCCCCATCTCCAATGCTGCCTTGATCAGTGCAATTCTGGCGTCACCCAGGCCGTGTTCCTGGCTGAGTTCTCGACAATCAGTATGCAGTAACCCGCCTAATCCCCCGTATTTCACCAGTAGCCTGCTTGCCAACTCAAGGACGTGCTCACGAGGAGAGCCGCGCAGGATGATCGCCAGCAGTTCCTCCGTTAAGAGCGTCTCGGAGCCATAGGCATAGAGACGTTCGCGTAGCTGTTTCATTTCCTGTCCCTTTCACACAAAAACAGTTCCCCAGACCTTCAGGAAGAGGTCTGGGGAACTGTGCTCTCTACTAACAACAAGCCCGCAGAGCTTGTAAGGTTCTGCGGGCTCACCAATTGTAAGGAACGACGCGCCTCTCAGCGCTTCCTTCTGGCCACTCCATTGTTTCGCTCCTCCTGCTGGGTGTAGCGAACCGAATGCGCGTGACAGATGGCGATGGCCGCAGCGTCAGCCGCAGCGTCCGGTCGAGGAATGGCGGTGAGGTGGAGCAGCAGACGCACCATCTCCCCCACCTGCTCCTTCTTTGCGGCACCGTAGCCGGTTACAGCGAGCTTGACCTCATTAGGTGTGTATTCCGCAATGGAAAGGCCACTATTCGCCAGTGCCAGCATGATCACTCCTCGTGCCTGCCCAACAGCTATAGCTGTACTTGCATTCTTGCCGAAGAAGAGTTCCTCTATCGCAGCCTCTTCGGGGCGATAGCTACTTACTATCCCGCCCAGTTGTTGGTAGATCTGTTGTAATCGTGGTGCCAGGGGAAGACCTGCGGGCGTTCTAATGACGTCGCAAGCGATCATTCTGAGCGCATCGCCTTGTGCCTCCAGCACCGCATAGCCCACAATCGCCACACCAGGGTCGATGCCCAGGATGATCCGACTCGTGGGATCTGGTTGATGAATCGCCGACATACCTATCTCCTTGTACAAATAAGAAGCCTCGTCAGCATTTCCCTGACGAGGCTTCCTCACTCTTTGAGCGTTGTCTTGACGTTCTCTGCCATACCTGCGCAGCTTTACCGTCTGCCCTCTTCGCTGTCGAGCATCCATTGCCGGATGAGCGCGTGGACTTCTGCTTCATACTGCACAGGTTCTCTCATCTGGTAGAGCCTGCGGATACGTCCGCTCAGCAGGCCTCTATCGCTGGGTCGCAGTCCTGCCAGACGACAGAGCTGTTCAAACGCTCCGTCATACTGGCCGACGTGACTGGTATGGGCATCGAGTACGCGGTGAAATCCCTGCAAGACTGCTTCGTCCTGCTCTGAGAGCGGGGTATCGATGCCACCGGTCGTGCCAAGGCGTGTTGCAAGCATCCGGCAGGCAGATAGTAATTCCATGCACCGGTGAGGGTTGCCGCGCAATGCAGCACGTGCTTCCTCTGATGCTTCACCGAAATCGAATGGGGCCATGGTTGTCCTCCTCTGTAGCTCTGCTGTGCTACTCAGCCACGCAGAAATGTATGTCTCCTGCCGACACACTGGATTGTGCTCGAGTTGGGATATGCTCTCAGGTTGTTGGCTACCACTCGCGTTACCAGCACCGTCAGCAGGGGATTCATCGCTTTGCTCATGGCTCGCTCCTCATGATGGAATCATGCTTTCCAGCGACTGTCCGACTTTGAGGGTATGGCCAATCGTGCGCTCGACGGCGACCGCACGCGCAAAGATCGGTTGCGCCACCTCGACCCGAGCGCTCACTTGCAGTTCATGGGCTGGCTTATAGAAGCACATCACACAGCTCATGCGCGGACCGCCCTCGCGGTCGACCTCATAGAGATCGTCGTCGGTCATCCCTTGCGCTTTGTAGCAATAGTGGGGTTCAATACGGTAGGCTCGGCTGGCGCGGAACGCGTCGATCCGCCGGTAGTCCAGGATAGGTCGCCATTCCAGCATCCACTCCAGGCTGGGGCGGCGTCGTAGCACTGGCAGCTTTGCTCGGCCAGGCGATTCCCGCCATCGCTCGCCCAGCACCACGACCGGGAAAGGACCGAGGAGGTCCCGGTTGTGCCTGGCCCAGGTGTTGAAGACATCGCGCTTGCAGTAGGAGGTGCAGAAGCGGATAGCCGGACTGGGCCACATCCTGCGCCATTTCACCAGGTCCAGGATGGACGTCACCATCATGATGAGCTGCGCTTCACGGCACCCACAGGCTCGGCAGTGTGGCTCCGGGTCCGATGACAGGGAACGCTTTGCACACTGGCTGCACGCCCACCCGTAATAGTGCGCCTGCGACAGGTAAAGAGGAACGCCGAGCGCGTCACATACCTCCTGGCAATACTCGGGCGTGCCTGGCCAGTCTTCCAGGATCACCTGGTGGTGGGCCAGCACGTGCTGTGAGCTATACGTTTCGAGTGTAGCAAGTAATGCCGCGACGCTGTCCTTGCCCCCAGAGATGGAGACGATGATGGTTGGATCGTCTGGCAACGTCAGCTGGGGCTTCTGTATCTCATACTCAGGAAACAGGAACTGGGACATTCAAGTTCTCCCTTCAAAAAAGACAGGGCCGAGGAAGCTCATCGGCCCTGTGCATATGCTCACTTGTCGGTCTCGTAGAATGGCAAGGCCATGTCTTCGTTCTGTGTCATCCCTACCAGCAATTTCGCCTTCGCCTTCTCGTTCACCGTGCCGTCTGCGTACTGAATGAGCGCGATGCCCGTAATCGGCAACCCCAGAATGAAGCCCGGCTCCCAATCTTTCACCTCCTCACCGGTCGGACGATACTCGTAGATGGTACTGCCGATCTTCCGCAAGCAGAGCGGGCGCTGGCCCTCCTGCTCAAACACCTCCATCGCTTCGTCGCCTTTGAGCACATCCCACAGCTTGAAGATACAGGGTCCCATCCGCGCTTCGTCTGTCTGCGCTGCTGCTGCGTCCAACCCGAGGAGAGCATAGGAGGCCAGGTCATGCCTGGGGAGCCGCTTGTAGCACCACTCTGGAAGGGTGAGGTCCCGCCACGGCACGATGATGGCTTTGGGATGGGCCAGGAGCATCCTGCTCCTGCGCGTCAAGAGTGAGAGATCGAGATTGGCGTTGAGCCGGCGCGAGGCTCCCAGTCGGCGCGTTTCCTCAATGTAATCGATCGCATGGGGGTAGTGCTCAGCACCGATGTGGATCAGCAGGTCATAGACAGGCCTGCCGGTCTCACCATCGAGCACCGGCTCACCTGACGCGGGATCAACACGCTGCCAGAGTTGGGGCTTGTTGACGAGGTCCACACCTGCCGGGAGCGGCAAGGGTGGGTCGAACAGGAAGTACTCCAGGGGACTGCCATAGGGACTGAGCCCAGATTCGGCATACACGCCTCCTGGCTCGCGGTCGCCACAGCCTCGTTCGTCAGGGATAGCTCTCGGAAAATCAAACATGGGTAACCTCTCTTTCTTGTGTTTCTGTGGTACTCGTCGGGGTCAGAGGAGACGCTCGTACGGCGATCTGCAGTTCTTTGATGAGAACCCTGGCAAGTATGCCTACGCGGCTCAAAGCAGGGTTGGCGCTGGTCTGCGGCTCAAAACGCTCCAGGATGGCAAGCACCTGCGCTGGGGAAAGCGCCCCATCTGATGCGTCTACCAGGGGAGTCACTCCCACCGTCGCCACGGGGATCGTATGTCCATTTCCGGCCATAGGATGAGCACTCGGCTCAGGCAGCTGGGCCCATGCCTGAGCCAGCGCTGTTTGGGCAGGCACAAGTCCCGTATTGATCTGTACTCGCAGGACACATGTGATGAGATTAGCTGTGATGTCTTCGCCTTCCCGCACTCGTTGTGCCACCTGCTCCTGTTGTGCTGGACTGAGTCGGGCAATGCGCTTTGCCACCTCCTGGCTCACCTTGCCAGCGAGAATGGAGGTAAGAATGGGGTGAGGCAGGCGAACTATTTTCAGTCGTTCGGCGAGCGTCCCCCGGTGAAACCCGAAGTCCGCAAGGTCACCCGGGGTCATGCCAACACCTTCGTCGATGAGACGACGCAGGTCCTCAATCTCCTTGATCCAGGCGGCTGA
>WNGH01004791.1_pt1 | contig 12889 bp, 12 predicted proteins | sample 5400631 | NCBI WGS metagenome assembly WNGH01 (sample SAMN13153373, study PRJNA577476) | soil metagenome | isolation source: 115 cm soil or saprolite under Garry oak tree replicate 1 | place: USA:California | collected 2016-06-15
CAGAATCCCGGCGAGGAGCTGGTCGGCGCGCTCGGCGTCCTGGGTGTCCAGGTATTCGTAGATGGAGGCTCTCAGGACGGGATCGATCGAGCGGGCGGTCTGATCGGCCTGCGCAGCCGGGCCTGCGCACGCGCTGAGCGGCAAGACGAGCAGCAAAAAGTAGGCTGCGCGGGCGGGCATGTCCAACGCTATCACGCAGGTCCGGCCGTGTCAAAACCCCTTTTCTTTTTCTCATCCCATGCAGTACCCTGTTAGCTCCACGTCACCCGCTTGCAGAAAGGAGCGCCGTTTCATGGCCGGATTCCCGATAGAGCCCTCGGGCCGAATCAAGACCTTGCCGCCTTATCTGTTCGCCGCGATCGACGAGATGAAGCAGAAAGCCATCGCCCGCGGGGTGGATATCATCAATCTGGGCATCGGCGATCCAGACCTGCCGACTCCCGCGCCGATCGTCGAGCAGATGCGGCAGGCGGTGGGCAATCCGAAGCACCACCAGTATCCGTCCTACGAGGGGATGCTGAGCTTCCGGCAGGCGGTCGCCGACTGGTACAAACGGCGCTTCAACGTCACGCTCAATCCGGCCGATGAGGTCCTCACGCTGATCGGCTCGAAGGAAGGCATCGGCCATGTGCCGCTGGCCTTCGTGGACGCCGGCGACGTGGTCCTGGTGCCAAGCCCAGGGTATCCGGTCTATCCCGTGGGGACCAGCTTCGCAGGCGGCATGCCGTACATGATGCCGCTGACGAAGGCCCACCACTACCTGCCAGACCTCCGGGCCATTCCGAAAGACGTGGCGCGGAAGGCTAAGCTGATGTTTCTGAACTATCCCAACAACCCGACTTCGGCGACGGCCGGCCCGGACTTCTTCAAGCGCGTGGTCGAGTTCGCGAGCGAGCACCGGATCATCGTGTGCCATGACGCGGCCTATTCCGAGATTTACTATGACGGACGGCGTCCGCCCAGCTTCCTGGAGGCGGATGGCGCCAGGGAGGTCGGGGTCGAATTTCACTCGCTGTCGAAGACCTTCAACATGACTGGCTGGCGGATCGGGTTCGCCGTCGGCAACAAGCAGGTGCTGGCCGGGCTCGGCAAGGTCAAGAGCAACCTCGACTCCGGCGCCTTCCAGGCCGTGCAGGAAGCTGGGATCACCGCCTTGCGCCACGGGGATGCGCTGGCCGACGGAATCCGGGCGGTCTACCAAGAGCGACGCGACGCGCTGCTCCCGGGGCTCAAGCGGGTCGGGCTGGAGGTGGAGCCGCTCCACGCGGCGTTCTACGTCTGGGTCACCGTACCGAAGGGCTTCACCTCCGCGTCCTTCACGGCACACCTGCTGGAGAAGGCCGGAATCGTCACGGCGCCGGGCAACGGCTTCGGGGAGGCCGGGGAGGGCTATATCCGGATGACGCTCTGCACGCCGAAGAAGCGTCTGCTCGAGGCCGTCTCGCGGATGGAGAAGGCAGGCCTGTAAGGCGAGGCGGATGGTTGAAACCTACATAGGGATCGGGTCGAACCTGGGCGATCGGTACGACTTCTGCGCCCGCGCGCTCGGGTTGCTGGGCATGCTCCCGCAGAGCCGATTGCTCGGCTACTCCTCCGCGTACGAGACAGAGCCGGTAGGCGACGTCGGCGGGCCATTCCTGAACCTCGTGGCGCGGGTGGACACCGACCTGCCGGCCTGGCGTCTGTTGCTGATCCTCAAGGAGACGGAGCGGGGGCTGGGCCGCAACCGTTCCTCAGGACCCCGCACCATGGATCTCGACCTCCTGTTCTACGGGGACCAGGTCATCCACGACAATGGGCTGGTAGTCCCGCACCCGCGCTTGCACGAGCGCCGCTTCGTCTTGGCGCCGTTGGCCGAACTGGCACCGGCCTTCCGGCATCCTGTGCTGGGCGAGACTGTGGCGTCGCTTCTGACCGCTCTCAAGGATCCGCACGCAGTCCGCCGTCTGGAGGAGCCGGTCGTCCCGTGGACGCCGGGCGGCGCGTGTCGGCCTTGATGCGGCGGATTCAGACCGTCCACGCGATGCGCTCCTGGTCTCGAGGGCTCCAGCGGGAAGGAGCGACGATCGGGCTGGTGCCGACGATGGGGGCCCTCCACGAGGGGCACCGCTCGCTGATCCGCGCGGCCAGGCTGGCCTGCGATGCGTCGGCCGTCAGCATCTTCGTGAATCCCCTGCAATTCGGGCCGCTGGAGGACTTCGACCAGTACCCTCGCTCGCTCGCGCAGGATCTCCGCCTCTGCCAGTCAGCAGGCGTCGACGCCGTCTTCATCCCCCGCGCCCAGGAGATGTACCCGCCGGATTTCGAGACGGCCATCTCCGTGCAGCGACTCACGCGCCGGTACGAAGGGCTCTCACGGCCGGGACACTTCGGGGGCGTGACGACGGTGGTGACGAAGCTCCTGAACATCGTCCGCCCTGACAAGGCGTTCTTCGGCCAGAAGGACTATCAACAAGCGGTGGTAGTCGAGCGGCTGGTCAAGGACCTGAATCTGGACACCGAGATCGTCGTGCGCCCCACCGTCCGTGAGCCGGACGGCCTGGCGCTCAGCTCGCGCAACCGGCACCTCTCGCCGGAAGAGCGGAAAGCGGCGACCGTACTCTACCGCGCGCTGTCGGATGGCCGAGAGTTGATCCGGGCCGGGGAACGGTCGGTGAAAAAGGTCGAAGCGGCCATGACCCGGCTCATCTGGACAGAGCCCTTGGCGCGCTTGGATTACCTCGCCGTGGCAGATCCCATCACGCTGGATGAAGTGCGCAGCGTGCGGGGACGCGTGGTGCTCTTGCTGGCCGTCTGGATCGGGAAGACCCGTCTGATTGATAATATGCTGGTGAGCGCGCGATGAATCCCAGGCAAGACGGCATCGGTCTGTATCTCCACGTGCCGTTCTGCGACCGGCGGTGCCACTTCTGCGGCTTCTTCACCCGCGCCCGTCGAGATGACCGCGTCGCGGCCTTTGTGTCCGATCTGCTGGCGGAGGTCCAACTGCATGGCCGGGCCGAGACGCTCCGCGGACGGACTGTTGAGACGATCTACTTCGGCGGTGGAACGCCTACGACCCTCTCGTCCGGGCAGCTGCTCAGCATCTTGGAGGCCTGCCGGCGAAGCTTTGTCGTGGATCCAGCCGCCGAAGTCTCGATCGAGGCCAATCCGGCCTCGGGGGAGGAGACATTCCTGCGAGCGCTCCGGAAAGGCGGGTTCAACCGTCTCAGCTTGGGCGCGCAGTCGTTCGACGATGCGGAGCTGAAAGCGGCCAACACCCCACATATGACCCAGGAGATTGTACAGGCTGTCGGGGCCGCTCGCCGGGCTGGCTTTGCCAACCTGAACCTGGACCTGATCTACGGGCTCCCGGGCCAGCCCTTGACCCGCTGGCTGGCCAATCTCGACGCTGCAATCGCCCTGGCGCCCAAGCATCTTGCCTTCTATGGGCTGACGATCGAAGAGGGGACGCAGCTTCACCGGGAGGTGGAGCGCGGGCGACTGAACCTGCCTGACGAAGATGCCCTGGCCGATATGTATCAGGAGGGACGGGACAGGCTGAGGGCCGCGGGCTATCTCCAGTATGAGGTCTCCAACTTCGCCCGTCCGGGCCGCGCCTGCCGGCACAATCTGGGCTACTGGACAGATCGTGAGTGGCTGGGCGTGGGCCCGAGCGCCCATTCGTACCTGGACGGAGCGCGGTTCAGCTCGGTGGCGTCGCTGGAGGAGTACCATCGGCTGGTGTCGGCTGGCGTGCCGCCTGTTGTAGAGAAGGAAGCAGGGACGCCATTGCTGAGATTGCGGGAGGCGGTGGCCTTCGGGCTTCGCACTGTCGCGGGTGTGGCCTGCGCTCCCCTGCGCGAGCGGTACTGTCTCGATCCGATCGAGCGATTCCGGGAGCCGATCGAGCGGCTGACCCGTGACAGGTGGGTGGTCCTGGACGGCGAAGTCCTTCGGGCCAGCGACGATGGGCTCATGCTGGCTGATGAGCTGGCTGTCGCCTTTTTGTGAGCCTGTCACCCTGAACGACGGGAAGGGTCTAGATTCTTCGCGCTGCTCAGAATGACAGTCAGCGCATCGTGCCGGAGCGGGTTCCGCAGTAGGGACAGGTCTTCCACTCGAGCTGGAGGGAATGCTTGCAACCCGTGCAGTTGCGGCTGAGGATCGTCTCGCAATAGGGGCAGAGCATGAAGTCGTACTGGACGACCCGGGAGCAGGTCGGACAGAGCGACTCGGTTTTGCTCGACACCTCGATCACGCGCAGGAGTTCCTCGAGCGTCGTCAGGCCCGCTTTGGCTTTGCCGAGGCCGTCTTCGCCCAGCGTGGTCATCTTGGCCGCAAGGGCGGCCAGACGCAATTCCTGTTCCGTCGCTTCCATCGAGATCATCTCGCGCATCCGGGCGGTCGGATCGAAGATTTCCATGATGGCGATCCGCCCCAAGTATCCGGTCTTCCCGCACTGAGCGCAGCCCTTCCCGGCGTAGAACTGCACGTTCGACAAGGTTTCCGGCGGAATCCTGAGGGTCATCAGCGTGGCGGGGTCCGGCGTCGCCTTCTCCTTGCAATTGGAGCAGATCGTCCGGACCAGCCGCTGGGCGATCACCCCCTCGACCAACGAGGCCACCAGGTAACGGGGAATGCCGATGTCGATGAGCCGCGTGATGGCTGATGGGGCGTCGTTGGTGTGCAGGGTGGAGAGGACCAGATGGCCGGTCATGGCCGCCCGGATGGCAATCTCCGCGGTCTCCTGGTCCCGGATTTCGCCGACCAGGACGACATCCGGGTCCTGGCGCAGGACGGACCGGAGGGCGGTGGCAAAGGTCAGCCCCGTGTCCGGTTTGACCTGGGTCTGGTTGATCCCCTCGATGTTGCTCTCGACCGGGTCCTCGATGGTCAGGAGGTTGATCGCCGTTGACTTGATGGTGTTCAGGATGGCGTACAAGGTCGTTGTCTTGCCGCTTCCCGTTGGACCGGTTACCAGGATTAGCCCCTTGTGCCGCTGAGTGAGGGACTTGATTGCCGCGTAGTCCTTCTCGGATAAGCCGATTGCCTCCAGCTTGGGCAGGGATTTCGTCTGGTCCGTGATCCGCAGGACCATCTTCTCGCCATACTGGGTCGGCATGGAAGACACGCGGAGATCCACGTCCCTCCGTTCGATCTTCAAGCGGATGGCGCCGTCTTGCGGCAGGCGGCGCTCGGCGATGTCCAATTTGGCCAGGATCTTGAGACGGGAAACGAGCGCAGGGTGGGCTCCCTTCGGGACCTGCAAGGCCACACGAAGCAGGCCGTCCACGCGGTACCGGATCAGGGCGTCTTTCTTTGTGGGTTCGATGTGAATGTCGCTCGCACGAGCGCGAACGGCTTCAGTCATGATCATGTTCGCGAGCCGAACAACAGGTGCTTTGCGCGTTTCCTCTTCCAGGCTTTGGATCTCAGCCGCCGTCGGCTGGTCGGCGTCGGAGAGGACCTCCAATAACTCCTCGCTAAACTCCTCGGTGCTGTCACTGGTGATGCGGTCGATCGCAGCCTCGATCTCCCGTTTGACGTAGATCTTCTCCAGCGCCTCTTTAATGACGGACCGGGCCGCCAGCACCGGTTTCACGGTGCACCCGCTGAAGAACGAAATATCCTGAATGGCCTCGAAGTCGAGAGGGTTGTCCATGGCCACGGTTAAGGATTTGCCTTCTTGACGAAGTGGGACGGCCTGGTAGCGCTTGGCGATGGGTTCGGGAATGGTGGAAGACAGCTCGGGGTTCAAAGTTTCCTTGGCGAGGTCCACGAAGTGGAAGCCTAGCTGGTTAGACAAACACGAGGTGAGGGCGTGCTCGGAAACGATGGCCTGGTCAACGAGGTATTCGCCCAGGCGTTTGCCGGATCGGGCGCATTCTTCGAGCGCCTTGGTCAACTGTTCCTGGGTGAGCAGACCCGCTGCCATCAGGACCACGCCGAGCTTGCGACGGCGCTTCGGGGATCCTGACTCCTCGGGTTTTAGATCGGCGGTGCCCATGAGGCAGGAGTATACCTGAAACGCGGGACGGCTTCACCATTTTTCCCGGGAGCGTTCGTGCCCCCGGGCGGCGCGGCCGCCCCTTTGAGCGGTGAGCGGGGCGGAGCACAAGGACACCGCGTGCGGACACAAGTCCGAGCTTACGGCGAAGAGACCACAAACAAGAGCACCGCCTCGGTAGCGGTTACGGAGGTTACGTTATTCATAAACTTCGGAGGCACCACGGTGTTCACGATGAGATCTTGGAGCGGACATTCTGGAGACACCGGGCTTGGCGCTTGGAAGCGAAGGCCTTCCAAACTCGCCGCTGTCGTGGTCGCAACAGTGATGGGACTGGGGGAGAGAGTTTGGCTGAATCCTGCGGGCTTTCCCCTACATTGCCCCAAGAACACAACAGAAACATCCGTCGCGTTTACTTGCACTACTACCAGCATGCCAACAAGCGCTGGACCGGATACTCGCTCGCCGGGGAGGAGGTCGGCAGACCCGGTGGCCGCGAGGCCGGCCATCAGCAGTGTCAGCACTATCACGACGACGGGACTGGGTCTATGACTGCGTACGGTTCTCCCCATTTCGGCATCTTCTTTCTCGGCATGAGTCAAGCGTGACAGGAGTATAGACTGGCGTGCGCGTCGTGACTATCGGGCGAATCCTGTACTCGCCGCGCGGGAAATACCTGATTATGCGTGCGGGAATTGAGGGTCCTTTGTCTTGGGACGGCGAACGGCGGGACGGACAAGAGGGGAGCCTCCTCTACGGGAGGCTCACTCAGTCACTCGAGGTTAGGAGATTAGGGCGGATCAGATTGAGAAGGGCGGGCTGTACACACAGACTAGCGAGTCTGCCAGGTCATGATGTTCACTGTTCCCGTTCCGGTTCCTACTTTCAGCGTCGGATTGCTGATATCGGCCGCGCCGTTATAGATGATTTTCGCGGGACCGGTGGTGAGGTAGTCGTCATGTGAAACGGCACTTCCCGTCGTGTCTGTCGCATCCTCGGCGACAAGAGCGCCGTTGATCGTCGTCGTCGAGAGACCCTTTACACTAATCTGTTCGTGGGCCGCGAGCAGTCCTTTGAACGTCTGGGCGGTGCCGTTGTTTGGAGGGGTGATAAAGATATCGGCGCGTGCCAGGAGAAGGATGTCTTTGGCCTCCGGATGGTAAAATAACGGACTTGTAAACGTATCGGTTGACGTGGGCGGCCTCATATTAATGTTCTTGGCTGTAACGGTGATCGATCCGGTGGCGATGGCTGTGGCGATCCAGACGTTCGTGCCGAAGTCCCCTGTGATTTTCAGATCGCCCACCGCCCAGAGCACGGCGGCAGGAAATGGTGGGCCTGAGGTGTTTCCTGTTATGGTCCAGGTCCCGGAGGACGGAGCATATGACGCCACGCAGCCCTGCCCGCAGCCGGTTGAGGGGACCACGACCGTGCCATTCCTGTCATAGACATTTCCATCTCCGGACAAGTAATAGTCCCAGTATTTAGCCCCAAAGGGGTAAAAATCGTTGGGGTCTATCTTGGGGATCTGTACTGTTGGCTTCCCGCCGCCTGAAATCCCCCCGATCGTGGGGGTCCCGGTGTTTGTATAGGTGCCGCTGGCCGTCGCATCGCCGCTTATTGTAGGACTGCTGCTCTTGATAAAGAGGTTGCAATTGGTATGCACCCCGCCGGACGTGCCTGTGATCTGAACATTCACGTCTATTGTGAGTTGTTGCCAACAGATGGAGCCGCCGGTTAGAACGGCATAGCCTGGAGTATAGGGGGGGGTGCCACCCGTGTAGGTCACCAGGCTCTGAACGACCGCCTTGGCATTGCCGGCGGCGGTGCCGGTCGAAGTGATCAGCAGGCTCCCGTTACCTCCGTCTTGAGTGGTGACACTGTATCCCCCCGTGCTGAGCGAAGTATTGGAGAGCGGAAGGGCCGTCGCCTGCGCGGAGGCATAGGTAGTCCAGTTGCTCTGGTTTTGGGTCAAAAATGTCTTGGCATGCTGGATTCCGGCATCCGCCAGGTAAAACGCCTGCTTTGACGTCAGGACGTTCTTGGACGCATTCTGGTTCACAGAGGTGGTCATCACCGCCGCCATCCCCGCGCCGGTGAGAAGGACCACCAATAGGGCAGAGGCGAGCAGGGCCGTGCCGGACTCTTCACGAAGATATCTGCGAAGGATTCTCATGGCCAGGCTCCTCTCAATTCCTCTTCAGGACTGTATCGGTCAGTTTGTAAGAATGGTATTGTCCAGTGCGGGGGTCGGGGTGGCCGGTCCGTCCCGTCAAGGTAATGGCGACAGAGTTGGAAGCAGGCTGTGAAAAGGCCAATTGGGTGATATTGTCGGCGATGGGATAAGAACCATAGTTCAGCTTGTTCGAAGCAGTCCGGGTGAACCCTTCGTTCCGATAGATGAGATAGAGTGATGTGGTGTCGAAATTGTCCGAGCAGCCTGATAGAGGAAGTATGAGGTCGGTTGCGCTATTGCCGCTTATGTTCAGCACCGACCCAGAATTGGTCCCGGCAATGATCTTGACGACATACGAAGCAGTAGCGGACGGAACGAAAGCGTTCACTTTCCAGTTTTTCTTCGTATCGCTCATCGTATCAGACTGCGTGCAGGACATGGCTGAGCTGGTGACGTAGCCGGAGTCCACGATTCTGTTAAAGCTGATCGTGTCGCCGGCTGTGAGCGTGGTGGTGATGGTCGGAGAGCCGTACATGAGCTGCATCTCTCGGGCCATCAGATCCAGGGCTGATTTTGCTTGCAACTGCATCTCGACGGCATCGGATTGGCCTTGGGTGGTCTTCGACGACTCGACATAGAGATCGAAGGCGCTCGTCAAGACGATCCCGCCGATCACGGTGGAGACAAACATCTCTACCAAGCTGTATCCTCTGTCTGACCTGAACCGTCGCACCTGTCGCCTGCCTTTCATGCTATTGCGCGATGACCGTCGCCATCGGCACCGTGTGCGCCTTGTTCGCGCTGTCCAGCCACGTGATCGAGACGGTGACGGTCTTCGCGTTGGTCATCGGGCTGTTGGTCGCGACCGTGACCGTTCTGGTGTACGTCGAGCCGTCCGCTGCTGTGACCGGCGTGGCGGCTTCCGCTACGATGTTCGCGTACGGCGTATTCTTGATCGCCTCCAGCTTCGCTTGCCCGAGAGCGGCGGCAGTCGTCAGTCCCTGAGAGGCCTTGTTTCCGCTTGACGCGATGACCTGGAGGTCGGCAAGTCCCAGCACGCCGAAGGTCAGGACCACCAGCGCCAGCATCACATCGGTGAAGCTGAAGCCGGCTTCGCGCCGGGTTCGTCTGGTCATGTAAGCGGTCGTACGCATGATCACAATTCTCGCAACGAAGGGTTCACCCTTACTACAAAGCAACTTTGATGCCGCCGAGAGTCTGGCTGGATGATCGTGAGCCAGAGCCCTAACTATTTACAAAGCTTAATTTCTTCGACTTACTGGAAACGCGGCGTTTCACGCACCATACCCCGAAAGCAGGGATCTCCTATCCAAAGAGATAGGAAAGTTGTGGGATCGGATAGGCTTGAAAAGGCCTGACAACTTTACTTCAGTGAGATTTAGTACTTAATTTATCTTAGGTTATTCCTAGCTGCTTGCATAGGCGGAACAAATACGTGGACTGAAGTTGCAGCAGGGTGGCCGCCTGGGTCTTGTTCCCCTTGGCCTTGTTGATGGCATGACTGATCAGGGCTTTCTTGTGCGCTTGGACGGAGACATGGAACGGCAGTTCCAGGAGTGAGGCAAGATCTCCCATCGGCATGTCTCTGGAGCCTAGAGCGAGATCGTGTGGGCCGATTTCGTTCTCCGTGGTCAAGACCACGGCGCGCTCGATGACATTCTCGAGCTCCCGCACGTTGCCGGGCCAGTTGTGCTCGGTGAGGAGCTTCATGGCACTGGGGCTGAAGGTCATCGGTGGTCGTTTCATGTCCCTACAATACCGACCCAGGAAAAAGTTGGCCAATGCCGGAATGTCCTCTTTGCGCTCACGCAGGGGCGGCACAGTGATGGTGACCACGTTGACTCGGAAGAAGAGGTCTTTGCGAAAACTTCCCGTATGAACGGCGGCTTCCAAGTCCTTATTCGTGGCGGCGATAAAGCGGACGTCCACGGTGATGGGAACCGTTCCTCCCACGCGCTCGAATTGGTGATTTTGGAGCACTCGCAGGAGTTTAGCCTGGAATTCTGGCTTGGTATCGCCGATCTCGTCGAGGAAGACCGTGCCTCCCTGCGCCAGTTCCAGCAGGCCCTTTTTCTGCTGGTGCGCTCCGGTAAACGCTCCTTTCTCATGGCCGAACAACTCGGTCTCAAGTAGGCCTTCGGCCAGCGCCACGCAGTTCACAGCCACAAACGGCTTGGACGCGCGGTGGCTCCAGGAATGGATGGAACGGGCGAACATTTCCTTGCCAACGCCGGTTTCGCCCAGCAAGAGAATCGTCGCGGAGGTTTCTGCTACTTTCCGCGCGGACTTGACTGCCGCACGGATGCCGGCGCTTTTTCCGATGAGCGTGCCGTACCGCTCGTCGATCTCAGCCTGCAGGTAGCGGTTCGCTTCCTTGATGGAAGAGACGAGGCGGGCGTTTCGAATCGCCACTGAGGCGTGGGCCGCGAACGCAGCGAGGAGCTCGAGGTCCTCTTGGTTAAACCTTCTATCCTTGCGGGGGTTCAGAACCTCAAGGACGCCGATCGTCCGGCCGTGATCTTGCAGCGGGACAGCGAGAATCGCCTTGGTCCGGAACCCGGTCACCTTGTCGACTTTGCTGGTGAACCGGGGGTCCTGCTCGACGTCGTTCACCAGCAACGGCTTGCCATGTTGCACGACCCAGCCGGCGATGCCTTCTCCCGGTTTTAGCCGGATCATCTTGAGCTTCTCGCTGACCGTGCCATGGACCATCACAAACACGAGTTCGTGGGTGGCCGGGTCGAGGAGCAGCAGGCTGCTGTCCTCCGATCCCACCAATTGGCTTGAGGTTCTGAGAATCACACGGAGCAGGTGATCGAGGTCCACCGCGGAGGTGAGGAGGCGGCTGATTTCGATGAGCCAGGCCAGCCGTGCGCTTGATGGACTGGAAGTCGAAAACGGGGCTCTGGATTCAACTTCTGATGTACGCATCGGTGGTAGTCCTCTACCCAGCAGAGGCGCTCTACGGCATGCGCCCGTCACGAGTGTGCAAGGCCCGAAGTATAGAGTTTTGCGGAGGGTAAAAGCAACTCATGAGAGACCTCCAATCTTACCGGTTGCCAGGATGGTGAAACGACGTGTGCCGGTTGGACCTTGGATTTCGATTTCTGTCGTATTCCCCTCCGCTGTGCCCGTTCTGTCGAAGGTGATTCTTCCCCGAACGTCAGTGGTGTTGATAATGACGTTCGGATAGTTCGCGCTCAAATTCCGCCTGAAGGCGATCTCCCCGGTGGCAACCCTAACAACCTTGTATGAATTGTGGTCGAACTCGACCCGGATTGTTCGTTTCTCCTTGATGGCGAGCAACCGCGCCCGATGCATGTCCTGCCAGACTTCCCGAGCTGCATTGTTAAGCCTGTGGTTTGTGATGAAATCATTGATCCGGGGGAAGACGACGATCGCCTCGGAACCCACGATCAGGATGACAGCCATAAGATTGGCTAGAGTGAAGTCTTTGCCGTCTTTCGTCGCCATAGGGTAGGAACCCCCATGATTTATGGTTTTTTTCGAAAACCTTGTCAAGGATTTAGAGGCGAAAGAGGGGCGGTGAGAAACCTGCCCGGATGGGCAAAATCGGTTTGACAAGAGGTCGACAGAGTGGTTAGAATCACAAGGATTTTCAACGAGAAAACTCGTGAATCGCAGGCGGGAATGGGGTGGGGCCAAAAGGCCTAACCAGGGCAGGCTGGTTGGCCCATTTGAATCGGGAGGTAGGTCTTATTTGTGATTGCATTTAAGGGGGTAAAACTATACTCTCAACACACGACGCTGAACGATCTGCCCTCATCCTTAAGATTGCGAGTCTCTTGTTATAAGGGAACTCAATGAATCAGCAGTATGGTCAATACTCTGTCCGGCCTGGCCCGGAAGCGTTCTTGCCGCCGTCCGCAGCCTCCATGGGTGTGGTCTTGCCGGACCCGGGACAGGCGCACATCAACGGGCGCATTGTTCCCGAGGAGGAGGCCTTTGAAGAAGCTGCCCGCATGTTTTTAGGAGGGACGGTGCCCACGATTTTTCCTGGGCCGCTTGTGCTCTGGGCGTGGAATGAAAAGGCCAAAAAGAAGGCCAAGGCCATCAAGCACCTGTATGACACCTTGAAGGAATGCGCCCCGGCAGGGGCCAAGCCGATGCTGATCCCTATGCCCGATTACCGGCCCAAGTATCCCAAGATCAACCCGGAGGTAGAGATTAATCCGAACCATCCGAATCTCACGATCTGGCACAACAAGATCGACGTCTGCATGTTCGTGGGAGTCCACTGCCACCAAGCCAACCTGTCCCTCAAGATCATCCGGGGCGGGACGAACTGCTACACAATCGCGATGTGTGCGCAGGCCGGTCATGAGGATGCGTGCCTGTCGTTCAGGGATGCGTCGGTCGAAAAGATCATGCATCTGGCGGAGTGGGTGAAGAAACTGAAAGGCGCGGTGCCGTTCGGATCGATCAAGAAGCATGTCGCCGCGCTGGAGACTCAGGATCGCGCCGGTGGAACCAGAAATTAATTTTTGAAGGAGGCCAAACCGATGGACAGCCACTCAATCATCGGCACCAAGAATAAAAAGGGGCAGACGTATACTGATCCCTATCACCTGTTTTTTGAGGCGCCGCGCATCCCGTCGTTTTTTACCGGGAGCGAGGTCATCAAGGAAGCGATCAGGCGGGCCAGCGTGGATCTGATGGTGGCCTACCCGATCACGCCCCAG
>WNGH01022588.1_pt1 | contig 12889 bp, 10 predicted proteins | sample 5400631 | NCBI WGS metagenome assembly WNGH01 (sample SAMN13153373, study PRJNA577476) | soil metagenome | isolation source: 115 cm soil or saprolite under Garry oak tree replicate 1 | place: USA:California | collected 2016-06-15
GGCGGGGGTGCCGTCGAAAGCGTTCTGGCCGAGGTCGAGCACGAAGACGCGGTGGGCCACGGCGAGAATCGCCTCGACGTTCTGCTCGACGATGAGGAGGGCGAGGCCGTCGCGGTTCAGCGCCTCGAGCGTCGCGTAGATTTCGTCGATGAAGCGCGGGGCCAGCGCCGCCGACGGCTCATCGAGGAGGAGGAGGCGGGGGTGGGCGATGAGGGCCCGCGCGATGGCGAGGAGCCGTTGCTCTCCTCCGGAGAGGCTGCCCGCGAGCTGGCGGCGCCGGTCGCGGAAGATGGGAAAGCGAGCGTAGACCTCGTCGATGGCCTGGCGCTTGACGGCGCGCGAGACCGTGTAGCCGCCGAGCACGAGATTGTCCTGCACGGTCATCTCCGCGAAGAGCCCGCCCGCCTGGGACAGGTAGCCGACGCCGAAGCGCATGATCTCGTCGGGCCGGCGCCCCGCGAGGTCGCGGCCGTCGAAGACCATGCGGCCCGCAGACGGCGTGAGATAGCCGAACGCGGTCTTGAGCAGGGTGGACTTGCCCGCGCCGTTGGGCCCGATGATGCCCACGATCGCCCCGTCCGGGACCTGGAGGGAGGCCGCCTGAATGATCTCGAGCTTGCCGTAGCCGGAGCACACCGCCTCAAGCTGGAGCATGGTGGCCTCCGCGCTCCGCCCGCCCCCCGCGTTCCGCACTTCCAAGGAGGGCCGCGATCACGCGCGGATCGGCACGAATCGCTTCCGGCGGCCCTTCCGCGATCTTCAAGCCGTGATCCATCACCACGATCTTGTCGCAGAGCCCCATCACGAACGGCATGTGGTGCTCGATGACGAGGAGGGTACGCCCACGCGCGCGCAGATCCTTCAGGGTCTGCGCGATCTGACCCCGGATCACCGGGTGCACACCCGCCAGAGGCTCGTCGAGGAGCAGGAACTCGGGGTCCACCACGAGGTTCATCGCGAGCTCGAGGAGGCGCTGCTGGCCAATGGACAGGCTGCCCGCGGGCGCGTCGACGAGGTGGGTGAGGCCCATGCGCGCGAGCCATTCGTCGCCGCGCGGCTCCCAGTCGTGGAGTCCGCGCCCCATAGCCGCGATGGCGAGGTTCTCGCGCACGGGCAGGTCACGGAAGAGCTTGACGGACTGGAAGGTGCGGCCGAGTCCGCGGCGGGCGATCTGGTGGGTGGCAAGCCCGTCGATGCGCTCGCCGTCGTAGCGGATTTCGCCCTCGTCGGGCCGGAGGAGGCCGGTGACCAGATTGAAGATCGTGCTCTTGCCCGACCCGTTGGGGCCGATGAGGCCCACGACCGTGCCGGAGGCGATCTCGAACGAGCAGGCGCCTACGGCACGAAGGCCGCCGAACCACTTGCTGAGGCCGGCGAGGGCGAGCTTCGGCGGCCGGGCTACTTCTTGTCCCACGCGTACGGGGGCATCGGTACGTACTTGCCTCCGGCGGCTCCCGCGACCGATTCGGGGAAGATGGGCACTTTCCTGCCGCCCTGGATCTGCACGATGACGGTCGGGATGGGCATGCGGTGCCCCTCGGCGAGCGGGGTGAATTTTCGAGTGCCCCACGCGGTCACGAAAGTGCCGCTCTCCAGAGCGGCCTGGACCTTCTGCGGATCGACGCTGCCCGCCTTCTGGATGGCCTCGAGGAGGACGAGGGTGGCGTCGTGCGCCTGTACCGCGAAGTTCGTGGGATCGGTGCCCGTCTTCTTCTTGTAGGCCATCATCATCGGCTCCGACACCTCGGAGTACTTCGCGGGCCACCAGCGATTGTTGACGATGGCGAGGTCCATTTGCCTGGAGTACTGATCGACGAAGGTCTGCGCGCTCACCGTGGCCCCCATATGGGCGATGACCGCGGGGACCTTGAGCTCGTACCACTGGCTGAAGAGCACGGAACCGCTGGAGCCGTAGATCTCCCCGATGATGGCCTGCGCGCCCGACCGCTTGATCTTCGCGAACTGCGGGGTGAGGTCCGTCACGCCGCGATCGACGAACTCGTCGGCCACCACCTCCACGTCTTTCGCGTTGGCGCCGAACCACTCGCGCACGATGCGCGAGAAGTCACGCCCGGCGTCGGTGTTCTCGTTGAGGAGGGCGATCTTCTTCGGCTTGACGTGCATGGCCACCGCCGCGGCCAACGAGCGCGCGATGTCGTTGGCGGTGGGACTGAGCTGGAAGACGTACGGCATCTTGCTCTGGGCGATCTTGTCGCCGATCTTGAGGGAGGCCGAGCAGCAGGTGACCACCGGGGTGGACGTCTTCTGGAACTCGTCCATCACCCGAATGAACACGTCGCTGGAGAGAAAGCCCATGCCCACGTGGATCTTGTCCACGGTGAGGGCGCGGGTGACCACGTTGAGGCCGACGTCGCCCTTGCCTTCGTCGTCGTACCAGATCACCCGGACCTTCATCGGCTTGCCGCCCACCTGAAGGGTGCCCATGCGCTCGGCCGCCACCTCGGTGCCCGCCTTCATCTGCGCCCCCACGTCGGCGCTGATCCCGGTGATGGGCAGGAAGGCGCCGAGCCTGATTTCCTCCTGGGCGCCCGTGAGCGTGGGGGTGCCGACGAGCGCGGCCAGGCCGAGCAGGAGAGAGGCGAATCCGGTGACGGTGCGTCTGCGCATTCTCACGCCTCCGCGTTGTAGGGCGAGCACCATTTCTGGACGTGCAGTTTGGCGATGATAACACACGGCTTCCTCGGGAATGGCGACGAGGGCCCGGGTCTGGACGGGGCAGGGCGGAGGGGCTATTCTCTGATCTTCCTTCCGCAGTCAGATCCCGGGGGACACATGCGAGCCTGGACGGTGGACGCCGATGACATCCGGGTGGCGGACGACTTCGACGAGTCGCTCCTCCATCGGACTCCCGAGATCGACAGCTTCCTGACCCCGGACCGGGATGACAAGTTCATCGTCATCGCCACCAAGGGATTCGGCAAGACGCTCCTCCTCAAGGCCAAGCGCATCCTCTACCAGCAGGACGGCCGCTCGGGCTGTCTGCCCACCGGCAATCTGCTCGACAAGCCGATCGGCGACAAGATCTTCGGCCGCGAGGCGCTCGCGTTCTTCTCCGCGTCCGCCCTGCCGTGGGCCAAGCTGTGGCTCGCCGCGATCGCCGTGGCCACTCTCAAGCACGCGGGCGAGGTGGACGATCTCAAGGTGAGCCCGCGCCTCGCCGGCCTGATCGGCGACGATCGCCTGCACGGGGTGATCGATCATTTCGTGCGGCTGCTCGATTTCACCCCCAGCGAGCTCCAGCGCTGCGCCACGGATACCGACGGGCACCTCGTGCCCCGGCTCCGCGCCCTCAAGTCCTCGCTTGCCATCTTCATCGACGGGGTGGACGAGTACTTCAACAAGCACGTCGAGGATCCTGGGATGAGCCCGAGCGTCACGGGCGAGCTCTCCCCCAACATCTGGTACTTCGCCCAGCTCGGTCTCGTCGAGGTCGCCTACCAGCTGCGGCGGATCAACCACCACCTCAAGATCTTCGCCGCCGTGCGCAAAGAGGCATACTCCCGGCTCCCCCAACGAACGGCTATGTCCCAGCAGTATCGGGGAAGCGCCGTCGACATCGTGTACTCGCGGGAAAGCCTGCGGGAGATCTTCGTCAACAACATCCGCCTCTTGAAGGCGGACCGGATGGTCCACCCCGAACGCTGGCGCGCCCATCCGCTGGAGGCCTTCCTCGGCCGGACTCACGTCACCCATACCTACACCCGCGAGGAGGAGGACGCGTTCGACTACGTGTGCCGGCACACCCTGCTTCGACCGCGCGACCTCATGACGATCGGCGAGCGGCTGGGTGCTCTCCGGCCCGAGGAGCGACGGGACGAGTACCGCCTCAAGGAAGAGGTGAACATGGCCGCGAGCGAGATCGCCCACGAGTATCTTGCGGAGATCGCCCCCCACGTGGGCGACCTCGATCTCGACCGGTTTCTGCGCCGGCTGCCCGGCCACATTCTGACTCGCGAGGAGATCGAGCTGCTCTTCGAGGAGCACAATGCCACGGGCGACGGAGGGGAGGCCAGACACGTCTTCTGCGCGCTGTATCGCACCGGGCTGCTCGGCTACGTCCACCACGATCGCGTGCGGGGTGAGGCCGTGCAGCGGTTCCTGCGACCCGGCGAGGCCACCCTCGAGCCCGACGGTGTGCTCCCTCACGCCACGCACTATCTGGTGCACCCGGTGCTCTCGGACGTGATCGGTCGAGCGAATCCCGCCTATCTCCAGCGGATCGACCGGGTGAACATCGTGGGCTACGGGCGGCCGTGGCGGGAGTCGGCGACCGCCGATCACACGCTCCAAGTCCGCCGTCTGTGTGTCCTGAAGGCCGACGTCCACGGCTTCGGCACCCTGATGCGCTCAGGCGAAGATGCCCCGGTCCGCAAGGCGCTCGAAGACGGGGTGAAGAAGTGGGCCCAGGGCGCCCTGATCACCGAGACCCGAGGCGGCGACGCGATCATGATCGTCCATGACGATCCCGTGGCGCTGGCCCAGATGGCACGGCAGATCATGGACGATGTCTACCAGGCTCCCGGACAGCCCCGCCTGCGCATGGCGCTGCACTATGGCGAGGTCCAGACGCGTCAGCGCGTCGTTGAGGTCGAGACCGTGATTGCCGGAGGCGACGCGATTCTCTGCGCCGCCCGAGTCGAGCCGCACGTCGAGCCCGGGCAGATCTGGGCCACCGAGGAATTTCGCGAGCAGCTGGCCATGAAGCCGTCGCTGTGGCGGACCTCACCGATACCCGGACCGTCCGGCGGTCGCTTCAACGTGAAGAAGGAAGGCGGGCGGGAGCCGGATCTGTGGGTCCGGCTGTATCGGCTCGAGCTCTGACCCCTGAACGGTCAGCGAGCCCTGGGCCGGCGGCCCGCGAACATCCGGGAGTCGTAGAGAAACTCACGTTCGATTTTCATCCGGACGGCGCGGAATTCCGGGTGACTCGGGTTCAGAACGCCGTTGGTCTCCTCCGGAACGATGGCGGAAGGAACGTACAAGACCAGCGAGCGGTTCTCCTGGACCCACTGCGTGCCGTACTGCATGCTCTCCGGACCGGGACGTAGAGCGTCCCAACCGGGAGGGAGGTCGGCGGCGGAGGGGGTTTCCGAGGACGCGCCCCTTGGAAGCACGACGCGAACCAGGACCAGATCGGGTGGCACTACGCCAGCAAGATGGACGAACTTCTCGAGTGCGGCAATTCCCACCGTACGGCCGGTGTAGATGACCGCGGTACCCACCATGTTCCAGCGGCCCCCCGCGTCCCGTGCCCCCTGGCCGAGCCTGTCCAGGGCATACGCATGTCGTGCGATTCGCCACAGGACGGCCTCTGCCACCTAGAACGCGCCGCCGTAGTTGATGGCAGAGAGGACCCTTCGGACCTCGCCCGCGCCAGGTTCCGTGTCCAGCATGGACAGGGGGGTGGCGGTGTCCAAGGCAAGGTTGGGGGTTTTGAGCCACCGCGTAGCCGCTTCTCGGCCGCCAAACGTGTCCGCGGCCATCCGGGCGATATCTGCCACTCGTACCACCCGCTCTGATGCTCCCGCGTCGAGGGGCCGGCCGTCCTTGATGAGCTTGTGGGCCGTACTTTCGGGGGTACGGAGAATCCTGAAGATCTCGCTCTTCGGAAGGTGAAAGTACTCGACCATGTCGTCGACCACCCGGGCGGTGACGCCACCCCGGATCAGCTGGATCTTTCTCGCGGTGGGAGTGTCCTTGGCGAGGAATGCCTTGAAGGCGACCACGGGGCGTGGGGGCGGCGACGAGGCCCTGGACCGCTTAACCACCACTCGAGCGACGCTGAGCTTCTTCTTCGTGACCTTCCCTGAGCGCTTCACCATCGACCGTCCCCCTTTGCAGAGGATGATAACTCTCTAAAGGGTGCGTCATTTCTTCCCTCCTCTTGCGCTGTCGGATGCTCGAACAGACCGCCGAAAGACGAGCATGAACGCGTGAGTTCCGCTTCTCCCATACCAAGGCGAAGACGGCTATGCTCCCGATGACTTCGCTGGCGCGGCTCTCGGCAAGGCAATGAAAACGACAAGTTCTCCGACGAGCTGCTCAATCGGTGCACCGTTCTTTCCGGCCACAGACCTGTCGATTCGTCGCCGGCTCTTTCGACTTACAGAAAACGTAAGACATGTGATGGCTGACCACTTCATCCTTCAATGGGAGATGAGTTAATGGGAGACAAGGCTCCATGCTGATCAAGATCCTCATCGGTCTCGTGGTGATCGTGATGGTGTTCGTGGCCATCGTCGCCCTGCGGCCCTCGGAGTTCCGTGTGGAGCGGTCTGCCGTGGTGTCCGCTCCGCCCGCGGTCGTATTCGCACAGGTGAACGATCTTCACAAGTGGGAGGGATGGTCGCCGTGGGTGAGGCTCGATCCGGCGGCGAGGCTGGGGTACGACGGTCCGCCGGCCGGAGCCGGCGCGGGGTTCGCCTGGGCCGGCAACTACCAGGTGGGCGAGGGACACATGACGATCACGGAGAGCCGCCCCAACGAGCTCATCAGGTTGAGACTGGAATTCCTGAAGCCCTTCGCCGGGACCAACACCGCGGAGTTCGCCTTCAGCCCACAGGGCGAGCAGACCCTGGTCACATGGACCATGTTCGGCCGGCCGCATTTCATGAGTAGGGCCATCGGCATGTTCATGAGCATGGACACGATGATCGGCGGTATGTTCGAAAAGGGTCTGGCCCAAATGAAATCCATCGCCGAAGCGGCGGCCGTGACATAGGAGGCCTTGGAATGAGCCATCGATCAGGCGCGTTTTCCCAGGAGAGGCTCGGCCGCATGGCGGATGTCATGCGCGGCTATGTCGAGCGCGGAGAGCTGGCGGGCGTGGTCACGTTGCTGTGCCGCCACGACGAGGTTCATGTCGAGGCGATCGGCGCCCAGGATCTCGCCACCGGCACCCCTATACGGCGCGATACCATCTTCCGCATCGCCTCTATGACGAAGCCCATCACGGCCGCCGCGGCCATGATCCTCGTCGAGGAGGCGAAGCTACGGCTGGACGAGCCGGTGGACCGGTGGCTGCCCGAGCTTGGCCATCGTACGGTCTTGCGAGGAATCGACAGCCCGCTCGATGACACCGTGCCTGCCCACCGCCCGATCACCCTGCGCGATCTCCTGACGTTTCGGCTGGGCTTCGGCGCGGTCATGGTGTTCGCCGGCCGCGAATTCCTCGCGCGCCTGGGCGGTCTGCCGCTGATGCACCAGCCGGGCGAGCAGTGGATGTACCACACCGGCTCGGAGATTCTGGGCGTGCTGATCGCCCGCGCGAGCGGCATGACCCTGGGAGATTTCCTGCAGGAGCGCATCTTCGCGCCCCTGGGCATGAAGGACACCGCGTTCAGCGTGCCGGAGGCGAAGCTCGACCGGCTGGCCACCTGCTATCAGATGGATACCGGAACGGGCCGGCTCGCGATCTACGACGAAGCGCGCGGCGGCCGGTGGGCCCGTCCCCCGGTCTTCCCGTCCGGGGGCGGGGGGCTTGTGTCAACCGCCGACGACTATCTCGCCTTCGCTCGCATGATGCTGAGCCGCGGCCGGTACGGGAAGGAGCGTATGCTCTCCCGTCCGACCGTCGAGCTCATGACGACCGATCAGCTGACTCCAGAGCAGAAGGCGGCCTCGCCCTTCTTTCCCGGTTTCTGGGACGGCCACGGCTGGGGCTTCGGCCTCGCCGTGGTCACTCGGCGCGATGGCGTGGGTCCGGGGTCCGGCAGCTTCGGCTGGGACGGCGGATTCAACACGTCATGCTATACCGATCCCCAGGAAGACATGGTCGCCATCCTGCTCGTCCAGCGCCTCATGAACAGTCCGACTCCATCCGATTTCTACTCGGACTTCTGGACACTGGCCTACCAGGCGATCGACGACTGAAGAGACCTCGGCGCGGGCTCAGTGCCCCACGGTGGCACGGATGCTCTGGAGGTGCTCGGCGACATGATTGATCAGGACCCCCTCGACGATCTGCTGCACCGTCATCTTGTCCATGCCGGTCAGCAATACGCCAGTCTGATCGAGCTCGGCGTCTGACAAGCCCCGCACGATCGCCGCCGCGCTGGCCACCCCTTTCTGATGGAGGGCGAGCGTTTCGGCCTTCGTGCAGCCCGCGAAGTCCTTGGCGTGCTTGGCGTTCATCTCGTCGAGCTGGGCCATGGTGAACGGAGGCAGGGCCTGTCCGCTCGCCACCGTCTTGGCCATTCCGGAGATGGGCTCGTGGGCGCCCGCCACATGGTGAGCGGTCACGCCGACCGGCCATTTCTCCGCCGCGGTGACCTTCTTCCAGTCTGCATCTGAGAGCTTCTCGATGGTGCCGCTCAACTCGCTCGCCTTGGTCTCGAACTGCTTCGCCAGCAAGTCCGCTCGTGCGCCCATGGTGTCCTCCGAGGTGAGGGTGTAGGTGGCTTCGGTTGCCGTCACCGTAGCACCCGGCTCGGCACCTCGCAATTACTCGCGAGGTAAAGGGTGCGCGGCGGGATTACTTCTTTCCGGCCTGGGCCCTCTTCTCGACTCTGTCCTGATCGGCGGCGCGCTTCGTCACCTTCACCGGGGGCTTCTTGGCCATCGGCGCGCCCGACGGCGCGGCCTCGGACTTTCTCGCGGGCGCTTCGGCCTGCGATCCCGCCCGCTTGGCCAGACTCTGCTTGAGCGCATCCATGAGGTCGATGACCTGCGCCCGATGCGCTTCCGGCGCGACCGTGGTGACTTCCTTGCCTTCCACCTTGGAGTTGACGAGATCGAGGACCCGTTGACGGTAATCGTCCTGATACTGGTCCGGCTTGAACTCCTCGTGCGAGAGGTCTTCGATCAGCCGGAGGGCCAGCCCCAGCTCGCCGTCCTTGAGGCTGGCGCCCTCGCCCTTGCCGACTTCGCCGAAGTCCCGCACCTCGTCCGCGAAGTACATCGTGTGCAGCATCAGCCCGTGCTGGGCGGGGCGGATCAGCACCAGGCTCTCTTTCCCGCGCATGACGAACTTGGCGAGGGCCACCCGCTCCGTCTTGGTCATGGCATCGGCGAGGAGCCGATACGCCTTCTCGCCGCCCTTGTCCGGGCCCAGGTAGTATGTCTTCTCGAAGTAGATCGGATCCACGGTGGACAGCGGCACGAACTCGGCGATGTCGATGACCCTGGAGGCCTCGCCCTCGAGCGATTTGATCTCCTCGTCCGTGAAGCGGACGTACTGGTCCTTCTGGAATTCGTACCCCTTGACGATCTGGCTCCGGTCCACGACCTCGTTGTCCACCGGGCAGAACATCTGCTGGCGGAGGCGGTTGCCGCACTTGGTGTGAAGCTGGTTGAAGCTCACCCCACCCGACGAGGCGGCCGTGTACATCTTGACGGGTATAGAGACGAGCCCGAAAGAGATCGTCCCCGATCCGAGTGAATGCGGAGCCATAGCCGGTCCCTCCCAACTGGTGAACTTCTATGAGACTTGGCACGGTAGCACGGCTCCAGTTATGCTCCAAGCCTCTCGGCGATGCCGCACACCGGTTGTGGTGATCGACAGGGAAAGGGGCGACAGATTGTGATCGACGACGGGGCACCGCAGCTCGAAGCCTACCGGAAGAAGCGCGATCCGGAGCGGACGCCCGAGCCCTTCGGGGGCCGCCGGCTCACGGCCGGCCGAGGCTTCGTGGTCCAGAAGCATGCCGCGCGGCGGCTTCACTATGACCTCCGGCTCGAGATGGACGGTGTCCTCAAGAGCTGGGCGGTGCCGAAGGGCCCCTCGGTGCATGCGGAAGAGAAGCGCCTGGCCGTGCACGTGGAGGACCACCCCGTTGAGTACGCGGATTTCGAAGGGGTGATCGCCCACGGCAACTACGGCGCGGGGTCGGTCATCGTGTGGGACCGCGGATCGTATCGATCGGTGAAGCCCGAGGATCCTCTGGAGCAGCTCCGCCGAGGGAAGCTCGAATTCGAGCTCTTCGGCTACAAGCTGCGCGGGCGCTGGATGCTTGCCCGCATGTCGGGGAAGGACAAGGAGTGGCTGCTCCTCAAGAAGGCGGACGGCGCGGCGGCGAGCGAAGAGCTGACCGAGCGATATCCGCAATCCGTCCTCTCCGGCCTCACCGTGGAGGAGATGGCCGACGTGCCGGGACATCTGGCGGCCGTTCGGCGCCGGGTGGCGGCGCTCGATGCTCCACGCCGCGAGGTGACGGCGAGCCGCCAGGCCTTCATGCTCGCCACCCTCAGTGAGCGGGCGCCTTCCGGCAAGGGATGGCTCTTCGAGATCAAGTTCGACGGCGTGCGGGTGCTCGCGGCGCGCCGCGGCGGGCGGGTCGAGCTCTATGGGCGGAGCGGGCAGCTCATCACCGGGCGCTATCCCGACCTCGTGCGAACCCTCCTCGCCCTGCCCGTCGAGCACTTCGTGGTCGACGGGGAGATCGTGGCCCTCGACCCGGGAGGCCGGCCGAGCTTCCAGCGGCTTCAACCGCGCATGGCCTTGACCGATCCCCGAGAGATCGAGAGCGCCGCGGTCCGGATTCCCGTGGAGGGAGTTTTCTTCGACTGTGTGGAGCTCGACGGTCACGACCTGCGCCGTTTGCCCCTGACCCAACGAAAGGAATGTCTTCGGCTCTTCATGCCTCCGCTCGGCCCCGTGCACTATGTCGATCACGTGGTGGAGCACGGGGATGCCTTCCTGGAGGCGGCCGCCGAAGCGCGTCTCGAGGGGATCGTGGCCAAGAAGGCGAGCAGCGCCTACACCCCCGGCCGCTCTCGGGACTGGATCAAGATCAAGTGTCAACGCCGCCTGGACTTCGTCATCGGCGGCTACACCGATCCCCAGGGGGCGCGGGGCTACTTCGGCGCGCTGCATATCGGTCTGTACGACGGCGCGCGCCTCGTCTACGTCTCCAAGGTCGGCACCGGCTTCGATCAGGCGGGGCTCAAGAGTCTGTGGGAAAAGCTCCAGCCCGTCGCGCGCGCCACCCCGCCCTTCGAGTCCGGGGCGACCCCGACGGGTCGGGGGCATCACTGGGTGGAGCCCAGGCTCGTCTGCGAAGTCCGGTTCACCGACTGGACCGACGACGGCGGTATCCGGCATCCCACCTTTCTCGACCTGAGGAGCGACGCGCGCCCGGAGGACTGCCGGCGCGAGGAGCTTTCCCCGCCTCCCCACAGCGACGCTCGGGAGGAGATAGCGGTCCCCCTGGTTGCCGCGTCTCCGGCATCAGAGGAGAGCATGGCCAAGGAGGTCAGGCTGACCAATCTCAAGAAGATATTCTGGCCCGCCGACGGCTATACGAAGGGAGATCTGGTCGCCTACTACGAGAGGGTGGCGCCTCTTCTCCTTCCCTATCTCAGGAACCGGCCACTCGTGCTCACGCGCTATCCCGACGGGATCACCGGCAAGTCCTTCTATCAGAAAGACGCTCCAGAGTTCGCTCCGGCCTGGGTCCGCACGGAACGGGTCTACTCGAAGGATGCCGAACGCGAGATCGACTACTTCGTGGTGGACGACGTGGAGTCCCTGCGGTACGTGGCCAACTCTGGGGCGATCCCCCTGCACGTGTGGGCGTCGCGGCTGGGCTCGCTCGAGCGGCCGGACTGGCTGGTGCTCGATCTGGATCCCAAGGGCGCTCCCTTCACCGACGTGGTGAAGGTGGCGCAGGCCCTCCACCGCATTCTGGACGACCTCGCGCTACCGAGCTGCCCGAAGACTTCAGNNNNGGGGCTCCACATCCTGATCCCCCTCGGCGCCCGCTACGTCGACGACGAGGTGCGGACTTTCGCGCGCCTGCTCGCCGTGCTCGGCGTGGAGGCGGAGCCTGACATCTCCACCATCGCCCGACCCCTTCGCTCCCGTGGAGGGAAGGTCTACATCGACTTCGGTCAGAACGGTCACGGCCAGACCATCGTGGCGCCGTATTCCCTCCGCCCGCTTCCCGGCGCTCCCGCCTCGTGCCCCCTTCGATGGAGTGAGGTGACGGCGCGCCTGGACCCTGCGCGCTTCACCATGGTCACGGTCCCCAAGCGATTCGACAAGATGGCCGATCCGCTGGTCCCCGTCCTGACCGGAGAGATCGATATGGCCGCCGCCCTCGCCCGCATGGAGCAGCGGTTCGGCGGGGAGGGTGACGAGGGGGCGGGCGAGGTCAGGAATCCAGGAAAGCTTGGAGCTGACGCGCGAAAGCGGGGCCGGTTCCGGCCTCCTCGTGCTTGAAGTAGACGAAGGTATCGCGCCAGCTGCTCCCGAGTCGCCGGATGGTCCCGCTCCACTCCTCGAGGTCGGCCGCGGTGTAGCCCTGATCGCGCAGGCGGAAGTAGCCCCAGTCCGCGGTGGCTTCGAGGGGGGTGGTGGCGTCCTCCGTGTCGGCCACGCAGAGCGCGGCATTGGCGGCACGCAGGCGCTCGTAGACGTCGTCCGCGAGCCAGCTCTCGTGGCGGAACTCGAAGGCGCAGCGGAGTCCCGCGGGGATGTGGGCGAGGAGGCCGCCCAAGCGGTCCAGGTCCTTCTTGAAGTTGGGCGGCAGCTGGAAGAGCACGGGACCGAGCTTCGGCCCCAGTCCCGCCGCCGTGTCAAAGAAGTAGCGGAGCGGATCGTCGATCTCGCGCAGCCGCGCGAAGTGCGTGATGCGCTGGGGCGCCTTGAGGGTGAAGGAGAATCCGGCGGGCGTCTCCGCGCCCCAGCCGGCAATCGTCTTGGCATTGGGCATGCGGTAGAAGGTGTAGTTGATCTCCACCGTGGAGAAGCGCTCCGCATAGTACGGGAGCATCTTCGCGGTGGGAAACTTCTCCGGATAGAAGCTCCCCCGCCATTCAGGATAGTTGTAGCCGGACGTGCCGATGCGGATCAGTGGAGCACCTGGTGGGCGAGGGAGACGGCGATCGATCCTTCCCCCACCGCCGAGGCCACTCGCTTGATGTTGCC
>WNGH01015774.1_pt1 | contig 12883 bp, 10 predicted proteins | sample 5400631 | NCBI WGS metagenome assembly WNGH01 (sample SAMN13153373, study PRJNA577476) | soil metagenome | isolation source: 115 cm soil or saprolite under Garry oak tree replicate 1 | place: USA:California | collected 2016-06-15
CGGGAAGCAGGAGGCAGGATGCATTAGGCTGGAAGCTTCGGGCCCCGTTTTGATTTGCTTTCATACCTTCGACTCGGTTGTGAAGGGCTAATGAGTCTTCAATCAAAACATAACTACCTTCTCATGCTCGCCTGTGCTTGAGCCAGGCGATTGGGCGTATCGGTGCGTTTTGCTTGTCACCCGGCTAAAGCGAGTCTGTCGGAAAAAAGCACTTCTCTGTGCAAACTCTGTGATGCTCTGTGTCTCTGTGGTGAAATTACTTGAAAAAAGATTCACCACAGAGGCACAGAGGTGACACAGAGGACCACAGAGACTAATTTTCCGACAGACTCCTAAAGCATGGGTGTGAATGAGAAACAGATTGAGGCGAAGATGTGAATCAGAAGCGATTCTCGATCGAGCGCCAGGACCACTGCGTGGCACCGCGTACCTTCCGATAAGATTTACGAAAGCCTCATGAGGGCATTATCATTGGATTATGAGACTAGCTGATTTCCCCGATGTTCAGGATTTGCCTGTCAGACAAAAGCTCGAACTCGTCGACGAGTTGTGGCTATCGATGGCTCCTGAGTTGGACAACTTAGAGGTTTCTGAACCGGAACAAGAATTGTTAGATGAGCGTTGGGCTGCCTTTCTTAAAGATCCCGAGTCGGCGATTACGCTGGATGAATTCCAGAAAAGGATGAAAGCGCATCGTTCATGAACGAACTCCGGTTTCTGCCAGCGGTCTTCGACGACGCAGCAGAAGCGGCTCGGTGGTATGACGAGGAAGGCTATCCAGGGTTCGGCGATCGATTCCTCGCGGACTTCTATTCCTACGTTGCTCACGTTCAGCGACACGGACGGTCATACATGAAGGTCTATAAAGACTTTCGACGGGTTCTCCTAAGGCCGTTCCCTTATGCACTCTACTACCGATACCACCACAAGCTGATTGTTGTGTCGTTAGTCTTCCACACGTCGAGGAACCCGAGCACATTGAGAAGAATGCTTACGAAAAGACGGAGAATTGTCGTCGAAGAATAGCGATTATACTTGTCTCAAGGCAGGTTAGCTCCAAATTAGCAGTTTCCAATCGAACGTCTATTATCTGAATCGTGTACATCCTCGGCATAAACGCTTATCACGGTGACGCGGCGGCGGCCATTGTGCGCGACGGCGAGTTGATTGCCGCGGTCGAAGAAGAGCGCTTCAATCGCATTAAGCACTGTGCCGGGTTTCCTACGCAATCAATACAGTACTGTTTGCGTGCGGCGGGAATCGGGATCGAAGAAGTCGATCATGTCGGCATCTCGCGCGATCCTTCCGCGCACTTGCACAAGAAGGTGCTGATGGCGGTGAGAAGACTTAGCGTAGAAGGCAGGAGGCAGTTGGCAGAAGGCAGTCGGCAGGAGGCAGTCGGCAGGAGGCAGTCGGCAGTCGGCAGTCAGGACCGCCTGCGTGATTCACCTGGACACTTGGCGTTGCACGTGGCGACAGAAGATGCGGGCGGGGCGCCCGCGGTCCCAGTGAGGGAGGTTGTAGATATTCGATCGAATGGTAATGGACATGGGTTTGCGAGGCAGCTCGCAGATCGTTTGCGGAACGCGGCAAAGGTGCGCGATTTGAAAGCTGATTTGGCGAAGGCGCTCGGAGTTTCCACGTCGAGATTGCGCGCGCGGTTTCATAACATTGAGCATCATCGGGCGCATCTCGCGAGTTCGTTCTTCGTTTCGCCTTTCGAACGGGCGGCGCTGCTCTCGCTCGACGGCTTTGGCGATTTCATTTCGACGATGTGGGGCGAAGGCGTTGGGAACTCGATCAAGGTTCTGGGCCAGGTTGAATATCCGCACTCGCTCGGGATTGTCTACACGGCGACAACGCAGTTTCTCGGTTTTCCGCATTATGGAGACGAAGGAAAGGTGATGGGGCTGGCGCCTTATGGGCGCCCGCGGTTCATCGGACAATTTCGCGACATCATTCGGACTGAAAAGAAAGGGCAGTTTCGGCTCAATCTGGATTATTTTCGCCACGCGGCGGAAGGCGTCGATATGACCTGGAATGATGGCTCGCCTAAGATTGGAAGAATTTTTTCGGACGAGTATGTGCGCAAGTTTGGCGCGGCCCGCGAGCCGAATACGCAGTTGACTGATCGAGAGAGCGACTTGGCTGCGAGCTTGCAATTGCGGCTGGAAGAAGTTGCTTTCCACATTTTAACCAACTTGCATGATGAAACCGGCCTCAATGATTTGGGCTTGTCCGGCGGAGTTGCTTACAACTCGGTGATGAATGGAAAGATCCTTTTGCATACGCCGTTCCAGCGACTCTTCATTCAACCGGCGGCGGGCGATAGCGGCACGGCGTTGGGCGTTTGTTATCAGATTCTTAATGAGCTAAGGGCTAAGAGCAAAGGGCGAAGGGCGAAGGGCGAAGGGCAAAGAGCGAAGGGCAAAGGGGTAAGGGCAAAGGGCGAGGGAAGTGCGGCAAGGTTAGGGCCAGCGGCCAATGACGCTTCGCGCTTTGCTCTTGGCCCTTCGCCCTTTGCCCTTACCCCTTTGCCCTTTACGGGGCCCGAATTCACGGATGAAGAGATATTGGAGGAATTGCAGATCTCAGATCTCAAATCTCAAATCTCAGATCGTAAATCTCAAATCTCAGATCGCACATCTCAAATCTCAGATCTCAAATCTCAAATCTCAGATCGCACATCTCGGAGTTCAGACGCGGCCTTTGTAAAATATTCAGATTCCGAAATCACGACGCGCGCGGCGCGTGACGTCGCCGACGGTCTGGTCGTTGGTTGGTTTCAAGGAAGAATGGAATTCGGGCCACGCGCGCTCGGCAATCGATCGATTGTAGTGGATCCGCGCCGCGCGGAGATGAAAGACATCCTCAATCAGCGCATCAAAAAGCGCGAGCCCTTTCGACCGTTTGCGCCGTCGATTTTGGCGGAGTATGTTGGTGATTATTTTGAGCAGACGCATCCCGCGCCGACAATGCTAATGGTCTATCAGATCAAGCCTGAGCGGCGAGGGGAGATACCGGCGGTGACTCATGTTGATGGCTCGGGCCGCTTGCAGACGGTTTCGCGAGACGAGAACGCCCGCTTCTATCAATTGATCGAGGAGTTTTACAAACTTACCGGTGTGCCGGTAGTGTTGAATACCTCGTTCAACGAAAACGAGCCGATTGTCTGCACGCCGCGCGACGCGATTGATTGTTTTCTAAAAACGCGAATGGATGTGCTGTATATTGGGAATCATTCTGTGCGCAGGAAATAGTAGACGCATCATCGAGCATCATGGCTAAGTGCTGAAGAGTTTCGTCGCTAAAGTCTTGAAATTGAAAATTGAAAATTGAAAAATGCAAATTGCAAATTTCGAAGCGGCAACGGGTGCAATTAAGAATGAGAGTTCACATAGGAATGTTCAGAGTTCATCAACCTTTAGGTTGCTGTCCACAAAAGCTGCAAGCTGAAGCTTGAACTCTCAACATTCGGTGCCCGACTCTCATTTTTAATTACACCGATCGGCAACGGAATTCATCCCGACTCGTCCGACGTATTGGTCACGAGTCACGAAGCGCTGCTAGCAATTTACAATTTGCATTTTTCAATTTTCAATGTTAGCAGGTATCAGTGAAGTGCTATTAAGTCCAATTCCGTAACCGTGGAATGAAGATTCTCCTCCTCAATCAGTGTTTTTACCCAGACGTCGTAGCGACGGCTCAGCAACTGAGCGAAGCAGCGCGTGGCCTGGCCGAACGTGGCCATGAAGTTACGGTAATTTCGAGCCGGCACGGTTATGACGATCCGCGATTGCGTTTTTCCCGGCATGAGCGCTGGAAAGATATCGAGATCATTCGTCTGCGCTCGATTAGCCTGGGAAAGTCAAAAGCATGGAAAAGGGCCCTGAACTTTGCCAGCTTCACGCTGGCATGTGCGTTTCGCCTGGCAGTTACGCGTCGCCATGATGCGGTGGTCGCGCTTACTTCGCCACCGCTCATTTCGTGGTTGGCGTCGATGTTCACGCGCATAAAAGGTGGACATTTGATTTTCTGGGTGATGGATTTGAATCCGGATGAAGCGATAGCAGCAGGTTGGCTCAAAGCCGATTCAGTTGCGGCCAAACTGCTCGGGACGCTACTGAACAGCAGCATGTCGCGAACGGATAGAATCGTCGTGCTCGATCGATTTATGAAAGATCGCATCGTGGCAAAGGGAATTCCCGAAGAGAAGATCGCCGTGATACCTCCGTTTAGCGATGATTCAGTACGCTACGACGCACAGGGAAGGGAAGAATTCAGGACGGCGCATAATCTCTCGGGAAAATTCGTGGTGATGCACGCCGGCAATCACAGTCCCTGTCATTCGCTCGACACTTTGTTGGAAAGCGCGACGGAATTGCAGGAGCGCGATGACATCGTCTTCTGCTTTGTCGGGGGCGGCAGCGAGCTGTGTAAAGTAAGGAGCTATGCGCGCGCCCAGCAACGGGAAAATATTTACTGCCTGCCGTATCAGCCACAGGCAAAATTGGCCGGGTTGCTGTCGGCAGCGGACCTTCACGTGGTAGTGATGGGAGAAGCATTTCGCGGTATCGTTCATCCGTCCAAGATCTATAACATCCTGGCGACCGGATTGCCGTTTCTTTATATTGGGCCGGATGAAAGCCATATGGGTGATATTATCGCGAGGATTGGCAATAATGGTCTGGCGATGCACGCACGCAAGGGCGACGTTTCTTCGGTGAGTCGACAGATTCTGAATTCCGCGGACAAAGCGAGGTCTGAACTAGCGCCCGAGCGGACAATCCTGGCTCGGGACTTTTCCGGCAGCACGCTGCTGCCCAAATTGATTGCCGAAATTGAGTCCGCAGTGTCCGACGAACTTGAGTTTGTCGCAGAGTGTGATGAACTAAAGCTTATTGGGCAATGACGATTTCATGGTGTCCTGGCGCTTCAATTTGTCGTAGAGTACGACAAGCCGCAGGCGTGTCGGACAATAAGAACTAGATGAAAACTTACTTCGCACTGTTTCTAATTGCGGCCACCGCGTCTTTGATCCTGACGCCTCTATTGCGGCGTTTCTGCGAACGCTATCGTCTGGTTGATGAACCGAAGGATAACCGGCGCGTTCACCAGAAAGCCGTGCCGCGACTCGGCGGCGTAGCAATCTTTTTGGCGATTCTGATTGCGTTATCGGTGCTGGTGCTGGTTAACAATTTATTGACCCGGACGCTGCATCCCGAGTTGAGAGGAATTGCCGTCTTGCTTGGCTGTGGTCTGTTGGTGTTGTTGCTCGGAGTTTACGACGACCTGCGTGGCGCCAATGCAGCCGTGAAGTTTGCTGCGCTCGCCGCCGTGACCGCTCTGTTCTATGCGTTGGGCGGACGCATCGAGGGGCTTTCGATTCCTTTTATCGGCGGCGTTACTTTTCATCCGATTCTTGGATTCGTCTTGACGATGATCTGGGTGGTTGGAATCGCTAATGCCTTCAATTTGATCGACGGCATCGATGGTCTGGCAGCCGGTTCAGCCCTCTTCTCTTCGTTAGTGCTGCTGACGGTTTCACTTGTTCAGGGTAAAACGATGGTGACCGTAGTCGCGCTGGCGTTGACGGGCGCGCTCGCCGGCTTTCTTCGTTACAACTTCAGTCCGGCATCGATCTTTCTCGGCGACTCGGGTTCGTTGTTCATTGGTTTTGCACTCGCCGCGCTCTCAATTCAAGGATCGCAGAAGGCCTCGACAGCCGTGGCCGTCGCAATTCCGATTCTCGCTTGTGGACTCCCAGTCGTAGACGCCGGGGTCACCATTGCGCGCCGGTTCGTCAGTGGGAAACCCATCTTCCAGGGTGATCGCGAGCACATTCACCATATGCTGCTGGCGCGGGGATGGTCGCAGCGCCGGGTCGCGCTGGTATTGTATGGCGTGAGTGCGTTATTTGGTTTGTCGGCGATGTTGTTCGTCAATAGCGGCAGCGGTCTGACAGCGGTCGTTCTTTTCGTTATCGGCGTAGCCGTGGTTCTGGCTATTGGCCATCTGCGTTATCACGAAGTAGATCAATCAGTGGCTGCGGCGACGACGATCGATGAACTATTTAGCGGCATGCTCGAAATTCTGGAGTTGGGTGAATTCGGTTACGCTACCGTTCAATTCGCTTGCCACGGTCAAAGGGAATTGAGTGAGCAAGTTCTGGCCGCAGGCAACGGCTCGATGCACAACGTTACCCTCGATCAAGGGCGAATTAGCTGGGCGTGGAAATGCGACGACTACCAGCACCTCGATGTCGCCGGTTCGGCCCGCTTCTGGACCATGCGGTTGCCGCTGGGAAACCACGAGAATCAGCTTGACTATATGGATTTGTTTCGCTCTTTCGATGCCGGCCCGCTGCAATTCGACGTGAACTATCTGACTACCGTCTTCCAACCAGCCGTAGCTCGATCCGCGGAACGCATCTTCGAAACTGCTGCGGAATCAACGCCGAGACATCTCGCCGCCACGGCCAATTAAAACGCTGCGGCCGGGCCTCACGTCTCCCGGTCAAACTTTGGAAGCTCGATTCATTCAATCCGTGTCTGCCAACGCCCAGACACAGGCGAAGCAACACACCCGGGCGGTGGCGCTGCTTGAAGGCGCGATCTTCTATGGTTTGATTGCGGTGATCGTCTTCACAGCGATTCCTTACGGGACCGTCGATCCATGGTCGCAGGCTGTTTTCGAGTGCGCAGTCTTTTTACTCGGCTTGTGCTGGGTCATTCATGGATTGCTCGCGGCCTCATGGCGCGTTGGGAATCTGCCGCTGGTCTTCCCAATGATTGCGCTGGTTGGTCTCGCCATCCTGCAGAGCTTCGCCTGGCCGCAAACCGATCAAGCCGGCACTAAAGTCCTCTGGTCCCTCAGCGCCGATCCTTTCGAAAGCCGAGCATTTGCGTTGAGGGTTGCCGCGTTGGTTCTGGCCTACGCGCTTTTCGTCCGCTTCACGAAAAGCCATCAGAGATTGAACTTGATGGTGCACGCTATCCTCGCGCTGGCCATCGCCTGCGCACTGTTCGGCATTGCGCGCCAGGCGCTTCAGCATGGTGACGGTTTTCTCTTGGCACGACTCAAACAGGGAAGCGGTTATGCGCAGTTCATTAATAAGGATCATTTCTCCTACTTGATGGAGATGGCTTTTGGATTGACGGTGGGCGTTGCGTTTATGCGCTCTGGGCGGCCCGAACGAATTCCGTTATATCTGTCGGGATTGGTGGTGATATGCGCGGCTCTGGTGCTCTCGTTGTCACGCGGAGGATTGCTGGCAATGAGCATTCAGACGATCTTTGCGGGGCTCTTGTTTCTGAATTCGAGAAATCCAGGGCGAGATCCGGTCGCATCCACCACCCCAAGCGGGCCGCCCGCCTGGGGACCCCGGTCCGCTCGCGGTTCTGAAACAAGCGCGCGCCTGACTGCGAACGAAGATCGCCGGCTGACGTGGTTGCGTTCGACGATCGCGAAAGCAATTATGATCGGAGTACTACTGATGACCATTGTGGCCGGTGTGGCCTGGCTGGGCGGCGATCAGTTAGCCACGGGAGTAGAGACGGCCTCGATCGAAATGGCCCGCACGGACCCGAGCGAGTTGCACGAAGCCGGGCGACGCCGTGACATCTGGCGTGCGAGTTGGCGGATGTTCATGCAGCATCCAATTGCTGGGGCTGGTCTCGGAGGTTATTGGGCTGAAATACCGAGTTTTCATGAAGGTTCGGGAGTGTTGACGCCACAGCAGGCGCACAACGATTACCTTGAAGTCCTGGCCAGCGCCGGTTTAATCGGAGCCGCGCTTCTAGTCTGGTTTGCGATTGTGCTCGTTAAGCAGACCAGGCGAAGCATTCGCGCGAGTGAAGGATTTCAGCGTGCCATATCGTTGGGAGCAATAGTCGGAGTGGCCGGCATCGCCGTGCATAGCGTCGTTGATTTTGGTTTGCATATTACCGTAAATGCGCTGGTGTTGATGGCGTTGCTGGCGATACTGAGTCTGGAGCCGTTCGAAGGATTAGGAATTGAAAAATGAAAAATGCAAATTTCAAATTTCAAATTTCAAATTGGAGGAGGCTCGAAGATACCACCGCGCCCCGACACTACCGGGCAATTTGCAATTTGCATTTTTCAATTTTCAATTTTCAATTTGCAATATCGATCCTCTAGCAAGCGCATCTAATGTTGGGTGATGAGGTCAGTACCGAGAGCGGTAGCGACCGGGTCGCCGCTGATTGCGAGAATTGAGAATTCCAGGATTGTTACCCGGTCGCTACCGCTCTCGGTACTGACTCCACAACAGTCGTTCTGCAAACTAAGACACCACTCAAGGTTGGCGTTCAATTGACGACCCTACAAAGCCTAAAAGGCCATTGAAATTGAGAAAGTCCAAACCCAATAAAAGCGCTTTGGCATTACTCCTTTTGCTCGCGCTCGCCGGCGCGACGCTCTTCGGCCTGCCGCAAGACATCGCCGGTGGCGCCAGCGCGCTCGTGGGGCAGGACATCATTGGAGGTGCTAACGTCGCTTTCAAACGACCGCCGCGCGTGCGCGATATTGCCGGCGGGGCCAGCACCTTGCTCGCGAAGCGTCGCGTCGCGCGCAAGCCGCCCGAGCCAACCGAGATCTCGCGCAACAAGCCACCGCCGCAACCGGGCACTACCCCAACGCCTGAGCCGACGCCGAAAGAACCTACGAATGAAGAGAAGGCCGCAGCCTTCAACGACCAGGGCAATACGCTTTACGACACGGGCCAATATGCCAAAGCGGTCGAAGCCTACAAACAAGCGCTGAGCTTCAAACCAAATGACGCGCTGACCTACAACAATCTCGGCGCCGCCTACTTCGCGCAAGGCCAGAGTAAGGAGGCCATCGATGCTTTCCAGAAGGCCGCTCAGGCGAAGCCGGACGACGCCGAAAGCTTTTTCAATCTCGGCATCGCTTACAACACGACGGAGCAATATGAACAGGCCGCCACCGCTCTGAACCAGGCGATCAAGTTCAAGGCCGACTGGCCTGAGGCGTTAACTGCGTTGGGAGATACGTATCTAAGTCTGGGCCGATATGATGAAGCCGCGCGAACCTATCAAGCGCTGGTGAAACTTCAGCCCGACAACACGAGTGCCTATAACAATCTGGCCTTTGCTTACGATCAGTTGTCGCGCCATGAGGATTCAATCGCCGCCCTCAAAAGGGTTATTCAACTAAATCCGAAGGACGCCTTCGCCTACAACAACCTGGGCGCGGCGTCTTACAAGGCCGGCAAGTACAAAGATGCGGTCGATGCCTTTACCCAATCGCTGACCTTCCGGCCTGACGATGCTGAGACCCTGAACAATCTGGGCGCGGCGCAGTATGCCCTGGAAAAGTATGGCGACGCGACACTTTCACTTCAGCAAGCGATTAAGCTGCGGCCGAACTTTGCTGATGCGCAATACAATCTGGGCAATGCTTATTTGATGTCGGCAAAATTCAATGAGGCCGCCAATTCTTACGATCAGGCGATCAGGAACCGCCCCGTTTACGCCGAAGCGCAGAACAATCTCGGCATCACCTTGACCAACCTTGGTCGCTACGCCGAAGCCGTCGCTGCTTTCAAAGAGGCCGCGCGGCTGAAACCTGATCTAGCAGTGATCTTCAACAACCTCGCGTTCGCCGAAGACAAGCTGGGAAATGAATCGGAAGCGATTGCCGCTTATCAGACGGCAATCAGACTTAATCCCAAATACGCGAAGGCGCTGAACGGACTCGGTTACGTTTATGACAAGACTGGCAAACCGAACGACGCCATCGATTTGCTGAAACGGGCCGTCGAAGCAAAGCCCGACTACGTCGCGGCGCACTTCAATTTGGGCAAGGCTTATTTTGATTCAGGTCATTCCGCGGAGGCGATTGAATCTTTCAGACGGGCCACGCAATTGAGTCCCGACTACGAAGCGGCGTATGTGAGTTTGGGAACGGCCAGTTTTCGCGCCGGACAATTCAGCGAAGCGGCGGATGCTTTCCACAAGGCGACTACGCTGAACCCCTCTGACACCGAAGCCTTTTACGGATTGGGAAACGCCAGTTACAAGGCCGGGAAATATAAGGAAGCGCTGGCAGCGCTGAAAGAAGTTCTTAGAGTTAAGCCAAACTATGCCCAGGCGCACTATAGTCTCGGGCTGGTTTATGCCGGCCTCAACGACAAAGATGGCGTGACGCGCGAGTTTGCGATTCTTAAAAGACTCGATCCGAAACTCGCAGAGCAGTTTTACAACACCGTGAAAAAGTAGTGTCAGAACCGCGAGCGGTAGCGACCGGGTCATTCTTGAATTCCAAGTTGTGTTAATGACCCGGTCGCATCCACCACCCCAAGCGGGCTGCCCGCTTGGGGGCCCCGGTCCGCTCGCGGTTCTGACACTGCGCTTCACAAAAATGATTGACACCCTTAGTCCGCGCAAGTAGACTGGCAAACGGATTATCCCGCAAACGTCGGCATCAATAAGCGAAGTCAAAGGAGTTGACTACGATGAATGTGCGAACCAGGAAGACTCTGACAACCGTTACGGCGGTTCTCGTTCTTTCGTTTACGCAGGTCTTCTACGTGCACGCGGGCTCGCCGCAGCGCGTAATCACGGCGCGGCTGACCACGAAGAACAATCAGCCGATTACGGTAAACGGAAACAGCACCGGCACCGGCAGCACGATTTTGACTGGGGCGACGATCGAAACACCGGACCAGGTGAGCGCGACGATCGATCTCGGCGACGCCGGAACTGTGGAACTCCAGCCGAACTCGAAGATTCAATTGGATTACGACGTGAATGGAAACGTGCGGGTGAAAGTGATTCGCGGATGCGCTGTGACTAGAAAGAAGACCAACGTCCTTCCAGGCGAGATGGAGATCTACACTGACGCTGCTTCTGAGAAGACTGACAAGAAACGGCGGCACATGGGCTTTTGCCTGCTGCCGAATGGCCAGTTGTCCGCGATCAGCGCCGGTGGCTTGAGCACTGCGGCGACAGTCGGAATCATCGCCGGAATTGGTGGCGGAATAGCCATCGGAGTTGGTTTGAGCCGCGGAGGCACGACCTCACCAGCGCGTTAGAGTTCACAGGATATTTTGATTCATCGAGCCAGCACTCTTTTTGGGAGTGCTGGCTTTTGCTTTAGGAACAGTCCACAGATTACGCCGATAACACAGATTTCGGGAAAGCGAATTAAGTCCTCGCAACCACATGCAAAGGCGGTTTCAGCGCGGTTCTCCCCTCCTTTTCTGGTAACTGTTTCTGCGTAATCTGCGTAATCTGTGGAAGTCAAACTCTTTGCCGTGAAGCGCATCGCCATAGCCACATTGGCCGCACTTGCATGCTCCTGGGCCATTTGGGAGGCAGCACGCACCGGCATCGCGCGCACTTTAGCTGAGCGTGCTGAGTTAACCGCTGAAATCAACTCGGCCGATCGAGCCATAAGGCTTGCGTCCAATGACGCGGAAGCTCATTTCGCTCGCGGTGAAGTGCTGCAAAGCAACGAGGATTATTCGAGCGCATCGGCAGAGTTCGAACGCGCCGTGCAATTGCGCCCGCGCGACTATTTTCTGTGGCTCATGCTCGGCGTCACACGTGACGAGAATCAGGATGAGGAAGGCGCTCTGCGCGCGCTGCGACAGGCGGTGGCTCTCGCGCCGTCTTATGCGCCACCACGATGGCAACTCGGCAATCTCCTTTTGCGAATGGGCCAGTACGACGAAGCGTTTGCCGAAATGCGGCGCGCGGCGATCGGAAATCCCAACCTTTGGCCCAACGTCATCGACCTGGCGTGGGGCATTTACGATGGTAACGTCGACGCTGTTGTTAAGGTCATTAGACCAGAATCTGCGGAGGCGCGTCTGTCGCTGGCGTTTTTTCTGGCCCGGCACAATCAACCCGCCGCCGCTCTCGATCAGTTTCGTCAGACCGCAATCACTGCTAATGCGAAGAATGAAACCTTGCTGGAGGAACTGTTGAAAGCCCGGGCCTTCAACGCCGCGTATGAAGTTTGGGAAACAATCCATGGTCTTCCCTTGGGCACCCTCCCTGACGGTCGGGTTTCTGACACCCGGATTTACGATGGTGGATTCGAAGAACCGATTACCGTCGGACCGCCAGGATTCGGTTGGCAAATCACGCCGAGCGTTGCGAACGTGACGATGTCGGTTGATACCAACGAACACCAGAGCGGATCGCGAAGTCTACGCATCGACTTTCGCGGTAACTCAAGCCCAACGTCGCCGTTACTCACTCAATTGGTGCTGGTGAAGCCACAGACACATTATCGTCTCAGCTTTGCCGCGCTCTCGAAAGACTTCGTTTCCGCCGCCGCGCCGGTCATTACGATAAGCGATGCTTCGGATCCCAAGAACGCAACCCTGGCCCAATCTCCAGCGCTGCGCCCGGAGACGAGCGCCTGGCATGAGTTCACGCTCGACTTTGTGACCGCCGCGGAAACTCAGGCAATCGTCATCTCGCTTGCACGTCAAAGTTGCACGAGCGATCCATGTCCGTCTTTCGGTACTCTCTGGCTCGATTCGTTTGCGATCAGTCATTCGGGACAGTAGGCCGACCGTGAGGGAGCGCATGGTGTCAGTCGGCAGTGACTATACCGCGCCGACGCACTTGCTCACGCGCAGGCTACTGACCCGCTGGCTCTTGGCCTGTGCAATCGGTGAAAAGCTTGCTGCACGGTCAGAGCAGACAACTGAGAATCAGAAAAAGGATTGATCCAGAATAACCATTCTGATAGTCTTGCCGCTGCTTATTCATCGTCCCTCCGTAATTGTCCGCCCGGTGCGTTATTGCACTGGACGCCAGCAGCCATCATCCGCAGTCAACAAGGAGGCTCCATGCGCTTTTCTCTTCGTCTCGCTCTGCTTGCT
>WNGH01010354.1_pt1 | contig 12882 bp, 9 predicted proteins | sample 5400631 | NCBI WGS metagenome assembly WNGH01 (sample SAMN13153373, study PRJNA577476) | soil metagenome | isolation source: 115 cm soil or saprolite under Garry oak tree replicate 1 | place: USA:California | collected 2016-06-15
CATCAACGGGTACTACATCTATTCATATCGGTTCAAGCTCAACGCCCCATCGGATCCGCAGGTGGGGACGAACTTCTACAAGGTGCCGGCGCACCCGCCGCAATACTACTTCGCGAAGTACACGTTGGACATCCTGCTCTTCTCATCGAGCGCGGTCCGTTTCAACACGACGGACTCGATTGTCATTACCGACACGGACGGGTACGTCCGGGACTTCCCGCAAGTCCAGACCTTCAAGGACTCGGGCTTCACACAGGCGACGACGACGTACAGGTCCACCGACGTCGCGTACGTGCAGGTCCGGATGTTCACCACCGACGCGGCTGTGACCGCGACAAGCCCGATCTTCGGGAACATCATCATCAAGGACTACGCGGGCGGGACGCAGCTCATGCGGGCACCGGTGAACGGGCACGACACGAACGTCCCGATCTGCCCCGTCAGCGGCGCCTGCTCGGGCACTGCGATCTCGATCAACTCAGGCCTGCGCGTGTACCGGTTCGCGATCAACTTCACCCGGGCGAACCAGGACTCATGGGTCGACGGCACGCAGAACTATGCGCTCACCCTCACGAGCATCAAGGACTCCGATGAGACCTATTCGAACCTCGCCACCCAGCTCGTCATCGTGGCACCCCTGTACAAGCTCGACATCGTCGCCGGCACGGATTCGGCGACGAACAACGCCTGGGGCACCAAAGACTACTCGTACTACTACGAAAACCTGAACGGGATCGACCGGTGGAGGAAGAGTCGGATCGAATTCTGTGGCCTCTCGGGGAGCTGCAAGAGCGGGTACCACACCCTATCGATTGTCAACATCGACTTCGACCGCGACGGCGACCTGGACACCGTGAGCAGCATCTTCGTCGACAACAGCAACGGCCAGATCGTGCTGCAACGCCGAGACCTCGATTCCACCGGCAACGTGATCTTCACGAGGTTCGTCATTGAGAACCTGGCGGGCGTCTACTGCGACGCCCTTGCCGTCGGCGATCTGACCGGGGACGGGGCTCCGGAAGTCGTTTGCGGGGCCTCGAACGGGAACGTGTGGTACTACAAGAACGACGGCAGCTGGCAGACCCAGAGCGGTAGCGCAACGAAGGTCATCGTCGACCAATCCCGGACGGATTCGATTTCGGCCGTCGCAGTAGGCGATTTCAACGGGGATGGAGCGAACGACATTGCCGTCGGCGGGGCGAACACCCGTCTGACCTGGTACCCGAACCTCGACAAGCTCGGGAAATTCCAGAACGCAGGAATCACGGACGACTGGTTCGCCGAAGGCGAGACGACCGTGAAGGGCAACATCACCTCCGGGAGCTACCTGAACACGTTCATCTCGGATACGTCGTACGAGCAGATTCGCGAGTTCACGTTCACGGAGCCGGTTCAGTCCGGTGCGGCAACGAACACCGGATTCGCAACCGACGCAAGCGGCTGGACGTATGCGGATTGGCAGGATCCGACGACCCCGAATCCACCCGGTAGCGCAACGGGGGCATGGACCTCGGCCGGCGGGAACCCGGGCGGGTACGCGTCCATCTCAACCAACTGCGTGGCGAATCAAGTCGTTTCCGGATACTTTTATCAACCATTTGCTGCGAGCGGCTCCCCGCCGTTCACCGCTCAACTGAGCCTCGACTGGAAAGTGGGTGCCTTTGGCGCGACGGGAGGCGGGAACGTTGTCATGTACGCGTTCGTCGACCCGGCGTCCGGGGCTCCAACCCTGGGGCAACAAGTCTGGTCCTCGACTGCCCAGACGGGCACAACGAACTGGGCCTCTGTGGGCCCTCTTGACGTGAGCACGAAAGTCACCTCGGCCGGCACCTATTACCTGAAAATCGCGTTCCGGGCCCAGAACGCACCCTGTGGCACAACCTCGACGGGGGGATTCGACAACGTCGCTCTGAGCTGGTCGTCCACCGGAGGGCTCGCGAGCGAGCTCGAACATTACTGGCGGATCACGACGCTTCCGGGCCGTCCAGGTACCACGTTCACGTTGAACATGGTTGCTCGGCACTCCGCCAATACGGAGGGTGACAACTTCGTGTTCACCTACGCAACGAACGTCGCAGGTAACGATCCGACGACGGGTACGTACACGACGATGGTCTGGGTTAACGCCACATCGGACCAGACGTACTCGTTCATCCTGCCCTCGTCCGTGGCGGGCAAGCAGGTGTGGATCCGGACGATGGACATGGACCACACGGTCGGGAATGTGAACCTCGACACCGTGTTCGTCGACCAGATGTATGTTCGTGCGGCGACGCCGTCCGGCACGACCGGCGTGAACCTGGCCGGGCCGGCCACCGCCATCAATGTGATCGATGCGGGCGACCAGGACGGCGATCATTTCGACGACCTCGTTGTCGGGACGGCCGGCGGAAAAGTGTGGAAGTATATGGGCAGCCTGGGAGGCCTGACGACGCCGGCGGGCGCCTACTACATCGCGCCGTCCGCCATTGTCGGAATCAAGCTCGGCAACATCTCCACCACCCAGGCCGGGCTCGAAGTCGTCATCGCGTTCGGTACGACAGTGCGGATCCTGACGGGCTACGGAAGCTCGGGGACGGTCATCAATACCGCGTTGCCCGCGTACAGTCCGGCGAACACAATCACGGCGTTGGGCGTGGGTGACGTCAACGGCGATGGGCCCGACGACGTCGTCGTGGGGACGACCTCGGACATTTGGTACTGGTCAAACCAGAACAACGGGGCTTCGTGGACGAGTCCAATCAATGTCGATAGCGTAGGAGCCAACACGTACTGGATCGATCTGGGCGACGCGAGCAAGTCGCAGTATGTCGGGCGTTAAGCGCGCAAGGCCGCGAGCACGCCGTTGGTCCGTTCCACCTCAATCACCGCGAGCACGGAGGCTCCCTCCGCGGCGATCTGACGCAGGCGCGCGGCCATGAACGCCTCTCGCTTCGCCTGGAGGCGCGCGAAGCCCGGCGGGCCGTTCACCTCGGCGTCCCAGGCGAGGACGAATTCCTGCGGGGTCCTCGCGTCGAATCGCTTCTTCGCGAGCCGTCGCTCCAGTCGTCCTTGGAAGATGACCTCCAGCGTCGACACGCTGTCCACGTAATTCTCGGTGTACGTGACCTCGTCCATGTCGATCGCCTCGAGACGGGTGCCTTGCTTCTCCGCGACCCGCACGGCCTCCGTAAAGCACGGCGGGGGTTTCACGGGCGGTTCCCACGCCGATAGGCCGGCCACATAGATCTCCTCCTCGAAGTTCTCCGGCTCCAGCGGGCCGCCATGGTAGACTCGGAGCGTCTCGAGTTCCTCGGGCCCGATGCTCAAGGCGACGATGTCCGGTTTCGTCGTGCGGATCGCGGTGGCGACGGTCGACCGTTCCGAGGGCAGCCCGCGGACGACGGAGAGGATGTTGACGGACGCGGGGCCGAGGCGGACCTCGTCCATCAACCCTTCCTCTCGGAGATCATCTCCTCGACATCGTCGCGATCTCTCGCGCGGCGCAGCTCCTCGCGCGCGATGACGGGAACGCCGCGGATGCTCATGCGGACCCGGGCGCGCTCCACGAACATGACGGAGTCCTTCTCGACGACGCGGCTCAGGTTCGACACGACCTCCGCCTTCCGCTCGAGGGCCCGGTCGGCCTCCCCGACTCCCGTGAGGAACGTCGTCTCTTCGTGTTTGGAGAGCGCGTCGAAGGGACTCCGCACCGTGCGGAGGACCCGATAGCCGAGGCGTTCGAGCCGCTCGAACATCTCGCGCTCGAAGCCTTCGATCTGCGGCAGTCGCTCCTCGCGTGCCGCGGGATCGGCGAGGAGTGCAAAGGGATCGACGGGCATGACGAGGGACTCGTTCAGGAACTCCTCGAGTCGCATCGCGACCTCCATCGTGGCGGACATCCCCTCGAGGTACATCTGGATCGTGCGGCGCGTGACGCCCGCGATATCCGCGAGGGTCCCGAGGGACACCTGTCGTTCCTCGCGCAGCCGTCGGAGGGCGTCGGCATCCAACCGCACGTACAACCCGCCCGGTGCGGAATACAAGAACGGCGGGACGCCTTCTTCCAAGAACTCGCCGAGGGTCCGGCGGGAGAGGATCGAGACGCCGAACCGCGTGTAGATCACGCCATCCTCCAGGGATCCGGTCCCGCTCCGCTCGCCGACGACGAGCGGCGATGCCTCGAGGATTCGCGCGACCTCGAGGAGCTCGTGGGCCGTCTCCTTGTTCAGCGCGTCCACGTTCTGCAGGACCTTGACGATCAGGAGGTTGTCGTCGCGCCGCGCGACGAAGTCGAAGCACAAGCCTCGTTCGCCGTGCGGGCGAGACAGGAAGAACCCGGTCTTCGCGAGGCCGCGCCTCGTCTCCTCCAGCACGCGATCGCGTTTCATCGGTCATTCATCGTGTGGACTTCTATATAAATTCCGCGGACGCGTTCTTCCCGGGATGGTTTCGCGTCGACCGGCCGGCGAACCCTTTATCGCGGTCCCGGCCTTCGCCGTGCCCGATGGCGGGGGAACTGCTCGACGACCGCGTGATCGTCGACGACCCGGCGGAAGGGAGCGGGGTCTACAACCGCGGGTTCTTCGGCACCCCCCGACCCGGAGGCGGCCTCGAGTTGAACCTCCTAGAGGCGGTGTATCTCGTCGAGGGAGGCCGGCTCGAGGTGCGACGTCGCGGGAGGGCGGTGTCCGCCCGCGATCTGTTCCGGGCCGCGAGCGCTTCGATGACCGCGTTCGAGATTCGCTACCTGGTGTACCGGGACCTGAGGGCCCGCGGCTACGTCGTCGAAGCCCGCGCCGGACCCGTCGATTTCCAGGTGTATCCGCGGGGCGGCGCGCCGAAGAAGACGCCGAGCAAATATTGGGTGCGGGCGTTGAGCGAACGCGCGGTGTTCGACCTGGCGGAACTCCTCGGGCGGGCGGAGGAAGCCGCGGCGGTCCGGAAGACGCTCCTCCTCGGACTCGTGGACGAAGAGAGCGATCTGACGTATTACAGCGTCCGGGAGGCGCACCCGCGCGGTCATCCGCCGGCTTCTCCCCGGAAGACCGAGGTCGTCGTCCACTTTCTCGGGGACCGCGCGGTCGTGATCGACGAGCTCCAGGCGAAGGCCCTCCACGATGCCGGTTTCTTCGGGAAGATCGTCGGACGTCGGTTGCAACTCAGCCTCCTCGAGACCGCGTATCTGTTGAAAGCCGGGCTCGTCGAGGTGCGGAACGCGGACACGGACCGTCCGATCCGACTTGCGCGGCTCGTCAAGGAGGCGAAGGCGATCCAACCCGACTTCGAACTCCGCCTGCAAGCGTACGAGGATCTCACGAGCCGCGGGGTCATCTCGAAGACCGGCTTCAAGTACGGCTCCCACTTCCGCGCCTACGAGGGCGACCCGGAGACGCACCATGCGAAGTATCTCGTGCACGTGGTACCGAAAGGCCACCGCGGCGCGTGGCCGGAAATCAGCCGGGCGGTCCGGCTCGCTCATGGGGTGAAGAAGCAGATCCTCTTCGGCGAAGTCGGGGATGGCGTGCGCTACGTGAAGCTGGAGCGCGTGAGGCCGTGAAGTCCTCGAATCCGGATCGACGCCGAATATACCTCTAAGTAGAGGTACACTCGCTGGCGTCTCGAGCCAGTCCGTTGGCCGGTCCCGATTCAATCGTGTCCCGTCGCGGTCCAGAGTTCGACCCAGTGCGGGAGACCCGCGAGGTTGCGGAGGGTCGCTTCCACGTACGGGGGCATGGACTCCGGTCGGTGCGCGGCCTTCCGGTCCAACAAGAGCGCGACGATTCCGATCGAGGCGGCGGCCTCGAGATAGTCGAGCCGATCATCCACGAGGACACAGTCCTTGGGCTTGACTCCGAGTTGATGGGGGATCTCTTGCCAATACCGGGACTGTCCTTTCTGTGCGTTCTGCGAATGGCCCGTGAAGATCCTGTCGATCAAGTCGAACAGGCCCGCGCCGCGGAGCGCCGCGTCGTTCGTCTCGCTGCCGCCCGTGGCCATGTACACCCGGTGTCCGGCCGATCGGAGCCGCTCGATTGCGGTACGTGCATCCGGGTATCGCGCGTTGACGCGAGACATCGCCTCCCGTTCGAATTCCCGCGAGAGGGCGAGGGCATCTGCGGGCGGGCCGGGTACGCCCACTCGGTCGAAGATCTCCAACAGGTGTCGTGCATCGAGTTCGTCGACGATATCCGCGTATCCTCTGGATTCCCAGTCCACCGAGTTGACCCGCTGGAGGTACGTGACCCAGGCTTCGTCATGTGCGCGCCTCCACGCCTCCGGAGTGCCGCCGAAACGGGCCGAGAGGAGCTCCGCAAGACGCTCCCGGTACCCGCGAAACATCTTCTCGTGGTCGAGCAAGACTCCATACAGATCGAGGAGCACGTGCATCGATGAGGTCGCGGAGCTGAGTCGCGAGCATAAGGGTTACGGGAGCGGGGAAACGACGAAATAGCGTTCCCCCGTTCCGGCGGCGATGACGCGAGCGCGGCCTTCCACGTTCAGTATCGTCGCGTTCGACCCGAAGACGAAGGATCTCGGCGTCGCCGTCGAGTCCAAATTCGTCGCGGTCGGGGCCGTCGTGCCCTTCGCCTCGGCTCGTGTCGGAGCGGTCGCGACGCAGGCGTACGCCAACACCGCGTACGGACCCGATGCGCTCGCGATGCTGAAGCGCGGGATCGCACCGAAGGACGTCGTGAAGAAGCTCGTGACATCGGACAAAGACGCGGCGCAGCGACAGGTCGGCGTCGTCGACTCGCGCGGCCGCGCCGCGTCGTACACCGGGAAAGAATGCTTCCCGTGGGCCGGGCACGCCGTCGGCCGAAATTTCGCGGCCCAGGGAAACATCCTCGCGGGTGAGGAAGTCTTGAAGGCGTTGGCCCGGGCCTTCGAGATGACCCAGGGCGACCTGCCGGTCCGGCTGCTCGCGGCGTTGAGTGCGGGGCAGCGGGCCGGTGGCGACAAGCGGGGCCAGCAGAGCGCAGCGATCCTCGTCGTCCGGCACGGCGGTGGATACGCGGGCTTCAACGACCGTTGGATCGACATCCGGGTCGATGACCATCCGGCCCCGATCGAGGAGCTCATCCGCATCTTCAACGTGTACGATCTCACCTTGCTGACCCGCGAAGATCCGAAGGATGTCGTGCTCCTCAAGCCGGACGCCGTGCGGGAGATTCAGGCCGGCCTGGCGGCCCTCGGGCTCTACCACGGCCCGACCTCCGGCAAGTTCGACGCGAAGACGAAGTCCGCGTTCGAGACGTGGGCCGAAATGAACAACTACGAAAACAAGCTCCGCAAGGACGGCAAGGTGTGGGGGAGCTTGTACCGCGCGCTGACGGCTCAGGTCTCTCGCGCAAGCGGCTGAACCAGATTCAAGATTTCGATGGGACGGCGTACACTCGCTCCCCGCCAATCCACGTGGATCCGATCCGCATCTGCGCGATTTGCTCCGGCGTGTCGAACGGATCGCCGCGGAGGACGACGAAGTCGGCGAGTTTACCTGATTCGAGGGTGCCCTTCTCTTGCTCCTCGAACGCACCATATGCACCGCCAGCGGTCGCCGCTCGGATCGCCTCCTCGGGAGAAAGGCGCTGGTCCTGAAAGAATCCGTTCACCGCCCAGTGGACGCCGAAGAGGGGTCCGTACGGCATTCCGTCGGAACCGAAGCACAGCGGAATCTGAGCTCGGACGATCTTGCGAAAGGGATTGTTCGCTGCAGATCGTCCTGTTCCGAGGCGTGTTTCGTAGACGTCCCCGGGTCCGCTCCACTGCCCGACGAAGTTCGGTTGGCACGAAGCCACGATTCCCGCGGCCTTCGTCCGTCGCAAGACATCGTCGTCCGGAAGTTCGTAATGTTCAATCCGATGCCGGGCATCGTTCCGGGGCGCCGAATCCTGAACCTCTTCGAGCGTTTCAACAACGAGTCGGATCGCCGCGTCCCCGATCGCGTGGGTCGCCGTCTGGAAGCCGGCTCCATGCGCCGTCGCGAGAATTGAACGAAGTTCCGTTGGCGAGTGAACGAGCATCCCTCGATCGTTGGGCCGCCCGACGTAGGGAGCGCCAAGGGCCGCGGTGTAGGCGCCGAGGGAGCCGTCCGCGAAGACCTTGATCCCGCCGAGCCGGAGCCACGGATCGCCGAACCCCGGGCTGAGCCCCGCATCCAGGAGGGCTCCAAGCATGGGGTCCCTCGGCATCGCATACACTCGGACGCGGAATCGTCCCGCACGGTGGAGGCGCTGGTATGCCGCCCAGGCCGCCCGGCCCACGACATCGTGGATCGAGGTGATCCCGAGTCGGTGCGCCATCCGCGCAATCGCAGGAAGACCGCGTTCGATCCCTGCCTCGCCCGTCTCGAATCGAAGATGGAATTCCCCGAACGCATCCTCCGTCAGGAGTCCGGTGGGACGGCCGGAAGCGTCGACTTCGAATCCCCGCATGCCCGCGAGGTCCGCGGCCTGCTCGAGGGCCCTCGAATTCAGCGAACCGATGTGGCAGTCGATCCGTCGAGCGACGACGGGATGGTCGGTTGATACTCGGTCGAGGTCCGCTCGCGTGAGAAACCGTCGCTCGGGCCACTTCGCCTCATCCCAATCGATTCCGACGACCCAGCCGCCACGGGGAATCAAAGCCGCCGTCTTGCGGAGCCGGCCAATCGCGTCTTCGAGGTCGCGGGTCCCATCGAGCCGCGTCCATCCCCGTTCGCCCGCGGAATCGGCCATGTGGGTGTGAGCGTCGATGAAACCCGGCACGACGACGGCGCCCCTGAGGTCGATGAGGGTCGTGCGGCGACCACGCCATCGCTCCGCCTGCGCCGACGTCCCGACGGCCAGGAGCCGGTCGCCCCGAACCGCGATCTCGTCTCGCTTCGAGAACATGAACCGCACGTATCGCCGGCCATCGAGCGGGTCGCCATAGAACGACGATCCGGGGACGACCGCGACCCGCAATCGCTCGACGAGGTACATCGCGAAAGCCCAGTCGTCCTCGAACGGGAATCGGTCGAAGTCCGCGATCACGTAGTACGCGCCTCCGGGTGGCCGGCAGTCGAGGCCGGCGTCCCGAAGCCCTCGTACGAAGAAGTCGCGTTTCGCCTGATACGAGCGCGCGAGATCCGCGTAGTAGGACTCCGGCAAGTTCAGCGCGGCGACGGCGGCGATCTGAAGCGGATGGGGCGCGCCGACCGTCAGGAAGTCGTGGGTCCGCCGCATCGCGCCCGCGAGCGTCTTCGGACCGATCGCCCAGCCGATTCGCCATCCCGTCGCGCTGTATGTCTTCGAGAGGCCGTTGATCGTGATCGTCCGGTCGGCCATCTCGCCGATCGTCGCGAGCGATACATGACGCGCCCGATCAAAGACGATGTGCTCGTAGATCTCGTCCGTCACCGCGACGACGTCGTGGTCCGTGCACAGGTCGGCGATCGTCCGGAGTTCGTCCCGCGTGAAGACCTTGCCCGTCGGGTTGTTCGGCGTGTTCAGGATGAGGACCTTCGTCCGGTCCGTGAACGCGGCTTTCAGCGCTTCCTCGTCCACGGTCCAGTCGGGCCACGCCATCCGCACGTACCGCGGGCGGGCGCCGCTCACGATCGCGTCCGGGCCGTAGTTCTCGTAGAACGGCTCGAAGATGACCGCCTCGTCGCCCTCGTTGATCAGGGAGAGCATCGCGGCCATCATCGCCTCGGTCGAGCCGCACGTGACGACCAGGTTCGACTCCGGGTCCGCGTCGATTCCGTTGAATGCCTTCGCGCGCCGCGCGATCGCGTCGCGAAGCTCGCGGGCGCCCCAGGTGATCGAGTACTGGTTGTATCCGCCGTCGAGGGCCCGCTTCGCCGCCTCCGTGAGTTCCGGCGGCGGTTCGAAGTCCGGATACCCTTGGGCCAAGTTCACGGCGCCGTGGAGCGCCGCGATCCGCGTCATCTCCCGGATGACCGACTCCGGGAACTTCTGGACCCGGTCCGCGACGCGCCGGTCGCGGATCGCGATGTCCTGCCGGACGGCGGAGCTCGGCGTCGGGATGGACGTCCCCCGCCGCGGAAGGTCGGCGCGCGCAAAAACCTGTCGGGCGAGGATTAAGAGCGCGCATCTCCATCCGCGCGGACCGAGGTCGCGCGCATGGCGGAGCGGTTCTTCGATTTCTGGCGGGTCGACGTCTTCACGGACACGCCGCTCACCGGCAATCCGCTCGCGGTGTTCCCGAGAGCGACCGGTCTCTCCGCGGTCGAGATGGGAGGGATCGCGCGGGAAATGAATCTCTCGGAGACCACGTTCGTCTTCCCATCGACGAACCCCACGGCCTCCTACCGCAACCGGATCTTCACGCCCGGAGGCGAGATCCCGTTCGCCGGTCATCCGTCGATCGGCACGGCGTTCGTCGCGGCCATGGAAGGCCTGGTCCCTCACCCGGACGGATCCTCCGTCGTGTACCAAGAGCTGGAGATCGGCGTGCTGCCGCTCGAACTGATCTGCGAGGCCGGCCAGGTGAAAAAAGTCATCATGACGCAGGGCGAACCCTCCGTCGGAGCGGAGATCAGGAACGTGGAGCCGCTCGCCGCGGCCCTCGGGGTGCGCGCGAAGGACCTCGGGCCCAAGGGCCTGGTTCCCCAGATCGCCGCGACCGGGATTCAGTCCCTCCAGGTCCCGTTTCGTTCCCTCGACGTCGTCAAGGGCCTGGATCCGGACCTGCGGGACCTGGGAAAGGTCCTCGCCAAGTTCGGGGAGAAAGTCGTCTGCTATGCCTTTGCCCTGGGAGGGGAGACGCCCGGCGCGGCCGTCCACGCCCGGAGCTTCGTCCCGGATCTCGGGATCGAGGACCCGGCGACCGGGAGCGCGGCGGGGGCGTGCGGAGCCTACCTGGCGTCCCGCGGCAAGCTCCCCGCGCCGACGTTCGTGATCGAACAGGGAATCGAGATCCACCATGCGAGCCGCATCGAGGTGAGCGTCGAGACGGAGGGCGGGAAGCCGAGGGTCGTGCGGGTCGGGGGCCAATCGGTCCCCATCATCCGCGGAAATCTACGGCTCCCCTGACCCCGATCGTTCCGACGGAGGGATCCAGGATCGCGACCGGGGCGGAAGTCCAACACGTCTATCTGTTCGCCGCGCTGCTCGTCGTCGGCTCCGTGCTCCTGGCGTTCCTCCCGCTCTTGCACCACACGTGGACGTTCGCCGCGTCCCGACGGGTGTTCGCCGTGTTGCTCGTCGTCATCTTGGCCCTCGGGATCGGAGCGGTCGTCCTGGTGAATTCGGCGACATCGGATCCGGTCTACTTCATCCCGATCGCGGGGATCACGGTGGCACTGCGCCTGTCCTCTCCCTTCCTGCTGTACCGGCGCATTCAGGATCGGTTGGAGGCGGGCCGGTGGTGGAGCGTGTTCCGTTGGTTCGTCGCGGGCGGTTTCGTCGTCCTCGTCGCGATTCTCGCCTATCATCTGTTGTTGCTCGCCGCCGGCTCGGAACCCGCGAACGTGGCGATCTTCAGCGAGCAGGTCGTGATGGCGCTCGGGGCGTCTCTCCTCATCGTGCGGGCGGGTCTGCGAATCCGGCCCCGCGAGACCGCCGAGATGTGGCCGATCTGGTCCGCGGCGGTGCTCTTTGCGATCGCCTTCGTCGTCGTCCTTCCGTACGCGATTCCCGCGTTCGAACTCGTGTACGTCGTTTCGGGAGTCGCGGGCTGGTCGATCGGCATCGTCGCCGTCATCTACGATCTCTGAGGCCGAAAGGAGACGGATCGAACCGGGCTATTGCCGGGATCCAGTCACAGTTCGACTTTGATGCCGAGCTTCTCCGTCAGTTCCTTGTACCGGTTCCGGATCGTCACTTCGGTCACACCCGCAACGTCGGCGACCTCCCGCTGCGTACGGCGCTCGTTGCACAGGATCGAGGCGATGTAGATCGCCGCCGCGGCGACGCCCGTAGGCCCGCGGCCCGAGGTCAGCTCCTTGTCCTGGGCTTCTTTCAGGATCTCGACCGCTCGCGACTGGACCTCGCCGGTGAGCTTGAGTTCGGAACAGAACCGGGACACGTAGTCCTGCGGCTTCGTCGGCATCAGTTTGAGCTTGAGCTCGCGGGTCATGAACCGATACGTGCGGCCGATCTCCTTGCGGCCCACGCGGGACGAGTTCGCGATCTCGTCGAGGGTCCTCGGCACGTTGCATTGTCGGCACGCCGCGTACAGGGATGCGGCCACGACGCCTTCGATCGACCGCCCGCGGATCAGGTTCTTGTTCACGGCCTTCCGGTATACCATCGCGGCCGTCTCGCGGACGTTCCGCGGCAGGCCCATGCCGCTCGCCATCCGGTCCAGCTCGCTCAGCGCGAACGCGAGGTTGCGTTCCGTCGCGTTGCTCACGCGGATCCGCCGCTGCCATTTCCGGAGGCGATACAGCTGCGCCCGGTTCCGCGTCGGGATCGATTTGCCGTACGAGTCCTTATTCTTCCAGCCGATCGTCGTCGAGAGGCCTTTGTCGTGGATCGTGTACGTCATCGGCGCCCCGGTGCGCGCGCGCTTCTCGCCCTGCTCGACGTCGAACGCCCGCCATTCGGGCCCCTGGTCGATCATCTGGTCGGTCAGGACGAGGCCGCACTCTTCGCAGATGAGCTCGCCTCGCTCGTAGTCGAACGAAAGGTGGCCCGAATTGCACTCGGGGCATCTAGTGACTTCTTCGGCTTCTTCGATCTTCTTGGTTGGCATGGTCTCCCTCAGCGACGAACACATCGACTCCGATCATGGATAGCGAGGCAGCTCCGGTGGGCCGTACGGCCGCAAACGGTTCGCGGACAGGTCCAAATACCTTTACCACCCGGCCCAGCGGTCGGTTTCGTTTGTCCCGCACGTCGGCGCCTCGCGAGGGGGCGAACTCGGATCGGACGAGGACCGTCCCGTCGTGGGCGATGTTCTCGACCACGCCGAGCC
>WNGH01004799.1_pt1 | contig 12881 bp, 15 predicted proteins | sample 5400631 | NCBI WGS metagenome assembly WNGH01 (sample SAMN13153373, study PRJNA577476) | soil metagenome | isolation source: 115 cm soil or saprolite under Garry oak tree replicate 1 | place: USA:California | collected 2016-06-15
AATCCTGGCGGGTGGGTCAACATTTGGCCTGAGCTTGCTCAATAACTTGACCTCCCTGGGTACTTCAGGCCTGCCCTCCGATATTAAGGTCAGTCCTCGTGTCAACGCCATTACCCGGTTTCACAGCGGCGATGTGTCGGTGACGCATTTTATCGATGCCCTCAAAGAGAACGGCCTGGTCAAGATTCTCGCTGAGCCAACCCTGGTCACGCTCAGCGGCCAGGAGGCCAGCTTCCTGGCCGGCGGTGAGTTTCCCATTCCGGTGGCGCAACGACTCGATGCCATTACGGTTGAGTTCAAAACCTTTGGCGTCGGTCTGGTGTTTACCCCCACGGTGCTCAGTGAAAGCAAGATCAGCATGCGGGTAGCGCCTGAGGTCTCCCAGTTAGATTTTTCGAATGCCGTCAACTTTGCCGGCTTTGTGATTCCTGCGCTCACCACGCGGCGGGCCGCGACCGTGATCGAGCTCGCCGACGGGCAAAGCCTGGCGATTGCCGGTCTGCTCAATGAAAGTGTGCGCGAGAACATTTCGAAGTTTCCGGTCCTGGGGGACGTGCCGATTCTGGGAGCGCTCTTCCGTAGCAGCGAGTTTCAGAAAAACGAGACCGAGCTGATTATCATTGTCACCCCCCACCTGGTCAAACCCCTGGATATGACCAAACAGACGCTCCCGACTGACCAGTTCGTCGAGCCCAATGAATTCGAATTCTATCTGTTGGGGAAGCTGGAAGGACAGGGTGCGGCCGCCAGGCGCGGTGGGAAGTTGGACGGCAAGTTTGGGTACATCGTCCCCTAGGAGAAGCACTATGCAAAAGCGACTCGGAATGTTACTTGTCAGTGTGGTCCTGCTTGGTGTGATACTGGCTGGCTGCACCCCCCCTACTCGGCTGGAGAGGGATTACGGTACCTCGTACCAGCTCACCAGAGCGCAGCAGATCTTGACTCCTGAGGCCGAGCAAAGCCTCGCACCCCAGGAAGACCTGGACGGGGGAGCGGCCCAGCGCACGCTCGAACGCTACCGGAAAACGTTTGAAAAGCCGCCACCGCCGCCCACGTTTGCGGTTTCCGTGGGCGCCATCAAGTAAGGAGACGGACAATGCGACTGCAGCGTGAAGACGGTATCGTGGCCCTCGAATTTGCCCTCATACTGCCGCTGTTCCTGCTGATCGTGGCGGGCATTATTGAATTCGCGGTCATGCTGTTCGACCAGCAGGTGATTACCAACGCCAGCCGTGAAGGCGCCCGCGCTGGGATTGTCCTGGCCATTCCCAAGCCCTCAGAGGCAAACATTCAGAGCGTCGTCAGCACCTACTTGACGGGCGCCGGGCTGGATGCCGCGAGCGCCACGGTCGACGTGACCGGCGAGGGCCTGGCTTTTGGCAACGATCTCACGGTGCGCGTGGCTTATCCATATAACTTCTTGTTTCTCCCACGCTTTACTGGCGGAAGCGCGAGTATGACCCTGACTGCGAATACCACCATGAGGCACGAATAAAGGGGAGGAGCCTGGCAATGCGTCTGCGGAAGATTGTGTCTGGGCAAGAGGGTGCCGTTGCCCTCATGGTGGCTGTAGGGTTTTTCGTGTTTGTAGCCTTCACGGCCATGGTTGTCGATATTGGCGTGATCCTGGTCACCAGGAACCAACTACACAACGTTGCCGATGCGGCGACTCTGGCCGGTGCCAGGCAGCTTGGCAAGCTTTATGAGGGGCTGGCGCCCAGCGCGCAACAAAGCTACGTGCTCGCTGCTGCAGACGAAACTTTGATCAGGAACGCTGTCCTCGACGCGGCCGGAAAGAATAGCGCCGGGGGCACAGCCATCACCATCAATGCCGCGGATATTCGCATCGGTCAATGGCATACTACTACAAGGACCCTGACAGTGACTACTACCAATCCGGATGCGGTAGAAGTCACAGCGCGCCGGGATGCGACGGCCAATGGTCCTATTACTACCTTATTTGCCAAACTCATGGGGATAAACACCGCCGAGGTCGTCTCCATCTCCCAACGGAGTGGGGGCATATGGACTGGCGTAGAGCGGCCAACGGCGGCGTTAACGGGGGCAGGCACGGTTGAGCCTGGAGACCTCAAGCTTCCCGTCGGGATCTCAAAAAGCTGGTTTACCTCAGGTTTTTGCGACCGGAATATCAAATTCTACCCTACGTCTGCTAGTACCTGCGCAGGTTGGAACACCTTTAACGTGTCGCCGGCCAGCGCCAATAACCTGCGCGATATACTACAGGGAGAGTGGGCCGGCACGTACGAGGCCCCCGGCTTTGCGGTCAGCGACACAATCAATTTCACTAACGGGGTTGCGGCAAGTGATTTGTTCCCGTCGTCGCCCAGTAAAAAGGGTCTCGTGGATCTTTACAACAAGTTCAAGAATGCCGCGGGAGTATGGGAAACGACTGTGCCAGTCTATGACAGTACGGCCTGCAATCCCTCAGGCCCCATCCAAATTGCTGGCTTTGCCTCTGTCGCGGTGACCAACGTCCTGGGGCCGCCTGACAAGATCATCGAAGGGACGGTTAAGTGCCATCTGGTAGAGCCGAACAGCCGCGGTGGTGGTGGGGAGTATGGTACCAAGGGCAGCATCCCAGGTTTGGTGGAATAATGGAGGGCAGAACACCCGTGACTGGAGAAAGCATCACCGTTGGGTTAGAAATACACACTGCGGCCCTACGCGGAGAATTCACCGCTATCCTGGCTACCCAGGCGGCGTTTCGTCTGCAGAACGCGCAGGGTGACGACGTGCCGCAACTCGTCATTGTGGAAATGCACGACGACCGTGCCCGTACGTTTGCTCTCATCCAGGCTATCCAGACCGCTGCCTCGGTAACGGAGGTCTTTCTCACTGCCTCTCGTATGGAGCCAGACATGTTGTTAGAAGCCTTACGGGCGGGGGTGAAAGAGTTCATCCCACAACCTGTGAAACGGGAGGAACTCGAGCAGGCCCTGCAGAGGTATCAAGAGCGCTACCGGCAGCGCACCCCGAGGCAGTCGAAACAGAGCAAGCTGATCAACATCATAGGCAGTAAAGGCGGCGTGGGAACCACCACGATCGCCGTCAATCTTGCCCTCAGTCTGCAACGTCTACACCCCCAAAAATCGGTCGTCCTGGTGGACTTGAACCCCCAACTTGGCGACGCGGCGCTCTTCCTCGACCTCAAACCGGCCCACACGTTCGGTGATATTGCGAAGCATATGTTGCGTCTGGACACTACCTTTTTGCTCAGTACGCTCTCCAGGCACGCCTCGGGGCTGTCGCTGCTGTCGTCGGTGCAGGATATCGAGGAGCTGGGCCTGTTGACCCCGGAGAGTGTCGAGGGGACACTGGAATTATTACAGACGCATTTTGATTATATTGTGCTCGATAGCGGGCATATGCTAGATGATGCCACGGTGGCAGCGTTGCGTCTCGCGCCTACGCTCTTTCTAGTGTCGACCCTTACCCTCCCCGTTGTGCGTAATACTAAAAGGTTACTCGATATCTTTACCAAGTTGGATATTCCCGCAGACAATATCAACTTAATTGTGAACCGTCATAAGTCAATCAATCGGGAAATATCCTTGCACGATTTTGAAAACACCTTGAAAAAAAAGGTGTTCTGGCTTGTTCCAAATGACTACCTGGTCACGTTGAAGGCGATAAATACTGGCCAACCAGTTGCCTTGATGGCAAAGCGGGCAAGAATAGCCAAAAATCTGAGGAAATTAGCCGCTACTATTGCTACAGAAGAGGAGGAAAAATTTTCTCTTCTCTCAAAATTCTTTGGACGAAACAAAGAGGGAGCATAATATATGGCGTGGTTCATTGCTAAATCAGCAGATAATACAATACAGACTCCCATTGCACAGTTGAAAAATGGTCACACTCCAGAGTCATATGAACACGGGAATGAGTATCAAGAGTTAAAGAGTAATATTCACTCAAAACTCATTGACATGATTGATCTCTCTCTCTTAGGTTCACCCAACAAGGAATTTATTAGGCAAGAGATAAATAAAGCGGTTGTAGAGATTCTCAGAGAAGAGATTGTACCACTCAATGCTCGTGAAAGAGAGTTATTGCTCAAAGAAGTGCAAGATGAAGTGTTAGGTCTGGGTCCGTTGGAGCCTTTTTTGCAAGACCATACGATTTCCGATATTTTGGTGAATACCCATAAAAAGATTTATGTGGAGAGATTTGGGAAATTGGAACGCACGGAGGCACGATTTAAAGATGATACTCACTTGATGGGCATCATTGAGAAGATTGTCTCCAGGGTCGGCCGGCGCATTGATGAGTCGTCTCCCATGGTGGATGCCAGGCTGCCGGATGGTTCCCGTGTCAATGCCATCATTCCCCCGCTGGCCATCGACGGCCCTATCCTGTCCATTCGACGCTTTGCCGTGCGTCCCCTGAAGCTCGAGGATCTCGTCAGGCTCAAGACCCTGACGCCCGAAGTGGGGGAGCTCCTGCAAGGGATTATCAAGGCGCGGCTGAACGTCCTGGTCGCCGGCGGCACAGGGAGTGGCAAAACCACATTGTTAAATGTGCTGTCTGGATTTATTCCGGCGACCGATCGCATCGTCACCGTCGAAGATTCCGCCGAACTCCAGTTGCAGCAACCGCACGTGGTGCGATTGGAAACCAGGCCTCCCAACATCGAAGGCAAGGGGCAGGTGACGCAACGCGACCTGGTACGCAACAGCCTTCGTATGCGTCCAGACCGCATTATCGTTGGGGAAGTGCGCGGCGAAGAAACCATAGATATGCTGCAAGCCATGAATACCGGGCACGATGGTTCGCTGACCACTATCCACGCCAACAGTGCCCGCGATGCCTTGATTCGTTTGGAGACCATGGTCTCCATGAGCGGGCTCGATATCCCATCCAAATTTCTGCGGCATTACGTCTGTTCTGCCCTCAACATTATCGTTCATGTCTCACGTTTCAGCGATGGCACCCGCAGGCTGACCAGCCTGCAAGAAATTACTGGTATGGAGGGGGAGGTCATTACCATGCAAGAGATCTTCGGCTTTACACAGACGGGAGTGGCCGCCGATGGCACAGTCAAAGGACGGTTTCAAGCCACTGGGATCCGACCGCGGTTTGTGGAGCGCTTTAAAGCCCTGGGGATCCTCATTCCTCCCGAGCTTTTTGATGCCCGCAAAGTGTATGAAGTCTGAGCCGCTGGAGGGAAGCAGATGCATTATCTCATTGTCATAGCGATCTTCCTCACCGTTGTGCTCTTGATCGAAGGCAGCTATTTTGCCTCCAGGGCGGTGTATGCCCCAGGGCGCCGGCGCGTACGCCGGCGTATGCACACCGTCGCCCAAGACCATGACGACACGTCCATAGGTATCGTCCGGCGCCAGGCCCTGAGCGAGATTGCCTGGGTGAACCGCCTCCTGGTCAAGATGCCCCTGATGCAGAGGTTAGGGCGCCTGCTCGAGCAAGCCAATAGCCGCTATACGCTCGGGACGTTCTTCTTGGTGTCAACAGGGCTGTTCTGTCTGGGGCTCTTGGTGGGTCCATTCGTGGTGCGTATCGCTTACGTCCAGATGCTGGGGAGCATAGTTTTAAGCCTGACGCCGCTCTTGTATATCTTCCGTCGCAAAAAATGGCGCCTACAGCAATTCGAGAAACAGCTCCCGGACGCCCTGGATTTGGTGACCCGGGCTATGCAGGCCGGGCATACTTTTATGATCGGGATCAAGATGGTGGGCGACGAGTTCTCGGAGCCCATCGGCACGGAGTTTGACAAGACGCTCGAGGAAATGAATTTCGGGGTGAGTGTGCCTGAGGCCTTGCTAGGCCTCTCTGAACGGGTGGATTGTCCAGACGTGGGACTATTTGTGACCGCCGTGATTGTGCAGCGGGAAACCGGCGGGAATCTCGCCGAAATTCTCGAAAAAACGAGCCAGGTTATTCGCCAGCGCTTCGAATTGCTCGGGCGTGTCCGCGTCCTGGCGGCAGAAGGCAAATTATCGGCCCTTATTCTGGTGGCGCTCCCCTTCGTCGCGGGTCTCATTCTCTATGTCACCAGTCCGGGTTATCTTACAGTACTGCGCACGGATCCCATCGGGCAGGTGGCAGCGGTGTACGCTGTCAGCATGATGGTCATGGGCATTCTCGCGATCAGGAAAATCATCAGAATCAGGGTATGAGGAACGCAGTGTATGGATACTCCCTTGACCGAGCTGAGGCAGTTCATGTTCTCTCTCGGGCTGTCATCGTCCCAGTTCAGCTTTGTGATCGCCTCTGTTGTGGGAGCCACTGTGTTACTGTGTGTCGCAGGGTTCTACTCTGTACTCAACTCCCGCCGAGCACTCCAGGCGGTGCGCCGGAAAGTCGAGGGTAGCTGGGAGGGAGCAGGAGCAGCGGAGATGCCGGGGAGTACCTCCCCGGTCAAAGAGGGTGTGTTTCAATCGCTGACGTTTTTAGGCCAGTTGACCAAACCGCGCCGTGAAGAAGATCTCTCACGTATCCGGAAACCCCTGCTGCAAGCGGGGTACAGGTCTGCTGATGCCCCCATGCTTTTCTTAGGCATCAAGCTCCTCCTGGCGGTTGTGCTGCCAGTCTGCTACGTCTTCTTGCGTCCGCCCAGCCTGAGCACGCTGCCTGCTTCGTACACCATGTTTTTCCTCATTTTCACGGCGCTTATCGGTTTTTATGCCCCGGATATCTGGCTCCGGTTGCACGTTCGCCGCAGAAGCCGCCAAATATTCGAAGGCCTGCCGGACGCGCTGGATTTGATGGTGGTGTGTGTCGAAGCCGGTCTGGGACTCGAGGCGGCGATCCAGCGGGTGGGGCAGGAGCTGAAGCTGACGCATAAGGTGCTGCATGAGGAGTTTGCCCTCGTCGGCTATGGCTTGCGCGCCGGGCAGACCCGGCAGATGGCCTTGAGGGATCTGAGTCTGCGCATTGCTCTGGAAGAAGTCAAGAGCTTTGTGGCGGTGCTGATTCAGACAGATAGGTTTGGGACCAGCGTGGCCCAGGCCTTGCGGGTGCATGCGGATGCCATGCGCCTGAAGCGCCGGCAGAAGGCCGAAGAGCTGGCCATGAAGATCCCGGTAAAACTCCTCTTTCCGCTCATCTTTTTTATTTTACCGAGTCTTTTTGTGGTCATGGTCGGCCCAGCTGCTATCCAGGTCTTCAGGCGCCTTTTACCCATGATGACTAGCAGATAAAACCGTGGCGTTGTGGGCTCGGATCATTAGACAAGGAGGAGCGCAGATGTGGAGCCGATTGTGCTCTTGGGGCCTGCTGCTGGCGGGCACCGTGGGTTTCTGGTGCAGTGGCTGTGCCTCGCACCAGGAGCCCCAGATCACCATGAAGCCGGCAGAGTACCGCAAGCTGCTAGACAAACAAAAGACCGGTAAGCCCTTGGACGAGGTGCTGCAGAAAGAGCTGCCCCCGATGACAGTGGGCGATTATGAAGCGCTGGGCGATACGTATCTCAGAAACGACAACCTGACCATGGCCTTTGTGCAGTATGACAAAGCCTTACGTGTGGATCCTGCCTCCACCCGCATCCGGTATAAAAGTGCTCTCCTCTTTTTAAAAAAGGAGTTAGTCGACGAAGCGATCAAAGACTTTCAGACCGTCTTGCAACAAGACGCGCATTACGCTTTGGCCTATGAGGGGATGGGACAGGCATGGCTGAAAAAGGGCAACCTGGTGGAAGCTGAGAAAAGTTTGCGCCAGGCCATTGCCCTGAATCGAGACCTTTGGCAGTCCTACAACTTTTTAGGCATGATTGCCGATCGCCGCCAGCAGTTTGACGAGGCCATTGCGGCGTATCAATTTGCCATGACGCTGCGCCCAGAGCAGGGATTTCTCTTCAATAACTTAGGCATGTCCTACTATCAAAAAGGGGAGTACGAGAACGCCGTGCAGCATTTTCAGCAGGCCTTACAAAAGGGGTATGCCCAGGAGCGCGTCTATAATAATCTGGGCCTCGCTCTCGCCAAACTTGGCAAATACCCAGAGGCGCTGGAAGCGTTTACGCAGGGTGGCGATAAGGCTAAGGCATACAACAACGTTGGGGTCGTCTGTTTCGCGGACAGAAAATATCCCGAAGCGATTGCCTTCTTGCAAAAGGCCGTGGCATTAAACCCGAGTTATTACGCCAAAGCGAATGAAAATTTGCAAGCTGCACAAAAGGCCCTGGAGGCGCAGGGTGTTGCTGTCCAACTACCCTCGAACTCGTCGAACCAGAAGCAGGGCGCGCCTACGGACCACTGAAGATTCTTCCAAAGATACTAAGAGATACTTCTGATGTGTCAGGCAGTTGTCGTAAGTACCGAGAAACGGCCCCTTATGGCCCGGATTGCCCAGACATTAGAGGTGAGTCTCGATTATTTCGCAGGTCTCAGTGATCTCGATAGCCTTTCGCACATCCGAGAGGAGTCTCTATGGTCTCATCGTTGTCTCCCCAGCCCGTCATGGACAGGCCTGTGCCCCTAGCATCGCCCGTGGCCCGACGGCGTCATCCGGCCCTAGTCCCCTGGATCGTCCTGGGGCTCGTGGCCGTGCTCGATGCCGTCTGGCTCACATGCGCCGGCGTTGGGCTGACAGCGACCCAGCTCCCCTCGCTGCTCCTGCGCGTCGCGCTCCTGGGCGGGCTCCTCGTGCTCGGCTGGGCGGCCCCAGCGGGGAGCTGGCGGGCGCGGTTGGGGCTCCTCGGCGAGACGCTCCTGCGCTTTCTCGCTCTGACCACCAGCGCTGGTATCCTGAGTTATCTTGTCCTCACCCTCCATCGTCCCCTCATTGACCCTCTCCTGGCGCAGGCGGACGCGGCGCTCGGGGTCCCCTACATGGCCTGGTTTGTCTGGGTTGAGGCGCATCCACAGGTCGCCGAGATCTTGACGAGCGCCTATCTCACCACCTGGCTGCAACTTGTCGTCTGCCTGGTGGTGCTGGCATTGGGCCAGCAGCGTGCCCGCCTTCAGGAGCTCTTTTGGGCGATTGCGCTGGCGCTCGGGGTGATTCTTCCCCTCTCGGGCGCCTTTCCTGCCCAGAGTGCCTGGGTCACCTATGGCCTGACCGCGCGCGTACCACCCTGGGCGATGCAGTGGTATCCGCTCTTTCATGGCTTCCAGACGGGCATACTGCGGACCATTGATCTCACGAGCATTGAAGGTCTGATCACCTTTCCTTCCTTTCATACCACCATGGGCATACTGCTCACGGCATCGCTGCGGCCGTATCGCCTGGTCTTTCCCCTGGCGCTTGCGCTCAATGCCCTCATGATTGTCTCCGTCCCCACGCAGGGCGGGCATTATGTTGTGGATGTGCTCGCCGGGGCCGTGGTGGCAGGCCTGGCCCTCTGGGGTGCTCAGTGGCTCCTGCAGGGCGAGACGGCGGTGGGACCGCGGACGTGGAGACGACGCTTCAGGCCGGACAAGGCAAGCGCTACCGCATCGCCTCAGGCCAGGATGGTATCTGATCGGACGGTTTCGCCATGATTGAGACCGTGATCGACATTTTGTTAAATGCCCAAAACCCCGATGGGGGGTGGGGAGCAGTGCCAGGCAAACGGAGCAATACCGAAGCCACATCTCTTACCCTGCTCGGGTTGAGCATATGGCACGAGGTGGTACCGGCAGCGTGCCTCAACCGTGGCCTTACCTGGCTGACCACCAGGCAGCACGCCGATGGCAGTTGGTCGTTGACGGATCAACTGCACGAAGGTTCATGGGCGACAGCACTGGCCATCCTGGCCCTCGATTTTTTCGAGCCACACCAGCAGAGCACTCTCCGGGGAGCAAGCTGGTTGCTGCGTCAGAAAGGCAGAAGACTGGGCTGGGTCGCTTCTCTGCTGTACCGCTTTGCTCCGCACACATTACCTTATCAGATGAATCCCGACTTGCAGGGGTGGTCGTGGGCCGCCAACACCTTCAGTTGGGTGGAACCCACTGCCTACGCCCTGATCGCCTTGCAGAAGCTCGGCTCCTCTCTCCAGGAGACCCTGGCCGCAGAACGCATTCGCGAGGGTGAACACGTGCTCTATGACCGCATGAGCGCGGGTGGGGGATGGAATTATGGCAACACACAGGTACTTGGAGAGCATCTCCCACCCTACCCTGAGACCACCGCGCTGGCCCTCATTGCTCTGCAGAATCATCCGACAGCCGAGCCGAATCAACTGAGCTTGCACGCTCTGCGCACTATGCTCGAGCACGTTGAGTCGGGGCTGGGACTCAGTTGGGCGATCCTGTGCTTGACGCTCTATGGTCACGATGTCTCGGCGTGGCGGACACTGCTCAGGCGTACCTACGAGCAGACAGGTTTTTTGGGCGAGACGAAAACGCTGGCGCTGGCGCTCCTGGCCTTAGGCGATGGCAGCCGTGTCTTGAGGACAACCACACATGCTTAACCGCAGACAGTTTTTCATGGGGGGGATGGCGGCCGTGCTGCCTGCGGCCGTCGCCGGGTGTGCTCGGCGTGAGCCTTGGGGGAAGGCTGCCTACCGCAAGCCAGCACAGTCCCGCGTGGCTATCCTCGGGGCCCAGAGCTACGACATGCCCCTGGAGGATATTCTCCACCGGGGACTGCAACTCTTCCGTCTTCCTCTCCACGGCAAGACCGTGGTCTTAAAACCGAATCTAGTGGAGTATGATCCGGCTGGCATCATCAATACCCATCCAGCCGTCATCGTCGCGGCGATTGAGGCATTCAAGCGTCTGGGGGCGCGCCAGGTCATCGTGGCCGAGGGGCCTGGGCATCGCCGGGATAACGAGTATCTCTTGAGCGCTTCCGGTTTCTCTACCATGCTCAAGGAGCACCAGACACCGTATGTGGACCTGAACTACGACGATGTGCAAGCGCTCCCACTGCGCAGCCATTTTACCACCTTACAGCAGCTCTATGTCCCTGAGACGGTGCTCAAGGCGGACCTGCTTGTCTCTATGCCGAAGCTAAAAACCCATCACTGGGCCGGGGTCACCCTGTCCATGAAAAACTTGTTCGGGCTCATTCCGAGCGCCATCTATGGCTGGCCCAAAAACGTCCTGCACTGGGCCGGGATCGCTGAAAGTATCCTGGACATCAACAGTACCCTCCCGGTACCGCAGTTCGCCATTGTCGACGGCATTGTGGGGATGGAGGGCAATGGCCCTATTCAGGGCATTCCGAAACCGTGTGGCACGTTGATCCTGGGGGACGATCTGGTCGCGGTCGATGCCACGGCGGCCCGGTTGATGACGATCGACCCCGGGAAGATCCCCTATCTGACAGAGGCCGGACGCTTCCTGGGGAATATCGCCCCGGAACATATCCTGGCCCTCGGTGAAGACCCGGCCGCTTTCCGGCAGGACTTTCGTGTCATCGACCGATTTCAGCATCTCAAGGTGCGCAGTGGTTAGTGAGAGTGCTGCCTAAGTCAGGACGGTGTCATGCACTAATCCGGTAGTCGCAACTTCCTGGAGGCGGGCCAGTGGGAAGTAAGTACCCGGACATAAATTTTGGCATACTTCAGGCCGCCTGAAAGTTAATCGTGTAGTCTGTGCCAAAACGGGTGAGAATATCTTCAACTGCTTTACACAGGCATGAGCAAGAGGCATACGCCGAGAACGGTAACCAGTAGTACTTGATAAAGCGCCATAGCATTTCCATCAGATGCAGTTCAGGAGAGTATGCGGGCAGATATTTGACAATTCACCCTTTACGGACCCATTGCGGCATCTGATGCATAAACGCTTTCGACCGGTGCATCGGGGCATTGTCAAGCAGGACATCACGGCGCTTGTCAAGCTGCGCACTCAACTGATCGGAGGTGTTTCAGAGCTGTTGATTCCATGTTAGATGGATCGCCCAAACTCATAGCGATTGATGAACAGCCCAATCACCACGTCGTGCATGGTCGTCGTTTTGGAAAAGCAGATTGTCCGGCGTACCAACCGCTTGATCCGCGTGCGCAAGTTGATGTGCTTGCTCTCGATCTTCTGGGTGTTTGCCTTCCCCACCGTGTGCTGCTCGGCCTCCACATGTCGCTCGTAGGCACCCCAGCCGTCGGTAAAATAGCGCGTGATGCCAAAGGGCTCCAACAGCGCTTTGAGTTCCAAAAAGACTGTGTCCTTCCGTCGTCCAAACACATACGCTAACACCGTGCCCGTGTGGTGATCAATGGCGTGCCATAACCAGCGTGGATTCGCTTTGCTGCGTACGTAGCTCCACATCTCGTCGAGCTCGGAGCTAAACCCACGCCGCACCTCCAGCTCATCCGCACGCCATATCTCTACCTCGACCTGCTCGGGATGGAGGTGCGGCAACACGCGACGATTCACCGCTTGCAGGTCAGGTGCCTTTTTTTTAATTCATTGATCACCGTGGTGGGGCTGACGTGCAACACGCGCGCGGTATCACGAATGCCACTGGCGTTCATGGCCATATCGACGATCTGTTGCTTCACCTCAGGCGATTGACCGGCGTAGGTATAGTCCAGCAGAAAGGTCCGCCCACGCCCCTCAAGGCACGCACGGCACCGATAGCGTTGCTTGCCTTCAGGCGACAGACCATGTCTCACGATATCAGTCCCGTGACAGTATGGACAATGCAGCATTTGGGTAATCATGGCCCCCCCCACAAAACTGGTGGCGCTCGTCCTCAACAGAGGATACCAGATCAACAGCTTTGAAACACCTCCTTTTCACTTTCTTCACTCACCCGCAGGACCTTGCGCGGCGTGCTGGAAGCAACCCACTGGACCCTGGAGGACCTCAGACGCTTGGGGCTTGCATAGGCACGCGTTGACACATCCTGCCAATCCCCTACACTGAAGGTAGTAGCACTAACTCACATTTCTATGCCAAACACCCCAACATATATCCTTTACCACGGCAAGGCCACAGGCAAAGACAAAGCCGGCAAGAAAATCTGGACGCGTATCG
>WNGH01004803.1_pt1 | contig 12877 bp, 12 predicted proteins | sample 5400631 | NCBI WGS metagenome assembly WNGH01 (sample SAMN13153373, study PRJNA577476) | soil metagenome | isolation source: 115 cm soil or saprolite under Garry oak tree replicate 1 | place: USA:California | collected 2016-06-15
AACGGCGGCCTTTGCCGGAGGTGGAGGGTCTGCTAGAATGAGGAGCTTGGTTTTTCGAAATTTTCTAATCTAAGAAATGAAGCCAAGCTCAAATAAAGTCAAATAAGAATGAAGCAGGAAGAAAAATGGCACTGAAGTGTGAGTTCTGCGGCAAAGGGCCGCAATATGGAAACGTGGTCAGCCACGCAAATAACACCCGGCGGCGCCGTTGGAATCCGAACTTGAAGCGCGTGCGCGCGATCGTGGCGGGCGTGAAGAAGCAGGTTCGGATCTGCACGGCGTGCATCCGTGCGGGCAAGGTGAAGAAAGCCGCCTGAGCCTCCAGCCTTGAAATTGACCTTTGCGAACCTGCGTTCCGTGGGGCGTCCGATGGAGCACTCAAGAGGAGTGAAGCGAGGCGGAGTATTGCTGCCGCTGGCGGCGATGCTATTGGCAGCCGCGACCGGCTGCAAAGAGCAAGCGCAGCATGCGCCCGACGTGTGGGCAAGCGTAAATGGAAAAGAGATCAAGCGCGCGGAAGTCGACAAGTACTACCGCACGCGGGTAAACGCCGAGGGGCAAGAGCCTTCGCAAGAAGAATCCCTGTCGCTGAAGCTGAACGTGCTCGACGAGCTGATCAACAACGAGATTTTGCTCGAAAAAGCGAAGAAGCTGAACCTGGAGGCCAGCGACGGCGAAGTGGAAGACAAATTCACCGAGATCAAGAGCCCGTACACGGAAGACGAGTTCCAGAGGCGGCTGAAGGATCAAGCGATTTCCGTGGACGACCTGAAGAGCGACCTGCGGCGGCAACTTTCAATCCAAAAACTGCTGAACCGCGAAGTGGTAGCGAAAATTTCCATTACGGACCAGGACGTCTCTGATTTCTACAACGCAAACAAAGCACAGTTCAACGTGGCGGAGCCACAGTACCGGATCGCCCAGATCGTGGTGACTCCGAGGAAAGAGCCGCAGATCCGTAACCGCAAGAACGATGACGCCACCAACGAGGCCGAAGCCCAGCGGAAGGTGAAGATGCTGATCGACCGGCTGAACAGCGGCGCGGACTTCGGACAACTGGCGATGGATTATTCCGAAGACATGAATACCGCGGGAACGGGCGGCGATCTGGGATACGTGCCGGAATCGGCGCTGAACCAATCCGACCCGACGCTGAAAAAGGTTGTGGTTGGAATGAAACCGGGACAGGTCAGCCCGCCGATTCCGTTGAAGGAAGGCTACCGCATCCTCAAGCTGATCACGCGTGAGTCACCAGGACTGCGCGGCATCAGCGACCCGCAAGTACAACAAACGATTCGGGACACGCTGCGCAACCGCAAGGAACAATTGCTGCGCTCTTCATATCTGGCGATCGCACGCGATGAAGCTCGCGTAACGAACTACCTTGCCCGGCAAGTCATCGAGACGGCGGGGAAATTGCCGGACGCGGCGAAGACCGCCATCCCGCAGCGTTCCATCGGGCATTAATCCTCGAATCTAAAGCTGAGTCAGTATTGTCGAAGTGATTCGTGACTCGTGACCGGCGCGAATTCAGTCGGATATTTGTGATCCCTCCTAGTTCGATGACTCCAACATATTTTGTTCGATGCGGAGAGGGCCGGTTTACGCGACCACGCAAAGAATGTCGCCTGCGTTGACGGGCTGGCCTTCCCTGGCGAGGACGCGTTCAACGGTACCGCCCTTCGGTGAGCGGATTTCGTTTTGCATTTTCATCGCTTCAACAACGAGGAGACCCTGGCCGGCTTCGACGCGGTCCCCTTCCTTGACGAGAAGCCGGACGACTTTGCCAGGCATGGGCGCGACGATTTGCTGGCGGCCTTCGGCCTCGACGTGTCCGTGGCGGCGGCCGCTCCAGACGCGCGGATCAATGACTTCGGCGGTAAATTCCTGCGTGCTAGCCTGGAGCTTCAGCTTTCCGTCGGGCGAAGGAGTCACGGTGAATTCGAAACACTGACCATGCAGGAGTATGGAGAGAGTGTTAGGAGCGATCTCGGCGACATCGACGACGACGGGCCGTCCGTCCAAACAGACGCGCCAGCCAACGGCGTCGTGTTGCAGTTCAACGACGCGTGTTTTTTCTCCGGATGACGACGTGAGTTGGACTTCGAACTTCATGGCAGGCGGTCCAGTTGCTCGCGCCGGCTTTCGAGCTTCCAGCGAGAAGGCTGGTCCGAGGACAGAGTGGACTGAGAAGCATGGCGGTCCCCTTGGTTTACCTGCCAGACGGCAGCGGCGATGGCGGCGCCATCAGCAACGGAACTTCCGTCCCGATTTTCCTTGGCGGAAGACGCGCCGGAGCGCGCAGGGTGGAGCAATTCGTCCAGCCATCTGGTGTGAATCTCGCCGCGGAGAAAATCGGGCTCACTAAGGATACGGCGGAAAAGACCCACGTTGGTCTTGATGCCGGTGACGGTGCACTCCTCGAGGGCGCGGCGAAGGCGGGCAATCGTTTCCTCGCGGCTGTTGCCCCAGGCGATGAGTTTGCTGAGAAGCGGGTCGTAATCGTTGGGGACGGTCCAGCCATCGTAGACGCCGTCGTCCAGGCGGATGCCCGGGCCGCCTGGAACCTGGCGGGAAAGAATTTTTCCAGGTGAGGGGAAAAAATTATTGTCGGGATCCTCGGCGTAGATTCGAACTTCCATGGCGTGGCCACGCGGGATGATGGATTCCCAGGCGAATGGCAGACGGTGGCCCGCCGCGATGGCAATCTGAAGTTTCACCAGGTCGAGACCGGTAACCTGCTCGGTGACGGGATGTTCGACCTGCAAACGCGTGTTTACTTCCAAAAAATAGAAATTGAGATTGGCGTCAACCAGAAATTCGACGGTGCCGGCGTTGACGTAACCGCCCGCGCGCGCCAAGCGCACCGCGGCGTCGCCCATCCTCTTGCGAAGTTGCGGCGTAATGAGGGGCGAGGGCGCTTCTTCGATCACTTTTTGATGGCGCCGCTGCACTGAGCATTCGCGTTCACCAAGAGAAACGACGCGGCCGTGGGCGTCGGCGAAGATCTGAATTTCCACGTGATGAGGGCGGTCGAGATATTTTTCGAGATAGAGGCGGTCGTCGCCGAAAGCGTTCATGGCTTCGGAAGAAGCATCGCGAAAAGCGGAATCGAATTCGGCGTCGCTATTGACCAGGCGCATGCCCCTGCCACCGCCACCGGCGACGGCCTTCAGAAGAACGGGATAGCCCATGCGTTGTGCCAGGGCTTGCGCCTCGGCGGGTCTTTCAATGGGTTCGTTCGTCCCGGGAACCGTGGGAACATCGACGCCCCGAGCAAGCTGGCGGCCGGCAGTTTTCGACCCGAGCGATTCCATGGCTTCCGCGGGAGGCCCGATGAAGGTGAGACCGTTGTCGGCGCAAGCACGCGGCAGGGCGGCGTTTTCCGCGAGAAATCCGTAGCCTGGATGCACGGCATCGCAACCGGCGCGGCGGGCTACGTCCATGAGCTTATCAATGCAGAGATAACTTTCGCGCGAGGGCGCCGGGCCAATGGAGTAGGCTTCATCGGCGAGTCGGACATGCAGCGACTTGCGATCAACGTCACTGAAGACCGCTGCGGAGCGGATGCCCAGTTCGTGGCAAGCACGCAGGATGCGCACGGCGATCTCACCGCGATTGGCGATTAGGATTTTCCGGAACATGGCTGGTTTGCGATTGCAGCGGAATTTTAACACGCGCTCTGGCGGAAGGAGAATTGTGGTTCGGCTTGCGTGTCCAATCGTTTGCGGTGTAAGAAGGAGCGGCGGATTTGTTGGCGAGGGAGAACGATGAGAAACCGACTCATGGTGATTCTGGCAGCGACGCTGTTTGTTTCCGTGGGTGCGCCGGCGCAAGAGCCGGTCATTGCGCCAGCAGACAATTTGATCGTGGACGGCGTGCCGAAGATACCCGCATCTATGTCGGAAGCCGCAGGCAAGTATGCGTCGTATCGAAGTGCCAGTCTGGCGGATTGGCATCCCACAAAACGAGAGATGCTGATTGCGACGCGGTTTGCGGAGACGCCGCAGCTTCATCTGGTGAAGGCGCCGGGCGGGGCGCGGCAACAGTTGACGTTTTTCGCGGACTCCGTCGGAAGCGGGCGGTTTCATCCGAACGGCGGAGACTACATTCTTTTTGCTAAGGATATCGGCGGCGGCGAGTGGTACCAGCTTTATCGTTACGACGTCGCCAGTGGCGATGTGACACTGGTGACGGATGGGAAGTCTCGGAATCTGGCGGGGCCATGGTCGTCAAGCGGCGATCAGATCGCTTATACGTCCACGCGGCGAACGGGAAAAGATACGGATTTGTGGGTGATGAATCCGGCGGATTCGAAGACGGATCATTTGCTGACGCAACTGGCGGGCGGTGGATGGCAGCCGGAAGACTGGTCGCCCGACGATAGCAAGATTTTGTTGAAAGAAGAAATTTCCCTAAACGAGGCATATTTGTGGCTCGTGGATGCCAGGACTGGTGAGAAGACTGCACTCGTGCCCGGTGGAACAAAACGCGGGGACAAGATCGCCTATGGCGAGGCCAGGTTCAGCAAGACCGGAAAGGGAATCTATCTCACGACAGATGCCGGCGCCGAATACATGAATTTGGCGTATATGGAAATTGACCGACCAGAAGCCAAGTATCTGATCACAGAATCTGAAGCGAATTGGGATGTCGAGCGCTTCGACCTTTCCGTGGATGGGAAGCTTATCGCGTATGTTAAAGACGAGGATGGTCTTAGTGTAATTCACGTTCGAAGAACCGCTAACAATACAGAAGTACCCCTGCCCAAATTGCCAGTTGGCGTGGTTGGCTCCATGCGCTGGCATAAGAATGGGCAGGACCTTGGATTCTCGCTGAACAATGCGCGGGGGCCGGGGGACGTGTATTCGATTGATGTGGCGAGTGGAAAAGTGGAGCGGTGGACGACGAGCGAGACGGGGGTGAAGACGGATGGGTTTCCGCAAGCGGAGCTGGTGCGGTGGAAGAGTTTCGACGGCAAAATGATTTCAGGATTCTTGTACAAGCCATCGGCGAAGTTCGGAGGGAAACGGCCGGTGCTGGTAGTGATTCACGGTGGGCCAGAAGGACAATCGCAACCGACGTTTCTCGGACGCAGCAATTATCTGCTGAACGAACTGGGGATCGCGCTGATCTATCCGAACGTGCGCGGATCAACGGGCTACGGCAAGGCGTTCTCGCTGATGGACAATGGATTCAAGCGCGAGGACACGTACAAGGACATCAATGCCCTTTTCGACTGGATCGCGGCGCAGCCTGGATTGGACAGCGAGCGAATCGCGGTGACCGGCGGGAGTTACGGTGGACACATGACGCTGGCGGTCTCGACCTTCTACAGCGACCGCATTCGCTGCTCGGTGGACATCGTGGGCATGTCGAACCTGGTGACGTTCCTCGAGCACACCGAGGCGTACCGGCGCGATCTTCGGCGGGTGGAGTACGGTGACGAACGGGACCCGAAGATACGTGAGTTCCTCGAGAAAATTGCGCCGATGAACAACATTGAAAGAATCAAAAAGCCCATGTTCGTGATTGCGGGAAAGAACGATCCGCGCGTACCGGTGAGCGAATCTCAGCAGATCGTCGACGCGCTGAAAAAGCAGGGAACGCCGGTATGGCTGCTGATCGCCAAAGACGAAGGGCACGGCTACCGGAAAAAGCCGAACCAGGATTTCCAGTTCTACGCGACGGTGGAATTCTTGCAGGAGTATCTGCTCAAGTGATTTCCGATTTGTAGAGGCTCCTAACGCTGCTTGAGCGATAGGTCGCGGCTAGCAGCGATGATGAGGGCTAGAGCTTCATCGAGATTGCGGCGAACCTCTGCCAGCATTTTGCCCTGTGTATTCACTCCAGGCACTTCCTTCACGTAGGCGACGTACCAGCAGCCACGCTTTTGAATGACGCGGTTGAGCTATCTTTTCATAGCGGAATGTTGCCGTGTTTCTTCTTGGGGTTGGTGTCGCGCTTGTTTTCGAGGGCGCGGAGGGCGGTGATGATCCGGGCGCGCGTGTCGGCAGGTTCGATGACGGCGTCAATGTAGCCTCGCTCGGCAGCGACAAAGGGATTGGCAAAGCGGTCGCGGAATTCGGTGATTTTTTTCTGACGGAGTTTCTCGCGATCTGCTTCGGGAGCCTTCGCCAATTCGCGTTTGTAAACAATGTCCACAGCACCCTCGGGGCCCATCACGGCGATTTCCGCCGTTGGCCACGCAAAATTGGCGTCCGTTCGAATGTGCTTCGAAGCCATGACGCAGTAGGCGCCACCGTAGGCTTTGCGCGTGATGACCGTGATTTTCGGAACTGTCGCTTCCGCAAAAGCGAAGAGAAGCTTCGCGCCATGCCTGATGATGCCGCCGAATTCCTGCTGCGTGCCCGGGAGAAAACCAGGAACGTCCTCGAAAGTGATGAGCGGAATATTGAAGGCATCGCAAAAGCGCACGAAACGCGCGCCTTTCACGGAAGCATTGATGTCAAGAACGCCGGCGAGGAAAGCCGGCTGATTGCCGACGATGCCGACCGGCCGGCCGTCGAGGCGCGCGAAACCTACGACGAGATTTTTCGCGTAGTGTTCGTGGACTTCGAAGAAATAGCCGTCGTCAACGACCGAGTGGATGGCGTCCTTGATGTCGTAAGGCGTCTGGGGATCCGTAGGTACAAGAGTGTTGAGCGATTCGTCGCGGCGTGCCGGCGGGTCCGAGGTAGGCCGGCGAGGCGGATCCTCCAAATTATTCGAGGGAAGAAAACTCATCAGCTCGCGAATCATGGCCAGGCAATCGGCATCGTCGCGGGAAACGAAGTGCGCGACACCGCTCGTGGCGTTGTGGGTCATCGCGCCACCGAGCTCCTGCTTGGTGACCTCCTCATGTGTGACGGTCTTGATGACGTCGGGACCGGTGACGAACATGTAGGATGTTTCGCGCGTCATGAAAATAAAATCGGTGATCGCCGGCGAATAGACGGCGCCCCCAGCGCAAGGCCCCATGATGGCGCTGATCTGCGGGATGACTCCGCTGGCGAGGGTGTTGCGCAGAAAAATGTCCGCGTAACCCGCAAGCGAAGCCACGCCTTCCTGAATGCGCGCGCCGCCGGAATCGTTAAGCCCGATGACGGGGGCCCCGGCACGCATGGCGAGGTCCATGATCTTGCAGATTTTCTCCGCGTTGGTTTCCGAGAGCGAACCACCGAAAACCGTAAAGTCCTGCGCGAAAACGTAAACGAGGCGGCCATCGATGCGCCCAAAGCCGGTAACAAAGCCGTCGCCCGCGGGACGCTGCTCCTGCATGCCGAAATCAACGCAGCGGTGCCGGACAAATTTGTCCAGCTCTTCGAATGTGCCTTCGTCCAGCAAAAGGTGCATACGCTCGCGCGCGGTGAGCTTGCCGGTTTTGTGTTCGCGCTCGCAGCGCTCCGGACCGCCGCCGGCTTCGGCTTCCTCGGAAATTCGCCGGAGCTCTTCCCTGCGGTCGCTGCGCTTGTCTTCGGGAACCAGACTGGGTTTGGGCTCAGACAAGGGGTCCTCCCGGTGAAGGAGATTCTTCCGTGGCAAAAATGCGCACCGCCAGATGCGTGGCCAGCCAAACAGTTCCCAAGAGCAACACGACACCCAGGAGCAGTTCCGCACCCATAGCGGCCGCCCGCTGGAGCGGAGATTCGAGTGCCGTCAGGTATTCCGTAGCCCGGACAAGAATGAACATGGCGCCGAGGGTCATCGCCACGATGAGGATGGTGGTCAGAACGGAAGCGACGATCATTTTCATGGGACTGGAATTGGGCCGCCCTGAAGCGGCATGCAGAAGGATAGCGCAACCGGTGGGAAATCAGAACGCGGAAGTCCTCCACCTTCGGACATTGAATTCATTGCAGCAAGTTCTTCGACTCTCAGCGCAGGCCGGACCAGTCGTCGGCCACGAGGATGGAATCGCTCGGATTGGACGCGTCGTACTTGATGCTGGCGGGCTGGCCAGCGACGAGGCGTTCCAGCCGAACCTGGCTTTCCAGGCCGGTGATGTCCTGCGCGGTGTGATAGGTAACGCCGGAAATCAAATAGCTGTAGGAAACGAGATGGCGGGGACGCATGTCCGTCAGCGGATGAGCGCTCGCGCCGAACAAACCTTTGCGCGCCGCTTTCGGTTCAGGTGGATGCTCGGCGAGCTCGACGATTTGCCCCTCGGCAATTCGGCCAATCTGGTTCAGATGCAGCCGCCGCTTGCGCTCCTCTTCCTCCGGATCCACAGCGGGGCTGAAGAAGGCATAAACGATCATGGCCAGGGCGGCGATTGCCGCGCCACCCACGGCGAGAACTACTTTCCAGTCGGCAAACAAGGCTTTCAACGAACGGACTCCGTAATTTCAGATCGGGGGGATTGTGCGCTGCACGGAAGGACTCCCGGCTTCTGCCCATCCCCACTCCTGCGTATTCTACCGAAACCTTGCGCTATACGGGAAACTACGCTTGCGGGGCAAGCACCGGATTGCGCAACACTCCCACGCCAGCAACACTGACCTCGACAGTGTCGCCGGCAACGAGGGGGCCGACGCCAGCCGGTGTTCCCGTGGCGATAATGTCGCCCGGCATCAGGGTCATCATGCGGGAGATCCAGCGTATAAGAAACGCAGGGGTAAAGATCATCAGCGAAGTAGCGCCGGACTGGCGCCGCGTGCCGTTAACGTACGTCTCAACGAGGACGTTCGATGGGTCGAGATCGGTTTCGATGTGCGGGCCGACCACGCAAAAAGTATCGAAACCTTTCGCGCGTGTGAACTGGACATCGCTTTTCTGCAGGTCGCGCGCGGTAACGTCATTGAGGCAGGTGTAGCCCATCACAAAAGAAAGAGAGTTATCGGCGTCGCTCAATTGCGAGCAGCGCCGGCCGACAACCAGCGCGAGCTCGCCTTCGTGCTCCACGCGCAGCGAATACTTTGGCAAGACTATCGCTTCTTCTGGACCGATGATGGAAGAGGGCGGCTTGAGGAACATTAGCGGTTCTTTGGGCACTTCGTTGCCCAACTCCGCCGCGTGCGCCGCGTAATTCCGCCCAATACAAACAATTTTCGAAGGCTCAACAGGAGCAAGCAGCCGCACATCAGCGAGGCGAGCAGTACGCATACCGCGAGACCATTCCATCCAGGGCGGGCCGGAAATCTCGATGACGTTTTCACCTTCGATCACGCCGTAACGCGGCGCTGCGCCCGGAGCAGAAGCATCGCCCACCTCGTAACGGCAGATTTTCATTGGCGGCTAACTCGCGCGGTGGTTGGTATGGGAGGCATGATGCGTTTCGCGGGCTCTCCAGATCGTGGCAACGACCCAGCAGAGCGTACTGAGAATCATATACACAACGGCGCCCAGCACGAAAACGTGAAACGTGCTAAGCCGATTGCTGAGCCCGCGAAAGATCAGGCAGAGCACGCGATAGCTCAGGCTGAAAATGAACCAGCCAAGAAGGCCGGACGCCAGGAGATGACCCGGCATGCGCAGGAACCGAAAGACGGGCAGCGCCGCGAGGAAAGCCAGAATCGCGGCGGCGGCGATATCGCGCTCCAGGGCAAGGCGCTCCAGGAACGGCACGCGATTGGCGATGACCAGCCAAGCGGTAAAAACCAGGGTCAGGCAAACACCGACGTAAACACCGGTCCGAATGGCCGCGTTAGGGAAGACGTGGAACCAACGATAACCTGGCAGATGTGGACGAAACGACATCGAGTGCCGAGCTCCCAGAAGTGCCTTCAATCGTTTAACCCGGATTTAATTCGATGGTTGCGTGACCTCGACCACCACGGGTGCGCACGGCGTACTTTCATTTCCCGCGCGGTCTACGGCGGTCACGGTGTACCAATAGCTGTGGCCGGGCTTTACAGACGTATCACGAACCGCAGGCGTGGGCAACAAATCCGGCGTCAGAAGCTCTCCCCTTGCGCCTTCCTGCTCACTCTTATAGACGCGGTATCCTGCTAGGTCCGTTTCAAGATTGATGGACCACGAGAGTTCCACAAGAACCGCACCCGGTGCCGCGCCGGGAAGCACCGCGGCTACAAGGTCCTGAGGCGTTGCAGGCGCAAAAGTGTCGCGAGGCGTTACTTTCAGCGGCTGAGAGTCAGAAGACTCCAGTTCGTGGCCTTCAACCTGGATGACACTGCGCACGATGTAAACATAAGCCTGGTCGAAAACAAAGTTGGTGTCGCGGTAAGCGTTGGTCTGCGATGAACCTACAAGAGCACCGTGTGATTCCGCTTTGCCTTGCGGAAGAACTTGCGGCGACGAAGAAACTGGGGGCTTAACATCCGCACGATAGATTCGATAGCCGGTGATGGCCGAGAGAGGCTCTCCTGCACCGGGGCCGGCCGGGGTCGGCCAGCTCAATTCGACCGCGGACTCGGTCACGCGAGCCTCAACGGTAGCAATGGGCGCCGGAACAGGGAATACCTGCACTGCGATGGCATTCGAATCAGCCGAGGCGCGTTTCTGCGAAGCACGCGTTCGAACCATATAATTGACCGGCATGCCGGGATGCGCTTTGGTTTCTTCCGGCGAAATCGGATCGGTGAAGCGCACGCGCCCTTCGGCGCGGTAGTCGTCCACGAGGGCGCCGGGAATCGTGTAAACAACGCGGAAAGATTTCGCCTCGGCAGAGCCGCCGGGCTTAGCGGCGCCGCGGAGAATTTCGACCGCAGGTGGCGAAGAGAGTTTTTCCCCGGAGATGGAACGCGCCGGGAGGGTGAAGGAAAGTTCCACGCCGTCGCCTGCTTGATGAGCGGAGAGATCGGTGATCGCCACCGGAACCGGGGGTAAAGGTGGCGTTGGCTCACCCGGTGCTCCACAACCAGCCGAACACAAAAAAATGGAAATGGCAAAATGTAAAATGGCAAAGCCTGGCGTGGGGCGTTTTTTGAGGTGAAGTGCCGTCCCTTTTCGATTTTCCATTTTCAATTTCAGGAATCAGAGAATGTAGCGGCTCAGATCCTGGTTCTTGACGATGTCTGCGAGCTGTTTGGTGACGTAGGCGGCGTCCACTCTCACGTTTTTCTTTTTGAGGTCCGGGGCTTCGAATGAGATTTCGTCGAGAACTTTTTCGAGGATGGTGTGAAGGCGCCGGGCGCCGATGTTTTCGGTCTGCTCGTTCACGTTGGTGGCAAAGCGCGCCACGGCCGCGACCGCGTCCTCGGTGATGTTGAGCTTTACGCCTTCTGTTTCGAGCAACGCGACATATTGTTTGATGAGCGCATTCTTCGGTTCCGTCAGAATGCGGATGAAATCCTCTTCCTTCAGCGATTGCAGCTCTACGCGAATGGGCAGCCGCCCCTGCAGCTCCGGTATCAAATCAGACGGCTTGGTCACGTGAAACGCGCCCGCGGCGATAAACAGAATGTGATCTGTGCGAATCATGCCGTAGCGCGTGTTGACGGTCGTGCCTTCGATAATGGGAAGAATGTCGCGCTGCACGCCTTCGCGCGAGACGTCCGGGCCATGGCCGGATTCGCGCCCGGCCACTTTATCGATCTCATCGATAAAAATGATGCCCATCTGTTCGGCGCGCTCCACGGCCACGCGCGTCACCTGGTCCATATCCAACAGCTTGTTTTCTTCTTCCTGAATCAGGTATTCGAATGCATCGGCAACGCTCATCTTGCGCTTTTTCTTTTGTTGCCCGAACATGCCGGAGAACATGTCCTGCAGTTTGCCGATGTCCATTTCTTCGACACCCTGGTTGGAGACGATTTCGAACGAGGGCATGGCGCGTTCCCGAACTTCGAGGTCCACCATGCGCTGGTCCAGCTTTCCTTCGCGGAGCTGCACGCGCAACTTTTCGCGCGTGCGCTGGGCCTGTTCCCGCTGCGCGGCCACCTCGGATTCCGGAGTGCCGGGCAACGGAGGGGGCGCCAGCGGAAGCAGCAGATCGAGCACGCGTTCTTCCGCGGCCTGCTCGGCGCGGTCGGCGACTTCGTCCAGTTTTTCCTCGCGGATCATATCGATCGACGTTTCGACAAGGTCGCGGACCATCGATTCCACGTCGCGTCCGACGTAACCAACTTCCGTGTATTTCGAAGCCTCTACCTTGACGAACGGGCAGCCTGCGAGACGCGCCAAACGGCGCGCTATTTCCGTTTTTCCCACGCCCGTGGGGCCAATCATCAAAATATTTTTTGGCAAAACGTCCTCAGCGATTTCCGGCGGAAGCTTCTGGCGCCGGACGCGGTTGCGCAAAGCTACGGCGACAGCCCGTTTGGCGGCGCCCTGCCCGACGATGTATTTGTCGAGCTCCGCCACGATTTCCCGCGGGGTCATGTCATCCAGCGCGGGGAGAAGTTCCTGCCCTTCCACCGGCTCGGCGCCATTGCCACCGGGTAAGTAGATCACTTCTTTTTCAGTCTTACTGGTCATGTCTTGCTCAATTCCTTTGATGCATGAAAACGGCTTGCCGTGTTTTCACCCTACCGCTAATCCGCATTTCCCACAACAATCTCGTCCGTCCGCTGCACCGGCTGATCTGTCCTGTAGGGAGGGCCTTCCGAGGCCGTCCTCTCTTCGTGCTAAAGCTCTTCGACTGTAAAATTCGCGTTTGTGAAAATGCAAATCTCGCTGGCGATGCGCATGGCTTCCATGGCCAGCTCTTTGGCGGTAAGTCTCGAATGCTTCAGTAGCGCTCGCGCCGCGGCCAGTGCGTACGTGCCGCCCGACCCAATCGCTACCAGACCATCGTCGGGCTCTATTACATCCCCGTTCCCGGAAAGAATGAAAGTGCCCTTGGTGTCCGCAACGATCAGCAGCGCTTCCAGATGCCGCAGCGCGCGGTCCTTGCGCCATTCCTTGGCCAGTTCCACCGCCGCTTTCTGGAGATTGCCGGAAAACTCCTGCAGCTTGCCTTCGAACCGTTCAAAAA
>WNGH01013119.1_pt1 | contig 12875 bp, 9 predicted proteins | sample 5400631 | NCBI WGS metagenome assembly WNGH01 (sample SAMN13153373, study PRJNA577476) | soil metagenome | isolation source: 115 cm soil or saprolite under Garry oak tree replicate 1 | place: USA:California | collected 2016-06-15
TCATCATCGCCTCCCGTTCTTCGGGAAGTGGCCTGCAGTAATAGGACAACCCTTCCCGGCACAAAAAGTCGCTCGAAACCAGCTCGGTTGCAACCACCGTCTGCCGCTCCCTGAAGGCCCGTTCAAGGATATGGGGGAGCTGCAAGGTATCGCCGGACTGGTCACTGCCGAGCCGCGCCATCACCTTCATCTGCGGGTCCACAATCGACACGACGTCGGCAAAGGGGAGGATCGTCTGCCAGCGTTTTATGGCACTCTTCAGCCAGGCGGTGTCCTTACGCCGAATATGACTGTGCACGGGGGGTGCCATGGCGGGCTGCATGAGGGCAAACTTGAGCTGGTTGGCGCGGGAAAAATACTGGTTCTGGGCGAAGTTGAGGCTCGCTTCCAGGTCTTTGCTGACCTCTTTGGCAATAAAGGCGTCGAAACTCTTTACCGTGGCGAACAGGAGGGTGGAGTATGATAGGAGGAGAATGAGCAGGAGGGATAAAAACAGCTTGCTGCGTATGCTGAGGTAAGGCCTTTTCATGTTGCCTCTTTGCCGGGATATTGCCCTGTTGAGACATGATTAGTACGCAGCTTCCCTCCTTTTCGGGAGAGATGCCTTCCTGGGGCACCGGGATTCTTACACTCCTTCTGCTTTCAAATCTCTGGTCATCAGCTCGACAACCGCATCACGGGCCGGCTTGTCCTCATAGAGGATGCTGTAGACCTTTTCGGTGATCGGCATGTCAATTCCGAGCCTCCGGGCCAGGTTGCGGGCGGATTCGGTGGTCTTGACCCCTTCGGCAACCATCCGCATCTCCCCGAGAATGGCGGCCAGGCTCATCCCTTGACCAAGCTTCATGCCGACGGTGCGATTGCGGGAGAGGTCGCCGGTACAGGTAAGGACCAGGTCCCCCATCCCCGCCAGTCCCGCGAAGGTTTCCCGGTTCGCTCCCAGTGCCAGGCCCAGCCGGGTCATTTCCGCCAGCCCCCGGGTGATGAGCGCCGCCCTGGTATTGTTTCCGAAGCCGAGGCCGTCCGAAATACCGGCGGCCAGGGCAATCACATTTTTTATCGCCCCGCCGAGCTCTACCCCCATGATGTCCGGATTGGTATAGACCCTGAACACCGGAGTGGTGAAAACATCCTGGACGCGCCGGGCCACCTTTTCCTCGGCAGCTGCGGCAACTACCGCGGTCGGCATCTCCTGGGCCACCTCCCGGGCAAAGCTGGGGCCCGAAAGAACCGCGAATCGCCTGAACAGCGCCGCCGGCAGCAGTTCTTCATAGACCTGGGAAACCGTCATCAGGGTGCCCAGTTCGATCCCCTTGGAAGCGCTGACGATCACGGCATCCGCCGGAATGGCGGGCAGGGCGGTTCCGATCACCCCCCGCACCACCTGGGAGGGGACCACGAAGAGGAGAAGCCCCTTGCCGGCAACCGCCTCCTCAAGGGAGTTGGTGAAGGTAAGCCCGGGAGAAAGCAGGATGCCGGGGAGAAACGGGCCGTTGATGCCGGTCGCAGCCATCTCGCTGACGAGCTCCGGCTCGTAGGCCCAGAGCGTTACCGAATGCCCCTTTTTGGCAAGGAGGTTCGCCAGGGTCGTTCCCCAGCTCCCGGCGCCTATTACTCCTATGTTTTCAAGCATTCCTTTAGTCTCCCGACATCCGGATTTGCACTGTACTATCCGTAGCATAATCGGCAAAAGGCTAAGGGCTAAGGGCTAAAGGTAATTGCCTTAAACCTTTAGCCTTTCGCCCAGTGCCTTTAGCCCGTTGTTATTCCCATTCGTCCCCGTCGTCATACTCCCGCAGGTCGTAACCTTCAGCCAGCGCTTCCCGGGCCATGTCCATGCTTTCCAGGGCAAGCCGCTTTAGAAACGGATGATGGCGGCTCCGGAACCGGGGCGTGGCAAGGCTGAAGGCCGCCGCCAGGGCCAGCTCGATTAGCTCCCGGTCTCTGCCGGTCCTCTGCATGAGGTCGGCGGTCAGGAGCAGCCTCCGGTTAATCCGTTCCATCTCCGGAACCACCAGTTCCGCACAGAACCTCTGAGCAGGGCGGCGGTGCCGGCAATGTGCCGCGCCGAGATGGCCAGCCCGTCCCGGTCGTACCCCTTGAAGTTCGGCGAGTAAGGCGCCGGGGCGATCTCTTCAGCGGTAAACAGCCGGCGCCAGACGTAAAACTCGGGAGGAAGCAACGCCCCATTCTCGCCATTCCGGAACACGGCGTCCCTGACGAGGGCGAGGGCATATGCCGGCGCGACCTCAACCACGTATTCCTCGCTCGAACTCTCCGCCAGATATTTCGCAAACTCCTCGATGGCGATCTCTCCGCTCCCCCAGACGGCCCGCACTCCATCCGTCTCGTGGAGCTGGAGATAGAGAGCGGCAAGCTTTCCTCCCTGCGCAGACCGCGCGATCCAGACCGTCCTGAAGCCGGTACCGTCAAAGGGACCCGCGTAGGCGGCGTAGAACGGCGGATGAGGTAAAGGAGGGGAGGGGGGGGCCGTATCGATCCCTAGGAAAGAGATCCTCCGAAGGCTCCGGGTGACCGATTCCCTGACCGTCAGGTCCGGATGGCCGAGCATTCCATGCAGCAGTGCCGCCGCGCCGCTGTCCCTGACCCGGCCGAGGGCCGTGACGGTCTCCTCCCGGATTTCCGGATCGTCGATTCCCAGCAGGATCTCCAGAATCGCCAGGACCCGGGGTTCCGCAATCGTGGGAAGCTGCCGGATCACCGCCAGCCGTGTCTGTGGCGAATAAAAGAAGAAGTCCTCCATGAAACAGACGAGCCCCTCGTCTCCCTGGTCGAGCAGCCGCGGCAAGGTCGTCCGGAGAGGGCCGCCGTCACGGGCCAGGAGCGTAGCGAGCGGAGGGACGCTGATGTCGACACCGTACTCCTCCAGGACGGCCAGGAGCGCCGCTTTTCCCTCTTCCTCCAGGTCTCTCCGCCGGAGGGCGATCTGGATGAGCTGGTCGATCCAGACCTCGTCATCGAAAAAATCGAGGAGATAGGCGTACTTGGAGATCAGGTCGCCGCTTTTTTCCCGCCATAGCCTCCGGACCAGCGGCGAAAGGGCGCGCTTTCCCGATTTCCCGAGCTTGGCGCCGATCTCCTCCATTTCGGCAATGGTAATGCCGTCCTGTTTAAGCCGCTCCAGGAGATGGATGATGCCGTGCCGCTCCCTGAGGCTGTTGTCGATCTTTCTGCGCTGTTCCATAGATTGACCCAGGCTAAGGGCAATGGGCTAAAGGCAAAGGGGTAAATCCGTTTTTTCCTTTAGCCCTTAGCCATTAGCCTCGTGCCTGCCTTTATTCCTCTTCACCCTCAACAATATCCTCTTCGACGACCTCTTCGGATTCATCGGCCGCCTCGTCGACCTCTTCCTTCTCGGCAAGCCTGGCCACCGCCACGATCCGCTCGTTCTCCTCGGTCACCATCAGCCGCACTCCCTGGGTGTTGCGGCCGATCACGGAGAAACCGGCCACCGGCATCCGGATGATCTTTCCCTGGTCGGTGATCAGCATCAGGTCGTTCTCGTCGGTCACCTGCTTGATGTCCACCACGCAGCCGTTGCGCTCGGTGGTCTTGATGGTGATGACCCCCTTGCCGCCGCGGCTCTGCCGGCGGTACTCGGTCAGCTCGGTCCGCTTGCCGAAGCCGTGCTCGGTGACGGTGAACAGTGTCGAACCGGTCATGTCGTTGACGATCTCCATGCCGATCACCACGTCGTCGTCCTCCAGGGTCATCCCCCGCACCCCGCGGGTGACCCGCCCCATCGGGGAAACGGATCGACTTGCCGTTCCGGGAGGCCAGGAGCACGTCCTGCTTGCCGTCGGTCAGGGCCACGGTGATCAGCTTGTCCCCCTCGTCCAGGTTCACGGCGATGATCCCGCCGGAACGGATGTTGGAATACTCGACGAGCGGGGTCTTCTTCACCACCCCCTGGCGGGTCGCCATCATGATGAACCGGTCCTCGCTGAAATCCTTGACCGCAAGGATGGCGGAGATCTTCTCCCCCGCGGAGAGGTTCAAGAGATTGACGATCGCCTTGCCCCGGGTGGCGCGCCCTCCTTCGGGGATCTCATAGACCTTCAGCCAGTAAACCCTCCCGGCGTCGCTGAAGAACATCAGGTAGTCCTTGGTGGAGGCGATGAACAGCTGCTCGACGAAATCCTCCTCCTTGGTCTTCATGCCGGTCTTACCCTTGCCGCCGCGGCGCTGGGCGCGGTAGAGGGAAACGGCGCTCCGCTTGATGTAGCCGGTATGGCTGATGGTCACCACCATGTCCTCTTCGACGATGGTGTCTTCCAGGGTGATCTCGGCGGTCTGGCCAATGATCTCGGTCCGGCGCGGGTCGCCGAACTTTTCCTTCACCTCGATGAGTTCTCCTTTGATGATCTTGAGGATCTCCGCCTCGCTCCCGAGGATCTCCTTAAGCCGGGCGATAATGCGGAGGATCTCCTCGTACTCCTGGATGATCTTGTCCCGCTCCAGCCCGGTCAGCCGATGGAGCCGCATCTCGAGGATAGCCTGCGCCTGCAGCTCGGAGAGGCAGAGCAGCGGGTTCGCCGCCACATCGGCCGCCGAAGCGAAACGCCCCGCCATCAGCGGCGATCACCGCGTCCAGCCAGTCGAGGGCGATCTTGAGGCCGAGCAGGATATGGGCCCGGGCCTCCGCCTTTTTCAGCTCGAACACCGTGCGGCGGGTGACGATCTCGCGCCGGTGATCGATGAAATGGCGGATCACCTCTTTCAGGGTGAGGACCTTCGGCCGGTTGTTGACGATGGCGAGCATGATGATGCCGAAGGAGGACTGCATCTGGGTATGTTTATAGAGCTGGTTGAGGAGCACCTGGGGGTTCTCGTCCTTCTTCAGCTCGATCACGATCCGCATTCCGTCCCGGTCCGATTCGTCACGAAGATCCGAGATTCCTTCGATCTTCTTCTCCCGCACCAGCTCGGCGATCTTCTCGATCAGCCGCGACTTGTTCACCTGGTAGGGGATCTCGGTGACGATGATCGACTCCCGTTCGCTCTTTTTCTGTTTTTCCACCCGGGCCCGGGCACGCATCTGGATGATGCCGCGGCCGGTCCGGTAAGCGGAGAGTATCCCTTCGGTGCCGTAGATGAAGCCGGCGGTGGGGAAATCGGGGCCGGGAATTCTTTCCATCAGCTCTTCCAGGGTCAGGGCGGGGTTCTCGATCACCGCGATGATCCCTGCCACCACCTCGGACAGGTTCCGTTTCCTTGTCCAGGTCCGCCAGCATCTCGTGCGCCATCTGGGACATGCGGATTTCGGTGTAACGCATGGCCGCCGGGGAGTCGCCGTCGACGGAGCCGAAGTTCCCCTGGCCGTCCACCATCGGGTAGCGGAGCGAAAAGTCCTGGGCCATCCGGACGATGGTGTCGTACGCGGCGGTATCGCCGTGGGGATGGTACTTGCCGATCACGTCGCCGACCACGCGGGCCGACTTCTTGTACGGCTTGTTCCAGTCGTTCCCCATGTCGTACATGGCGTAGAGACAGCGCCGGTGCACCGGCTTGAAACCGTCCCGCACGTCGGGAAGCGCCCGGCCGATGATGACGCTCATGGCGTAGTCCATGTAGGACTTCTTCATTTCGTCTTCGATGTTGACGGATATCTTGTTGGTCTGGTTGAGCATAAAGAACCTTTTTGGGCTAAGGGCGAAAGGCTAAAGGCAAAAGGTTTTACCCTTAGCCCTTAGCCTTTTGCCTTTAGCCGGGTTATTAAATATCCAGATTCGACACGTTCAGCGCGTTCTGCTCGATGAACTCCCGGCGCGGCTCCACCTGGTCCCCCATCAGGACCGTGAAGATCTGTTCCGCCTCCACCATGTCCTCGATCTTCACCTGGAGAAGGAGCCGGTTGTCGGGGTGCATGGTGGTCTCCCAGAGCTGCTCCGGGTTCATCTCGCCGAGTCCTTTGTAACGCTGGATGTAGAGTCCCTTTTTGGCGGTCTCCAGGAAAAAGGAGAGGATCGCGTCGGGGTCGGCGGTGGTGAGCAATTCCTTCCCTTCATTGGTGGAAACGACCGCCGTTCCCTCGCCCAGCGTCTGGCGCATTTTCTTGCTGTGCTCGAACAGCAGTGCATACTCGTAGGAGGTGAGCACATCGAGCGAGTGACGATCGAGGCGGACCCGGAGGTTGCCGATCTTCACCGTCGCCCGCTTGTCGGTCACGTCGTACTCGAACCCCTCACGCAGCGTCTTGATCCGGTCCAGGTGGGGAATCAGGTCAGTCAGCTCCTCGAAGCCGCTCCGGGCGTTGACGGCAATCAGCATCCGGAGAAGTTCCTCGTTGATCCCCTTGCGCGCCACCTTGTCGAACACCAGGCTGAAGTCGATCACCTGGCGGAGCGCCGGGATGATCTGCTTGCCGCGCAGGGTCCGTTCCCCGTTCTCCAGGGCGAGGGTCATCTCCTCGGTCCCTTCCTCCAGCAGGTACTCCTGCAGCGCCGCCTCGTTCTTCAGATACTGTTCCTTGCGGCCCCGCTTGATCTTGTAGAGCGGCGGCTGGGCGATGTAGAGGTAGCCCCGCTCCACCAGTTCGTGCATCTGCCGGAAGAAAAAGGTGAGGAGCAGGGTCAGGATGTGTGAGCCGTCCACGTCGGCGTCGGTCATGACGATGATCCGGTTGTAGCGGAGCTTGGCGATATCGAAGTCGTCCTTGCCGATGCTGGTCCCCAGGGCCGCGATGAGAGTCCTGATCTCCTGGGAGGAGATCATCTTGTCGAAGCGGGCCTTCTCCACGTTGAGGATCTTCCCCTTGAGCGGCAGGATCGCCTGGTATTTCCGGTCACGCCCCTGCTTGGCCGAGCCGCCGGCGGAGTCGCCCTCGACCAGGAACAGTTCGCAGAGCGCCGGGTCCTTCTCCTGGCAATCGGCCAGCTTGCCGGGCAGGGTGCCGATCTCCAGCGCCCCCTTGCGGCGGGTCAGGTCGCGGGCCTTGCGCGCTGCTTCCCGGGCGCGGGCCGCATCGATCGACTTCTCCAGGATCCGCTTGGCGATCTGCGGGTTTTCCTCCAGGTAGACGGCGAGCTTCTCGTTCATCAGGGTCTCCACGTACCCTTTCACCTCGGAGTTCCCCAGCTTGGTCTTGGTCTGCCCCTCGAACTGGGGCTGGGGGATCTTCACCGAGATCACCGCGGTCAGCCCCTCCCGTAGGTCCTCGCCGGAGATGGCCATCTTGACGTTCTTCAGGAGGTTATTGGCGTTGGCGTAGGTGTTCATGGTCCGGGTGAGGGCCGCCTTGAAGCCGACCAGGTGGGTCCCCCCCTCGTGGGTGTTGATGTTGTTGGCGAAGGAGAAGACCTTCTCGTCGTAGCCGTCGTTGTACTGCATGGCTATTTCGGTCTCGACCCCTCCCTTCTCTCCCTTGAAGTAGATCGGTTTCGGGTGGATCGGGGTCTTGTTCTTGTTGAGATACTCCACGAAGGAGACGATCCCCCCCTCGTAGAAGAACTCGTGGACTTTGTCGGCCCGTTCGTCGGTGATCTTGATCCGCACCCCGGCGTTGAGGAAGGCCATTTCCCGCAGCCGCTGGGAGAGGACGTCGTAGGAGAATTCAGTGGTCTCGAAGATCTCGCCGTCGGGGAAGAAGGTGATCTTGGTCCCTCTCTTCTTGGTCTCGCCGACCACGGCCAGTGGACTCTCGGGCACCCCGCGGCGGTACGTCTGGGTGAAGATCTTGCCGTCCCGCCGGATCTCCAGTTCAAGCCGCTCGGAGAGGGCGTTCACCACCGAGACGCCGACGCCGTGGAGGCCGCCCGACACCTTGTAGGAGCTGTTGTCGAACTTGCCGCCGGCGTGGAGGACGGTGAGCACCACTTCCGCCGCCGATATTCCTTCGGTCGGATGGATGTCGGTCGGGATGCCGCGGCCGTTGTCCACCACGGTGATCGACCCGTCGACGTTGATGCTGACCGTGATGTCGTCGCAGTAGCCAGCCAGTGCCTCGTCGATGGAGTTGTCCACGATCTCGTAGACCAGGTGATGCAGTCCCTGGGCGGAGGTGGAGCCGATGTACATGGCGGGGCGCTTGCGCACCGCCGAAAGTCCTTCCAGCACCTTGATCTGGCCGGCACCGTACTCGTTTTGAATTTCTTCAGTCATCGTTACCTCTGTATAAACTCAGGTGTAAAGGCTGCAGGCCGAAGGTTTTTAGCCTTCAGTCTTCAGCCTTCATTCTATCAACCTTCAGCCTTCACTAACTACCCGTCCAGCCTCGATGCGGAAGGTACGATGTTGTTCGATGCCGTGCAGCATGATGTTCTGCAGGGAGGTGGTGGTAATGAACACCTGCATCCGTTTCTCCGCCAGAAATTCCATCAGGTTCCGGTTCCGTTCCCGGTCGAGCTCAGAGGTCATGTCGTCCAGGAGGAGGATAGGGGGAGCGCCGAAGGTGTTCTCCAGGTGACTGATCTCCGCCATCTTCAGCGCCAGCACGAAGCTGCGCTGCTGCCCCTGGGATGCATGACACTTGAGCGGCATTCCACCCAGAAGAAATTCCACGTCGTCCCGGTGGGGACCGACCACGGTGGTTCCGCGCCGCCGCTCTTCCGCTGCACTCCGTGTCATTGCCTCACGGAGCAGGCGGCTTACCCCGACAATCGACCAGTCACCGTCCGGCAGGTGGGGTAGGTACTTCAATCCGGCCTCTTCTCTGCCGCCGGCAATCGCATCGTAAAATCCCTTAAGGAGCGGTCCGATCTCCTCAAGATAGGCGATCCGTTTGTTGATCAGCCGGGCGCCGGCCTCAGCCAGCTGGTCGCTCCAGACATCCAGGTCGCCCGTATCACCGATCTTCAGGAGGGCGTTGCGGTTCTTTAATAGCCGGTAGTAGTCGTGGTGGAGGCGAAGGTAGTCAGCGTCTCCGCTGAAAATTGCCCGGTCCAGGTATCTCCGGCGGCTGTCCGGCATCCCTTTCGCCATAGCCAACTCTTCCGGAGAAAAGGCCACCACATTGAGGCTACCGAAAAAATCGGAAATTTTTACCACTGATTTTCGGTCGACCCGTACTTTTTTCCCATCTTTTTCCAGCAGGAGGGCAATCTCCCGTGTCACGCCGTCCCGCTCTACGCTCCCCTGCAGGACCCCGTAGGTTGCCCCCCACTGGATAAGCTCGCTGTTCCTGGCCAACCGGAACGACTTCATGGTACCGAGCAGAAATATTGCTTCCAGGAGGTTGGTTTTCCCCTGGGCGTTATTGCCGAAAAAAATATTGAAACCGGTGTGGAATGACAGGTCGGTCTGTTCCAGGTTTCTGAAAGCGGTGATCGATAATTTTTTCAGCATCACGTATGCAGCTGCTTCATTAAAAAAGCCGCTCGGCGAAAGAGAGGCCTTTTTTTTAAGCCAGGTGCGTTTCCGTAGGGGTAATTCATGAATTGCCCCTACAGGCGCATCGGCATGACGACCGAAAGGAAGCTGCCGTCGCCGGCCGGTCTCATGATGGCCGGGGAGAGCTCATCCCTCAACAGGAGTTCAACTTCCGGCTCTCCAAGCACGGACAGGACATCAATCAGGTAGCGGGCGTTGAATCTGGAGGTCAGCGGCTCACCGGCATAATCGATTTCTACCTCTTCACGTGCCTCTCCCAGCTCTGGATTGCTGGAAGATATCTCCATGATCCCTGCTCGTATGTCGAACTTGATCCCCTTGAATTTTTCACTGGAAAGGATCGCCATCCGCCTCAGGGAATGGAGGAGTTGCTCTCGCCTTGCTTTAACGATGCGGTCGTTGTTCTGGGGGACTACCTTGGTATAGTCGGGGAATTCCCCATCCACCAGGCGCATTACGACAACTGTGTTTCCCTTTTTGATCACAGCGTTGTTATCCATGAAGCCGAGGAAAATCTCTTCTTCCTCTTCCTCGGTCATTTTTTTCAGTTCGAAAATCCCCTTCTTGGGAAAGATGATTCCTTTGCCCAGCTCTTTGCTGATGGTCCCGGTCAACTCCCGTTCAATTATGGAAAGCCGGTGGCCGTCGGTCGCCACCATCCGGAGGATATTTTTGTCGCTTTCATCCAAGGCCTTGACGAAGACACCGTTCAGGTTGTACTTGGTTTCATCGTGGCAGATGGCGTATGAGGTTTTTTCTATCATCTCCCTGAGAATGGCGTTGTTGAGCTTGACGAAGCTATCATCGTTCACCTTGGGAAAATAGGGGAATTCATCGGAAGAGAGACCGACGATATTGAAGTGCGCTTTGCCGCAGCGGATCTCCACCCAGTCATTATCTTTCGTTGAAAAGAGGATTTTCTCGTCGGAGAGTTCTTTAATTATTTCGTAGATTTTTTTGGCGGAAACCGTGATTTTCCCTTCCTTGACCACTTCGGTCGGATAGGAGCTTCTCATTCCGACTTCCAAGTCGGTTGCCGTTATGTGGATCCGTTCGGCGGAAGCTTCTATGAGCACGTTGGAAAGGATCGGCATCGTATTGCGCCGTTCGACTATACCCTGAACCTTTTGCAGTGCCTTTAAGAAGGTGTCCTTGTCAATCCTGAATTCCATTCCTCCTCCTTTCAACAGGGAAGTACTATTTTCTTATTTATAAATCTTTTTTAGTAGTAATAGATAGATGACGGTGGATAAGTTGATAACTCAGTTACTGCCTGATATTGTTGCACATTATTTTCTAATGTCCGGTTACGGGCTGGCGGGTTTATGCACAGACATCAACAGCCTCCGGAGTTATCCACATTTTCCCTGAACTATGCACAGGGTTTTCACACTCAGCTCAACAGCCCTCGTCTCAGGTTATCGATGGTTGCTTTTATTTCCAGGTCCTGCGAAATCTGGAGGTCGATCTTCTTGACCGAGTGAATGATGGTAGAATGGTCCTTCCCGCCGAATTTTTCGCCTATTTCCGGATAGGATGCCTTGGTGAGCTCACGGCAGAGGTAAATGGCGATCTGGCGCGGCACAACCAAAGCCTTGAGCCGTTTCTCGGACTTCAGTTCCGAGACTTTGAGCTTGAAATGATCAGCCACCTGTTTCTGGATGATCTCGATGGTCAGTTCCCGTGTCTTGTCGACGATGATGTCCTTCAGGACCTCCCGGGCCATCTTCAGGGTGATTTCGTTGCCGGTCAGGCTTGAGAAGGCGCCGAGCCTGATCAGCATCCCTTCCAGTTCCCTGACGTTGGTGGTGGAGCTGGTGGCGAGAAACAGGGCTACGTCGTCAGTCAGCCCGATACTGTCAATCTCCGCCTTTTTCTTCAGGATGGCAATTTTGGTCTCGATGTCGGGAGGCTGGATGTCGGCGATCAGCCCCCACTCGAAACGGGAGCGGAGCCGCTCCTCCAGTCCCGGAATGTCTTTGGGGAATTTGTCCGAGGTCACCACTATCTGCTTGTGCGACTCATAGAGGGAATTGAAGGTGTGAAAAAACTCTTCCTGGGTCCGTTCCTTGCCGGCGATGAACTGCACGTCGTCGATCAGGAGAATGTCCATGCTCCTGAACTTGTTACGGAACTGCTCCATCTTGTTGTAGCGCAGACAGTTGATCAGCTCGTTCATGAACTTTTCAGAGGTGTAGTAGCAGACTCGCGCCTTTTTGTTCCGTGCCAGTATATGGTTGCCGATGGCAATGAGGAGATGGGTTTTGCCGAGCCCTACGCCGCCGTAGATGAAGAGCGGGTTGTAGTTGGTGGCCGGATTGGCGGCAACTGCCTGGGAGGCAGCATGGGCAAACTGATTGCTCGCCCCGCAGACAAAGGTCTCGAAGGTATACTTGGGGTTCAGGTTAGAAACCAGGTCCCCTTGTTTCGGCTTTTCCTTCAGCGGGGGATCATCACGGGTAATCGCCATTTCTGCGACATCGGCCGCCTTTTCCCCCTGGTGCTTGTCATTGAGCTTGAATTCCATCTGGAACTTGAATCCGGTCAGGGAAGAGATCGCCTCCTGGATCATGGAAGTATATTTTTCCTCGACCCACTCCTTGACGAATTTGTTGGGAACTTCCAGTTGTAAACTATTATTTTTGAATGATAAAAACTTTATAGGCCTGATCCAGGTGTCGAACGTCTGGGGAGTGAGGACCTTTGCAATATTCGACTGGGCTTCAAGCCAGATGTTTTCCATAGCAAACCTTTAAATAGATGGCGGCGAATCGGATTATTCCCTGTGTGGTTGCCTCGCATCCGCCGCGGTTGAGAGGCTGCCCGGTTGTCTTTCAAAGGCGACCGTTTTCGCGGCGATGTTTTACACAGGGTTATCAACAGATGTTGATAAAAGCAAAAACCTTGCACATCTGCTAGATAGACGATAAACAGGGGGGTACTTTGAACAACTTTTTACGAATGTGGAAGCCTATCAGAGGAGGCGCCAATTTGCAAGGCCAATCTATTGTTCCAGGGTTAAAATAGTGCTTGACAAATTCACCTTGTTATGGTTAATAATGCCATTTACGTCGAAAAATAAGCTCATCATATATACAGGAGTATGTGTCAATGAAAAGAACTTTTCAGCCGAGTAACACGTCACGAAAAAGAACCCACGGTTTTCTGGTCCGCATGTCCACCAAAAACGGCCGGCTCGTAATCAAGAGAAGGCGTGCCAAGGGTCGGAAACGGCTGGCGGTTACCATCGCCACCAAGTAGAGGCCGATCCGTGCCCTGTTTTACCAGGCATGAGCGGCTTCTGAAAAGGAAGGATTTTCTGCGGCTTTCCAGCCAAGGGCAGAAGGTCCACACGTCCAATTTCGTTATTCTCCGGCAAGAAACCCCCGTGCCGTCGGTCCGCATCGGCATTACCGTCAGCGGCAAGGTCGGCAATGCGGTCATGAGAAATCGCCTGAAGAGGCTGATCAGGGAGTTTTACCGGGAGAATAAAGGATTATTCCTGCCGGTGGATTATAACATAATTG
>WNGH01004809.1_pt1 | contig 12873 bp, 10 predicted proteins | sample 5400631 | NCBI WGS metagenome assembly WNGH01 (sample SAMN13153373, study PRJNA577476) | soil metagenome | isolation source: 115 cm soil or saprolite under Garry oak tree replicate 1 | place: USA:California | collected 2016-06-15
TATCCTCTCGGCGCATGGTTCTCCGGCGTTACATACCTACCGTTACTCCTGGTTTTTCAAACAGTATTACTCATAGGAGTGCCCCAGATTGCGACAGGAATACTAGCAGCGCGCATGGGACGATCACTGAAGATAGGCGTGGCTTCCGGACCTGTCTCGCTACTCTTCATATCCGCATTCTTCTGGACGCCTGAGTGTCCCGGGTGCGATCGGAGCCTACTCTACCTTCTCATTCCAGCCTGGGCACTCTTCGCATTGGGCGGTACCATTACTGAACTAGGTCTACCCTCATCCTTACGATTTCCCAAGATGTCAGGTTGGCTGGGCACTATCAGGATGGAGGATGTCAGACGAGTCGGACTTGCCCTTGTATTGGTTGTCAGCCTATGGACGCTAGTGGCTCGTGAATTTTGGGATCCGAGTGTTCTCTATGCCTCTTCTCTCTCTCCAAGTCCCGGAGACCTTACTCTGGGCCAGCCTTTCTACCCGTACGTTGGGGGTTACTATAACTCGATCCAGTATAGGATCTGCTGCGTCGAGATTGGAGTGAGCATCTCTATGGCCAATCCGCGCCTTTTGGCTCCTGACAATTTCTTGATGGCCGGTATGGGAGTCCAGTCGCCTAACTGTTGTATTGACGGCTGGGATTTTGGATGGAGAGCCGACGTCTTCCTGCTACAGAATAGCAGCCTGATAGTTTCAGGATCATCATGGGAGACATGCGATAGCAACGCCAACTGTGGCGGCTACATGTGGGAACATCTCTGGTATCACTCACAGGTCACACTCAATCCGCAAAACATCTCCAGACCTATCTATCTACGAATGGCCTGGGAACTGGTGAATGTTAACGGTCAACCTCGACAAGTCGTCAATTGGTACTACAACACGACAAGTACACCTTGGATGTTGTATGGAAGCTATCTTCCAGACCCCAGACTGGGAACGTACTTTGACATCGGCCTATCAGGCGGCCCAGCTTCAACCATTCCCCAAGGGTCCGCGTTCCTCTACCAGTTCGGCATAGCCAGCAAGACACCCCTGGCAGGCTGGAGTGTGAACATGTTCTACCCTTCGTTCCAATACCAAGGGTCGTGGCGAACGATGGAGAGGGCTAACATTGTCCAAGGAGATTTCTCCTACTGGAAAGGGAACTACCGCTGGGGCGGCCAACCCTACCTGGGAGTTACTGCAAGAGCAAACCTGCTAGACTCTAGCGTACCAGTAGATATTGTGACATTCTCGTACACGGGCGGGACAATGAAGGATTTCACCCCGCTATGGTGAAATAGCTTCCAAAGATTACTCCAAGAATAGGTTTCCAGAGGTCCTACTCACACTGCCCCTAGGGCGGGTTCGATTGGGGTTGCGACCGGGTGGTGGCCGGTGTATCCGTGTACGATGTTTCTGATTCCAACGAGGAGCAGGGCGAACGCTAGGATGGCTGCAAGGATACTCTGCCCTAGTGACATGTCCAGGATGACATAGACCGATAGGATGATTGTTAGAGCTCCAATCGCTAGAATGACGAGTCTCAGCCATACTGGAGGGTGTCTTGCAACCCCGACCCCAATCTCAACTGCTCCAACAAGGAGTAGGGCTACGGCGAGAATTCCGACGAGAGTAGCTACGGCGGCCTGTAGATCGAGCAAAGCTGCAATTCCGAGAACTAGGGCGATGACGCCTCCGGTTACGTTGAGGCTTCTCAATGGGGAGGGCAAGACTGTCGCGAAGGCGCCCACGGTAATCCTGAAGAGACCGCCGAGGATCAGGCCTGCTGCAATTACAATGACTAGGGTCTGTATTGTAAACTGAGGATCGGCCAGTGCGAAGATCGCCAGAGCGATAACTATGATGCCGCCAAGGATCTCAACTGCTCGCCATCTGCTAGAGGCTCTGACCTCAATCCTGCTCAAGTGTAGCAGGTCGTGATTGAGACGGTGAGTATTTAGTGCCTTTCTCGCTTCGGCTTGTCGCTTCGTAAAGACGTAATACTGCTTCGCGGGATAAGCATCGTCATGGTCAAGGGCGTACTCGGTCTACACCACGTCACCTCGATCTCTAGCGACCCTCAGAAGACGCTTGACTTCTACAGCAAAATTCTAGGCCTGCGTCTCATCAAACTCACGGTCAACTACGATGACCCCAGCACGTACCATGTCTACTTCGGGGACGAGATCGGACACCCCGGATCTGTTCTAACATTCTTCCCATGGTCCGGTCAACCTAGAGGTCGCAAGGGCACCGGGCAGGCCACAAACACATCCTTCTCCATACCACAAGAATCAATACCGTACTGGCAGGATCGACTGAAATCGCATAGTGTTTCCCAGGAAGCCACTCGGAAGCGCTTCGGCGAGACTGTGCTCTCTTTTGAAGATCAGGATGGACAGGGCTTGGAGTTGGTCGGGAACAGGGAACTCGGAGAGAGGACTGGATGGAAACAGGGTCCTGTTCCGACGGAGCATGCAATCAGAGGATTTCATAGTGTCACCCTCTCGGAGGAGGTGTTGGAGAGGACAGAGTCTGTATTGGTAGATACTCTGGGCTTTCGGCTTGTAGGCCAGGAGGAGAACCGTTTCAGGTATAAAGCAGGAAAGGGAGCCGCGGGGACGATTGTAGATATTGTTTCTAGCCCGAATGCTCAGCGTGGATTTGTGAGTGTCGGAACAGTCCATCATGTCGCGTTCCGCGCCTCAGACGACGAACACCAGAAGGCTCTGCGTCAGGAGATCGTAAAGGCAGACCTAAACGTGACCCCGGTGATCAATCGGAACTACTTCCACTCCATCTACTTCCGAGAGCACGGTGGAGTTCTCTTCGAGGTAGCCACGGATCAGCCCGGATTTGCTATTGATGAAGCTCCTGCTCAGTTAGGGACCCACCTTGCGCTTCCACCGTGGCTCGAAAACTCAAGAGCCGAAATAGAGAGAAACCTGCCTCCCGTCAGTATACCGAGACGAATTGTAGCGTAGACTATCCATCACGTCTTAACCCACAAGCTCAAAGAGTCTTCAGAAGAACGTTCGAAAGTACATCTTCGAACACTTCCAGGAACATACGATTGTTACGACACTACCCTCCGGAAGGCTGGTGATGCAGAGAGACTCATCGCGCTTGGGAACCACGCAATACTTAGCTAAGCCTCATGTAACGCCTTGTTACTCTAGTAGTTAACTCTGTGAGGGAAACTAATCGTCCAAGAAAAAAGGGGGAAAGTTTGCGACGGAACAAGTTACGCTAGTTACAACTGCAGTAGTAATAGTGTATGGTCAAAGGAACCGTGCCGAAACTTCCGGAATTTCCAGCCTTAATAGTCCATGTCCAGTATCCGAGATGGCTCCATGCTGAAGCTGTCAACGTTGCTGTGTTGCTTCCGCCAGCCGGAACCCAGATAGAAGAAGGACCTGTTAGCGAATTGCCATAGTTGCCGCTCGGTGATACGTAGTATAGATTCGCGTTTCCAGAGAGCCCACCCACACTGTTCACGGTAAGCGTCACGCTTACGCTACGGCTGGGTGGAGTACATCCACCGTAGAATGTGCAATAAATGAAGACGGTCGTAGGGTTGCCGCTGCAGTATGTAGGGTCGCAGCTTGTTGACATGGTTACTCCAGCGTTGATGACGTTGATTGCGTCGATCGTCCCGTGGCCGTAGTTGTTGTTCGGACAGCCGCCGTGGGTGCAGTCGGAAACCGAGAATAGCAGTGTACGCATATCTGATGGGTCTAGGCTGGGATGCTTGCTAAGGGCTAGGGCCAAGGTTCCAGATACCATCGGGGTGGCCATTGATGTTCCTGAGAGCCAAGTGTAGTATGTGCTCGTGGGAACCGTGCAGCCATTGGAGTACTCCACGGTCGAATTGTAATGTGGCCATGTAGAGAATATACAGACCCCAGGGGCTACTACTCCGTGATCACTCATAGCGGCTCCAGTATCAGAAAAGGCAGCCAGATTGCCACCACCATCTACCGCACCGACAGCTATGACGTTGCTAATACAACCAGGATTCTCCACATTGCCCGCTGCGTCGTTGTTCCCAGATGCTGCGACCACTGAAATACCTCTTGAGATGGCGGTATTGATTGCGTTTGTTCGGGTGGAAATATCCCCGTCGCAATTGGCCTGCATCGAGTTGGCGGTTAGACCTCCGAGACTCATGCTTATGACGTTGGCATTGTTGGCAACCGCCCAGTTGATTCCTGCCTCGATATCGGCATTTAGGCAGCTTCCTGCTGAGTTGCAGACTTTGTCTATCAGCAGAGTCACTGCTGGCGCCACCCCTTTGGCTTGGTTACTGGATCCTTGGGCCGCGGCAATTCCCGCTACGTGTGTTCCGTGACCGTTGTCGTCGGTGCAATCTGTTGTCCCAGCGACTTCGGTGTGGCAGGCTGCTATTCTGCCTGAAAACTCTGGGTGTGCTTGGTCTATCCCGGTGTCGAGTATTGCGAGTCGAACCCCAGTACCCGTGTAGCCAGCTGACCAGGCTTGATCGGCATGTATTTGCGTGTCAGCAGCAAGGTCGTCGATGTGAGCTGTGATTGTGCTTGAGTCAACCCCGACGATGAGAGGATTGTTCTTCAATGCTTGCAATGCCGAAACGGGAACTGTCGCTTCTACTGCGTTCAAGAAAGTAAAGGACCGTGTTACTATGGCGTGCGCACTAGCCAATACTGAACTCAACTCAGTCGTCGTCGCAGTTCTGTAGAACGTAATCACGACAGATTCGGTTGTTTCTGTTCTTGCTCCAGTGACCGTAATCGGGAGCGTTGTTAGTGTAATGAGACAGAAAGCCAGTATGATCCAAAATGTAGGCTTGGCACTTCGAATAATTGACATTTTCGCACATGTGTCAGTAGGAAAATCATAAGAGCTTCTGGTACACATTCGATTCTTATTGTGGTCATGTGTGGACCTTCTGAGCAACCACCACTCAGGTGATCGGCCACGATCTCAGCAATCTGACTCCGAAGCCGAAGCCCGTTCGGCGGGTCGGTCAAATCTTCGTTCAGACGATCGTATAACATCAAAGCTAGCTGAGAAGTATAGTGACGCTCTTCAGAGCTAAGGTGGCCGGCAAGCACGAAGAATATTTTGCGAATTGTGCATGAGACATAGTCGTTATTCACGTAGCGCTAGAGAAGGAGCAAGTGATCTCTTCCTACTGTCACCACTGCCCGGAAGAGATCAAGATTCAACTCAAAGATCAAAGAATGGTCTATCAACAAACGAATAATCAACCGGTAGTCTACCTAGCTCTGCCTGCATCGAAATGGTGGGAAACATCACATGCAAATACGTGAACAACATGGCGTTCGGTTCGCAGGACCAATTGGCCGAATGGATCAAATCAGGAACAGTGGCTGGAGGCGAGGCACCGACAATCGACCGGACTCTACGGCTCAGCGTTCCAATCCACAAGATCAAGATGAGTCTTGTCTATGCAAGACCTTCAAGGGAATAGACTATCGCCCATTTCCTATCCGTTGGATTGACGAGCGACTTCTGGAAGATCTAGCGCCTAGTTTCTCGACCATCTTCGGACCCACGTTGCCCAGATCGCCCTGCCATTAGGAGGATGAAAAAGAAAAACTGGGAAGAGCCTGTTTGGTTACTTCGTCGTCTTGACTTCGCGTATGTAGTCTGGCTTGATGCCAATCTTTCGGTGGTGTTTCTCCACGGCTTCCTTGTAGGGAACCTTTAGAACGCAGAAGATCTTGTTCTCCGTTTCGCTGTATAGGATGTTCTCGTGAGGTACGCCGAACTCGTCCTTTGGCGAGTTCTGGACTTGCTTGACCCCTGCTCAGAGAATGGATTTATCTTGTGCGTGTCGATGAACTTTGGCATGAACGGGCGTTTTGTCAGTGGCAATACAAGTCTTAGCGGATTGTTCCCGCCGATAGAAATCGGTTGCTGGACTCGAGCCCATGCCTGGGAGAACAACTAAAGGCTTGCATCATGTTATTTCTCAGTAGAGCAGACATTCAACCAGTCGTCCTTCGACTTCCTTCGGACCGAGTAAGTCAGGATCATGGAACTCGACTGTAATTTGCCGGTCTCGAATAGATACGTCTCGAACAGCTTGGTTCATCTGTGGCTGAGCTTCAGTTAGGATGCTTCTGACGTGCTCGATGAGCTGCGTGGCGTCCTCCTCCCCGATCTTTCTTCCCGCCTGAAAACCTCTAGCCCACCATTCATCCAAGGGTCCCAGAATTTCCTCATCCCGCTGAACCTTCTCTGGGTTCAATCTCCTTTCTTCTAGGTAATCTATGAAATCTCGACCCTCCCAGCCGCAAGTAGTAAGGACCGCGGGGCAACGGGGATGAAACCGGCATCCAGCGGGGGGGTAAACCGCATCGGGAACCTCGCCTCTAGGAAGAATTTTGGGCGCGCGTCTCTTGGGATCTGGAATGGGAATGGCATTGAGGAGAGCTCGTGTGTAAGGGTGCTTTGGGCTTTCATATATCCGCTTCACCGGTCCGAACTCGACGATTCGCCCGAGGTACATTATCGCTATGCGATCACAGAGGAATCTTGCCGTCGCCAGGTCATGTGTTATGAAGACGTAGGTTAGGTCGTACTTGGTTTTGAGGTCTAGCATCAGTTCAAGAACCCTTGCCCTGACGGACATGTCAAGCATTGCAACGGGCTCGTCAGCGACGATTAGGCGGGGTTTGAGAATGATCGCTCTCGCGATGACTGCGCGTTGCTTCTGTCCCCCGCTGAGGTCGCCTGGATATTTGTCGAACAGTTGTTCTTCAGGAGTCAATCCCACTTCTCGCATGACTCGGAGTACATTGTCCCGGACTTCTCTATCATTCGATGCAAGTCCGTGGATTTTCAACGGATGGCCGATCGCTCGGCCGATGGGCATGGCCGGATTCAGAGAAGCATGAGGGTCCTGGAAGATGATCTGTATTCTCCGTCTGAGAGATCTGAAGTCTGCCTCTTTTGCTCGTGTGACGTCGATTCCTTCGAACCTGATCATACCCGATGTAGGCTCTACTAGCTTCAGAATTGCGCGTCCTACAGTAGTCTTGCCGCAGCCGCTCTCTCCCACTAATCCTAGAATCTCGCCTGATCGAAGCGTTAAGGACACGCCATCAACCGCGTGAACTGAGAGTTTCTCGCGTGAAAAGAGCCGTTGCAAGAAAGATGTCTTCACGGGATAGTGAACGACCAGATCTTCGACTTCAAGCAATGGATTTGGATTGGAGACTACGGTTTGTTGGGCGCCGCTCAGAGGAAATCCTTTCCAAACAGGCAGGATGCGGGTTGCCCCGAACGAAACTCTACGAATGGAGGGACTTGCTCGGCGCAGACTGGTTGAGCATATGGGCATCGGGGATGGAATCGACACCCGGATGGAGGATCCACGAGATCCGGGGGCGTTCCCTCTATGGAATGCAACTCTTTCGTGTCCAGGCTTATGATGGATCGGAGAAGTAGCCTAGTGTATGGATGGATGGGCCGGGCAAAGATATCCTCGACGGGCCCCAATTCGGCCAGTTTTCCAGCATAAAGCACTGCGACTCGATCGCAGACTTCCGCAACGATGCCCAAGTTGTGAGTGATAAGCACCAGTGACATGCTTGAGATGCGTTTCAAATCTTCGAGAATCTCAAGGATCTGTGCTTCAACAATCACATCCAATGAGGTTGTTGGCTCGTCAGCGACGAGAAGTGATGGCTTCAGAACTAGGGCTAGCGCGATCATGATGCGTTGACGCATTCCTCCAGAAAATTCGTGGGGATAGTTTCGAATCCTTGACTCCGGAACTCTCATAGAGGTTAGAGCTGTCACGGCTCTCGCACGAGCCTCGGACTCCGAGACCGACTCGTGGGCCTTGATTGTCTCGACAAAATGGTCCTCGATCCTCATTAGAGGATTAAGCCGTGTCATGGGATCCTGGAAGATCAGGGCTATGTCTTTTCCCCTAATTCTCCGAAAGTATTCAGCGTCGATTCGAGCAAGATCCGTTTCGTGAAACTGAAGTCTTCCTTCGATCCTCGATTTGGGCGGGAGGATTCCCAGGATTGCTTTTGCAAATGTAGACTTGCCACTACCCGTCTCACCAACTATTCCGAGCGTTTCTCCTCTGCCGATTGCAAGGTTGATTCCATCTAGTGCGTGAACATATCCTCGCTTGGTTGAATAGTGAACCGATAGATCTTCGGCCTTGAGCAGGGTCTCCATCTTAGGCCCTCTCTTTCCTTAGCAAAGGGTTGACGATGTCGTTTAGTCCTTCTCCCAAGAAACTTAGGCCGACGGTTAGGAGAATTATCATCAGACCTGGAAATAGAGACGTCCACCAGATGCCTGCACCGAGAAACCTCTGCGCATCACTCAGGTCGCGGCCCCAGTCTCCCGGGACGTCTATTTCGAGTCCGAAGCCGAGGTAGCTTAGCCCGGCAGCGGTCAGAATTGTATCTGCAGCGCTCAAGGAGAATATGGCTGGTATTACTATGACAACATTGAATGCGATGTACGACAGCATGATCGTTCGAGGTCTTGCTCCCAGGGCTCTTGCGGCTTCAACATAGAGCTCCTCTCTGGTCGATAGAGTCTGGTTTCTTGTCACTCGGAAGTAGAGTGGAATGTAGATTACTGTAATGGCAATTCCGATGTTGAAAATCCCCTTTCCTATCACGACTGCAATGAGAGCCGCAAGGAGTAGACCAGGAAACGCGTAGATCGAATCCATGACTAGCACCAGAACCCGATCAATCTTACCTCCAGCGTATCCTGAGAGAAGCCCTAACGGGAAGCCGACTACCAGAGCGAGGAGGGCTCCTATTGCCATTATCTCGAGTGATGTTCGGGCCCCCCATATTACGCGGGCAAACACATCTCTCCCAATACCATCAGTGCCCATCCAATGTTGAGGACTTGGAGGCTGAAGAATCGGGTATGCGAGGGCTTTCGTCTGGTCGATCGGAACTAAGAGAGGCGCAGTGATTCCGATGAAGATGAAGGCTACGAGTATGCCGAGACCTATCCATGACAATATCCCTGCCAGTGTCCGCTTTTCTCTGATCAATGGACGGAATGGACGGAATAGATACTGACCAAGCCGCAGCAAGTGGAATCGAAGGATGCTGAGCCGTCTCGAGCTAGCAGATTTCAGTATCTCACTCTCGGGTCGATCAGACCGTCAATCACGTCGATCACAACTGAGACCCCCACGATAATCAGGGCATAAACGACAATGATCCCTTGAACCATGGGGTAATCGGCCGAATCGATCGAGTTTAGGAGGAGCAAACCCATTCCATCCCACGAAAAGGTTTTTTCGGTCAGCACAGCACCAGCGAATAAGATTGCGAACTGGAGCCCTAGGACGGTTATCACTGGAATCAGCGCGTTCTTGAAGGCATACCTAGAGATTATCCTCCCCTCTGGAATTCCTCTGGCTCTTGCCGCCTCAACATAATCGGCCTTGACAGTCCGCAGCAGATTGGCTCTGACTGTTTTCGTAAAAAACCCGCTGAGAACCAAGCCAAGCGTGAGAGAGGGGAGCACTAGGTGATCAAGTGCTACCAAAAACTTGTCGAGACTACCTTCCAATAATGAATCGACAGTGTATAATCCTGTAACGTGGGCAGGCAGCGGTAGACCTGAGAAACGCAACTGCGCAGGAACCCACCCGAGTTCTACGGCAAAGATAAGTTGAAGGATCTGGCCGAGCCAGAAGATCGGTATAACGAAGATTATTGTTCCGTAGAGTCGCAGTGCGACGTCAGATGGCTTGTCACGATTGGTCCCAGAGACAACTCCTGTAATAATGCCTACAGTGGTGGCTACTATCATTGCGCCAATTGTAAGCTCTATCGTTCCAGGTAGCTTGCCGAGGATTATCGTAAGGACGCTCTTTCCGTGGTAGCTTTCTCCGATAGACGTGCCCAAGTTTCCGGTGAAAATTTGGGCGAGATAGTTGACGTATTGTTGCCAGTACGGTTGGTCCAGTCCTAACTGATGTCTCGTCAGCGCCACGATTTCGGGCGATGCGCGGCCTGCGAATAGAGCAGCGACAGGGTCGCCAGGAATGATTCTCAGGACCGCAAACACAATTGTCAGCAGTATGAGCAGCATAGGCAACGAGAGAAATAGACGCGTTACGGCGTATGCTAGGAGAGAGCCAGATTTGGGCAAATACGTCTCTTCGCTAGGTGACCGTGATCCCCTTCCGAATTGTAGGGATCATATCATCGAATGCCTATTCCCCACCGCCGACCCTGAATTTGGAAGTGATGCTTGGAGGTTCTCGCGAATTACTGAAGTGATTTTATGTCAGTCGGGTTCAAAGTTCGATAGGCCATGTCGACCTGCCCGGACACTAGGGCGTTCTTCAAACCCGTAGCATCCGCATAATGTAAGATAGTGATTGTGTTGATGATTGGGATCGTAGAGATTCCGTAGCTTGAGTATATACTTGGGTTGTAGTAATTGGGGTTCGTTTTGAGAACTATTTGCTGATCCACCGTGTAGGAAGATACCATGTAGGGTCCTGTTCCGACCATATGGGCGGGATCATCTGGCGGGATAGTGGGAGGATTAGTGTATTTGTACGACTTCATTGAGACAGGCGCAGATTCGGAGAATGCCATGATCGAGTTGAAGAATGAAGTGGCATTGTGCAGATGGAATCTTATCGTGTAGGGATCAATGACGGTTATGTTGCCGTTACGCCCGGTTGCATAGTTAATCGGACCCAGGTTGGCCGAGTCGTATAGCAAGAAGCCTGCACTGCCCTCGTAGTTACCTCCTCCGTACCAGGGATTGCAATTTGGAGTGGCTTTGGGGCAGGCAAAACCAGGGTCGCCCATACCCTCAGCGCGTTCAATTGACCATTTCATGACAGTGGCGTTGAAATCGCTTCCATCCGTGAATTTCACTCCCTGTCGGAGATGGTAGGTGTAGTTCATCCCGTCGGGGGAAATTCCTCCGTTCGCCAAAGTAGGAACCACTGTGGCTAACCCTGGGACGAGCGACGCGTTGTTAGGAGCGTATAACAGAAGAGTGTCGAATACTTGATTGATCACTTCAATTGAGAAGAAGTCGTAGGCGCAGGCTGGGTCCAGGCATACTACAGAGTCGGTCGTTCCCACTGTCAGCTGGGAAGCTCCCGGCTTGCTGATAACGAAGTACTTGAAGGAGACCGGGTGCAGATAGACACCCGTGATACCCGCTTTGTACTCGACGTCAGCGCTCTGCTGCCAGAGTGGGATGTAGGGAACATCAGTTGCAGACTTGTTCTGGATGTTCGTAAAGTTGCCAGCCCGCTGAGTGTCTACCGTCGCGCTCGCTTCACCCTTAAGCCAGGAATCCATCTGAGGATCGCTGTAGTAGGAACCCTGCCCTACCGCACCGCTGGTTCCAAAGAATGGAGCGGCATAGTCGTCAGCGTCCAAGTAATCAGGGTACCAGCCCAACATGTAGAAGGGAAAGGTGCCCTTAGCCAGAGCTCCTCTGTAGGCGGCCCAGGGCTCTGAATTCAGGGATATGACGATCATTCCAGTCCTTTCAAGGGTGGTCTTGATGACAAGGGCAATCGAGGGTTCTGTATCACCATAGTGGCCGTCACTGTTGTACCACAGATCGATGTACAGCTTGCCGCTCTTGCTGGAATTATATCCGGCGGCACTAAGAAGGTTTTCTGCAAGTGTTAGGTTGGGAGACCCTCCATATTTCGTCTTGAAGACTGCCTGCGAGTAGGGCATTGACGGGGGAATCATGCTATAGATAGGAGTAGCCAGCCCCAAGAAGATGTTGGTGTTTATCGCGTCACGATCGATTGCATAGGCAAAGGCCTGCCGTACCTTCGTATAGTTAGCAGCAGAAATCGGTTTGCCATTTGGTCCCATGGGTGCCGTTGGTATGTTGAACCCGACAAAACGGATTCGAGGACCTGCTCCGACATTTACAGTGAGGGCGGCCGCCGGGTGGCTTAGGAGGACGGCGGCACTAACGCCCGCAACCACGACAACGGCTATGAGCGCGATTGCCAAAACATACTTTCTCTTCCTGTACCACACAGCATGTGGAACGCTGCTCACGGGAACCTGGGCCATGAGGAAAGCCGGGCTGTAAGTCCGACTTATGAGCATTATTGTTTTCTACGAGTAATGCCCAACACACCCTCTACTCGACTATCCGCTTCAATGATTGTACCTTCTGCCTCGCGAAATACTCCCATAATTCGGAAATATACGGATTCATAATGTCATTGCATGTCCCGAGACATACTTAGGGGTCCTTTCAGGCATGGACTTACATTCATCGCGACACTCGCCTTCGTGATCAGCTTCTTTGGCTCTAGACTGTTCGCGACCCTGTTTCCCAGCACTGTATTGATGCAGGGCGGGATCCATCTTCATCATTTCTGGTATGGTATTGCCCTGATCAGCGTAGCTGGCTGGATGGGTATCGCTTGGAGGAATGAGAGGCTCTACCGGCTCTATGCGGTCCTCTACGGACTGGGAGCAGGATTTGTCGGAGACGAAGTCGGTTTGCTGTTGACCTTCAACAACTATCAGTCCGAGCTCACATACCTGTTCTTTATCGCAGCCATTTCCTTCGTAATAATCGCAACACTTTTTCTCCGATACCGGTCTCAGTTGCAGGAAGAACTTCTCAAGCTAAGCCTCCGGGAGAGAGTGGCCATGGTAGGCGTATACCTCACAGGCTTCTCCGTGTTCTTCTTCTTCCTCTCCTCGGGAGTTAGCCTCGTCGGCATCCCCTTGGCCCTAGGGGGTCTGGGGATCCTAATCTGGGTCTACGCACGACGGAAAAAGCCCAAGGCGGTTCAGCCCGCCCAGTGAGATTAGAGAAGGTTACGGTTTGAACGTGGACCCATCTATCCGGTGGGTATAA
>WNGH01008815.1_pt1 | contig 12873 bp, 14 predicted proteins | sample 5400631 | NCBI WGS metagenome assembly WNGH01 (sample SAMN13153373, study PRJNA577476) | soil metagenome | isolation source: 115 cm soil or saprolite under Garry oak tree replicate 1 | place: USA:California | collected 2016-06-15
GTACTACGTCTCCTTCCTGCTCGACCGGGCGAATCGCTCGTTCCTCGCCATGGCGTCCTACGAGGGCGGCATGGAGATCGAGCAGCTCGCCGTCGAGCGTCCGGACGCGCTGGCCAAGGTGCCCGTCGACGCGCTCGAACGTGTGGACGAGGCGAAGGCACACGAGATCGTCACCGCGGCGAGGTTCCCGGCCGAGGTGGCCGACCAGGTCGCCGACGTGCTGGTCAAGCTGTGGCAGGCGTTCGTCGGGTCGGACGCGACGCTCGTCGAGGTGAACCCGCTCGCGCGGCTTGCCGACGGCAGCATCAAGGCGCTCGACGGCAAGGTCACCCTCGACGACAACGCCAACTTCCGCCAGCCCGACAACGCGTCCTACGTCGACGTCGAGTCCGCCGATCCGCTGGAGCAGCGCGCCAAGGACAAGCACCTCAACTACGTGAAGCTGGACGGGTCGGTGGGCATCATCGGCAATGGCGCCGGGCTGGTGATGTCCACGAGCAGCGCGGGGGCGTCAAGCCCGCGAACTTCCTCGACATCGGCGGCGGCGCGTCGGCCGAGGTGATGGCCAACGGTCTGGAGATCATCCTGTCCGACCCCGACGTGCGGTCGGTCTTCGTGAACGTCTTCGGCGGCATCACCGCCTGCGACGCCGTGGCCAACGGCATCGTGAGCGCGTTCGACCTGCTTGCCGAGCGCGGCGACGAGATCACCCGGCCGCTGGTCGTCCGGCTGGACGGCAACAACGCCGAGCTGGGCCGGCGAATCCTCACCGAGGCGGCGCTACCCGGAGTGCAGCAGGTCGACACCATGGACGATGCGGCCGACCGGGCCGCCGAACTGGCTGGGGCATAACGCGATGGCTATCTTTCTGACCGAAGACTCGAAGGTCATCGTCCAGGGCATGACCGGCTCGGAGGGCACCAAGCACACGACGCGGATGCTCGCGTGGGGCACGAACATCGTCGGCGGCGTCAACCCGCGCAAGGCAGGGGAGAAGGTCGACTTCGACGGCGCGCTGATCCCGGTCTTCGGTTCGGTGTCGGACGCGATCGACGACACCGGCGCTGACGTCACCGTCGTCTTCGTCCCGCTCATCACCGAGGGCATCCCGGTGCACGACACCGCGGCGTTCTGGGCGCACGCCGCCGGGGGCCCGACGCGCATCATCGGCCCGAACTGCCCCGGACTGATCAGCCCGGGCAAGTCCAATGCCGGCATCATCCCGGCTGACATCACCAAGCCCGGTCCGATCGGGCTGGTCTCGAAGTCCGGGACGCTGACCTACCAGATGATGTACGAGCTGCGCGACATCGGTTTCTCGACAGCGATCGGCATCGGCGGCGACCCGATCATCGGCACCACACACATCGACGCGCTGGCTGCATTCGAGGACGATCCGGCGACCCAGGCCGTGGTCATGATCGGCGAGATCGGCGGCGACGCCGAGGAGCGAGCGGCCGCGTTCGTCCGCGACAACGTCACCAAACCGGTGGTCGGCTATGTCGCCGGGTTCACCGCACCGGAGGGCAAGACGATGGGCCACGCGGGCGCGATCGTGTCCGGTTCGTCGGGAACGGCTCAGGCCAAGAAGGAAGCCCTCGAAGCCGCCGGGGTACGCGTCGGCAAGACCCCGAGCGAGACGGCGCGGCTGATGCGGGAGTTGCTCGCCGGTCGTTGACCGGAGCCGCCGCCGACCGTCCGACGTCCGATTTAGCCTGTCACACGGCGGAAAATACCCTTCGGCGAATCGGGGCGATGTCGTTCTCACCGGACCCTTATGCCGCTAGCTTGGCTCCGTCGGACCATCGCGATCTCTACCGAGGAGAACGGCATGACGTTCGAACCGCCCGAACAACCGCCTGAGCCGCCTGTCGGATCGCAGCCCGTCGCGCCATCGCCGGAGCCGTACGTGCCCACGCCACCGCCTCCGCCACCTCAGGAATGGGCGGCACCGCCGCCACCGCAGGCAGCACAGTCCAGCGCGTTCAATCCCGCCGAGGTCAGCCCGTACGACTGGGGAATCCTCGCCGCGGGCTTCCTTGCCTTCATCTTCTCGCTGTTCAGCTACTACACCGCCAGCTTTGCCGGAATCAGCGCCAGCGAGAGCGCCTGGCACGGGTTCTTCGGCTGGTTCGCCGCGCTGGTGGCGCTCCTGTCCGCCGGTCTGCTCGCCGTGCAGATCTTCGCGCCAGCCACGAAGCTTCCGGTTCCGGTTCGGCTCACGGTGCTGATCGGGTTCGCAGTCGCCGCGCTGTGCGTGATCCTGGCCGGCCTGATCGACGCCGAGAGCCTGCCCTCGCAGATCTCGAGCGGGCGTGGTGCGGGCTACTACCTGAGCCTGATCGTCATCCTGGCCGGCGGGGTCGTCTCGTTCCTGCGGCTACGCGAAACCGGCGGCAGCCTGCCGTGGGAGAAGAGCAAGGCCTGACGCATCCATCGTGATCATCTCTGCTCCGACAGCGTGACATCGCAGCCCGAGCAGAGATGAGCATGAACGCAGCGTGACCGGGTCGTACGCCCCCCGGGCGTACCGCGCAGGGAGCGGCATCGCCGGGGCCAGGCCCATCCGATACGGTGGCGCGGATTGTCACCGGCGTGCCACGAGGCGCACCTGGAAAAGGAGTGAGCAAATGACCGGGTACGGAGCGCCCCAACCGCAGCAGCGGTCCGGGCAGCAACTGCCGCTGTTCGACCTGATCGGGGCCGGCCTCGGCATTCTGTCGTTCATCTGGGGCTTCCTCGACTGGTACGGCCAAGGCGGTTCGAGTCTCAAGGGTTACGGGGCCGGCAGTGGCGGGGTCGCAGCGATCGGTCTGTCGATCCTGGCCGGTGCTGTTGCGGCGAGCGTGCTCCTGGACAAGGCGGCGAAGAGCACGTTGATCCCGGCGGCGGCCGCGGTGGCGTCCCTTCTCGTGACGTTCGGTCTCCTGGTGCAAGCCGGCCAGCGCCGGCGCATGGGGCGGCGGCTCGCAGTATGGCGGCTACCAGGCCCAGCAGCCGCAGCCGCCAGCGCAGCCGCAGCCCGCACAGCCGCAGTACGGCCAGCCGCAGCCCGCACAGCCGCAGTACGGCCAGCAGCAGCCCGCACAGCCGCAGTACGGCCAGCAGCCGCAGTACGGCCAGCCGACCCAGCACCAGCAGCCCGCCCAGCCGCCGCAACAGCAGCCGGGCTATGGCCAGCAGCCGCCGGTGAACCCTTACGGTCAGGGCTGACGCTTCAGAGCTCACAGCCGCCGTCCGGCGAGCCTGGCGCCCAGGTAGGGCCTGGTTTGCCAGCCTGAGTGAATGCCGAGGCAGCGTCATCCCGACACCGGGCCACTTCGTGGTGTGCCTGAGTCGGTAAGCGGCTCGTTGTGGCGCTCCGCTGCCTGGACGGGCGGCGGCGCCGCGGCAGCCGGGGCGGTCCTCGGAGCCGGCGTCGGCGTGGCGTGCTGGCTACCGGGCGCAGGTGTGTCCGGGCATCCGCTGTCGGCCGTGCGCGCCGGCCTGCTCGGCTTCCTGGCAGCCCAGCACGCGGGGCTCACCGTCGATGGCGTCGCGACCGGCTTCGTCCCGATGCTCGCGCTGCTTGCGGTGGTGGTCATCGCATGGCGGGCAGGGGCGACGCTAGCCGAGGTAGCGGTACGGCTCGGTGAAGGCAGGCGCCACGCCATCGTCACCGCTGGCTTGCTGCAGGCTGCCAGCTACGCGCTCGGCTGCGCCGTCCTCGTCCCGATCTCGGCGCTCGGCTCGACGACTGCGCACGCCGTGCCCGTCGCGGTGGCGGCGTTCGTGCTGTTCGCCTGCGTCGCGCTGACGTCACTCGCGCGGTCTGCCCTCGGACTGTGGGACGCCGTGTCCGCCGACGTGCTCGCAGGCGCGCGTGGAGCGGCGGGCGCCGTCGCGGTCTACGTCGGCTCGGGCGGGGCGCTCGTCGCGGGCTCGCTGCTCGTCCACGCCGATCGGGTCAGTGACATCTCCCGGCAGGTCGGCGGTGGGATCGCCGCGTTGCCGATCGCCGTGCTCGGCGTCCTGTGCGCACCGAACGCGGCCGTCGCTGCCGCGGCATACCTGGCCGGGCCCGGTTTCGCGGTCGGGTCGGGCACGACGATCGACGCGTTCTCCGCGCAGCACGGGGTACTTCCCGCATTCCCGCTGCTCGGCGCGTTGCCGACCGGCCACGGCGCGAGCGCCGTCGTCGCTGCCTGGATGCTGGCCACGGTGCTCGCCGCCGGAGCGGTCGCGTTCCGGCTGGCACCCGCCGACGACCCGCTGCACGCTATCGCTGTGGCCGCGCCCGGCGCGGGAGCCGGCATGGCACTTCTCGCGTGGCTCGGCGGCGGTGCGGTCGGCACCGGACGGCTGCGCACCGTCGGCGCGTCCCCCTGGCAGGTCGGCCTCGCGGTGGCCGGCGAGGTGGCAGCCGTCGCGTTGCTGTTCGTCGCCGCACACGCAGTGTGGCGGCGGCTGGCCGGCGATGCCCCGCCGGACGTCGTCGAAGACGTGGACGAGGACGCCGAGGACGACGATCTCGCGTCCGTCGGCGTCGCCGACGAGGATTAGCGCAACGGTCGGTAGGGTCTGGGTCCGTGCCCGCCCGTCTCGTCGTCCTCGCCTCGGGTAGTGGCACGACCTTGCAGGCGCTGCTCGACGCGGGCGCCGACGCGTCGTTCGGTGCCGAGGTGGTGGCTGTCGGTGCCGACCGCGCGTCGATCGAAGCGCTGGCCCGGGGGGAGCGGGCGGGTGCGGCGACGTTCTCCTGCCGGATCGGCGACTACGCGAGCCGCGACGAGTGGGACGCCGCGCTGACCGAGGCCGTCGCCGGCTACGAACCCGATCTGGTGATCTCGGCCGGCTTCATGAAGCTCGTCGGGCCGCAGTTCCTCAAGCGGTTCGGCGGGCTGTACGTCAACTCGCATCCGGCACTGCTGCCGTCGTTCCCGGGCATGCATGCCGTACGTGACGCGCTCGAGCATGGCGTGAAGGTCACCGGCTGCACACTGTTCGTGGTCGACGAGGGCGTCGACACCGGGCCGATCATCGCGCAGCGAGCGGTGCCCGTACGAGACGGTGACGACGAAGGCACGCTGCACGAGCGGGTCAAGGTCGCCGAGCGCGAGGTGCTCGTCGAGTACGTCGGGCGTATGGCCCGCGAGGGCTGGACGATCAGCGGCAGGAAGGTCACCATCCCGTGAGCAAGATCGAAGTGCGACGAGCGCTCGTCAGCGTGTACGACAAGACCGGCCTGGACGAGCTGGCTCGCGGCCTGCACGAGGCGGGCGTCGAGATCGTGTCGACGGGCTCGACCGCCGCGTACATCCGGTCGCTCGACGTGCCCGTCACGCCCGTCGAGGACGTCACCGGATTCCCCGAGATCCTGGGCGGCCGGGTGAAGACGCTGCACCCGCACATCCACGCCGGACTGCTCGCCGACCAAGGCGACGCCGAGCATCTGTCCATAGTGGACAGTCTGGGCATCAAGCTCTTCGAGCTGGTCGTCTGCAACCTGTACCCCTTCGCCGAGACGATCCGGGTCGGGGCCACCCCGCCCGAGGCGATCGAGCAGATCGACATCGGCGGGCCGGCGATGGTCCGGGCCAGCGCGAAGAATCACGGATCGATCGCCGTGATCACTGACCCCGCCGAGTACGCGTGGGTCCTCGACGCCGTGCGCGGCGGCGGGTTCGACCTGGAGGCGCGCCAGCTGCTCGCCGCCGCCGCGTTCCGGCACACGGCCACGTACGACATCGCCGTCGCGAGCTACCTCGGCAACGTCGTCGCGCCCGACGACGCCGGATCGGGCTTTCCCGGCTGGGTCGGCGCGTCCTGGGAACGCGCGGCCGTCCTCCGCTACGGCGAGAACCCGCACCAGCGGGCCGCGCTGTACCTGTCGCACGGCGGCGTCGTGGGGCTGGCACAGGCCGAACAGCTTGCCGGCAAGGAGATGAGCTACAACAACTACGTCGACGCGGACGCCGCCCGTCGCGCGGCCTACGACTTCACCGAACCGTGCGTCGCGATCATCAAGCACGCCAACCCGTGCGGCATCGCCGTCGGCGCGGACGTCGCCGAGGCGCACCGCAAGGCGCACGCGTGCGACCCGGTCAGCGCTTTCGGCGGAGTCATCGCGGCGAACGTGGCGGTGAGCGTCGAAATGGCAGAGCAGGTGGCCGAGATCTTCACCGAGGTTGTCGTCGCCCCGTCCTTCGAGGACGGCGCCGTCGAGGTGCTCAAACGGCGCAAGAACCTGCGCGTGCTCGCCGCCGTGCCGGCCAGCCACGGCGCCGCGGAGTTCCGGCCGGTCTCCGGCGGCATACTCATGCAGACCGCCGATCGCATCGACGCTCCGGGCGACGACCCCGCTGCCTGGACGCTGGCGAGCGGCGATCCGGTTGACGACGCCACGCTGGCCGATCTCGCGTTCGCGTGGCGCTCGATCCGTGCGGTGCGGTCGAACGCGATCCTGCTGGCTCACGACCGGGCGACGGTGGGTATCGGCATGGGTCAGGTGAACCGTGTCGACTCGTGCCGGCTGGCGGTCTCGCGCGCTGGCGACCGGGCGCGCGGGTCGGTTGCCGCCTCGGACGCGTACTTCCCCTTCGCGGACGGCCTGCAGGTGCTGCTCGACGCGGGTGTACGTGCGGTCGTGCAACCCGGCGGTTCGGTGCGCGACGCTGAGTCGATCGAGGCGGCGGCCGCCGTGGGCGTCCCGATGTACCTGACCGGGACCCGGCACTTCGCGCACTGATTGAATGGCTCCTGTGAGCGCGACCGTCCTGGATGGCAAGGCGACTCTGGCGACGATCAAGTCGGAACTGAAGGTTCGAGTCGCCGCGCTGGCCGACCGGGGCATCGTGCCGGGGCTCGGCACGGTGCTGGTCGGCGACGACCCGGCCAGCCAGTGGTATGTGCAGGCCAAGCATCGCGACTGCGCCGAGATCGGCATCGCCAGCATCGAGCGCGAACTGCCGGCGGGCACGACGCAGGCCGAGGTCGAGGCGGTCGTCGACGATCTGAACGCCGACCCGGCCTGCACGGCGTTTCTGGTGCAGCAGCCGACCGGGCTGGACGAGTTCGCGATCCTGGCCCGCGTCGACCCGGCCAAGGACGTCGACGGGCTGCATCCGGTCAACCTCGGCTGGCTGGTTCTCGGCAAGGCGGCGCCGTTGCCGTGCACGCCGACCGGCGTGATCGAGTTGCTGCGGCGCTATGACGTCCCGATCGCAGGCGCCCATGTGGTTGTGATCGGGCGCGGCATCACGGTCGGCCGCCCGCTCGCCCTGATGCTCACCCGGCGCAGCGACAACGCCACTGTCACGCAATGCCACACTCGCACCCGTGACCTCGCGGGCCTGGTACGACAGGCCGACATCGTGGTCGCGGCGGCCGGTTCGCCCGGACTCGTCACCGCCGCCATGGTCAAGCCCGGCGCCGCCGTCCTCGACGTCGGCGTCAGCCGGGTCGACGGGAAGATCGCGGGCGACGTCGCGCGCGATGTCGCCGAGGTCGCCGGCTTCGTCGCGCCGAATCCGGGCGGCGTCGGCCCGATGACGCGCGCGATGCTGCTGACCAACGTGATCGAGGCGGCCGAGGCGGCGCATCCCCGATGAGCTTGCGCCACGCGTTGCGCGCCGAGGTGCCGTTCGCCACGGTGCTGGCCATCGTGGTGTTCGGCTTCTGCTACATGTTCGTGGCGTCCGGTCACTGGCTGCGCGGCGTCACCGTCATGGCCTGCGGGCTGATCGTCGCCGCCGCCCTGCGCGCGATCCTGCCGAACGGCCGGGCCGGCATGCTCGCGGTGCGCGGCCGCTTTCTCGACATCCTGTGCTACCTGGCGCTCGGCCTGAGCGTGTTCGGTTTCGGCGTCCTGCTGCCGCAATGAGCGGGCTGCTGGACTAACGTCGCGGCCGTCACCGATCCATGAGGAGAACCCCCATGTCAGCATCCGCCCGTCACGGCAAAGTCACCGTCGTCGGAGCCGGTTTCTACGGGTCGACCACCGCGCAGCGCCTGGCCGAGTACGACGTCTTCGAGACGGTCGTGCTCACCGACATCATCGAGGGACGCCCCGAGGGGCTCGCGCTCGATCTCAACCAGTCGCGTCCGATCGAGGGCTTCGAGACGACGGTCGTCGGCGCGACCACCATGCCGGACGGCGGCGGCTACGAGGCGACGGCGGGCTCGGACGTCGTGGTGATCACCGCGGGCCTGCCCCGCAAGCCGGGCATGAGCCGCATGGATCTGCTCGAAGTCAACGCCAAGATCGTGCGCGGCGTTGCCGAGAACATTGCCGAGCATTCCCCGGACGCCGTGATCGTGGTCGTGTCCAACCCGCTGGATGAGATGACGGCGCTCACCCAGTTGGCGTCGCAGTTCCCGAAGCAGCGCGTGTTCGGGCAGGCCGGCGTGCTCGACACGGCGCGGTTCACCAACAACGTGGCGGTGGCGCTGGGCGTACCGGTCGGCTCGGTCACGACGCTCACGCTCGGCTCGCACGGCGACACGATGGTGCCGGTGCCGAGCGCCTGCTTCGTCGACGGCAAGCCGCTCGCCGACGTCCTGCCGGCCGAGCAGGTCGACGAGCTCGTCACGCGAACCCGTAACGGCGGCGCCGAGGTCGTGGCGCTGCTGAAGACCGGCTCGGCGTTCTACGCGCCCTCGGCGGCTGCTGCCCGGATGGCCCGCGCCGTCATCGAGGACTCGGGCGAAGTGATCCCGGTGTGCGCGTGGGTCGACGGTGAGTACGGCATCAGCGGCGTGTACCTCGGCGTCGAGGCCGAGATCGGGTCGGCCGGCGTGCGGCACGTCGTCGAGCGCGACCTCACCGAGTCGGAGCTCGCGGCGCTGCGTGAGGCGGCCGAAGCGGTGCGCGCCAAGCAGGCGGACGTCGCCAACCTCTGAGCGGTTTTGGCCGTGCGGACCGCGTAGAGCGGCCGGCACGGCCAAAACCGAGCTGTTCTGCCAGTCGCGAACGGGCGTTGCTTCGCCGCCCGGCCGTCGCAACGCTTGGCGCGTGGTCACATCCGTTGCTGTCGTGTCCGATATCCATGGCGTGCTGCCCGCGCTCGACGCCGTGCTGGCCGAGCCGGACGTGCAGGCTGCCGACCGCATCGTCGCCACCGGCGACATCGCCGCCGGCCCGCAGCCGGTCGAGGTGCTCGATCGGCTCATCGGCCTCGGCGACCGGGTCGTCCTCGTACGCGGCAACTGCGAGCGTGAACTGGCCGATCTCGCCCGGGACGAGAAGCGCGAGAGCCCGTACGCGCTGATGCGATGGGCGGCCGACCGGCTCACTCCCGAGCACGTCGAGCTGTTCGACGCCCTGCCGCATCCGGTCACGCTCGATGTCGACGGATTCGGGCCGGTGCTGTTCTGCCACGGCACGCCCCGCGACGACAACGAGATCGTGCTGGTCGACACCCGGCTCGCCAAGTGGGCCGAGGTGTTCGCCGACGTGCCCGACGACGTGCGCACGATCGTCTGCGGCCACACGCACATGCCGTTCGTGCGGCTCGTCGACCGGCGCCTCGTCGTCAATTCAGGCAGCGTCGGCATGCCGTACGGCGGCAGCGGCGCACATTGGGCCCTTCTCGCCGGCGGATCGGTCACGCTGCGACGCACCGCGTTCGACATCGAGGCCGCGCGGGCCGCGATCCGCGAGACCTGCAACGATCCCGGTGTCGACGAGTGGACCGACGAGTACCTCTACGCCCGCAACTCCGATGCCGAAGCGCTCGCTGTGTTCGGGCCCGCCGACGGGCGGGGATGACAGCCGGACCGTTCGGGGTTCGGTTGGACGTGAAGAAGATCCCGCTGTCCGTACTAGAACTCGCCCCGGTGACCGCAGGCGCCGACACCGCACAGGCCCTGCAGTACACGACCGAACTGGCCCATCGCGTCGAGGAGTTGGGCTACCGGCGGATCTGGGTCGCCGAGCACCACAACATGCCGGCCATCGCGAGCTCGTCACCGGCTGTGCTCATCGCCCACCTCGCGGCCGTGACGTCGACGATCCGGGTGGGCTCCGGCGGAGTCATGCTGCCCAACCACGCCCCGCTCGTGGTCGCCGAGCAGTTCGGCACGCTGGCCTCCTTGCATCCCGGACGGATCGATCTGGGCGTAGGACGCGCCCCCGGCACCGACCAGCGAACCGCTCTGGCCCTGCGCCGCACGCCCGATGGCCTGTCCGCCGAGAACTTCCCGAGCGAGTTCGCCGACGTGGTGCGAATGCTCGCCGGCGATCCCTCGCGGTTGCAGGCCGTTCCGGCGCCGGCCGAGCTGCCCGAGATCTGGCTGCTGGGTTCGAGCGGTTTCAGCGCGCAGCTCGCCGGTGAGCTGGGGTTGCCGTTCTCGTTCGCGCACCACTTCTCGGCGGCCAATACCGAGCCCGCGTTGGAGCTGTACCGGCGCGGCTTCCGTCCCTCGCAATGGCTGGATGAGCCGCACACGATGGTCGCGGTGAACGCCGTCTGCGCCGACACCGACGAGCGCGCCGAGCTGCTCGCCCGTCCCGGCTGGCTCGCGTTCTTGCGGCTGCGGCTGGGACGTCCGATCGCACTGCCCACTGTCGAGGATGCCGCCGCCTACGAGTTCACCGAACCCGAGCTCGAGTTCGTCGCGCAGCGGCGCATCGGCCAGGCGCTCGGCTCGCCGCAGACCGTCCAGGCCCAGCTGGCGGCGCTGATCGAACGCACCGGCGCGGACGAGCTGATGCTCACCAACCAGGTCTACGGCATCAAGGACCGGATGCGCTCCTACGAGCTGATCGCCGAGCTGGCCGTCGCCTAGCGATGACCGTTTGGGCAGGAATTGTCAGCCGTAGTCGCCCAGGACGGCGCCGCGTAGCACGTCCAGGCCCACGCTTCCGATGTCGAGTGCACGCCGGTGGAATCCCCGCAGATCGAACGCCTCGCCTTCGCGGCGCCGCACCTCGTCGCGCAGCTGCAGCCACAGCCGCTCGCCGAGTTTGTACGCCGGCGCCTGGCCGGGCCAGCCGAGGTAGCGGTCGAGCTCGTAACGCAGCAGCTCGTGCGCGCTGGACGCGTGCGCGGTGAGGAACCGCCACGCCTTGTCGTAGTCCCATGCGCCACCGCCCACCTCGGCCGGAGCGTCGAAGCCGCAGTGGACGCCGATGTCGAGCACGACCCGGGCGGCGCGCAGCGACTGGCTGTCGAGCATGCCGAGGAAGTCGCCCGGCTCGTCCAGGAAGCCGAGGTCGGCCATCAGCCACTCGGCATAGAGCGCCCAGCCCTCGCCGTGACCGGCGGTCCACGACCCGAGCCGGCGCCAGCGGTTGAGCAGATCGCGACGGTAGACGGTCTGCGCCACCTGCAGGTGGTGACCGGGGACGCCCTCGTGGTACACGATCGACAGCTCGCGCCATGTGGAGAAGTCGGTGACGCCTTCGGGGACCGACCACCACATGCGTCCCGGACGGGTGAAGTCGTCGTCCGGTCCGGTGTAGTACATGCCGCCGGTCTTGGTGGGCGCGATCCGGCACTCGAGCGTGCGAATCGGCTCCGGTATGTCGAAGTGCGTGCCCGCGAGGGCAGCAATGGCGGCGTCGGACTTGTCCTGCATCCACGACCGGAGCGCGTCGGTGCCCGACAAGCGGTGGCCGGGGTCGGCGTCGAGCAGATCCATGGCCTCGCGGACGGTCGAGCCGGGTTTGATGCGCTCGGCCGTCTGCTGCATGAGCGACGTGATCCGCGCCAGCTCGTCCTGACCCCACGCGTACGCGTCGTCGAGATCGACGGCGGACCCGAGGAACGCGTGTGAGAACAACGCGTATCGCTCGCGCCCGACGGGATCTTTGGCGGGCGCGAGCGGCAGCAGCTCGTCGTTGAGGAACGCGGCGAGCTGCTCGTACGCGGAAGCGGCTGCCTGCGCGCCGCGGTCCAGATCGGCCCGGACGGAGCCCGGCAGCTCGCCGCCTGGGGTCGTGGCGCCCGCAGCGAACGTTGCGAAGAAGCCGTCCGCTCCGGTGTTGTGGCGGCTCTGCTTGATGCCCGCCTCGACCTGCCGGCGCGGGCTGATGTTTCCGCGCGTCGCCGCATGACGCAGCGAGGCGATGTATCCGTTGATCGCGTCGGGTACGCGCGTGAGCCTCGTCGCGATCAGCGCCCAGTCATCGGCGGACGACGTCTTCATCAGGTCGAACACGGCCCGGACGTCCTGCACCGGGCTCGAAACGTTGTTCAGCCGGGACTCGTCGGCACCGGTTGCCCTGATCTGCCGTGGCGGCGGCGACGGTGACCCGGTCGTTGGCGTCGATCGGAACGGTATCCGCGAGTCCCGCGATCGTCCGGTGCCGCAGCGCGGAGACGGAGGCCAGCCAGTCGGGGGACAGGTCGGGCAGCTCGGCCTCGTGGCCGGGGATTCCGGATGCGGTCGCGACGATGGGGTTGAGTGCGGCGTACTCGTCCAGATGCCGGTCGATGAGGTTGTCGACAGGTGTTGGCGTCCGCGTGTGTGTGGGCGTCATTGCGGGAACCCTAGTGGGGGGCGGGGGCGACGCCAATCACGCAGTGCAGTCGGGATATCTTGAGACCAAGGAATCGTCAAAGGCGGAGGAAGCATGTCCAAGATCAACGTTCGCGGGACCGTCGTCGAGCTCGACGGTGACGAGATGACTCGCATCATCTGGCAGTTCATCAAGGACAAGCTGATCCTGCCTCACCTCGATGTCAACCTCGACTATTACGACCTTGGCATCGAGCACCGCGATGCCACCGACGACCAGGTCACGGTCGACGCCGCCAACGCAATCAAGCGGCACGGGGTGGGCGTCAAGTGCGCCACGATCACGCCGGACGAGGCGCGAGTCGCCGAGTTCGGCCTCAAGCGCATGTACCGCTCGCCGAACGGCACGATCCGCAACATCCTCGGCGGCGT
>WNGH01004812.1_pt1 | contig 12872 bp, 9 predicted proteins | sample 5400631 | NCBI WGS metagenome assembly WNGH01 (sample SAMN13153373, study PRJNA577476) | soil metagenome | isolation source: 115 cm soil or saprolite under Garry oak tree replicate 1 | place: USA:California | collected 2016-06-15
GACCAGGCGTTGCAACGGCGATCCCGGAACGAACAGATGCTCCTAGCCGAACACCTCGTCCAGCGTGCGGGGACGCATGCGGGCGGCCAGCGGCGCGTTGGCATCGACCCGGGCGCTCTGGGCAGGTGGGTCGAACAGCGTCACCGGCCAAGCGTAGGTGCCACGTATCCGAAGATGGCACGGGTGGCTGCCGCCGCGGCACCTTAGCGTTGGCGCCGTGGACATCCTGCGGTACACGGCGTTCAGCTCCGATCCGACCGGTGGCAACCCGGCGGGTGTCGTCCTCGACGCGACCGGTGCCACCGACGCCGACATGCAAGCCGTCGCAGCCGAGGTCGGCTTCTCCGAGACGGCGTTCCTGTTCCCGCGCGGCGGCCACGCCTTCGACGTGCGCTACTTCAGCCCGCTCGCCGAGGTGCCGTTCTGCGGCCACGCGACGATCGCCACCGCAGTCGCGTACGCCGAACGGCTCGGCACGGGCGCGCTCGCGTTCCAGACGTGTGCCGGCCTGGTCGACGTCACGACCGCCTCCGGCGAGCACGGCGCGCCGACAGCCACGCTGGTGAGCGTCGCGCCGCAGGTCGCCGGCATCGCACCGCACGACCTGAGCGCCCTGCTGGCCGCACTGCGCTGGGATACCGGTGACCTCGATCCAGCCCTGCCCCCGCGGGTGGCGTTCGCCGGCGCGTGGCATCCGATCGTCGCGGCGGGCTCCCGCGAGCGGCTCGCCGCCCTCGACTACGACTTCGACGCGCTCGGCAAGCTGATGGCCGCGCGCGACTGGACGACCGTCGACCTCGTGTGGCGCGAGTCGGCCACCGTGTTCCACGCGCGCAACCCGTTCCCGACCGGCGGGGTGGTCGAGGACCCGGCCACCGGTGCGGCCGCGGCCGCGTTCGGCGGATACCTGCGTGAGCTGGCGCTGGTCGACCTGCCCGCCACGCTCACCGTCCATCAGGGCGACGACATGGGACGTCCCGGCATCCTCACCGTCGCCATCCCGGCCGAGCAAGGCAGCGGCATCGGGGTCTCAGGCAGCGCCGTCGCATTGCCGTAGAAGGATTGGCCCATGCAGACACGACACATCGGAACCGAACCCGTCAGCGCGATCGGCCTCGGCGCGATGCAGCTCGACTGGTATCCGGAAAACGCCGAGCGCGCCGAGGCGACGGTGCGCGCCGCGCTGGACGAGGGCATCACGCTGATCGACACGGCAATCGCGTACGGGCCACTGGCATTAGGCGCGCGGACGATGGGCAAGAACGAGCGCCTGGTCGGATCGATTCTCGACCGGCTCGGCGTGCGCGACGAGATCTTCGTGGCCACGAAGGGCGGCCACACGCGCACTGACGGCGGCGGCTGGGGCCTGAACAGTTCGGCAGCCGCCCTGCACGCCGCCGTGGACGCCAGCCTGACCAATCTCGGCGTCGAGCAGATCGACCTCTACCAGCACCACCGCCCGGACCCGAAGGTGCCCTACGCCGAGATCGTGGCGACGATGAAGGAGATCTACGACTCCGGCAAGGTGCGCATGGTCGGCCTCTCGAACGCCGACCCGGACCAGATCCGGCTGGCCCGCGACATCCTCGGCGACGCCCTGGTGAGCGTGCAGAACCAGTACTCGCCGAGCTTCCGGTCCAGCGAGCGCGAGCTGTGGCTGTGCGACGAGCTGGGCCTCGCGTTCCTGCCGTGGAGCCCGCTGGGCGGTGGCGGTGGGGCACACAGGCTCGGCGAGCGGCACGACGCGTTCGCCCAGCTGGCCGGCGAGCTCGGCGTGAGCCCACAGCAGGTGTGCCTGGCCTGGATGCTCGCGAAGTCGCCGGTGGTGATCCCGATCCCGGGCGCGAGCCGGCCCGAGTCGATCCGCGACTCCGCGCAGGCGGCCGACCTCTCGCTCAAGCCCGACCAGCTCGCACTGCTCGACGGCGGCTGACCGCTGCCGGTCAGCCCAGGTGGCCGCCGATCTTGGTGTAGCCGCGCAGCAGGTCACGGGAGATGATCAGCCGCTGCATCTCGTCGGTGCCCTCGAAGATCCGCCACAGCCGGGCCTCGCGGTACCAGCGCTCGATCGGCAGTTCGCGGGTGTAGCCCATCCCGCCGTGGATCTGCAGTACCCGGTCGACGACGCGGTTGGCCATGTTCGCCCCGTACAGCTTCGCCATCGACGACGAGTGCCGCGGATCGCGTCCCTGGTCGACCGTCCACGCCGCATGCAGCACCAGCCAGCGGGCCGCCTCGAGCTCGACCTCGGAGTCGGCGATCATCCACTGGATCGCCTGGTTCGTGCCGATCGTGCGCCCGAACGTCTCGCGCGTGTTGGCCTGGTCGAGCGCCATCTGCAGCAGCCGCTCGGCCGCGCCGAGCGCCCGGGCGGGGATCAGGTAGCGGCCGCGGCCGATCCACGCCATGCCCAGCTCGAAGCCCTGGCCGATCTCGCCGAGCACGTTGCGTCCCGGCACACGCACGTCGTCGAAGACGAGCGAAGCCGGCCCGCCCTCGCCCATGGTCTGGATGAAGTGCGAGGTCCAGCCCATCGAACGGTCGACCAGGAACGCCGTCGCACCGGTGTGCGCCCCGCGCTCGGCGTCGGTCACCGCGATGACGATGACGAAGTCGGCGTCGTTGCCGCCTGTGATGAACGTCTTCTCGCCGTTGATGATCCAGTCGTCGCCGTCGCGGCGGGCGCTGGTCCTGATGTTCGCCGCGTCCGAGCCGGCGCCCGGCTCGGTGATCGCGAAGCACGAGAGCCGCTCGCCCTCGATGGTCGGGATGAGGTACTCGGCACGCTGCGAATCGTTCGCCTCGTACAGGATGTTGTCGGCCTCGCCGCCGAAGGAGAACGGCACGAACGTGCGGCCGAGCTCGGTCCAGATCAGCGCCTGGGTGATGGCCGGCAGGTCCATGCCGCCGTACTCCTCGGGCGTCGAGAGCCCCCAGAACCCGAACTTGCGGGCCTTGAGCTGCAGTTCGCGCCGCTCGTCACGGGTCACGCCCGGCTCGCCCTTGCGCTCGCGCCGCAGCACCTCCGGCTCGCGCGGCATGATCTCGTCCGCGATGAACTGGCGTGCCGTGTCGCGGATCGCGATCTGCTCGTCGGAGAAGGCGAAGTCCATGCTCAGTGCGCCGGAGCTTTGGCGCGCAGGATGGAGACGAACTCGCGCATCCACGCCGGATGGTCGGGCCACGCCCGCGCCGACACCATGACGCCGTCGACGACGGCCTCGCTGTCGACGAACTCGGCACCCGCCGCCGCGACGTCGAGCGCCAGCGCCGGGTAGGCGGCGCTGCGCCGCCCGGTCAGCGTGCCTGCTGCGGCCAGGGCGAGCGGTCCGTGGCAGATGTGCGCCGTCGGCTTGTCGGCCTCGGCGAAGTGCCGCAGGATCCGCTGGACGTCCGGGTCGTTGCGAATGTATTCCGGCGCCCGCCCGCCGGGCACGACCACGGCGGCGTACTCGGACGGGTCGACGTCGGCGAACGCCAGGTCAGCAGGCCAGCTGTGCCCGGGCTTCTCCGTGTACGTGTCGAAGCCGTCGACGAAGTCGTGCACGACGAACTGCAGCTTCTTCTTCGTCGGCGCGGCGATATGCACCTCGTAGCCCTCTTCCAGCAGCCGCTGGTATGGGTACATGACCTCCAGGTCTTCGGCCGCGTCGCCGGTGAGGATCAAGATCTTTGCCATGACGGAGCCCTCGCTTCCTCAGATGCGCGAATGACTCCGATCCTTGGGCGCGAGCGCCGTCCGGTCAACCAAGCGCTCTCAGCAACGTCGCCGTATCGGTCGTGCCGAGCCGGACGAACGTCGGCGTCCGCGTCAGATCAGCGGCGTATCCGGACAGGTCCGCCGGCCCGCTGACCACGCGCCCGGTCGCGACGTCGAGCCACTGCCCGGCAGGCACGTGGATGTCGCGGCTGGTCTGGTCGGTGAGGATCGGCGCCGCCAGCAGCGAGTCGCCGAGCAGCCACTCGTCATCGACCGTGTACGTCGCCTGGTCGCCCGGGTAGTCGAAGAACAGCGGCTTCATGATCGGCTCGCCGGCGCGGACGGCCCGGTCGACCTGCGCGTCGATGTACGGCGCGAGCCGCTCGTGTGTCTTCGCGGCCGCCGAGTACAGGTCGATCGTCTGCTGGTCGTAGTTCTGCGTGCCGGCCGGGCTCGACACACCCAGCGGTGACGCGGCCGAGTACATCAGCGGCATCAGGCTCGCGGCCTGCGCCCACCGGACGAGCACCTGCTTGGTCGGCGGCGGCTGGCCGAGCGAGCCGCCGATCATGTCCGTCTCGACGAACGGGTAGCCGATCGTGCTGATCGACAGGTTCTGCGCGACGGCGGCCTGCAGCGAGCTGAAGCTGGTGCCCTTGTCGACCTGCCGGGTGACGAAGCCGTACTTCTGCGAGCCGGTCCACGAGATGCGCACGCCGGCACCCTGCTGGTCGAACTGGTCGGTCATCTGCGCGCCGAGCGTCAGGTAGTCGAGCGGCGCGTAGCCCGGATACGTCGCGCACGACTCGTCGTAGAACCGGGTGTCGAACTTGAAGCCGTCGACGCCGTACGTGCTCTCCAGGTTCTGCAGCTGTCCGACGTACCACGCCCGCGCGTCCGGATTCGCCAGGTCGACGATGCCCGCCGTGCCGTTCCACCAGGTCACGCTGCACGACTTGCTCGGGTCGGTCTTCGACTTGAGCAGGTAGCCGTGGTCAGCCGCGTAGGCGTAGTCGCTCGCGTCGTTGTTGATCCAGAGCGTCTCCCACAGGCCGAAGTCGTAGCCCATCGCGTGGATCTGGTCGGAGAGCGCCTTCGGGTCCGGGAACTTGCTGTTGAACGAGAAGTCGCCGTAGTGGCTCATCCAGCCGTCATCGACCTGGATGGTGCGCGCCGGGACACCCGCGTCATGCAGGCCCTTCGCCCACGACAGCGCGGACGCCTGGGACACCGACGTGTAGAACTGCCCCCACGAGTTCCACAGCGGCTTGGCGTACTGCGCGTCGGTGGCGTCGCTCTTCGTCGGCGTTCCGGTGATCCCGATGTAGTCGGCGTACACGTCGTGCGGCGTGCGCTCGACGAAGACGGTCGAGTCCATGGCGTCGCTGCCGGTCAGCGAGTATCCGAAGACGCCGGGCTGCACGGAGTTCAGCGCCACGTCCATGACGTCACGCGTGTCGACCCAGAGCCCGGTGCCGCGCTGGGTGAACCAGAACGGATCGGTCATCAGGTACTCGGCGGGACCCATCGCCTCGTCGCGCACCTGGCCGGAGTCCAGCGGCCACGGCTGACGGGTGTACGGCCCACCGTCGGACGTCTGCGCCTCGCCCTGGCCGTACCAGTGCCCGGCGGACGCGACGCGGTAGTGGCTGGCGACCTGCGTGGCGCCGGGCGCCGACCAGGTCATGCGGTACCGGTCTCGCGCCGGCGTGATTCGATACGCGATGGTCGTGCCTGCCGAGTTCGTGGCGAGCGTCAGGTCGAGCACGCCGTCGTGCCAGCTCGAACTCCGTACGGCAGTCGCGGTCGCCCAGCCGGCCGCCGTCTGGAAGTCCGCCGGCCCGGACGAGTCGGCGCCGGTCGTGGTCTGCAGGACCGTGCCGCCGGCGCGCTGGGTCGTGATCTGGAACGGCGACGTCGCCACCACGATCGTGTAGCCGGGCGCCGCGGCAGCGGCGGGCACGCGCAGCGTCAACGTCGCGCCGTTGTCCGCGAACTCCGGGGGTTGCCGGTGGGCGCCGCGCCGGCGCGACCCGCGGCGCCCGGCACGAGCGCGACGGCGAGCAGGGCCGCTGCGCCCGACCAGGCGAGTGTTGACCGATGGCGTCGTCGAGCAGTCATGTGTCGCTCCTTCGGCGGGCGGCTGCGCCGTGCGGGCCCGGATCAATCGGGCTGCGGACCGTCCCCCCGCCGAGCGGTCGCGGCGCCGATCAGGCGATCCGGTGTACGGCGGTCAATCGCCGCTCAGCGTAGGAAGGCGGGCAGATGGGCGTCAAGAGGTTGACTGCGCGAATCTGCTCGGACTGCGATCATTTCCCGTACGTATGTGCAGATCACTCGCACATAAGTGGGCATACCGCCGCAGTGCGCAGGCGAGTTGCACATTTGATCTTGCTACGAAACCGACTACGGCTCGGCGTCGACGCCGGCCTGTTTGCGCTGCTCAGCGGTGATCGGCGTGGGCGCGCCGGTGAGCGGGTCGAAGCCGCCACCGGTCTTCGGGAACGCGATGACGTCGCGGATGGATTCAGTGCCCGACAGCAGCGCGCAGATGCGATCCCAGCCCAGCGCGATGCCGCCGTGCGGCGGGGCGCCGTAGGAGAAGGCGTCCAGCAGGAAGCCGAACTTCTCCTCCGCCTGCTCCTTGGACAGCCCCATCACGGCGAACACCCGCTCCTGAATGTCACGCCGGTGGATACGGATCGACCCGCCGCCGATCTCGTTGCCGTTGCAGACGATGTCGTAGGCGTACGCGAAAGCCGATCCCGGGTCGGTGTCGAAGGTGTCCATCGACTCGGGCTTTGGCGAGGTGAACGCGTGGTGCACGGCTGTCCAGGCGCCGGAGCCCACCGCGACGTCGTCGGTCTCGGCGACGAGCTCGAACAGCGGCGCGTCGACGACCCAGACGAACGACCACGCGGACTCGTCGATCAGGCCGAGCCGTCGGCCGATCTCGAGGCGGGCCGCGCCGAGCAGGGCGCGCGCCGACGAGGGCGGCCCGGCGGCGAAGAAGATGCAGTCGCCGTTCTTCGCGCCCGCGGCCGCAGCGAGGCCGACCCGCTCGTCGTCGGAGAGGTTCTTGGCGACCGGGCCGCCGAGCTCGCCGTCGTCGCCGACGAGGACGTAGGCCAGGCCGCGCGCGCCGCGCTGTTTAGCCCAGTCCTGCCATGCGTCGAGCTGCCTGCGCGGCTGGGACGCTCCGCCCGGCATGACCACCGCGCCGACGTACGGGGCCTGGAACACGCGGAACGGCGTGTTCTGGAAATAGTCCGTCAGCTCGACCAGTTCGAGACCGAATCGCAGGTCCGGCTTGTCGGAGCCGAAGCGCGCCATCGCCTCGGCGTAGGTCATCCGCGCGATCGGCGTGACGACCTCATGCCCGATGAGCCGCCACAACGCCACCAGGACGTCCTCGGCCAGGGCAATCACGTCGTCCTGGTCGACGAAGCTCATCTCGACGTCGAGCTGGGTGAACTCCGGCTGGCGGTCGGCGCGGAAGTCCTCGTCGCGGTAGCAGCGGGCGATCTGGAAGTACCGCTCCATGCCGGCCACCATCAGCAGCTGCTTGAACAGCTGTGGGGACTGCGGCAGGGCGTACCACGACCCGGGACGTAGCCGGGCCGGCACCAGGAAGTCGCGGGCGCCTTCGGGTGTCGACCGGGTCAGCGTCGGCGTCTCGATCTCGACGAACTTGTGCGCGTACATGACGTCGCGAGCGGCCCGGTTGACGTCGCTGCGCAGCCTGATCGCCGCGGCCGGCTCGGCGCGGCGCAGGTCGAGGTAGCGGTACCGCAGCCGCACCTCTTCGCCGACGCCCGTGTGCTCGTCGAGCTGGAACGGCAAGGTCGCGGCCTCGCTGAGCACGTCGAGACGCGACGCGTCGACCTCGATCTCGCCGGTCGGGATGTTCGGGTTGACGTTGCCCTCGGGGCGCAGCCGCACCTCGCCGGTCACCGCGACACACCACTCGTTGCGCAAGTCGTGCGCGACGTCGTCCTCGCGAATGACGACCTGGACGGTGCCCGACGCGTCACGCAGGTCGATGAACGCCACGCCTCCGTGATCGCGCCGCCGGGCAACCCACCCGGCCAGCGTCACGGTCTGCTCGGCGTGCTCACTGCGCAGCGTGCCGGCCTCGTGCGTCCGGATCACGGACTCTCCCCTTCGATCACTACCTGCGGGCGCAGATCGTCGGCAGACGGCAGCCAACCGGCCGGGTCGGCAACCACCTGCGCGCCGCTTCGGATGTCCTTGACCTCGTCCGGCTCCCCCGGTGCGCCCGGGAACCATACATATGGGATGCCGCGGCGTTCCGCGAAGCGAATTTGCCGGCCGTACTTCTGCGCGTTCGGCGACACCTCGGCCGCGATGCCCCGCGCACGCAGGGCCTGGGCGATCTCGTCGCACCGCGCCCGCGACTCGTCGTCGGGCAGCGCGACCAGCACCGCCGACGGCACCGAGCGCGAACCCGTCAGCCGGCCACGCGCGAGCAACGGGACGAGCATCCGGCTGATGCCCAGCGAGATGCCCGTGCCCGGGTAGGTGACCCGGCCGTCGGTCGCCAGCGAGTCGTAGCGCCCGCCCGAGCAGATCGACCCGATCGACTCGTAGCCCGCCATCCGCGTCTCGAACACCGTGCCGGTGTAGTAGTCCAGGCCGCGGGCGATCCGCAGATCGGCCTCGACGACGAACCGGTCCGTGGCCAGATCCGCACAGCCCGCGATCACGGCTTCGAGTTCGGCGAGACCGTCGTCGAGCAGTTCGTTCGACACATCCAGCGCGCGCACCCGCTCGACGAAGTCGGTGCCGGACGTCCGGATCTCGGCGAGCGCCATACATTGCCGCACCTGCTCGCCGGACAGGCCCGCGTCGTCGGCGAGCATCTTCGCGACGACGTCGGCCGGCACCTTGTCGAGCTTGTCGACGACCCGCATCACGGCGCCTGGATCCGGCGCGCCGACCCCGCGGTAGAAGCCCTCGATCAGCTTGCGGTTGTTGACCTGCAGGCGCAGCGGTGGCAGGAACGTCAGCGCGGCCAGCGCCGAGGACATCACCCGGGCGATCTCGACGTCGTGGTGGAACGGCAACACGTCGCGCGCCACGACGTCGATGTCGGCCTGGGTGAACTCGCGGTAGCGCCCCTCCTGCGGACGCTCGCCACGCCACACCTTCTGGATCTGGTAGCGCCGCAACGGGAACTCGAGCCGGCCCGCGTTCTCCAGCACGTACCGCGCGAACGGGACGGTGAGGTCGTAGTGCAGCCCGAGCCGCGCGTCGGTGTCGTCCTCCGTAGCATGCAGGCGGCGCAGGACGTACACCTCGTTGTCGATCTCGCCCTTGCGCAACAACTGGTCGAGGGTCTCGGCTGCGCGCGTCTCGATCGAGGCGAATCCGTGCAGCTCGAAGATCGCGCGCAGCGTGTCGATCACGTGCAGCTCGACGACGCGCTGGGCGGGCAGGAACTCCGGGAAGCCGCTGAGCGGGGCGGGCCGGCTCGAGCTCACGTCAACTCCAGCAGGTAGGGGTTCGTGACGCGTTCGCGGCCGATCGTGGTGGCCGGCCCGTGACCCGGATGGACGACGGTCTCGTCGGGCAGCGGCAAGATGACCTCGCGCAGCGACTCGGTCATCTGCGCCATGGACCCGCCGGGCAGGTCGACCCGGCCGATCGAGCCGGCGAACAGGACGTCGCCGCTGAACACGTCGCCGTCCAGACCGAACACGACCGACCCCGCGGAGTGGCCTGGCGCATGGCGCACGCCGAACTTCAGGCCGGCGAGAGGCACGGTGTCGCCGTCGGCCAGCGCGCGCACGTCGTCCGGCTCGGCGAGCGTGAGCGCCTCGAGACCGAGCAACGGGGTTCCCCTCGGCAGCCCGAGACCTGACCACGGGTCGGTGATCTGCCCCCGGTCGGCCGGGTGGATGTACGCGGGCACGTCACGAGCCTGGCAGACCGGGACCACGGAGAAGGTGTGATCGATGTGCCCGTGCGTCAGCAGGACCGCGACCGGGTGCAGCCGGTGCTCTGCGATCACCTCGTCCAGGTGCGGTCCGATCTCGATACCGGGGTCGATGACGACACACTGCTCGGCCGCCGCCGGCGCGACGACCCAGCAGTTCGTAGCGGTGACCGCCGACGGGATTGCGGCGATCAGCACAGCGAGCACTCCCGTGGATCGGTCGCGGACCAGGACAGCCAAGCCTACCGACCGGGCCGGCTGCCCCTGCGACACGATCAGGCGCACCGGCGCGGCACGAAAGCCGCACGGCGGCCGAAAGCTGCCAAGCGGTGGTTAGACTCGCGTTCCGACTTGCGTCGACGCGCAGTGAGGTGAGGGATGGACGCCAGCGACGCCGGCCGGGTGATCGGCGGTCGCTACGAGTGCGTCGAGCTGATCGGCCGCGGGGGCATGGGCGAGGTCTGGCGCGCCCGCGACACGTTGCTGCAGCGCGACGTCGCCGTCAAGCGGCTGGCCTACGGCGACGGCAGCGGCGACGACGCGACCATCGGCCGCTCGATGCGCGAGGCACGGCTCGCCGCGCGACTGAACCATCCGAACGCGGTAGGCATCTATGACGTCGTGGTCGACGAGGGCCTGCCGTGCCTGGTCATGGAGCTGGTCAGCGGCAAGTCCCTCAAGGAGCTCGTGGCCGAACGCCCGCTCGACCCGGTAGCCGCCGCCCGGATCGGCCGCCAGGTGGCCGCGGCACTTGCCGCCGCTCATCGCGCAGGCATCATCCATCGCGACGTCAAGCCGGCCAACGTGCTCATCGCCGATGACGGCACCGCGAAGCTGACCGACTTCGGCATCGCCCGCGACGAGGGTGACGCCGGCATGACCTCGACCGGGACGTTCATCGGCACGCCGAACTTCCTGGCGCCCGAGATCGCCCTCGGTGGCAACCACGGCCCGGCCAGCGACGTGTGCGCCCTGGGCGCGCTGCTCTACTCGGCAGTCGAGGGCGATCCGCCGTTCGCGGCGGGTGGCAACGCCCTGGCGGTGCTGAACCGGATTGCGACCACGGATCCGCCGGTGCCGCCGCATGCCGGGCCGCTGACCAGCGTCATCGCCGCCGCAATGCGTCGCGATCCGGTCAGCCGGCCGTCCGCGGACGCGATCGTCGGCCAGCTCGACGCGATCGTCGACGTCGCGCGCGATCACCCGGACCCTGCGACCCGCCCGACACCTCCTCCGCCGCGGCTGCAGGCGCCCCCGGTCCCGCCACACCACACGCCGCCGCCGCGTGCGCACACGCCGCCGCCGCACACACCGATCCCGCACACACCCCCGCCCGGGTCGTACACGCCGCCCCCGCTCACCGCACCGCCGTCATTCGCGCAGGGCGGTCCGTTCCCGCCGCCCCGCCAGTACCCGCCGAGCATCGGCTACCCCGGCCCGCCGCCGGACCGGCCGCGCAAGCGCCGCCGAGCGTGGATCGTCGCGGTGTGCGGCTTGCTCGCGGTCGCCGCCGTCGCGACGGTGATCGTCATCGTCGCGACCGGCGGCAAGCACCACGAGGCCGATCCGACGCCCGGGCCGTCCACGACGTCGGGTCAGTCGCCGACCTCGAGCACGTCGGGCGTCTGTGACGACGACCGGACCGACGGCACGGGACCCGCGCTCACCTACGTCATCTTCGCCGAACTCTTCGACGTCGCCGGAGCGCAGGCGTGCACCAGGCCGGGCACCGTGCCGGAGTCGTTCACCCGTAGCCTCAACGGCAAGGTGTTCTCCCCCGCGTTCGACAACTCGGCCACCGACGACCAGGCCGACGTCGTCCGGACCAAGTTCACCGCTCTAGACGGCACGAAGCTCGTCGTCACCTCCACCAAGGGCGACGACGGCAAGTACCTGGTTACCGAGGCTCGCGTGCAGTGAAGGCGCCGTTGCGTCGGCGATCGGGGTACTTCTGATCGGACGCCAAGGTGTCTTCCATACACTGTCGCGGACTCGCGCCATGCTTCGCCCGGGAAGGACGCATTCGTGCCGACGAACAAGCAGCGCCGTGAGGCGGCTCGCCGCCACCTCGAACGTCAGCTAGAGCGCCGCCAGCAGCAAGAGGCCGTTCGCAAGCGCCGGACGCTGATCGCCACGGTGGCGGGCACGGTCGTGCTGGCAGCCCTCGTCGTCACGTTCGTCGTCGTGGTCACGGGCGAGGACAAGAAGAAACCCGCCGCCCAGAACAGCACCTCGGCGACTTCGCCGTCGCCGAGCCCGAGCAGCACCCAGACGCCACTGCCGTCCCGGACCCCGAAGAAGATCGCAGCCCGTGCGCCGAAGAAGACCAGCGGGCCGTGCAAGTACGCCGAGTCCGCCGCCACGCTCACGAAGAACCCGAATCTCTTCGACGTCGGCCTGCCGCCGGACCCGTCACCGACGCCGAAGGCCAAGCACACCGTGGTCTTCGCGACCAACAAGGGCGACATCACCGCGGAGTTCGACGGCACAGCCGCACCGTGCATGGTGCAGAGCCTCGACTACCTGATCAGCAAGAAGTTCTACGACAACACCGCGTGTCCCCGGTCGGTCAACCAGGGCATCTTCGTGGTGCAGTGCGGCGACCCGACCGAGACCGGCAGCGGTGGTCCGACCTACACGGTCAAGGACGAGAACCTCTCGAAGGCGAACTACTCAGAAGGCGCGATCGCGATGGCCAACGGCGGGCCGAACACGAACGGCAGCCAGTTCTTCTTCATCACCAAGGACAGCAACGAGAACGCGGCGGCAGGCACCGGCCTGCAGAAGAAATACACCGTGGTCGGTCACGTGACGAGAGGCATCGACGTTCTGCGGCTCATCACCGAGGCCGGCGACGACGGCTCGAACCAGGCCGGCGGCGGGCGTCCGAGGCTCGACCTGATCTTCAAGACGGTCCGCGTCACGTCCGCCAAGGGGTGATCGCGGCTAGTTCGCGGAGTGCACGCGGTAGACGTCGTAGACGCCGTCGACGTTGCGAATCGCGCGCAGCAGGTGGCCCAGGTGCTTCGCCTCGGCCATCTCGAACGTGAACTTGCTGACTGCAACGCGGTCGCGGTTGGTGTTCACGGCCGCCGACAGGATGCTGACGCTCTCGTCGGACAGCACGCGGCTGACGTCGGACAGCAGGCGGTGACGATCCAGCGCCTCGACCTGGATCGAGACGACGAACGTAGATTCCGCTGACGGCGCCCA
>WNGH01005242.1_pt1 | contig 12872 bp, 16 predicted proteins | sample 5400631 | NCBI WGS metagenome assembly WNGH01 (sample SAMN13153373, study PRJNA577476) | soil metagenome | isolation source: 115 cm soil or saprolite under Garry oak tree replicate 1 | place: USA:California | collected 2016-06-15
TGACGCAGCGAGACTTCACCGTCTCGCGCCAGATGGCCCTGGGGCAGTTCCCCAACGCCACCTTCACCGCAAGCGCGGTATCGGTACCCGGCCCGGTCGCCGGCCAGCAGGTGGACGTCACCGTGAACGGGAAGCTCACCATCCACGGTGTCAGCAAGGACGTGACGGTGAAGGGGAAGGCGCAGACGACCGGGAGCAAGCTCGAAATCGCGGGCAGCCTGGCCATGGACATGACCGAGTTCGGGGTGTCGCCTCCGAGCGTGCCGTTCGTCACCGTAGATACTCAGGTGACGATCGAGTTCGACATCTTCCTGATCAAGGCGTAGTCAGCCCAGCATCTGCCGGGCCACGAACCACATGTTGGCCGGACGCTCCGCCAGCCTCCGCAGATACCACGCGTACCAGGCGTCGCCGTAGGCGACGAGGTCCTTGACCCTGTAGCCTTCCGCCGCCAGCCTCGCCTGCTGCCTGGACTGGATGCCGTACAGCATGTGCACCTCGAGCTGGTGGCGAGCGCGATGTCATGCGTGCCCACGACCAGGCGCACTCGCTTGCGGCTGACGTCGGGCAGGACGAGGGAGCAAAGGGCCAGGTAGTTGGCATCGACGTCACGTTTGGCCGCGAATGCGCGGTCAGCGGGCTCTGCATACGCGCCCTTGACGAGCCGGATCGAGGGCTTGAAGGAGAGGAGCCTGAAGACATCGGCCGCGGTCCGATACAGGTACGCCTGCAGGCACACGCCGACGCCTGGATGCCTTCCGTGAAGCCGGTTGTAAAGCTCGAGCGTCCGGTCGGTGTAGGCGCTCCCCTCCATGTCGATCCACAGGAAACCCTTGACGCGGCCGGCCGCCTCCGCAAGCCGGTTCAGATTCGCAAAAGTGGCCTCCGGATCGATGTCCAGGCCGAGCTGGGTCGGCTTGACCGAGATCTCGGGCTCGACCCCGGCGGCCGCCGCCGAGTGGAGCACCGTCTCGTAGTGCTCGACCACCTCAGCAGCCTCGGGCAGGGCCTTGATGTTCTCACCGAGCCTGGTGAAGACGACGCCGATCTTTTGGGCTTTGAAATCCACGGCGGCCTTCAGCGCAGCCTCGAAGTCTTCGCCTGGTATGAAGCGCTTCGTGGCGCGACGGACGAAGCCCCACTGCGGGACGTGGCTCGACAGCCAGGGGTTGCCGGCGGCCCACAGGAGCAGCCCTCTCATGGACCTGGCGGTGCGGCGCTCATCGATGGCATAGGGACAGCCTGATGATATGGATCAGGAGGGTCGAGCGAGAGACGGAAGTGGCGCCCGCTGCGCGTGCAGGGGCGCCAGCTCTACCGGGTCGCGGCTACCAGTAGTACCAGCGACTTCCTTCGGCGCTGCGGATGAAGAATCCGAGTAACCACAAGATCAGCCCAATGACGAGCAGAAACCACAGTACGTGCAGGGTGGCCGACAGCAGTCCACCTCCACCAAGGAGGAGGAGCAGCAGGATCAAGACGATCAATGCAACCAACAGTGATTCACCTCCTTCCAGAGGCCCATCGTGTGAGCCTCCGATCTTCGCGTCTGTCTACAGAAACCGCCTGCCGGCGATGACTACTCAGGAACGCCTCCCGGCCTTGCCACCCTTCATGAGGCTCCGCCATCCTTTGACGTGGACCTCGACACCGAACTTTCGGGCGGCGGCACGTATGCGCTTCCATGCTGCGTCGCGCTCTGCTTCGGTGACGCCTTCGACCTGGTCGAACCGCGCGATCGCGTTGCGTACGTGACGTGCGTCGTTGATCGGTTCCTTGCGCTTCTTCGTGAACGCAAACCGCTCTGCGGGCATACGGTTCCGCTGACGGGTATTGATTGTCGACATATCGGCTGTACCTCCGTCGTTTGAGATTCAAAGTCGAAGAGGGCCGTGTCCCGCCACGGCCCTCTCGTCCTGAGGAGGGTCAGGGAGCTGACGGTGAAGCGCTCGGCGATGCGTTTCCGCCACCGCCGGGGGGCGCTGGGTTCGTGATGGTTGTCGTGTTGGACGGAGCCGTCGAGGTGCCCGTCCCGAACCAGTTCCACTGCGTGAAGCCGAGGAACAGGAGGATGAGTACGAACAACGCCAGGATCGCAGCCGCGATGCCCGCGCCCGCGCCTGATGTCGTGGTGTCGGTTTCAACCACCTCGGTGCCGGCGGGGCTCCAGTACGTCCGCACGCTGTAGCCGCCCGCTCCAACGAGCACGGCGAGGACGAGGACGATCAGCAAGATGAACAGCAGAGTTCCCAAACCGAAGACCTCCTTTTCAGACTTGGCGGCCAACACCCTCCCTCACGCAGAGGTCAAGCCGCTCTATTTGGGTAACGCGCACGCGGGGGACGTGTACGCAAGCTTGAAAACCTGGGTGACTGCGGCGCGTGGGGTCGTTATCGGGGCCCGCGCCTGACCGCCGGCTCAGGCCGCGCCGCGGGCTCTGGCGGACCGTCGACCTGCTTGCTCTCTTTGATCACCTCGATCGGACGCCGCACCGGTCTTGACTCTCGAAGCGGGCTGGCGATCAGGCCCATGGCGGCAGGCTCGCCCAACCGGAAGCGGTTGAACACCGCACCGAGCAGGATCAGCTGGCTCAAGAGGTAGAACCAGGCCGCGAGCAGGAAGAAGAGCCCGAACTGCGCCCCGTACGTGTTGAACCCACCCGCCAGCCGGGCGTAGAGCGGAAAGCCGAGCGAGAAGAGCTCGATCAGCACGCCGGCGAGCAGTGCGCCAGGCAGCACGTCGCGGGCGCGAAACGTTCGATTGGGAACGAAGCGATACAGCAGGACCAGCAGGCTCACCATGACTGCTGCACCGATGACAAATCCGGTCGCCCATGCGAACGGAAAGAGCGCAGCGACTGCGTTCGCAGCCACCGTCAGCCCGAGGGCAACCACGAGCATGATCATCATCAAGAGGCCCATCAGCTTCTGGCGCACAAGGTCGCGCTGCTTGGTGCCAAAGATCTGCGTCAGGGCGAACTCCATCGTGGAGAAGATCCCGGTCGCGGTCCAGATCAAGCCCCCCAGCGCCAGCAGGCCCATCCATCCGGCCGATCGACTCACGCCGCGCAGCGCATCCAGCAGCTCAGGCTGGGCGCCGGTTGGAAACAGCTCGAGGATGAACGTCTGAGCCTTTGACGCTGTCGCCGGGTCGCGCACCGCGAAACCGGCGAGGGAAAGGATGCCGAGCATGAGCGGGAACATCGACAGCATGAATGCGAACGCCAGCGCCGACGCGTAATTGCCCGCCTGGCTCTCACCGTACGCGCTGACGACCCGTACCGGAAGCCAGCCCTTGATGCGCCTGATCATCCGGTGAATGTGTGAGCTTCGCGAGGAGCCAGCAGCCGCGATGCGAGCCCACCCGCCACGGACACGGCGACGGTGGTGGCTGCCTTGCGCGCGATCGACTCCCACGCGCGGGGGAGGCGCACGGCGCCGCTGACTCTTGACGAGGCCGTGCGGTGCTGCCTCATTCGATAGATGAAGAACCCGATGCCGGCGGTGGCCGCGACCCCGACTGCTACCGCCCCCGCGATTCGTGCGACCTGCCGTGCCTTGCGAGCGGCACGCGCCTCGAGCAATCCGAGGTTCGCGTCCAGCTGCTGCCGGGTTTCCTTTATCTGCTGGTCGATCTCAGCCGCCGAAGGGCCCATTCCTTGTTCTCCTTCAGGCTCTCGAGGGTCCTGGTGGGGAGTTTCAGCTTCAGCCGCCGCCTGCCGTAAACGGCGAGCCCGCCGGCCACGACCAGGTAAGCGACCACCCATACCAGCGCCGCCTCCCAGTGCCAGGGCACGGCCTCGACCACGATCACGGGAACAGCGACGAGCAGGGCGATGACCGCGAGCAGCCCAGCCGCTGCGAGGCAGGCGGCGGCGATGCCGTTCCTGATTGCGAGCTCCTTGACCTCCTGCTTGGCGAGCAGGATCTCGAGGTCGACCAGGCGGTGCAGGTCCTGCACCACCTCTGCGGCGAGCTCGCGCGACCCCACCTTCGGCTCGGCGCTCTGCTTGTCTTCCATGTACCCCCAGTTATGACAACGCCGTGAACTGCAGGGGAACTCGATAAGGGCACACTGAATCGCGCCTGACAGCTAGCCCCGCGAGTGCCTTCGGCAAGGGGTTAGAGGCGTGCGGGCGTTAGCGTGATATGGAGCCTGTAGAGGCACAGGCACGAACACGCCCCGGGCCGGGCTCGCTCGACCGGAGTCTGTACCACGCGATCCACGGCCTGCCCCACACCCAGCTCGGCGACCGGTACATCGCCGTCGTCTCGGACCTCGGCGAAGGCCTAGGCTGGGTTGCTGCAGGCATCGCGATCGCGTGGCTCGGAGGGCCCCAGGGCAGACGGGCCGGCATCGCGACCGCGCTGGCTTCGCTGGGCACGACGTACTTCGTGCAGCGCCTGGTCAAGCCGATCTTCCGACGCCAGCGCCCATTCGTGGGCCGCGAGATACTCGTCGTCGGCATCAGGCCTGCTGACGCGTCTTTTCCATCAGGTCACACCGCGTCCTCGTTCGCGGCGGCGACGGCCCTGTCCACCTTCTACCCGAACGTCGTGCCGCTCGTGTTCGGCCTCGCGACGCTGGTGGGCGCGTCCCGCGTCCACCTCGGCCACCACTTCCCCAGCGACGCCGCAGTCGGCGCCCTCATCGGCATCGGCACCGGGACGTTCACGGGGTGGTTGCTCAAACTCCCGAAATTCCTGTAGCAGCTCTCCTCACCCAGGCAGGATCACCTTCAGCGCGCTGGGCTCTGCCGTGACCGTAGCGGGCGTGCGGCCGACGAACATGTTGTCGGCATAGACGCGAACTCTGGGGAGTGTGGTCACGCTGAGCTGCCGGAAGCGGAACACCTGGCCCGCGCCCTCTTCCCTGTGCTTCATCAAAAGCGCCGAAGCGAGGGCCCGCACGGCGATGTCGGTCTTGGTCCTGCCGGCGTGAACCGAGAACTCGAGGTAGGTGCCGGTGGGTTTGGCGTCGCTGACCGGCAGGCGCGCTCCGATCGAGGAGATGTTGGTGAACACGAGCGACATGGCAGAGCCGTCGCCGGCGATGTCGCCCTGGAGCACATAGCGAAATCGCTTGGCTGAAAGCACCTCACGCAGGGCGGTCACGAAAGAGCCATACACCCGGTCTTTGGCCGCTTCGCCGAGTGCGATCGTTTGGCCGAACAGGCCGATCGCGCAGGCCTCGAGGAAGACGTTTCCATTGACGCGGCCCAGGGTGATGGCCCTGGCACGGCCGGTCCTTATCACCTTGATCTGCTCATCGAGACCAGGCGGCAGGCCGAGGGCGAGAGCAAAGTTGTTGAAGGTGCCCAGCGACAGGATGCCAACCGGGTGCTTGGAGTCGGCCAGATTGCGGATCACGAACTCGACGCTGCCGTCTCCGCCGGCGATCACCACCCGGGCCCGCGGCGTGACCAGCTTCTCGAAGTCCGTCTTGGGATCGAAGGGGACGATTCGATGGTCGGCGAAGAGGGACCGCAGCTTGGCTTCGATCGCCGGGGTCATCGCCCCGGCGCTGGAGCTGATGATCAAGAGGCGCCTCGCGGGTTGCTCGGACGCCTTGCGTGGGTGCCCCATAAGAGTGGAAGAGCCCGGCCCTTGCAGGCCAGGCTCCCCCGTTCCAAGTAACGCCGCACCACCCGGCGCTACTCGGGCATAGACCTTTTGTTCGCACCCCTCGTCGCGCTACGCGCGACACCTCCCCACAGGGTGGGGAGGGTCCTAACGGGAGGTTTCGGGGTGGCGGTCGTCTATGCTCCAGCGGTGGTCATCCGGAGCGTGCTGCCCGGCTTCACGACCGCCCAGGCGCGCCGGGCTCTCGCCGGGCTGCCAAGGGCCGACTACGAGGTGATCATCAAGCCCCTCCGTTATCGCTATCACCCTCACCTGGCGGCTCTCTGCGAGTTCGAGGAGAGGCGGCTGGTCCTCCAGGTCCCGGTGCCCTTCCGGGCCTTCAAGGAGCCGGTCGTCTACGCCGCCAAGCGCAGGCCCGGACGCGGCTTCCGCTTCGCCTGGGCGTCAGAGACCGTCTTGTTCCGGACCCGGCGCGACGTCCTGAGGTTCCTGTACTGCCACGAATGGATGCACTGGTACCTCCACGAGGAGCTCGGCAAAGCCTCAGCGGCCGAGACCGCGTGCGACCGGTTCGCCCTCAGGAACTTCCGCCGGCCGCGGGTAACGTCTACCGACGCGGACCTTGCGCTCCGCCGGCGCCCGGCGGCGCGTCACCAGCGGCTGCTGCGCGCCAGCTAGACACCTAGCCGGCAACCCCCGCGGCGGCCTCCTCCGTCGCCAGGTCGGCGAGGGCGGCCCGCTCGATCTCGGCCAGCGACTTGCCGTGGTCCCGCTCGAGCACCTTCATGCGCTTGTCGAACTGGACGCTGGCGAACTCCAGGTACGTCTCCATCCTCTGTCCGAACGGCGGGTTGTCAGCGTCGTAGTTGTCCCAGAACTCGGTGATCACGCCGATCGCGGGAGCGAGCAGCTCGTTCATACGCCGATTCATGAACTCCCAGCCGTCGGCCGTTTCGTTGATCAAGCGGTTGATGAGAAGGACTCCATATCGGATATGCCGGCTTTCGTCGCGCGAGATGAGCCTGACCCCATCCAGCAGACCCGGAAGCAGCCCATTCTCCTCGAGCGATTCGCGAAAGCCGTGGTAGCCCGTCTCGGCGAGGACGCCCTCGATGATCATGTTGTAGGTGACGGCAGCGCGGATCTGCGCTTTCGTTGAGGAATCGTGCCGGAGGTTTCCGAGAGCCTCCGGAAGCTCGACGAGGAACAGCTGCCGATAGCTCGGGCTCATGTAGCGGTCGAGGTCCTCGCGTGCGATCGCAACCTCGTCGAGCCAGCGGCGAAAGAACTCGACGTGCTTGGCCTCTTCCCACAGGAAGGACGTGAGGAAGATCTCCTCCTCGATCCGGCCCTCGCCCGCAATCACCTCGATCAGCGGCAGGAGGTCGCGGGTCACGCCCTCCTCGCCGGCCTGGAACAAAGAGACGGTGCGCAGGACGAAGTCCTTCTCTACTCCATCGAACCCGCTCCAGTCGGTGCGATCGCGGCTCATGTCGATGGCCTGCGGGTCCCAGGTCCCGAGGCGCTTCGCTTTCTGGAAGAGACGCATCGGCACAGACTCCCAATCCAGACCACCGGCCGATATCGTTCTGTAGCTCCTCGGTTCACGCTTGGCGGCAGCGCTCACTCGTTCCCTCCAGGCCCACCGTTGGCGGAATGAGTCACATGCTCCTCCACGATCGAGGCCGCCAGCTTCGCGATGCCCTTGGCGACAGAGCTGGCAGGCGCGGCCACCGCCAGCACCACGCCCGTCACCGTAGCCTGGTCGAAGCGGGTCCCGTCGTACGCGAGCTCGTGCTGCATCGGCCGCCCCACCACGCCTTCGGCGTCTGCCCGCTTCAGCATCGTGCTGGGCCGCGGGTGGTTGAGGACCAGGCTCACGTGCCCTGCGGGAATCCTGAGCACGCTCTCGAAGATGTTCAGCAGCGCGGATGTGTCTTTCAACGTCGGCAGCTCGGGGGTCACGATGACGAGGATGCGGCTTGCCCTCTCGAGCACGCCCAGGGTGACCTCTGTCATCGAGACCCCGAGGTCGACCACGATGTAGGTGAAGGCCTGCTCAAGGACGTCGAGCGCACGCTGGACGAGCTCCGGCGTCACGAGCTCCGACTGCTCGACGCTCAGAGCGCTGGGGAGGACGGCCATCCCGGTCTGGTGATGGACGGCAGCGCTCAGCACCGCCGGCTCGAACTCTTCCTTGCTTGGCCGATCGCTGAGCGCCAGGCAGCCCGTTGGGACAAGATTGGCGACCAGCGCCGCGTGGTTGTACGGCAGCCCGAGATCGAACAGCACACATTCGCCGCGATGCTTCTGGCCCAGCACAGCCGCAAGGTTGACCGCGATGGAAGTCCTCCCCGCGCCGCCTTTGACCGCGTAAACGGCAACGATCATTCCATTCTGCTGGGTTCCCACCGACCGGGCTCGTCCCACCATCATCTGAATCGCTTGCCGCCGCTGATCCACCAGACGCTCGAACTCGGCGCGCGCACGAGAGCCTTTGGCGAGCACGGCGTCTATGTCGTTGCGGGTCAGCTCCAGCAGGTCGCAGGGTTCCATCGCGGTCACCGACGCCATCTGCACGTGCGCCGGCTCGATCGCGCCGATGCCAAAGCACTCGCCGGCCGACAGCATGCCAACGGTGATGCTGTGTCCAGGCGCCCACTGCACGCGCACCTCGCAGCGACCCGATTCGATGAAGAAGATGCGATCCGAGACGTCGCCCTGCGTCACCACGAGCGCATCCTTCTGAGCTTTCCGCGGACTGAGCTTTGTGGCCAGGCGGCGAATGTCTGCAGCCGTCAGCGTGGAGAGGATCGACGCGCCACGCAGCAGCTCGAGCCGTTTCTCGAGCAAATCGGCAGTCTCGGCAGCGTCCTGTGGTTCTGCTTTCACGTCAATCCCCGACCGGCTCTCTCGAGAGCCGGCAACGCTACGACTATGGCAGGAACTTTCGTACTTCGGCGGCGAATGTCCTGGTGTTGATCGGCTTGGAGATGTAGCCGGCGCAGCCCGCCTCCAGGGTCCGGTCCCGGTCGCCGATCATCGCCAGGGCGGTCAGGGCGACGATGGGGATGCTCGCCGTCGTTGGATCCGCCTTGAGCTGGCGGGTCAGATCGAGGCCATCTCGCCCCGGCAGCTGTATGTCCATGAGGATGAGGTCGGGCGCCTGGGCGTTCAGCCTTTCGATTGCTTCCTCGCTGGAACCGGCGAGCTGGACCCGATACCCCTCGCGTTCGAGCACGGAGCTGGCCAGCACCTGGTTCGCCTCGTTGTCCTCGACGACGAGGATGAGCGATGTTCTGGTCATCAGGAACCCACCACCTGGCGCAGGAGCCCGAGGAGGTCGGACGCGCCCGTCGAACCGCGCCTGAGGATGGTGGAGACATGGCCGTTCAGCTGCTTGATGTCCGACTCGGTCAGGTGCTTGGCGGTGAGGACCATGATCGGAGTCGCGCGCGTCTCCTCACTCGCGCGAAGCGCCTCGACGACATCGAACCCGGTCACCTCCGGCATCATCAGGTCGAGCATCACCAGGTCGGGCTTCTTCGATCTCGCCAGGTCGATGGCTTCCTTTCCGCCTGAAGCCTGGATGACCGTAAAACCTGCGGGCTCGAGGACGCGCCTCAACCAGTCGCGATTCGCGGCCTCATCGTCGACGACCAGGATGCGTGCTTTCTGGCCGGCGCCGCGCCGGAAGTTGAACCTGCTGAGCCGGCTGATCAGCTCCTTGGCCGGAACCGGCTTCACGAAGTAGTCGAGAGCGCCAAGGGCTATCCCCAGCTCGGGGTTGTCCACGACGCTGACGACCACGACCGGGATCTCGCTCGTCGCCTCGTCTCTCTTCAGCCGCGTCAGCACCTCCCAGCCGTCGAGGTCAGGCAGGAGGATGTCGAGGGTGATGGCGGCCGGCTTGAGCTCGCGTGCCTTGACGACTGCTTCCGTCCCGGTCCTTGCGATGACCGTGGAGAATCCCGCGCGCTGGAGCTGGCGTGTCAGCAGCTCTGCGGCGGGCGGATCGTCCTCCACGACGAGTATCAGCGGGCGGGATGCGTCGCCGGTCCACTTACCTTCGGCCGCGGCGGCGACATCGGCCGGCCCCTGCTTTGCTTCGATTGGCAATTTGATGGTGAAAACGCTGCCCTTGCCCAGCTCACTCTGTACCTGAACGTCACCGCCATGGAGGTTTGCGAATCGGCGCGTGAGTGTGAGGCCGAGCCCAGTCCCGGACTGCTGGCGGCTGACTCCCGAGTCGACTTGCTGAAACTCGTGAAAGACGCGCTCCTGGTCGGCCGCGGCGATGCCGATGCCGGTGTCCGCGACAGAGAGCTCGACGTGATCCGCCTCTCGTATCGCCTTCAGCGTCACCTGCCCGCCCTCAGGGGTGAACTTGACGGCGTTGGAGATGAGGTTGAGCAGCATCTGCTTCACCTTCCCGGGGTCGGCCGTGATGTCACCGGCCGTGGACTCGGCGACAGTCACCTGCATCTTCTTCAGCGCGGCAAGCGGCTCAACGGTGTTCAACACCTCTTTGATCACCTGTCCGATCTCGACCTTGAGCAGGCGGAGCTCCATCTGCCCAGCCTCGATCTTGGAAAGGTCGAGGATGTCGTTGATCAGGCCGAGCAGATGCTTGCCGCTGGCGTGGATCTGCTCCAGGAAGCGCTTCCGGGTCGCGGGCGAAAACTGGCCGTTGGTCGCGTCCAGGAGCAGCTCCGAGAAGCCCAGGATGGCGTTCAGAGGGGTGCGCAGCTCGTGGCTCATGCTGGCGAGAAAGACGCTCTTATGCCGGTTCGCTTCCTGGAGCTGGACGTTGGCCTCCCTGAGCTGGACGATCAGCTGCCGCCGGTCGAGTGCAGTGGCGAAGGCGCTCATGAACTGCTGGACGCGGCTCATCTCGTCGTCACCGAAGCCAGGGCTGAACGGCCCGGCGAACACGACCAGCCTGCCGGCGCCCGCCAGGCCGGCGATTGGAAGGGTGAGAATCGTTCTCTCCGACCCTGCGAGTGGGACGTGGCTGACGCCCACTGCAAGAGTCTGGGCGCGGGGTTGAAGCTCTCCGAGCTGGTTGCGATCGAGTCCGCGAGACTTTCTGACCTTGCCCGCAGCATCGAACATGACCGCGGCCGACCCGCCGGTGAGCCGCATCGCCCACTCCAGTGCACGGTCCGCAAGCGCCTCGCGATCCTCGCTCAGAAGCAGGTCCTCCATGAAGGCCCGAAGGCCCTCCTCCTCTCCCGCACGCCACTCGCGGCGGAGCCACGAGGGCGGCGCAAAGCTCACGTACAGGAGCGGGATGATCGCGAGGACGAGCACCTGGATCGCGAGCTGGACCCCAGGGGCCACGTTCGAGCCGCCGGCCGCGACAGCGATCACGGCGAAGACCAGGACGGCCACGAAGGCGGCGAAGCCCAGGCTCAAGGAACGGAGGCGCCACGCCTGCACCGCCGGCAGGCCGCGCGCCACGAGCCAGAAGCGAACGATGGGTTCGACCACGACCGCGGACCACACGATGAGCAGCGCGAGGGCGGCCCAGGTCTGGTATCGAAGGCCTGCCGGTCCAGGCGCGACAAGGCGGGTCACCAGGAAGGCCACGATCACCGCGACCATTGACACGACAACGGCTACGTGCCATCGAGCAGGGAGGGGGATCAACGAGCCGCGATAGCGGAGCAGCGCGTAGCCGACGCCCATGAAGGCGATGAGGTTGATCTCGCTCAGCAGGGGAGGCGTGAAACCGAGCAGCACCGGCACCCGTCCCAACAACGACACCGCCGCGAGCAGGACGATGGCCAAAACGAGGAACCCCATGGACCTGTCTTTCCGTCTGGCCCAGCCGAGCGCGACAGCCACGCCCAGCAGCACGAAGGCCAACGCGTCGACGTTCTGCATGACCACCACCACCCCGCTCACGTTGTCGTCCTCAGGCGGCCCCGGCCTTCTGGATCGCCGGCATCTCGCTCAGGAACAGCTCGACGACCTCTGGATCCCACTGATGCCCGGCGCCGTCGACGAGGATGGCGACCGCCTCCTTGAGCGGCAGCCGTGATCGATAAGGACGGTCGGTGACGAGGGCGTCGAACGCGTCGCAGACGGAGACGATCCGGGCCAGGCGCGGGATCTCCCTGGCGCGCAGGCCGTCGGGGTAGCCGCGGCCATCGAAGTGCTCGTGATGGTGGCGAATGATCGGCAGGAGGTTGGTACCGGTGCGCAGCGGCCTGACGATGCTCTCGCCGATCAACACATGCGTGCGCATGCGCGCCTGCTCATCCGGATCCAGGGGTCCTGGCTTGAGCAGGATGGCGTCGGGGATGCCGATCTTGCCGATGTCGTGGATGATCCCGCCGCGGTACAGGGAGTCGAGCGCGCCCTCGGGCAGCCCGAGGCGAAGGCCCAGGTGCCGCGCCGATTCGCCCACGCGCTGCGTGTGCTTTTCGGTGTAGGCGTCCTTGGCCTCGACCGCCGCCGCGAGCGAGAAGATCACCTGCTCGGCGCTGTCCAGCGTGTTGTAGACCGCCCGCAGCCGAAGCGCCGAGCGCACACGCGCAACCAGCTCGACCCGCTCGACAGGCTTGGCCATGAAGTCGTCCGCTCCGGACTCCAGTGCGCGCACGCGGTCATCGGTCTGGTTGAGCGCTGTGATCATGACCACCGGCAGCAGCTTTCCACGCGCGCCGGCCTTTATGCGGCGGCAGACCTCGTAGCCGTCCATGCCGGGCATCTGGACGTCGAGAAGGACAAGATCGGGCGGCTCGGCCGCGATCGCGGCCAGGGCCGAGGCGCCGTCCTCGGCGAGGCGGACCTCGCAGTCGAGGCCTGCCAGGTAGGCTTGCACCAGCTGGCGATTCGCTGGTCCGTCGTCAACTACAAGGACGACGGCCATGATTGGCCTCGGTGGGGGCTGTTAAGTGGCGCACGGGGGCCGATTGTATCGTTAATTGTTTTGATTAACGTCTCCTTATTGGAAGGCGTTTGAGCGCCTAAGCGCTGGCTATCCGGGACTCCATCTGAGCGGCTCCCAGACGAGCCGGGCGGAGCTGCGAGATGGCCGCGCGCAGGTGCTTGTTGGCCGCCGCGAGGTCGCCGCGCCGCTCCAGGATGTCCGCGTAGATAATGTGGCAGCGGCTCAAGCGCTCGCCGCCGCCCAGCGCGTCGAGTATCCCCCACGCCTCGCGGAACTCTCCATCGACGGCGGCTGCGTCACCGCGCTCCTCGGCGATGCAGCCGAGCCAAACGTGGGCCTCAACCTCAATCACGCGCTCTGACGAGCTCGCAGCCAGGTCCAAAACACGG
>WNGH01010965.1_pt1 | contig 12872 bp, 15 predicted proteins | sample 5400631 | NCBI WGS metagenome assembly WNGH01 (sample SAMN13153373, study PRJNA577476) | soil metagenome | isolation source: 115 cm soil or saprolite under Garry oak tree replicate 1 | place: USA:California | collected 2016-06-15
CGAAAGGGGGACATCCTCCTTACCCTGGTCCACAAGGGGCAGCACACCGAGCTCAAATCGGTCGAGCAGCTCAACCGGCTGCTGGCGGGGCTCGACAAGAACGCCGTCATCACCCTGCAGGTGCGCCGCGGCGAGACGACTGCATTCGTGACGATCTCGGGCTTGACGGATAAAGGCTGAGCTTACGCTGCTAAAATAGCGGCCTCGCCCAGGAGGGTGCCCGAAGCTGCAATGCGGGCACCCTCTTCGTTTGTAGCCGACCGAGATGGCACAGAGCCGCATCCGAAACTTCTCAATCATCGCCCACATCGACCACGGCAAGTCGACGCTGGCGGACCGTTTCATCCAGATGTGCGGCGGGCTGCAGGAGCGCGAGATGGCCGAGCAGGTGCTCGACTCGATGGAGCTGGAGCGCGAGCGCGGCATTACCATCAAGGCGCAGACCGCGGCGCTCGAATACAAGGCGCGCGACGGGGCGACCTATCTCCTCAACCTGATCGACACCCCGGGACACGTCGATTTCTCGTACGAGGTGAGCCGTTCCCTCGCCGCCTGCGAAGGCGCCATCCTGGTGGTGGACGCGTCGCAGGGCGTCGAGGCACAGACGGTGGCCAACTGCTACACCGCGATCGAGCAGGGCGTCGAGGTGATCCCCGTGCTCAACAAGATCGACCTGGCTTCGGCCGACCCGGAGAAAGCCATCCAGGAAATCGAGGACGTGATCGGCATCGATGCGAAGGACGCAATCCGCGCCAGCGCAAAGACCGGAGAGAAGGTTTCCGACATCCTCGAAGCAGTGATCGCGCGCATACCTTCTCCGAGAGGAAACTCCTCGGAAAAGCTCAAGGCCCTGATCATAGACTCCTGGTTCGACAACTACGTCGGGGTGGTCATGCTGGTGCGGGTGGTCGACGGCACGCTGCGCCTGAAGGAGCGCATTCGCCTCATGAGCACCGGCGCGGCGTACCTGTGCGAGCACGTCGGGATATTCACGCCCAAAGCGAAAGAGAAAGACAGTCTGGCGGCGGGCGAGGTGGGCTACGTGACGGCCGGCATCAAGGAGCTGCGCGCCGCAAAGGTCGGCGACACGCTCACCCACGACGCAAAGCCCGCGGCGGCGGCGCTGCCGGGCTTCAAGGAGATCAAGCCACAGGTGTTCGCCGGCCTTTATCCGGTCGAAGCGAACGAGTACGAAGCCCTGCGCGAAGCGATGGAGAAGCTGCATTTGAACGACGCCTCGTTCCATTACGAGCCCGAGACCTCGCAGGCCCTGGGCTTCGGCTTCAGGTGCGGGTTCCTCGGCCTGCTGCACATGGACATCGTGCAGGAGCGCCTTGAGCGCGAATACGACATGCATCTCATCACCACCGCGCCTTCCGTGGTCTACGAAGTGCGGCTGCGCGACGGCACGGTGCAGCAGGTGTCGAATCCGGCGCGCCTGCCCGACCCCGGAATCATCGAGGAGATTCGCGAGCCGATCATCGCCAGCAAGATCTTCGTGCCGCAAGAGTACGTCGGGCCGGTGATCACGCTGTGCACCAACAAGCGCGGCACGCAGACGAACATGCACTATTCCGCGCGTCACGTGGTGCTCTCCTACGACCTGCCGCTGAACGAGGTAGTGATGGACTTCTTCGATCGCCTGAAGTCGATGACGCGCGGTTACGGCTCGCTCGACTACGAGTTCAAGGAGTATCGCGCCGCGGACATGGTGCGTCTCGACATCCTGGTCAATGCAGAGCGCGTCGACGCGCTCTCCAGCATGCTGCACCGCTCGAGCGCCCAGGCGCGCGGCCGCGACCTGGTCGGCCGCCTGCGCGGCCTGATCCCGAGGCAGATGTTCGACGTGGCGATCCAGGCGGCGATCGGCGGGCACATCATCGCCAGGGAGAACGTGAAGGCGCTGCGCAAAAACGTCATAGCCAAGTGCTACGGCGGCGACGTCACGCGCAAGCGCAAGCTGCTCGACAAGCAAAAGGAAGGGAAGAAGCGCATGAAGCAGGTCGGCTCGGTGGAGATTCCGCAGGAAGCGTTCCTGGCGGTGCTGCAGCGGGGCGATAGTTGAGCTTCGCGCTCTTTCTGTTCTTGCTGCTCGCCGTCACGGGCCTGGTGTGGCTTCTTGAAATATTGTTTCTCGGAAAGAGGAGAACCAAGGAGGCCAAGCAGCCGTGGTGGGTCGAGTACTCGGTCAGCTTTTTCCCGGTGATCCTGATCGTGTTCCTGCTGCGCTCGTTCCTGGTGGAGCCTTTCAAGATCCCGTCCAGCTCCATGGTGCCGACGCTATTGGTCGGGGATTTCATTTTGGTTAACAAATTCACCTACGGCGTTCGCCTGCCGGTCGTGAATCGCAAGATCGTCGAGCTCGGCAGCCCACAGCGCGGCGACGTCATGGTATTCCGGTATCCGGAGGACCCGTCTCTCGACTACATCAAGCGCGTCGTCGGCCTCCCGGGGGACCGCATCGAATACCGCGGCAAACGCCTCGCGATCAACGGTGCGGCAGTGCAGGTGCGTCAGATCGACGACTACCTGTCGCGAGAGCGCATGCAGTTCTCGCGCCGCTACGTCGAGACGCTCGGCCGGACCGAGCACGAGATCCTGCTCGACGAGGATGCGCCGGCGCTGATGGCGCCCGGGCGCTCGTTCCCTTTCGCCTCGAATTGCAACTACAATACGGGCGGCCTGGCGTGCACGGTCCCGCCGGGCCACTACTTCGTCATGGGCGATAACCGGGACAACTCAAGCGACAGCCGCGTCTGGGGCTTCGTGCCTGACGAGAATATCGTGGGCAAGGCTTTCTTCATCTGGCTCAACCTGAACGAGCTGGGACGCTTCGGTTCGTTCCGGTGAATCGCTTCCTGGGAGAAACGACAATGCGCATTCGGCAAATAGGCAGGCAGCAAGGGGTCACGGTTACCGGCCTGCTGTTGGTGTTGATCGTCGCTGTGCTTGTCGGCATCATGGGCCTGAAGCTCATCCCGAGCTATATCGAGTATGGCAAGGCGAAGGCCGCCATCGAGTCGATCGCGGGTGACAAGAGCAAGACCTCTTCGGTAGCCGAGGTGCGCAAGGCATTCGACGCCCGCGCCAACGTCGACGACATCACCGTCCTGAAGGGAAGCGACCTCGAGGTCACCAAGGACGGCGGCAATGTGGTGATCTCCTTCACTTACCGCAAGGAAATTCCCCTGTTCGCCAACATCGGCCTGATCATTGACTTCTCGGCGAGCTCGTCCGGTCGCTAGCAGCGCGCCTTGTCCCGACCCGCGGCTCTCGAGAAGCGGCTCGGCCACCGTTTCGGCAACAGCGCGCTGCTCGAGCAGGCGCTGACCCATCGCAGCCGCGGGCCTGAAAACAACGAGCGCCTCGAGTTTCTCGGCGACGGGGTGCTCGGCTGTGCCGTGGCGGAAGTGCTTTATGCACGTTTTCCGCAGCTTCCCGAAGGCAAGCTGACCCGCCTGCGCGCCAGCCTGGTGCGCGAGGAGGCGCTCGCCGAGATCGCGAGCGAGCTCGAACTCGCCACCTGCCTGAGGCTGGGCGAGGGGGAGCCGTCAGGCGGCCCGGGGCCGGGCCCGTCGATCCTGGCCGACGCCCTCGAAGCCGTGTTCGGCGCGATCTTCCTCGACGGCGGCTACGACGCCGCGCGCAACGCGGTGCTTGCCGCCTTCGGCCCGCTCATGGACCGCCTCGATCCGGAGCGTGCCGCGAAAGACCCGAAGACACAGCTGCAGGAGCTCCTTCAGGCCGAGCATCGACCGCTGCCCGACTATCGCGTGCTGTCGGTACACGGCGCGGCACACCGCCAGTCCTTCGACGTGGAATGCGCGCTGCCTGACGCGGGCCTGAGCGCTACCGGAAACGGCACTTCACGCCAGCGCGCGGAGCAGCAGGCGGCCCTGGCAATGCTCGAGAAGCTTAAAAAAGCATGAATGCGCATCGCTGCGGCACGATAGGCATCGCTGGACGGCCCAACACCGGCAAGTCGAGCCTGCTGAACCGCCTGGTGGGCGAGAAGCTGTCGATCGTCTCGGCGAAGCCCCAAACCACGCGCCACCTCGTGACCGGAATCCTGACGCGCGAAGATTGCCAATACGTGTTTGTCGACGCGCCGGGGGCGCAAACCCGTTCACGCAGCACTCTGCACCGCGCCCTCAACCGGCGCGCAGCCGAAGCGGCGCGCGACTCCGATGTGGCGCTGTTCGTGGTCGAGGCGCTGCGTTTCGGCCCGGAAGACCTTGCCGTGGCGGAGCGTATCCCGGCCGGACAGAAAGTGATCGCCGTGGCGAACAAGATTGACCTCGTGAAGAACCGGATTGAGCTGCTGCCGTTTCTCGAGCGCCTCTCGAAGCTGCGGGACTTCCACGCCATGGTTCCGGTCAGCGCGCATACCGGCATACCGCTGCGAGGTGGTTATCGAAAGCTTCAAGGAAGAGGGCAGGCTGCGGCGCATCGAAGCGACGATCCTGGTCGAGCGCGAGAGTCAGAAGGCGATGGTGGTGGGCGCCGGCGGCGCGCGGCTGAAGCGAATGGGCACGGCCGCGCGCAAGGACATGGAGCGCATGTTCGGCGGCAAGGTCTATCTTGGCACCTGGGTCAAGGTGCGCCGCGCCTGGACCGATGACCTGCGGGTGTTGCGGCAACTGGGCTATGAGTGAATTTCAGTAGTTCTCCTTCTCTGGAAAAATGAAGCGAAGAGCGGAACACGAACCCGGGTATGTCCTGCACACATATCCGTACAAGGAAACCAGCCTCATCGTGGAGGCGTTCAGCCGCCGCCATGGGCGGGTTGCGCTGCTTGCGCGAGGCGCGCGCCGGCCGCGCTCGGCGATGCGCGGCATCCTGCTGTCATTTCGTCCGCTGCGGCTCAGCTGGACGGCATCGGCCGAGCTCGGCAGCTTGATCGGGGCGGAATGGTCGGGCGGTGCGCCGCCGCTTGCAGGGCGCAGCCTGATGTGCGGCTTCTATGTCAATGAGCTGGTGCTGCGCTTGCTGCCGCGTGACGATCCGCACGAAGCCTTGTTCGATTTCTATACTGCATCGTTGAATGACCTGTCCGGAGGCGCGGAGCAAGGGCCGGCGCTCAGAAGATTCGAGAAACGGCTGCTTGCGGAGCTCGGGTATGCTCCGTTGCTCGAACGTGACGCCGCGAGCGAGCCCATCGACCCTGAACGCCGGTATGTTTACGAGCCCGAGCGCGGGCCCCGCGAGGTGAAAAGCGCGGCTCACGGCCCGCTTTCAGGGGATCTCGTGGTGAGCGGCCAGACCCTCCTCGACATCGCGCGCGACGAGTACGGCCGGACGGAGACGCGCGACGAAGCCCGCTCCCTGATGCGCGCACTCATCGGGCAGCGCCTGCACGGCCAGGTGCTGCATACCCGGACGGTGCTCATGGAGTTGAACGATTTGTGAGGCCGAACCCAAGATGATCGAGCTGAGCGTGAACGTCGATCACGTCGCCACGGTGCGGCAGGCGCGGCGCACCTACGAGCCCGACCCGGTCTGGGCGGCCGTGGAAGCCCATCTGGGCGGTGCCGACGGGATCACGGTTCACCTGCGCGAGGACCGGCGACACATCCAGGACGAGGACGTGCGGCGGCTGCGCGAGCTCACCCACATCCGGCTGAATCTCGAGATGGCCGCGACTGACGAGATGGTCAGCATCGCCCGCCGGATCAAGCCGGAGATGGCGATGCTTGTCCCCGAAGGCCGTCATGAAATCACCACGGAAGGCGGGCTGGATATTGTTTCCCAGGAAAAAAAAATAGCCGATGCGGTGAAGCGATTGGCCGACGCCGGCATCGTCGTATCCGTGTTCATCGACGCGGAGCTGCGCCAGGTCGAGGCCGCGGCGCGCATCGGCGCCGCCGTGTGCGAGGTGCATACCGGGCCCTATGCGCACGCCTTTCACTCGAAAGGCCGCGACGAGGAAAGTCCGGCGGTGGTCGCCGAGCTCGAGCGCATTCGCAAGGCCGGCGAAACAATCCGCGCGCTCGGCATGCGCTTCAATGCCGGCCACGCGCTCAACTATGTGAACGTCGAGCCGGTCGCACGACTCGCAGGCGTCCGCGAGCTGCACGTCGGGCCTGCGATCGTGAGCCGCGCCGTGTTCGTCGGCATGCGCGAGGCGGTTCGCGAAATGAAGCAGCTGATGGTGCAGGCGGCGCGGTGATCTACGGCGTCGGCACGGACGTGGTGGAGATCGCGCGCATCAAAAAGGCTCTCGAGCGCTGGGGCGATCGTTTCGCCCGCAAGGTCCTGGTCGACATGGAAATAAAGCGCTTTGCTTCCCACCGGCTGCGCGCGAGCTACCTCGCCAAGCGCTTTGCCGCGAAAGAAGCCTTCGCCAAGGCGCTTGGCACCGGCATCCGCGCGCCGGCGAGCTGGCACGGCGTGTGGGTCGTGAACCTTCCTTCCGGCAAGCCGGTGCTGGAGTTCTCCGCGCCGCTGAAGAAATTCCTGAAGGAAAAAGGCGTGACGCAGGCCCACATCTCGCTGTCCGACGAAAAGGGCGTGGCGTTCGCGACCGTGATCCTGGAATGCGAAAAGTAAGAGCGCCGCTGGGACCGGCGGTCATAGACGTGGTCGGGCTGGCGCTGAGCGACGACGACCGCCGGCGCCTCGTCCATCCGGCGGCGGGTGGCGTGATTCTTTTCACGAGAAACTACCAAACCCCGGAACAATTGAAAATTCTGTGTGAGGAGATAGAGCGCCTGCGCGAGCCGGCGCTGCCGATTTGCGTCGACCACGAAGGCGGGCGCGTGCAGCGCTTTCGGCAGGGCTTCAGCGCCATACCGCCGATGCGCGAGCTGGGCCGCCTGTGGGACCGCGACCGCGCCGCCGGCCGCGAGGCGGCGCGCGCCGCCGCCTACGTGATCGCCGCTGAGCTTGCCGCGCACGGTGTCGACTTCAGCTTCGCGCCGGTGCTGGACCTCGACTACGGATCGAGCGCCGTGATCGGCGACCGCGCGCTGCACTTCGATCCGACTGCAGTCGGCGCGCTCGGCGCGAGCCTGGTGCGGGGATTCGCCGATGCCGGCATGGCCGCAGTCGGCAAGCACTTTCCCGGCCACGGATTCGCCCCGGCGGATTCGCATGCGGAGGTGCCGCGCGATGAGCGGACGGTAAAAGAGATCCTCAACAAAGACCTCCTTCCTTACGAAGCGGTTATCAAGGCAGGGCTCGGCGCGATCATGCCCGCGCATGTGATCTACGCGCAGGCGGATGCCGAGCCCGCCGGCTACTCGAAGTTCTGGCTGCAGGACGTGCTGCGCGGCAGGCTGGGCTTCGACGGCCTGATCTTCAGCGACGATCTGTCGATGGCAGGGGCGAGCACCGCGGGAGGCATTCCAGACCGGGCTCGCGCGGCCCTCGCCGCGGGCTGCGACATGGTTCTGCTATGCAACGACACGTCAGGGCAGGAGAAGCTGCTCGAATCTCTCGGCGGCGCTGCGCTTGCCCGTCCCGAAAGGCTGGAGAGAATGCGAAGGAAAGGCGGAAGGGATCTGCGGAAAAGCGTCACCTACCGCGAAGCGCAGGAAACCCTGAAAGCGTTTGCTTAGGCCCGCTCCATGTACTTGCCTTCGTTGGTGTCGATCTTGATCTTTTCGCCCTTGTTGATGAAGGGCGGAACCTGAACCGTAATCCCGGTTTCCATCTTCGCCGGCTTGAAGCTGTTGGTCGCGGTGGAGTTCTTGATCCCCGGCTCGGTGTCGGTCACCGTCAGCACCACGGAGGGCGGCAGCTCGACGCCGATGGGGCGGCCGTTGTAGAAATTGACCTGCACGTCGGTATTCGGCAGCAGAAAGCCCGACTGGCCCTCGAGGAATTCCGCCGACAGCGACAATTGCTCGTAGTTTTCCTTGTCCATGAAGACGTAGCTGTCGCCGTCCTGGTACAGGTACTGCATCTCGCGCGGGTCCATGTAGGCGCGCTCGACCTTGTCCTCGGTGCGGAAGCGCTGGTTGGTCTTGGTGCCGGCCTCGATATCCTTCATCTCGACCTGCATGAAGGCGCCGCCGCGGCCGCCGACGTGAACGTGATAGGACTTGAGCACGCGCCACACCCGCTTGTCCCACTCGATCAGATTGCCGACCCGGATGCCGACTGCCTCCACCTTTGCCATGAAGATTCGCCGCTCGGAAAAAGGCGCGAAGTTTACACGATTTATAATGGACTCATCGTGTTCGATGCGAAGTCTTTCATTGCAGGATTGCCTGGCTTGCCCGGGGTTTACCGGATGCTCGGCAAGGAGAGCGAGGCCCTTTATGTCGGCAAGGCGCGCGACCTGAAGAGGCGCGTGGCGTCTTACTTCCAGAAAAACGTTCAAAGTCCCCGCATCCGGATGATGCTGAACCAGGTGGCTTCCATCGAAGTCACCGCGACGCGCTCCGAAGGGGAGGCGCTGCTGCTCGAGAACAATCTCATCAAGAGCCTCGCGCCGCGCTACAACATCCTGTTCCGCGACGACAAGTCCTACCCCTACCTGGCGGTCACCGGCCACGCTTTTCCGAGGCTCGGCTTTCACCGCGGCGCCAAGGACCGGCAGCACCGCTACTTCGGTCCGTTCCCGCACGCCTACGCGGTACGCGAGAGCATCCAGCAGCTGCAGCGCGTGTTCCGCCTGCGCACCTGCGAGGACACGGTGTTCGAGAACCGCTCGCGCCCCTGCCTGCTGCACCAGATCCAGCGCTGCACGGCGCCTTGCACCGGGAGGATCTCCGCCGAGCGGTACGCCGAGGACGTGCGCAACGCCCAGCTGTTTCTGGAAGGGCGCGAGGATGATGTGATTCGTAAATTGAGCTTGAAAATGCAAACGGCTTCGGGAGACCGGCACTTTGAAGAAGCCGCGCTCTACCGTGACCAGGTGAGGGCGCTGTCGCGCGTGCAGGCACGCCAGTACGTCGAGTCGAACCGCGGCGTCGATGCCGACGTGGTGGCCTGCGCCGTCGAGGGCGCGATCGCGTGCGTAAACCTGGTCATGATCCGCGCCGGCCGGCATGTGGGCGACCGCAGCTTCTTTCCATCGAATGCCGAAGGCGCTTCCGAAGGCGAGGTGATCTCGGCATTCCTCGAACAGCACTACCTTGAACAGCCGGTCCCCTCCCTGATTGTCGTCGGCGAGGATGTTGAGCTGGATCTTGAAAAAACCGAAATCATCCGCCCGTCGCACGGCGAAAGGCGCGTTTGGCTCGACATGGCGCGCAAGAACGCACTGCTGGCGATCGCGCAGCGCGTGCGCGATCGGGCGACGCAGGAGGGCCGGCTGCATGCGCTGCGCGAGGCGCTCGGCCTGCCCGAGGGGGCGCAGCGCATCGAGTGCTTCGATATCAGCCACACCATGGGCGAGGCGACCGTCGCCTCCTGCGTGGTCTACGATCATCAGCAGATGCAGAAATCCGAGTACCGGCGCTTCAACATCCGCGACATCACGCCGGGCGACGACTACGGCGCGATGCGCCAGGCGCTGGCGCGGCGCTATGGGCGCGTGACCGCCAGCGGGGGTATCGTTCCCGATCTGATCCTCATCGATGGCGGCAAGGGACAGGCGAGCGCAGCCAGGGCGGCGCTGGTGGAGCTCGGTCTGCACCAGGTGTGCGTGGTCGGCGTCGCGAAAGGACCGGAGCGCAAGCCCGGCCTGGAAGAGCTGATACTCGAGTCCGACGCCCGGACCCTGGAGCTTTCGCCCGTGCATCCGGGGCTGCACCTCATCCAGGCGATCCGCGACGAGGCGCACCGCTTCGCGATCGTCGGCCATCGCGCGCGGCGCAGCAAGTCGCGCACCACGTCCATGCTGAACGAGATCCCCGGCATCGGCGCCAAGCGCCGCCAGGCGTTGATCGAGCACTTCGGCGGACTGCGCGGCGTCCAGGCGGCGGCGATCGACGACATCGCGAAAGTGGCAGGGATCAGCCGCCCGCTCGCCGAGCGCATCTACAAGCACCTGCACGAGTCCGCAGCCACGTGATCCCGCTCAACGTCCCGAACTTCATCACGCTGTCGCGGATCATCATGATCCCGTTCATCGTCGGCATCTTCTATTTCCCCGACGACCTGGTCTCGTTCTCGGCGAAGAACGTCACCGCCACGGCGATCTTCATCTTCGCCGCGGTCACCGATTGGCTCGACGGCTACCTGGCGCGGCGGCTGAACCAGATGTCGGCCTTCGGCGCGTTCCTCGACCCGGTGGCCGACAAGCTGTTCGTGGTGGGCGCGCTGGTCGTGCTCCTGTACCTCAACCGTGTCGAGATGCTGGTGGCTCTGATCATCGTCGGCCGCGAGATCGCCGTCTCGGCGCTGCGCGAGTGGATGGCGAAGCTCGGCCAGGCGAAGAGCGTCGCGGTCGCCTTCATCGGCAAGCTGAAGACGGTGAGCCAGATGATCGCCATCCCGCTGCTGCTTTATCACGACAGCCTGCTCGATCTGCTGGATTGCCAGTGGCTCGGTACGCTGCTGATCAACGTCGCCGCAGTGCTGACGGTAATCTCGATGCTCTACTACCTGCGCAAAGCGCTGCCGCATGCGTCCATCCGCCCGTAAGCGGTTGAGGCAGGAGTTGGCAAGCCTTATAATTGCCGACCTCATTGCGGGAGTAGCTCAGTTGGTAGAGCGTAACGTTGCCAACGTTAAGGTCGCGAGTTCGAGACTCGTCTCCCGCTCCAGATTACGCTAGGGAAGGTCGGGAGACCTTCCCTTTCTATTGCCGATCCCCGGCGGGATGGCAGAGTGGTCATGCAGCGGCCTGCAAAGCCGTGGACGCCGGTTCGATTCCGACTCCCGCCTCCAATGTTCCGCGCTGCGCCTGGGTGGTGAAACTGGTAGACACAGGGGACTTAAAATCCCCCGACCTTAACCGGTCGTGCCGGTTCGAGTCCGGCCCCGGGCACCACTGAATTTGATAACTTAACGCCAATGAATCGTCGGCTCCGCCATATCGCCGCATCGGTGATCGCCGCGTTGTTCTGCGCGACCTCGGGCCACGCCGTGGATGAAAAACCGGCGGACGGAAAACCAAACCGGGCCGAGCGCGCCGGCAAGAAGGCCGCCAAGGGCATCGAAAAGACAGCCAAGCGCAGCGCCGACTGGGCGGACCGAACTGCGAATCGCGCCGGCAAGGCGGTGGAGCGCACGGTCGACAAAACCGGCAAGTGGGTGAAGAAGCAGACCGACTGAGGATCTTCAGGAAACGACTTCTGCCGGCGCTCCCGTATCGAGGGAGCGAATGGTCGCCTCGAAAGCCGAGACGGTCGCAAGCATCTGCTCCGGCGAGATCGGGAAAGGCGCGCGCTCTTCGGCTGCATCGGCAAAAGCCTCGAGCTCGGCACGCAGGGAGTCGGCGGGTTCACAACGCAGGCTTTGCGGCGGCTTGCCGCTCATCCTGAGCACGAGCTGCGTCTCGCCGAGCACCTCAGCCGAGCCGGCGCTGCCGAAGACGTGCACGCGCCAGTAGAACGGCGTCGCTCGCACCGTAGCCAGCGCTCCACTGCAGCCGTTCTCGAACTCGTAGAGCGCCGACATCGCATCGAGAGGTGGAATTTCTTTTCTGTGAACAAGCAACTGTGCCTGGACCCGGCGAATCGGCCCAAACAGAAAAACAAACGAGTCCAGCACATGCAGCCCGGCGCCGGTGAAGCCGCCGCCGGGCGATTCCTCGGGCAGCGTGCGCCAGCCGCCTGTGACGCGGTTCGAATTCTCGTTGCTGTTGTGGCCTTCGATGTGCAGCAGCCTTCCGAGCCGGCCCTCGGCAACGATTTGCTTCAGCGCCTGCATCGCCGGCCAGAAGCGGCGGTTGTGCCCGACGGCGAGCTGAACCCCGGCGCGCCGGCAGGCATCGAGCATCGCGCGCGCATCGGCGAGCGTGAGCGCGAGCGGCTTCTCGCAGAAAACATGCTTTCCGGCGCGTGCCGTGGCAACGACTTGCTCGCGATGCAGCGTATGGGGGGTTGCATAGACGATCGCAGGGACAGATCGGTTTTCCAGTACTTCAGTCAAAGAAGCGGAAAAACGCAATCCGCATGCTTCCGCGTACGCGCGCGACTCGGCAGCGACATCCACACCATGAGTGAAGCGCAGACGCCCGCTCTTGCCTTGAACCGACTCCGCGAGGGCGCGTCCCCAGCGGCCCAGCCCGACGATCGCGGCGTCGATCAGGGCGGTGCGCCTATTCGGGCTGAATTCCGGCCTGCTTGATGTCGCGCGACCACTTGTCGATCTCTTTGCGGATGTAGTCGCCGAAGTGGTCCGGCGCCATGGGCGACGGATCCACGCCAAAGCCGGCGAAGCGCGCCTTGAACTCGGGTTTGACCATGCCGGCGCTGACCGCATCGTGGATTCTGTTGATCGCTTCGCGAGGCGTGCCTGCCGGCGCAACCAGGCCGTACCAAAGGACGATCTCGTAGCCTGGAATTTCTTCGCCGATGGCCGGAATGTCAGGGGCGAGCGGGGTCCGCTGCGCGGAAGTAACGCCGATCCCTTTCAGCTTGCCGCCCTTTATCTGACCGAGCCCGACCGCGAAATCGGCAAAAGTGAACGAGATCTGCCCGCCGAGAACGTCGGTGACGGCCAGGGGCACGCCCTTGTAGGGCACATCGATGGCGTTGAAGGCGGCGCCGGCCTTGAGTTTGGCAATCGACACTTGCGAGCCGGCCGAGCCGTAGCCGGCGGTCAGCTGGCCGTTCTTCGAGCGCGCATGGGCGATGAATTCCTTCAGCGACTGCGCCGGAAAATCCGGCCGCACGAGAAGGATCATCGAGGTCTTGCTGATCAGCATGATCGGGGCGAAATCCCTGAGCGGGTCGTATTGCAGCTTCTTGTACAGGCTGCCCGCCGCCGCGAGTGTGGAATTCGTCGTCATCACGATCGTGTGCCCGTCCGGG